>Ga0310124_10003013_pt1 | contig 11461 bp, 5 predicted proteins | sample CB11b_AW_Bot5_MG_FD_203507 | JGI IMG/M metagenome (GOLD analysis project Ga0310124, IMG submission 203507) | Marine microbial communities from Western Arctic Ocean, Canada - CB11b_AW_Bot5 | ecosystem: Environmental > Aquatic > Marine > Oceanic | place: Canada: Western Arctic Ocean | collected...
ATACGCAAAAGAAAACCTAGGTCTTTTCGACTAAGCTAGGATTTCTCATACGAGAATCGAGGCTACGGCCTTAAACAGCTGACTAATTTAAGCGTTAGACTGTACGATTTATATCAAGCCCGCTCACTGTAGCGGGCTTTTTTTATGACCAGTTTTCGTACGGAATAATAATAAAGTCAAAATCAAGTAAAATAGCAAAATATCGCTTATATTTTATTTATATTTAGATACAATTCACCTCTCAAACTTACCCTGTGTTTCACGCCAATTATTGAGCGACCACTGTGAATATCGACGTTGTTTTTCTGTTAGAACAAAACCCCATTCTCCTCATCTTTGTTGTTTTATCGATTGGATTAGCCATTGGTAAAATTCGTTTCGGTAGCCTCCAACTCGGCAATTCAATCGGTGTTCTGATTACTTCCCTTATCATGGGACATCTTGGTTTTTCGTTTAACGCTGATGCGCTCACGATTGGCTTCATGCTTTTCATCTACTGTGTAGGTATTGAAGCAGGACCAAACTTCTTCGGGATCTTCTTCAGAGACGGTAAGCATTATCTCATTCTGAGCCTTGTGGTTCTCTCTACCGCAATTGCTTTAACGTATTTCAGTAGCCACTACCTTGGGTTAGGCTTTGGTTTATCCGCAGGCATGATGGCGGGGGCCTTAACAGCAACGCCTATATTAGTAGGTGCTCAAGATGCTCTGAATTCTGGGCTTGCAGAATTACCAAGAAACATGGATATAGGCCTGATCATCGAAAACCTCTCCGTTGGTTATGCGATGGCTTACCTAGTTGGCTTAATCAGTATGATTATGTTTGCTCGCCTTATTCCAAAGCTTCAGAAAGTTAACCTACACGATTCAGCTGAGCAAATCGCCCAAGAGCGTGGCTTAGGTGCTTCAGGGCAACGTAAGGTTTACCTTCCAATCATACGAGCTTACCGCGTAGGACAAGAGCTTATATCTTGGACAGACGGTAAGAACCTTCGTGAACTGGGTATCTATCGCCAAACGGGCTGTTACATCGAGCGTATTCGCCGTAATGGTATTCTTGCCCACCCAGATGGTGATGCGATCCTGCAAGAAGGTGACGAAATCGCATTGGTAGGCTTCCCTGATAGCCACGCGCGTCTCGACCCGAGCTTTCGTAATGGTAAAGAGGTTTTCGACCGTAACCTTCTCGATCTGCGTATCGTGGAAGAAGAGATTGTCGTTAAAAGTGACAGCATCGCAGGTAAGCGTTTATCTGACTTAAACTTATCCGAATACGGCTGTTTCCTTAACCGCGTAGTACGTGCTCAAATTGAAATGCCGATGGACTTAAACATCGTGCTTTCTAAAGGTGATGTACTGCAGGTGAGTGGTGAAAAGAGTCGTGTTCACGGTCTAGCTGAGAAAATTGGTTTCATCTCAATCCACAGCCAAATGGCGGATTTGATGGCCTTCTGTAGCTTCTTCATTCTAGGTATTTTGTTTGGTTTGATCACCATGACATTCGGTCAGGTGTCGTTTGGATTAGGTAATGCGGTTGGCCTGCTTTTATCCGGTATCATGCTTGGCTTCTTAAGAGCAAACCACCCTACTTTCGGTTATGTGCCTCAGGGGGCATTGAACATGGTCAAAGACCTAGGTTTGATGTTCTTCATGGTCGGTATCGGTTTAAGTGCCGGCGGTAAGATGTTTGAACACTTGACCCAAGTAGGCCCTCAGGTCATCGGTATTGCTCTAGTAGTGAGTGTGCTACCAGTATTCTTCGCTTACTTGGTGGGTGCTTACGTATTGAAGATGAACCGAGCTCTACTATTTGGTGCCATCATTGGCGCGCGAACCTGTGCTCCGGCGATGGACATCGTAAATGACCACGCTCGCTCAACTATCCCTGCTCTGGGTTACGCGGGTACGTACGCGATTGCCAATATATTGATGACCTTAGCCGGTACTTTCATCATCATAATTAGTTAGCATCTGCTACTTTAAAGCAGTCCAGCTTAGATATTTCAAATGCACTAATTCATCTTTGGGTTAGTGCATTTTTTATTACTTCTTCTCAGCTTTTAACGCATCCCAAGTCTGCTCTTTAAATCTCTTCGCATCTCGTAACTCGAATCCCGCATCCGCTCTTAACTTCTCTTCGCATCTCGCCACTCGTATCCCGCATCTGCTTTTATTTTTCCATGTCTGCTTTTAATCTCTTTCCTCAAACGACGGACAAAAAAATAGGCGCTCAGTGAGCACCTATTTCGTTTTGATTCGATTGTTTGAATTAGATGTCAGCTACATCAAATTCAACAGCAGTATCAACGTCAGCTTCGTAATCAACGCCTTCAACACCGAAACCGAACAGCTTCAAGAACTCTTCTTTGTACTCTACGTAGTCAGTCAGTTCTTTTAGATTTTCAGTTGTGATTTGAGGCCATAGGTTACGACAATGCTCTTGAATGTCGTCACGAAGTTCTAGGTCGTCTAGACGTAGACGGTTCACTTCGTCAACTTCTGCTACGCTGCCATCTTCTTTGTATAGACGTTGGCTGAACATGCGGAAGATCTGTTCCATACAACCTTCGTGAATACCTTCTTCACGCATCTTCTTGAACACCATAGCGATGTAAAGAGGCATAACAGGAATCGCAGAACTTGCTTGAGTCACAACAGACTTAAGAACAGCAACGTTTGCAGTACCGCCAGTTTGGCCTAGTTTTTCGTTTAGCGCTGACGCTGCACGATCTAGATCCATCTTAGCTTTACCTAGCGCGCCATCCCAGTAGATTGGCCACGTTAACTCAGTACCGATGTAGCTGTAAGCAACAGTCTTACAACCGTCAGCTAAAACACCCGCTTCAGAAAGTGCGTTGATCCAAAGTTCCCAATCTTCACCGCCCATTACGGTAACAGTGTCTTTGATCTCTTCTTCAGTAGCAGGCTCAACGCTTGCTTCGATGATCGCATCTTTGTTTGTATCTACCGCTGTAGATGTGTACGTTTCGCCGATAGGCTTAAGAGCTGAACGAATTACTTCGCCAGTCTCTGGCATTTTACGCACTGGAGACGCCAGTGAGTACACAACCATATCGATCTGACCTAGATCTTCTTTGATCAGGTCAATTGTTTTCTGTTTCGCTTCGTTAGAGAAAGCATCGCCGTTAAGGCTTTTTGAATACAGGCCTTCTTCTTTAGCTAGCTTGTCGAACGCTGCTGAGTTGTAAAAACCAGCTGTGCCAGTTTTTTTCTCAGTACCGGCTTTCTCGAAGAAAACACCGATAGTAGAAGCGCCGCCACCAAATGCTGCCGCAATACGTGAAGACAAGCCGTAGCCACTTGAAGAGCCAACAACGAGTACACGTTTAGGTGCGTTTGCGATTGGGCCTTGAGCTTTTGTGTAAGCAATTTGTTCTTTTACATTAGCTTCACAACCGACTGGATGTGTTGTAGTACAGATGAATCCGCGAATTCGAGGTTTGATGATCATATTCAACTTCCTTAAAAAATCAGGGTAAGGATAAAAGTTTCGTACGCAAATGGCATCTAATTTCTGTAAAAATGTGGTGAAAATGCAAGTGGTTGGAGCACTCAGCGGATATTTGCTGACTAAGTCACCATTTGTTAACGCATCTGTTGCGACTTCTACGACAAAAACAAAAAAAGGCACCTTATTAGGTGCCTTTTATCATTTCTTTATCTAAGCAACGCTATTTAGCTTAGGTTTTAACTCTTTTCGCGTCAAAGTTTCACTAAAGTCATGACTGAAGTGGTCAACTTGAATCGCTGTGTAGCGTAGTTTATCAGCAGCAACAATTTGGTCGACTTCTTCTTGTGTCAGAACATCAGCTGCAAGTGCTTGAGCCAGTTTATCCGCAAGCAAGCCTTTACGAGCCACTTTGCCCTCTTTCACTGCTTTGAAGATCTTACGCTCCAGAGGCTTGATGCTGTACATCGCATTGAAAGCATTTTCCATAAGGCCAACACTGTCATCTTCCTCTTTGCCAATGTAACAAAGGTGAGTCAGACGTTCACGGTGTGCACCTGGAGTCATCAAGCTTTCTGCTAGTTGAACTGTTAGGTTATCACTCGGTTTTTCGAAGTGGTTACCAACAGGGAAAACTAGTCCTTTCAGCACTTTCCCAACCATCTTGTTCGGGAAGTTTCTGTACGCTTCTTGTAGTGATTTAGCCGCATTGTGGAAACAGTGTTGAACCGCGTAATGTACGTAGTCTAGGTCAGCTTGTTGACGACCTTCGTCTTCATACTTCTTAAGCGCAGCCGACGCCATGTATAGGTAACTTAGACCATCACCCAAACGTGCAGAGATAAGCTCTTTACGTTTCAGTTCGCCACCTAGCGTCAGCATTGCGAAATCCGCACTGACTGCAAGCGCACGGCTCAAACGAGTCAAATCTTGGTAGTAAGGCTTAGTTGGACCACTCATGTCAGCTTTAATGAACTTAGAGCCAGTCAGTGCTGCACCAAAAGCGCCAAACGTGTTTTTAGTTGCGTGTGAGATGTGCTTGAACAACAAGCTATCAAAGTCTTTTGCACCTTGCTTCTCATCTGGGTTCGCTGCCGCTTCCATTTCGCTCAATACGTATGGGTGACAACGTGTCGCACCTTGACCGAAGATCATCAGGTTACGAGTTAGGATGTTCGCACCTTCTACTGTGATAGCAACTGGAATACCTAGGTAAGGCGCAGCCAAGTAGTTCATTGGGCCATCTTGAATTGCACGACCTGAATGGATATCCATTGAGTCATTCAGAATAGTACGTGCCATCTCTGTCATGTGATATTTCGCGATAGCCGTTACGATACCCGGCTTCTCTTTCATATCAAGTGAAGTAGTTGTCAGTGTACGAGTCGCTTCTAGTAGATACGTTAAGCCACCAATACGGCCTAAGCTCTCAGCAACACCTTCAAATTTACCAATCGACATGCCGAACTGCTTACGAACGTAAGCGTACGCACCAGTGGTCTTCGCCGTTAGGTGACCCATCGCCGTGCCAAGTGCCGGTAACGAGATACCACGACCTGCAGACAGACATTCCACCAGCATACGCCAACCTTTACCTGCGTAATCTGCGCCACCGATTAGCCATTCCATTGGAATAAACACATCGTGACCGCGTGTTGGGCCGTTCATAAACGCAAGACCAAGTGGATCATGACGCTCACCAATCACAACACCTTCGTGGTCTGCCGGGATAAGCGCACAAGTGATGCCAATGTCTTCTTTGTCACCCAGTAGCTTTTCTGGATCGTGCAGTTTGAAAGCCAGACCAAGTACCGTCGCCACTGGAGCTAGCGTAATGTAGCGCTTGTTCCAGTTAAGCTTGATGCCTAGTGTCTCTTTGCCTTCGTGCATGCCCATACAAACTGTACCGACATCAGGGATACCACCCGCATCAGAACCTGCTTCAGGGCCTGTGAGTGCGAAACAAGGGATATCTGTACCGTCAGCAAGACGAGGTAGCCAGTAATCTTTTTGATCTTGAGTACCGTAGTGAGACAAAAGCTCACCAGGGCCAAGAGAGTTTGGAACCATTACCGAAACCGCAGTACTAATACTACGCGTCGCAATTTTAGTTACGATGGTAGAGTTTGCGTGCGCTGAAAATTCACGACCGCCGTACCCTTTCGCGATAATTAGCGAGAAGAAACGCTCTTTGCGTAAAAAGTTCCAAACTTCCTCTGGAAGGTCTCGGTCTTCTTTCACAATTTTGTGGTCATCAAGCATAGCGAGCAAAGTTTCAAGTTCATTATCCATGAACGATTGCTCTTCTGCTGTCAGCTGAGGTTTTGGGTACTGGTGAAGCTTAGTGAAATCTGGTTTACCAGAAAACAGCTCTCCGTCCCACCACACGCTACCCGCTTCCATCGCTTCTTTCTCGGTGCTAGATAGTGGTGGTAGTACTTTTTTAAAGAGTTTAAAAGCTGGGTCACTTACCCATTTTTGTCTTAGAGAGCTCATAGTTCAGATCCTTTTGTTCACTATATTGTTTGTGAATATTTTGCTTTTTATTGTTTTATTCTTTTGCTGACATGCCAGCGGCCAAAAATGGAATGAGAATATCGACCACTGCCTTCGCATCTATCTTTGTGTCGTAGTCATTCTCTGCAATTTCTATTAGAGCTTGGCTAGACGCCATGGTGAAAACACAAGTCCCAAGGGTGAAGTGTAAACGCCAAAATAACTGCTCTTGAGTGAGGTTCGGATTCGCTTTCATTACTGACGTCGTAAACAGAGTCAGTACTTCGCTGTAGCGAGTTGTAATGAACCAACGCAAGTGACCTTGCACATCCGTATAACCTCGACCGATGAGTAACATAAATCGGCTGGTACCGTTTGGCCTTACATCATTCAGTGCTCTTAGCGGCTGTCTTAAAGACTCAAACACATCACTCATAGAATACGTTTCGTTCAAGTTTAAGTTCACTAAAGCGTCTTGCAATGCAGGCATAAATGCTTCTAAGTATCGATTGAGTACCGCACGAACCAGAGTCTTCTTATCGCCAAAGTGGTAGTTCACTGAAGCAAGATTGACATTGGCTTTACCCGTAATAGTGCGTAAAGAGGTGTCATTAAAACCATGCTCAGCAAATAAGCCTTCAGCCACATCTAAGATTTTGTCTTTGGTTGTACTTCTTGGTGCCATTTCAATCACTCGTATTAAACAACTGTTTGAAATATACGCTTAGAACATTTATTTAACAAGCAAGCAACATCACATTTTCACCAATTGGTCGTACCAGTTAGCAAGAATCTGCTCTAACCGATTGAATCGATGTACGTTTAATAAAAAAGGAAAAATTATTGAATTTTCTGGGAACTGAATTAGACATGGAGGGTCATAAATTAAGTAGAAAACAGAGTATTTAGAAGTTTAACAGGCCGTCAAACTTGTTTCTCTCCCTGCTTTCTTAATTACTGCATTTTCCTTATTAACTCCTATACTTGTATCCGCCCAAACCGCATTGGTTTGGGCTTTTTTTTGCCTATGATTCAGGTGATTTTTCTTCGGCTACCCCTGAGCGCAAAAAGCCCCCGAAACCGAGGGCTTTCATTACGTCAAGCTATGGAGCATTCCACGATGCCCATTAGGCTGCATCGTTTTTAATAAGCTCTCCCAATATTGCGAGATCATTACCCAGGTCAACTGAAACGCCCATTTCCGTAGTGATCCCTTCTACCACGATTGTTTGGACGTCGTCTCCACCATTGATTGGAATAGACAAAGCGATGTCTTCGCCATCGACCGATACTTCGATCATATCAAGAAGCTCGGCCATTTGAGTTTCGTCTTGTGGATCTTCAATCAGATCATTGAGGTCGATCAAATCACCAGAGCCATTGGTATAAAGCTCAAAGTCTTTAATGATGTCTGTACCATTATCGAGTGCAGAGTCTAACCAGGTGAAAATATTGTCATCGCTATCGCCAATAAGCAGATCATTCCCAGAGCCCGCAAATAAAGGCTCGTTACTCGCAGCACTGATCACGTTATATTGTTGTGGTTCTTCAATATCAACCGTCACCGTTTCGACTGTACTTTCAGCGCCATTTGAATCTACTGCGACATAGTCAAATTGAGGGTCATCGGTTACAGCTTCATTACCTTGTACATAACGCAACTCCCAACTGCCCCCAGTCGATGACAGCTCCATTCCAACAATTGGATTACTTGGTGATGAGTAACTGAAGTCGTAAAGAATCTGCTCATGACCAGTATCACCTTCGTCTTTTTGATACTGCTCTGTGTGGGTTGTACCGTCAGCGAAAGTATAAAGTACTTCAACATAAACATTACTATTAGTGTTGAACGACCCGCCCAACCCATCTAATCCAAATTGAACGACTTCAAGTGGATTGTTGGTAAAATCTAAGACCAAGGTTTCTTGCATGTTCATTCCTTGGCCGTCAGAGTCACCAATACCAAAGCCGACGTGAGGTTGTTCCCCTTGGTACTGCTCAAGCGGTTTATCGTTATTGTCTTCAATAGATAATGTAATTGTGTTGCCGTTAGCTAAGGTAATTAGCCTTTCGGTTGGTGATACCGCGACACCCCAATTATAGAAACCATCAACGAGATCTGGCATATCGTCTGGATCGCCACTGAAGCCCATTTCAAACATCTCTCCAGGCCCAGCAACGAAGCTAATATTGTTTGGAACAAACAACACACCGTTGTCGACGTCAGACTGCACAATTTCTCTGGTGACGCCATTTTCATCGGTATACAAAAGGCTGCCGTTGGTTGGCAAGCTTTCTATCCGAATATTAAGTGGAATATCGTCATGGTCATCTTCTATATCTGAGATGTAATCAGGCATACCGCCATCTTCAGAATCGAAGAGGATTGGTATGATCGCGTCTTCATCATTGACGACCGTAAAGCTGGTCGCTTCAGGCGCATCGTTGACACCATTGATTGTTATCTCGATAACATGCTCGACACCATCGATGGCGGTTACGACATATCGCTCAATAACCGTATCATCATCATTCAAGTATTGAACCGCATCGTTATCAACGACATAACTCCATGCCCCCTCGGGAGTAATCGTTAACATACCCAAAGCAAGTGCATAAGTAGACCCAATAGGGCTAAACACACCATTAGGTTTAAAGGCCGGCATATCACTGATATCGACATCGGTAATCGTTAAAGTACCAGACACCGAGAGTTCGTTGGTATCAGGATTGACATCGACATCTTCCGTCACCTCACCCATGTCAGAGTCACCTTCGCCAACGGTGATCTCAGATGGATCATCGGCACCGTTGATGGTGATGGTTACTTCACTTGTGGTTCCGTCAATCGCAGTAACAGTGTAAACCTCGGTGACAAACTCATCGTCATCGAGATATTGCACGTTGTCGTTGTCTACGACGTAAGTCCATTCGCCATCGTCGGTAATGGTCAACATACCCAACGCGGTGTCATTGGTTGAACCTTCAGGATTAAACGTTCCGTTAGGTTGAAAAGCCGCGACATCATTAGCATCAACATCGGTAATCGTCAGTGTTCCCGTCGCCATCAAGTCGTTACTCTCCGGATCAACATCGACATCTTCCGTCACCTCACCCATGTCAGAGTCACCTTCGCCAACGGTGATCTCAGATGGATCATCAGCACCGTTGATGGTGATGGTTACTTCACTGGTGGTCCCATCAATCGCAGTAACAGTGTAAACCTCGGTGACAAACTCATCGTCATCGAGATATTGCACGTTGTCGTTGTCTACGACATAAGTCCATTCGCCATCGTCGGTAATGGTCAACATACCCAACGCGGTGTCATTGGTCGAACCTTCAGGATTAAACGTTCCGTTAGGTTGAAAAGCCGCAACATCGTTAGCATCAACATCGGTAATCGTCAGTGTTCCCGTCGCCATCAAGTCGTTACTCTCCGGATCAACATCGACATCTTCCGTCACCTCCCCCATGTCTGAGTCACCTTCCCCGACAGTAATTTCGGATGGATCATCAGCACCGTTAATGGTGATGGTCACTTCACTTGTGGTTCCATCAATCGCAGTAACCGTGTAAACCTCGGTGACGAATTCATCGTCATCAAGATATTGCACATCGTCGTTGTCTACGACGTAAGTCCATTCGCCATCGTCGGTAATGGTCAACACACCCAACGCGGTATCATTGGTCGAACCTTCAGGATTAAACGTTCCATTTGGTTCAAAAGCAGCAACGTCGTTGTCGTCTACATCGGTGATGGTGAGCGTTCCGGAGGTTGTTAAGTTGTTGCTCTCTTGGTCAACATCCACATCCTCAGTCACTTCACCTGTGTCTGAATCACCTTCGCCAACGGTTATGTCAGATGGATCATCGGCACCGTTAATCGTGATAATTACTTCGCTCGTGGTACCGTCACTGGCTGTAACGGTATAAACCTCAGTCACGAATTCATCGTCGTCTAGGTACTGCACGTCATCGTTATTGACTACGTAAGTCCAAGCGCCGTCAGGTTCGATGCTTAATACGCCAAGTTGTGAGTCGTTTGTTGAACCTACGAGGTTAAACTCACCATCAGCTGAGAAGGTAGGAGTGTCGCTATCTACGTCTGTAATCACGATCTGACCAGACGTCACTAATTGGTTGGTGATGTCATCGACATCAATGTCCTCAGTCACACTGCCTGAATCATCAGTGGCTACAGCCGCATCATCAGTACCAATAATGGTGACTGTAATGACTTGCTCACCTCCATCAGAAGTTTGTACTGTGGTTGTATCTTGAATTTGCTCGCCGTCAGCAAGTTCATCATAAGGACTGTTGGCTACGAAGGTCCAAGTACCATCCTCATTGACGACAAAGGTACCGAGGTCATTGTCTCCAGCGACCTCTTTGCTAATAAAGGTAACGTCCGGGTCGTCGCTGGTTAAGGCGCCACCGGTCTCAATTGGTTCATCCTGCTCAAACTCAATAACGTTAGTTTCACCTGAAATAAGCGCAAAAGCGATGATATCAAAAAGAGCAATACTTTGAGTTTCTGACAATCCTTGAGACTCAAACCCGTCAGTTTCAAAATTCGTGGCAGCTTGAGTTTCAGCCCCAGTACGTTCAATCCTACCGCTGTTGGTCAAACTCGAGCCTTCCTCACCAGCTGCAGTGTCAAACTCATCTCCTAGTTCCGTTGGATCAAATCCTTCTTCAATAGCACGCTGAACTTGAGCGATCGCATCATCAGTATCTAGTGCATTTTGTTGGCCCTGGTTATCTACAAAACGTGCAGAAACACTTGGCACATTTTCTTCACTAGTATCAAAACTGATAATTACGTCGCTAGCCGCTGGTTGTTCGCCCGGAGACAAACGTCTAACTTGGCCTTGAGCGTCGAGCACAACACTCCCGCTAGCAAGACCTAGTATATTTAGGTTGATGTTTCCCATATCCATATTCCCACTTCTGCCCAGAACATGCCAAACGCGGATTCAATCCCACTCTGCGCTGTGGCTATTTCCTACTCTAAATTTAGTAGTGCCACTATTGATAATCAACTCACCAGAAGGGTGTAAATCTGGCGATTTTCAAATTAGTCAATAGCAATAGCGACTTACATTCAAAAAAAATCCAACAAACTTCGCATTTTTTTGCAAATGTCCTAAGCTTCGTTTAATACCCTTCTCTCAATCTAACGGGAAACCTAGGTTGGGAAACGGATGAGACATTGAAAGTAGAAGGAGAGCTACTTTGAAATTGTTTAAATTATCCATCATGTGTTGCTTAGTTGCTGCAGCACCACTCGCCGCTCAAACTCTGGAACAGTCTGTGGCTATTACCTTGGCAACGAATCCAGAGATAAAAAGCATCTTCAACGAATATGCGAGCGTGAAAAAACGTAATGATGCCTCAGGAGGAGCGTACAAGCCCAGTATCGACCTTGATGCTGGCATTGGTTACGAAGGCATAAATCCTGCACCAAATAACGGCCCCGATACCGATCTAACAA
>Ga0310124_10003014_pt1 | contig 11457 bp, 8 predicted proteins | sample CB11b_AW_Bot5_MG_FD_203507 | JGI IMG/M metagenome (GOLD analysis project Ga0310124, IMG submission 203507) | Marine microbial communities from Western Arctic Ocean, Canada - CB11b_AW_Bot5 | ecosystem: Environmental > Aquatic > Marine > Oceanic | place: Canada: Western Arctic Ocean | collected...
AATCATTTCTTTATTCTATATAAATCATTGCCATCGTGTAAACTTGAGTCAATGCGTATCAAGAAACATATTGACAAAAGTATCAAAATAACATATTCTGCTAATAATAAGTTTTATATGTTATATGGAGATAATTAATGGCTTTCAGAGAATCTGATTTTACAAAAGAAGCTCAGGCAGTACTACATTTATCACAGGAATTAATGTGGAAATATAAACATACACAATGGGATCCGGAACACATATTATTAGCTTTGCTTGAACATGAAAAAGGTGTTCCGATGCTTATATTTGAAGAATTACATACTGCAGTTAAATCTTTAAGAAACAGACTGGTTTCTGCTATGGAATCTACTATTGGTATGAGATATCCATCATCACAGGTATATGCATCTCCAAGACTTGAATCGTTACTAGAAAGATCTAAATCTGAAAGAAAGAGATTACAAGATGATATTATAAGTACTGAGCATTTTTTAATTGCTTTATGCCATGAACAACAAGGTTTGATCGTAAGATTATTCAGGGAATTTAATATTGAAATTGAAAAAGTTTATAGAGCTTTAAAAAAAATCAGAGGGAGTCATAGAGTATCAGATGAAAATGCGGAAAAAAAATATCAGTCTCTTACCAGATATACAACTGATTTAACTAATTTAGCTGCCAGGAATAAACTAGATCCGGTTACTGGGCGAGATGAAGAAATATCACGAGTGATACAGACTTTAATAAGAAGAACTAAAAATAATCCTGTATTAATTGGTGGCCCTGGTGTCGGAAAAACTGCTATTGCTGAAGCTTTGGCACAGAAGATAGTTATAAATGATGTTCCACGTATTTTACGAGATAAAAAAATCTTAGCCTTAGACATGGGAGCTTTAATTGCCGGAAGTAAATTCAGAGGCGAATTTGAAGAAAGATTAAAAGCTGTCATGGATGAAATTAAAAGTTCTGACGGAAGCATTATATTGTTTATTGATGAATTACATACTGTTGTAGGAGCTGGCTCAGCGGAAGGAGCTATAGATGCGAGCAATTTAATGAAGCCTGCTTTATCAAGAGGTGAATTACAGTGTATGGGAGCTACCACAGAATCAGAATATAAAAAATATATAGAAAAAGACGGAGCTCTTGAAAGAAGATTTCAGCCTGTTTTAATTAATGAGCCAAATGCGGAACTTGCAATTGAAATGCTGGGATCGCTAAAACCAAGACTGGAAGATCATCATAAAATTAATATTAATAATGAGGCTTTGGATTCTGCTGTCAGACTGGGACAAAGATATATTAGTGGTCGATTGCTGCCTGACAAAGCTATTGATCTTATAGATGAAACTGCAGCCAGATTAAGGTTGGAAAATAAAGACGATGATATTAAAGATGAACTTTCTGTAAAACAGGATAAGTTAGCAGATCTTAAATTGAAGGAGTATGATGCATCTAAATCAGAAGATTACAAACTGGCAGCTGAATTAAAAGAAAAAAGAATAATTCTGGATCAGGAAATAATAAATCAGACTGATAAACCTGTAAATAATAATATTATTCTTCAATCTGAAGATATTGCTAAAACTGTTTCTACATGGACAGGAATACCTGTTACAAACCTCTTGCATGATGAATCAAAAAAATTAATGAAGATTGAGGAATATCTTCATAAGAGAGTTATAGGTCAGAACAATGCTGTTAAATCAATTTCTGATGCATTAAGAAGATCAAGAGCTGGACTCAAAGATCCCTCAAAACCTATTGGAAGTTTTTTATTTATGGGACCTACGGGAGTTGGAAAAACTGAACTGGCAAAAGCATTGTCAGAATTTATGTTTGATGATGAACTAAATATGATCAGAATAGATATGTCAGAATATGTGGAAAAACACAGTGTATCAAGACTTATTGGATCTCCCCCGGGTTATGTCGGATATGATGAAGGCGGGCAATTAACTGAAAGTGTTAGAAGAAGGCCATATAGAGTTATATTGTTTGATGAAATTGAAAAAGCACATTCAGATGTCTTTAATATCCTTTTACAGATATTAGATGACGGACGATTAACTGATGGACAGGGTAGAACTGTAGACTTTACTAATACAATAATAATTATGACAAGTAATCTAATTACAGCAGATAATATGACCAATAATTTTGGATTTTTACAGGACCTCTCAGACCAGGAAGCTGTTAAACAAAGATCTTCAATAGACAAGGTATTGAAAAAATCATTCAGACCTGAATTTATTAACAGAATTGATGAAATTATAGTTTTTGAAAAATTATCAAAAGATGAATTGAAACTAATTTCTGATCTGATAATTAAAGATATTCAGAAAAGACTTGATGAGAAAGGTATTGAAATCTATTTAAATGACTCTGCAAAAGAATTACTGATATCGGAAGGTTATGATGAAGAATTTGGTGCAAGGCCATTGAAACGTTTAATTCAAAGAAAAATTGAAAATGAAATATCAACTATGATTATTTCAGGAAAAGTTTCAGATGGTATTAAAATTAATATTACCACCTCAGATGGGAATCTTAAATTTAAGAAAACAAATACAAAAAGTAAATCTAAAACACCATCTGCATAAATTTCTTTTCTTATTTTTAAGTGGTATAATTTTTTTTACTTTCTTTTTCCGCAGTAGCTCAGTGGTAGAGCGGTCGGCTGTTAACCGATTGGTCGTAGGTTCGAATCCTACCTGCGGAGCCAAAATATTAAATTAAATATATTTTCTTTCTTTTTCAACCTCTGGCTTTACCAAGATTACTGAAAAAGTTTTCTTGTGAAGAATCATTTTTCCTTCTAGGGATTAAATGGAAATGTAGATGAAATACTGTTTGTCCAGCTACAGCACCATTGTTAATTAATATATTAAATCCTTCAACGCTATTATCCTGATTTGAAATTTCATTTTTCCTTTGGTTTATTAATTCTTTTATTGCTTTTAATTCATCATTATTAATTTCAAAAAATGTTTTTATTTCTCTTTTAGGTATAAAAAGAGTATGGCCTTCAGAAGCGGGGTATATATCTAATATTGCAAAAGCTAATTCATTATTCATAATCCATTTATCGGGTGGAATGCCATTAAATATACTGCTCATATCTTTGTATCCTTTGATGTGATAATATAATCCAAATTAATTATATTCCTCATTGTGATATAAGTGAATAAGTATTTTACCAGAGAAAATTATGGATTTTTACTCGGGTTTGTTGGGATTGTTATTTTTTCGCTTACACTACCTATAACAAGGCATCTTACACAGATGGATTTCACATCTCTTGAGATTGGATTTGGAAGAGGATTTTTAGCTGGAGTTACATCTGTTTTCATTCTATTATTTAAAGGTCAGTTCAAAACAAAAAATCTACCCAGTAAAACTGATTTAAGGAAACTGATCATTACGGCTATAGGAGTTGTATTTGCGTTTCCAATTTTTACTGCTATAGCAATGCAGACTATTCCTGCTGGTAATGGAGGAATAGTACTTGCTGCAGTCCCACTCTCTACAGCAATATTTGCCGGATTATTATCTGAAGAAAACCCCACTACAAAATTTTGGGGAATTGCAGTAATTGGATTTATTACTGTTACTGTTTTTAGATTACTCACTAATGATTCAGGTATTACAAATATAGGTTTTGGAGATTTCGCATTACTTGTTTGCGTAGTGATTGGAGGAATGGGATATGCTCAGGGAGGAATATTAGGAAAAACTATGAGTGGATGGAAAGTAATCTGCTGGGCTCTTGTTATTAGTCTTCCGTTAGTAATACCCTTAACAATATTAAATTTTGATGTTAGCCATTTGATACAGGTCGCAAATGATTCATTTGTTTCAATATTGTTATTTGCTTTCTTATGCTTGTTTAACAACCTAATTGGTTTCTTTTTCTTTTATGAAGGCCTAGGAATGGGTGGAGTTGCAAGAGTCAGTCAAGTGGATTTATTCCGACCTTTTTTCACTTTTTTCTTCTCAGTGATATTCCTTGGAGAGACTATGACTTTCTTTGCTGTATTTTTCTTATTCTTAATTATTGGTATTGTATACTTAAGTAAAAAAGCTTAAGAATTCATGGCCAATGATAATAAATTTAAAGTATTTTATTCTGATATGATAACCTGCACTCAGTGCACAAGGCTTGTTAATTTCAGGAATAAAATAGCAAATGAAAAACGCAAGCAATTTATAAATGAAGAATATTGGGGTAAGCCTGTCCCTGGTTATGGGGATATTAATGCAGAAATTTTATTTGTTGGTCTCGCCCCCGCAGCACATGGCGGTAATAGAACAGGCAGAGTGTTCACAGGTGATAAATCTGCGGACTTTTTAATAAAATGTATGTATCACACAGGATTAGCTAATCAGATTAATTCTGATTATCGTGATGATGATCTTAAATTAAAAAATGCATATATGACTGCAATGCTAAAATGTGTTCCACCAAAAGATAAACCTACAGCCGGAGAATTGAAAACATGTTTCTCTTACTTTAATAAAGAGATGGAATTATTAACAAATCTTAAAACTATTGTAGCGCTAGGAAAAATAGCTTTTGATGGAACTCTTAAATACTTCAAACAATTCGATGATTTAAAAACTAAAGATTTTCCTTTCGGCCATGGAAAGTCTTATAAAATGTCTAATGGTATAAGTTTAGTGGGATGCTATCATCCTAGCCCAAGGAATGTGAACACTGGTAAGTTAAATTTTGAAATGATGACTGATTTATTTACAAATATTTGAGTAATTAATCAATTGTTTGCTTGCGATTTTATAGTTGCATTATATTAACACCTTATATACCATGGTATCTTCCGGATTTTTATATTTTAATTATCATTGATTTATTTTTAAACTCTTCGTGTCAAATTGTGACCTTAAGAGCATTGAGGTCAAAAATTATGTTACAAGCAACTAAACATGCGAACAATTTTATTAAGTTAGGTATAGATGAAAAAACTATATCTAGTTTAAATTATTTAAAATTTTCTATTCCTACTCCAATTCAAAAAGAAGTTATACCTTTAGCCTTAAACGGAAAAAATGTTATAGGTATAGCACAAACTGGCACTGGTAAAACATTGGCATTTGGTATACCAATGATTGAAAATGTAATCAGAAATAAAGGACAGGGACTTATTTTAGTTCCTACACGTGAATTAGCTATACAGGTAGGAAATTCTATAAGAGATATAGGGAAATTTTGGAATTTGAAATGTTCAATCATCATTGGTGGAGTATCACAAAAAAGACAAATATTAAGTTTGAAAAACAATCCAGATATTATAATTGCGACTCCTGGCAGATTGGCTGATTTAATTAACCAGGGGAAGTATAAGTTGAATAAAATTAATGTTTTAACTTTAGATGAAGCAGACAGAATGCTGGATGAAGGCTTTTTACCAGAAATAACTAAAATATTAGAAGGAGTTACCTCTAAACATCAAATGATGTTATTTTCAGCAACTATGCCTAAAGCTATATCTAAATTAGTTAATAGATTCATGAATAATCCAAAGACGATTGAAGTTACTCCTCAGGGTACAACACCAGACAAATTAGATCATGAAGCATTTATAATTCCCAAAAGTAACAAATTACAATTGCTTAAGATATTGCTCCAGCAATATCATAATGATTCTATACTCATTTTTACCAGAACAAAATACAGTGCAAAAAAATTAGCAAAAGATATTCGTAATATGGGGCATACAGCCACCGAAATTCATTCAAACAGAACACAGGCACAAAGAAAAATATCACTTAAAGGTTTTACTGATTGGAAATTTAGGATATTAGTAGCTACTGATATAGCTTCAAGAGGTATTGATGTAGTTCATATTTCAGTAGTTATAAATTTTGACCTTCCTGATCAATTAGATGATTATGTACATAGAGTCGGTAGAACAGGCCGGGCTGGCAGAGAAGGAAAAGCGATTTCTTTTGTTATACCTCCTCAAAAACCTAGTATTAAAAAAATTGAAAAATTGATTGGAACATCAATAACGCTTACACATTCAAAATACTCATTGGAAGGTAATGTAGATAATCTTAATCAATTTGGAAGAATAAGTGGTAAGAAAAAAAAGTTTTATTCAAAAAATAAATCTTTAAAAAATAGACATAGAAAATAATTAATTTTTAAAAATAATTTTTTTCTTATACATATTTAAAATTTCCTCTTCTGTATATCCTAATTGTTTTATAAACTTATTATTATGTTCACCTAACTCCGGACAATTACTTACTTTATGATTTTTCAAACCAAGAGCATACATGTTATGAGCCATTTCTAGTGAAATTAATGAAGGATGATTATCTTTGTTTGTTATCATTTCCAGTGTAAGGGGATTAATCAGGAAATCGTAATTATCTTCTTTGGGATTTGTTACTACACATATGTGTATATCAGGCATGGAAAGATTTCGAATGATGCCTGATGAATTATATGATAAAAATAATTTTTCAATATCTGGAATATTATTAATCGTTAAATTAAATCTTTTATTAATTAAATTTATTATTTCTTTATCTGGGATTTTGTTGCAATAAATATAAATCCATTGATCTTTACATTTGTAAGCTCTGTTAAAATCAGATATTCCATTTTGATCTTCATTAATAAATTTAGGGATATGACAATTTTTCAAATAATTACTTATTGTTTTTCCGTTTAGTAGCATTCCTCCTGCTAGTAAGTTTGTATGGACAGTACTGCCTGTACCATTCTTTATTTTATTGTATAGACTTAAAACAGTACCTAGAGCAGCCATGCCTCCTGCAGTAAAATCAGTGGGGGCTAGCATTGGTAAAAATACTGGCTTTTCCCCACCTCCTTGTATATGTTGTAATCCTGTAATTGATTGTGCAATTGGGTCAAGGCCAGGTCTGTGAACATAAGGCCCGTCGTGCCCATAAGCCGCTATATGTGTTTGTATTATAGTTGGATTTAATTCATTTAAATCTTTTGCACTTAAACCTACTCTGTCAGCTGCTCCGGGTCTCATGTTTTCTAAAAAGATATCAACATTTTGAATAAGTTTTTTTATTATATTTTTACCTTCATCAGTTTTTGCATCAATAGATATTCCATTTTTGTTTCGATTAAGATTCTTGAAATATCCAAGATCTAATGGCCGTGATATTTCTCCGATTGGAGGTTCTAATTTAATTGCTTCAACCCCTAAATTAGACAATATTCTGCCAGCGACAGGACCGGCAATAATATTTGTTATTTCCAGAGACTTAAAACCTTCTAAAGGAAGAGTAAAAGATTTTCGTTTGATTATATTTGAAGAATTTAAATTAGAATTATTTGAACTTATATTTACAAATTTACCAATTCTTTTTTGATTGTTTTCTTCAAAAATAAGATTATTATGTAAAATTTGTTCATCTTCAATAGTTTCTTTTATATTATTAACTTTATTGTAAGGAACATCAGCTTCTTCAAAAATTTTGCTCCATTCAGAACAGGTTTTGTTTTTTATTCTTATAGCAATCAGGTCATATAATTTTGTAGCTGTATTAATATAATTTTCTTTATCTCTTTTGACGGGCCTGTAAAATATAGATTCAAATTCAGGTGCAATTATAATTTCAGGTATATCTATAGCTATTGCTGCATTTTGAGCAAATTTACTTCCAATGCATGCTAGCTGGATAAAACCATCTGCGCATTCATAATTGCTGTAAAATGGAGCTCCACCATATGGCTTTCCAAAATCTCTCCATTTATCTCCCTGGTAGGGATTTGATGCATATAATAACAAACCTCCAAGAAGTGTTGAGTTTATATTGTTTATTTGTTTTATAGATATCATATTTGAAATCAGAGCAGTAATTATTGCTGTGGCTGAATTTATGCCACACCCTACACTTGCAATAGGGTGCATTAAAAATTTAGGACTTGGCTTTCCGTGTCCTGGTAATATCATCATCTCACCAGCTCTGGCTATTACCAATTCATCTATCATAGGTTCATCTTTAAGTTTGGAAGTTTTAGGAAAAGCAGAAATATGACATATAATTAAATTTTTATTATTAGCTTTCTTTATATTAGAGAGTATAGATTTATACTTATTTGAATTTAATTGGAAATCATAAATTAAAACTTCAGATTGATTTATTAATTTAATTATTTCTGTCTTATTAAGATCATTTGTATTTGAATATTTAATTATTTTTTTATTTCTATTCCAAAACAAATCCGGTTGAAAGTTTGCTTTATTTTCAGTTACAAATTTAGTTACAGATGCACCAAAATCTGATAAAAACATTGAGGTCAGATCCCCTGAGTAATGATTGGTAAAATCTAAGATCTTTATTTCATTTAAAATTTTGATATCATTCTGATTCATTTATTCAACAAGATTTTAATTGATTATATTTAGGAGATTGGTCGTTTTCTACGTCCTGGACCACCTGTTCCTTTGCGGATATCTTCTGCAGTTTCTTCATCTATTCCCTTTTTCCATCGACGTTTTAATGAATCTTTAACGTTGAATGAAAATCCTCCAAGTTGATCTATTTCTATATTTATATTATCCCCATCTTGCATTGCACCAAGTCCCTGGTGATTTGTACCTGTGTACAATACATCTCCTATATTAATATTCTCAAATTGGCTTACAAAAGCAATGGATTTTGCAATTGAGTGCGCCATATCAGAAGTGTTGAAATTCCCTCTTAATTCACCATCAACAGTTAAATGAATTTGCATATTCTGTGGGTCAGTAATTTCATCCTTCGTTACTAAAGCCGGTCCCATCGGAGCAAAAGTAGGGTAAGATTTATGTTCAGAAATTCCACGCCATGGTTGAAATTTAAATGATCCACCAGGCATACGGGCAGATACGTCTACACCACAGGTGTATCCAAATACATAGTCAAATGCTTCTTCTTCTTTGATATTTTTACCGGGGCGTCCGAATACCAATACTAATTCAGCTTCATGATGGAAGATGTTTGCATCTTCGGATGGAAGATTTACTGTTTCTCCTGGACCTATAACTGTATCGTTTGATTTTTGAAATCCCCACATTGGCCCTGGTTCACGATGTCCAAATTCAGTGTAATTTCCGCCCATACAAAAAATTTTACTTGGTTGAGGAAGTGGTGCATCCAAGGATACATTTGATATTGATAATGCATTGCCTGATTCCTCAATATGTTTAAGTTCAGATTTAAAGTTCTTTGAGTTTTCTATGATGGTTTCCATAGCTTTTTGGCCAGTTTCTGAAGTGATTGGTTGGATTATTGTACTAAGGTCTACGACCCCGTCTGTTCTTAATAATCCTGGAGTACCATTATTGAATAATACAAATTTCATATTTTTACTCTCTTTAGATATTTTTCTAAGTAGATTGTGGAGCGGAAGACGAGATTCGAACTCGCGACCTTCTCCTTGGCAAGGAGATGCTCTACCACTGAGCCACTTCCGCATTATAATTTTTTGTGCCGAGGGGCAGGATCGAACTGCCGACACCAGCATTTTCAGTGCTGTGCTCTACCACTGAGCTACCTCGGCGGTTGCATTATTCTATCAAATTTAATCTTTTTGGTATATATATAATTTATGGGCCCGGCAGGGATCGAACCTACGACCAATCGGTTATGAGCCGACCGCTCTACCACTGAGCTACGGGCCCTTGAGAAAAGATTGTAATAAAATTATAGATTTATATCAACTGATACATAGTTTAATCAATGAATATTAATTATTATCCCTATTGGTATAATAATTTAATATTCATCAAAGGGAATGATTTAATGACTATATCAAACAAAATGAAAAATTTTCTTGAACAGGGATCATGGATAAGAAGAATGTTTGAGGATGGAATAGAATTGAAGAAGAAGTATGGGGCAGAGAATGTGTATGACTTGTCTTTGGGAAATCCAATATTTTCACCACCAGATGATTTGTATGATGAATTGAAAAAACTTATTGATAATCCTGACAAATCTGCACATAGATATATGCCAAATGCCGGACTGGATCAGACAAGATCAAAAGTTGCTGAATTTTTAACTAAAACAACAAACCACTCTTTTAAACTGTCTAATGTATTAATGACAGGAGGTGCTGGCGGAGCATTGAATGTTACTTTGAAAGCAATTTTAGATCCTGAAGATGAAGTTATAATGTTTACACCTTTTTTTCCTGAATATTTTTTTTATACAGACAATCATGCAGGTGTTTCTAAAATAGTAGATTCTGATGACAAATTTATTCCGGATTTAGATTCTTTAAATCAAAAAATTAATAATAAAACCAAAGCTGTAATAATTAATTCCCCAAATAATCCGTCAGGAGTTGTTTACAGTGAGCAATTTCTAGTAAAAATGTCTGAAATATTAATTAATTATGAAAAAAAATATAACAAGGAAATATATGTTATAAGTGATGAACCATACAGAAGAATTGTTTTTGACGGATTAGATTGTCCTAATATATTGGATTATTATAAAAATACTATAGTTGCTAGTTCCTTTTCAAAAGATCTGGCTATACCTGGTGAAAGAATAGGGTATGTTGCTTTAAGCCCAAAAATCAATAATCAGAATTTACTAATGGATGGAATAGTTTTTGCAAATAGAATTTTAGGGTTTGTAAATGCTCCTGCATTTATGCAACGGGCAGTTTCAAATATTTTATTTAGTTCAGTCGATGTCGAAGAATATTTGTTAAGAAGGAATTATTTGTGTGATGAACTTGGAAAATTAGGTTATGAATTCAAAAAACCTCAGGGAGCATTTTATTTGTTTCCTAAAAGCCCTATTGAGGATGACGTGGAATTCACAAATTTACTGAAAGAACATAAAGTTCTCGTTGTACCTGGATCAGGATTTGGGAAAAAGGGTTATTTTAGAATCTCATTTTGTGTCGATTGGCCGAGTATTGAAGGCTCTATTGAAGGATTTAAGCAAACTATAGAATTAATTAAATAAATCTTTTGGTGGGTCTTTAAGACCAAAACCTGTAATAGGTAATAAAACATTATCTCCAGGAAGTATAATCTTTTGTTTAATTAACTTATCTAGACCAGATAATACTGCAGCAGATGTTATTTCTGCAAAAATACCATCTTTTTTTGCAAGTTTTTTTTGCCATTTCAATATACTTTCATCACTGACTTTAATTCCTTGCCCATTTGTCTTTTTCATTACATTTACAGATTGATATTTCCTTGGTGGATTTAATATAGCTATACCGTTTGCCAGTGTTGTTTTTGCCTGTTCAGGTGACCATGTATTATTTGAAAAAATCTCAATAATAGGAGGGATAGATTCTGTTTGAATTCCGTGATGTTTAGGGATTTTTATATTAGGATTAATTTTTTTAATTTCTTCATAGGCTTTATAAGAGCCTATCAAAAGAGATCCATTACCCACAGGAAATAATATATGATCAGGTTGCTTGTTATTGAAATATTCTATAACTTC
>Ga0310124_10003015_pt1 | contig 11454 bp, 8 predicted proteins | sample CB11b_AW_Bot5_MG_FD_203507 | JGI IMG/M metagenome (GOLD analysis project Ga0310124, IMG submission 203507) | Marine microbial communities from Western Arctic Ocean, Canada - CB11b_AW_Bot5 | ecosystem: Environmental > Aquatic > Marine > Oceanic | place: Canada: Western Arctic Ocean | collected...
TGCCCGGCATCCACGCGACCTGGCGGTGCTCGAGGCGAAAGGGCTGGCGCACGACCAGCTCGACGAGCCGGGCGCCGCGGCGGAGGCGTTGCAGCAGAGCCTCGAGGCGGAAGATGAAGTGGTCTACAACGACCGCGGTATCGCGCTCTCGCGGCTCGGCTACAACCATCGCGCCATCGAGAGCTACCGGCGGGCGCTGGCGGCCAATCCGCGCTACGCCACCTGCTGGTTCAACCTCGGCAAGGCGCTATTCAGGGTGGGAAACTTGAAGGAGGCGCTGCAGGCGTTCACCCGCGCGACCGAACTTAACCCCAAAAATCGTTCGGCGTGGAACAACCGTGGCGTGACGCTACGGCAGCTCAACCGCATCGAGGAGACCATCCCGTGCTACGAACGCGCGATTGAGCTGAAGGATGATTACGCCTGGGCGTGGCACAACAAGGGCTACGCGCTCGAGCTGCTCGACCGTCCCCGCGAGGCGCTCGAGAGCTACCAGAAGACGCTGGCGCACGAGTCGGGGCATGAGCACCACAACGACTCCGAGTGGGAGCGGCTGATGAAGGATACCCATAAGGCGATAGCGCGCATCGAGCTAATCCTGGAACGTTAATGCCCGACGTCAATGAACTGGTGGAACAGGGCGAGGCGCTGGTCCGCGAAAGGAAGTTCCGCAAGGCGATTATTAGCTTCCGCCGGGCGGTGGACCTGGCGCCGGAGGACCCTTCGCTCCACAACAGCATCGGCATGGCTGAGATGGCGCGCCGCAACCCCGCGCGGGCGCTGCGCGCCTACCGGCAGGCGTGCGAGCTGGCGCCCGATATCGCGCGCTACCATGTGCGCCGCGGCGACGCACTGCAGCGCCTGGAGCGCTATGCGCAGTCAGTCGAGTCGTACGCGCGGGCGCTGGAGCTGGAGCCGCGCAACGCGCCGGCGTGGAACAACCGTGGCTTCGCCAACTTCATGCTCGACCGCTGGAACGAGGCGCTGCGCTGCTACGACGAGGCGATGCGTGCCGACCCGACCTACGCGGTGGCGTGGTACAATTACGGCTACACGCTGCAGCTCTCGGGGCGGCTGGAGGACGCCAAGGACTACTACCAGCGTGCGGTCGAGCTCGACCCGCGCGACAAGATTGCGTGGAACAACCTAGCCAACGTGCAGTACAACCAGGGCGAATACGAGCTATCCATCAAGTTCTACCAGAAGTCACTCGATATCGACCCTGAATACGTCATCGCCGTCAACAATATCGGCAACGCGCTCGACCACCTGCACCGCTACGAGGAGGCGATTCTCTACCACGAGCAGGCGCTCGAACAGGACCCGACTTTCCACTACGCCTGGATGGCGAAAGGTCGCGCGCTGGCGCGGCTCGGCCGCCCCGAGGAGGGGCTCGAGTTCCTGGAAACCGCGTTCGAACTCGAGGACGGGGACCCCGACTACCACGAGGCGCTGGCGCGCTGCCTGCTGGCGCTCGGCCGCCCTGACGAGGCGCGCCGCATCCTGAATCTGGGGCTGGCAACCGACGGCCAGCACGTCCTTTGCTGGGTCGCGCTCGGCGACACCAACCGCGACCGCGGCGAGACCCGGCTCGCGCTGCAGTGCTACGACGAGGCGGTGCGTGCGATGGACAACCAGGCGCGCAACCGCATGCGTGACCTAGACTGGATTGAGAAGGGTAAAATCCTGCTCAACGCCGGAATGTCGGGCGAGGCGGAGCAGCAGTACACCAACGCGCTGGTCGCGCATCCCGAGTCGGCGCGCGCGCGCTTCCGGCTGGCGGAATCGCTGCTCGAGCTCAACCGCAACGAGCAGGCGCTGCCGCTCATCGAAAATGCGCTCGAGCTGCAGCCCGGTTCCCGCGCCGGCCGGCTGCTGCTGGCGCGCGCCCAAGGCTGGGATGCGGCGCGCGAAACGCTCGCCGATTTGCAGGCTGAATTTCTCGATGACGAGAATATAAAGCACCAACTGGGGCTGCACCTTGCTCCGCGCGAGCCGGAAACGGCGCTCGCGCACCTGTCGCTCGACGACCTAGATTCGGCGCTGGCACGCTGCGGTTGCCTGCGCGCGCTCGACCGCAGTCGCGAAGCGCAGGCTGCGGCCGAAGCCGCGACGGCGCTCGCGCCGTCGCGGCTCGAGGCATGGCTGGCGCTGGGCTGGAGCGCGCTCGAAAATGGTGATGCGCAGCGTGCCGGCGAAGCGTTCGACGGCGCGCTCGGCTGCGGAGCTGATGACCCGGAAGCGCTGGTGGGCAAGGCGGCGGCGCTAGAAGCGCTGGGCAAGCCGGCCGACGAATTGCGCCGGCTGCTGGACGCGGTGGAGCCGGAACTGGTCTAGGCCGAAATGGCGGCTTCCAGCACCTGCTCGACTTTATCCGCGACGCGCGGCCACGCGAATTCGCGCTCGACGCGTTCGCGTCCGCGCGCGCCCATCTGCCGCGCGCGCTCGGGGTAATCCCAGATGTCTTCCAGCGCGCCAGCGAGTGCGTCGGGGTCGAGCGGCTCGACGATGTGCCCCTCTTCGCCGGTGATGACGTCGCGCACGCCGGGAATATCGCTCAACACGAGCGGTTTGCCCGACGCCATGCCTTCAAGGCCGACGATGCCGAACGCCTCGAGCCGTGACGTCGACGGCAGCACGACGGTGTCGCAGGCGGCGTAGTAGGCGGGCAGCCACGCGTCACCGATGGGGCCGATGAAGACCACCCGCTCCCCGAGCCCCTTGCTGCGGACCAGCCCCTCGAGCCAGCCGCGGTAGGGGCCGTCGCCGACGACCACCAGCCGTCCCCGCTCGAGCCGCGAAAGTGCGCGAATCAGGATGCCGACCCCCTTATGTGGCACCAGCCGCCCGACGAAGAGCGCCAGCGGCTGGTCGTCTGGTGAGAGCTGGCTGCGGATATGCGCGCCGTTGTTCGAAGGGTGGAAGCGGTCAATATCGACGGCGTTGGGCACCACCTCCACTTCCCGGTTCCAGAGCGCGCGCGAAGTGGCGGCGTAGCTCTCGGTCGTCGAGATAATGCGCTTCGCGGCCTGCAGTGGCCGCTGCCCGGCATAGTGCTGGTAGCCGCGCACCATCAGCGAGCCGAGCCGGCCGCGCAATTCCAGGTCGCAGTGGTAGGTGATGACCAGTGGTTTCCCCGCCTTGCGGGCGCCACGCGCGGCGAACAGTTCGGTGAAGGGCGGTGGCGAGTGGACGTGCACCACATCCGCCTCGGTCGCGGCGATGTGTCCGCCAAAACCGGGGGCGACCGGGGTGTTGAACAGGTTCAGCCATTGCGTCACCCGGTTCACCGGCAGGCCACGCACCGTCTCTCGCTCGGGCATGCGCGCGTAACGCGCGGTAACCACCTCAACGGTGTGGCCGCGCTGTTGCAGGTGCAGCGACAGCCCCAGCACGTGCGACTCAACGCCGCCGTAGTGGGGGTGGAAGTAGGGCGTTACTTCGAGAATCCGCATCAGAGTATCCGGGAGCCGGCCGCCCAGCTGCCGGAGACGACGCGTCCGGGGCCGACAATCGTCCCTTCGCCCAGAATGGTGCCGACGTTGAGCGAAGCGTTGACGCCGGTCTTGACGTCGTCGCCCAGGATGACGCCCAGCTTGCGCAGCCCGCTGTCGACCCGCTCGCCGCGGATGATGGCGTAGACGTTGGTACCATCGTGCCGCAGGTTGGCAACCTTGGTCCCCGAGCCAAGGTTGCAGTCGTGCCCCAGGATGGAATCGCCGACGTAATTATGGTGCGGCGCCTTGGCTCCGTCCATCAGGATTGAATTCTTCACCTCCGAAGCGGCGCCCACCTTCACTCCGGCACCCAGCATGGTCGCGCCGCGGATAATGGCGTTCGGCCCGACGGTCGCGCCGGGGCCAATCCAGGTCGGGCCTTCGATGCGACTGCCCGCCTTGACTATCGCGCCGGCGGCGACGTGTACCGCCCCCTCCAGCACCGCGCCCTCCTCGACGGTGCCCTCGATGGATGGATCCATCCGCGCGAGCAGCAGCGCATTCGCCGTCAGCAGGTCCCACGGTCGCCCCAGGTCGAGCCAGTCGCCCACAACATCGACGACGGCGACGCCCGGTGCGACCGCCTCCAGCGCAGTCGTCAGCTCGTATTCACCACGCGGCGACCGCTGCAGTGCATCCAGCGCGGCGAAGATGGAAGGCGCGAAGCGATAGATGCCGGCGTTGATACCGCCCGGTCCCTCAGCGCCTTTCTCGATGATGCTAGCCAGTTTTCCATCGCATGCCTCGACTAGCCCGTAGCTGCTGCAGTCGGCGACCTGCGCGACCGCCATCGCGTGCTCACCCTCGGCCGCGGCGAGTGCGCGCAGCGTTTCGGTCGTGACGAGCGTGTCGCCATTCAGGCAGAAGAAATCGCCTTTCAGTTTCCCGGCCGCCTGCGCCACCGCATGGCCGGTGCCGAGCTGTTCTTCCTGCACCAGGAATTCCAGCTCGAGCTCGAAGCGGTCGCCGCCGCCGAGCGCCTCGTGCACCTCGTGCATACGGTAGCCCACTAGCACCGCTACGCGCTTGACTCCGGCCTCGGCCAGTGCGCGCAGCTGGTGCTCCAGGAATGGCGCGCCGCCGGCCGGCAGCAGCGGCTTCGGCAGCCGCGCCGTCAGCGGGTGCATGCGGGTGCCCTTGCCCGCCGCGAGAATCAGCGCCTGCTCAGCCAAGGAATTCCCCCAGTTTCACCCGCAGCCGCTCGCTCACCAGCGCGCCGTCAACCCGGCCGCGGAATTCGCCCATCACGGCTCCCATCAGTGGTCCCACTGCCTCCATCCCACGCTGCTGCACAAAGTCCTTGCGCTCCGCGAGCAACTGCTCGATGAATGCGTCCAGCTCGCCCGCATCGCTTGCAGCCTGCTCCGGCAGCGCTTCGCCGCGCGCTAGCGCTGTGAGTGCGTCATCGACGCCCTCCTTCACCAGCTTGCCGTCGGCGACCGCCGCGAGCAATTCCCCGAGCGCTGTTTCGGACGGCGAGGGCAGCCCCGCTTTCCGCAGCTCGGGCAGCTGGTGCAACAGCAGCCGCGCCACCGCCTTGGGCGGGCCGCCCGTCGCGACGAGCGCGTGGAACCGCGCGTCAAGTCTGGCGCGCACCAGCTGTTCCGCCTGCTGCGCGCCGAGCGGCAGCGCCGCGGTGCGCTCCGCAAGCGTCGGCGGCAGTTCGACCTCGCTCCCAGCCAGCCGCAGCGGCGGAATATCGGTCTCGGGATACATGCGCGCCGCGCCCGGCATGGGGCGCAGGTAGCGGCTGCCACCCTCGGCCAGCACGCGTCGCACTTCGTGCGGCACGCCGCCCTGCCGCGCACGGTCGCAGGCGCGCTCCAGCGCCGCTGTGGCGACCGCCTTTTTCTCGAAGACCAGTATAAAAGCGTCCGCTTCCCCGCAACCGAGCTCCGCGGCGACCGCCGCCGCCTCGTCAGCCGAGACGCCGTGCGCCGGCAGTTCGTCGCTCTGCAGCAGCCCCGCCACGCTCGCGCGGCGGGCGTGGTCGGCCAGTTCGCGTCCCAGCCGCGGGTGGCCTGCCGGGGATTCGGGCGAGCCGAGCAGGCCGGCCCAGCTCGGCAGGCAGCAGCCCCACGCCTTGCGTGGTTTCTGCAACAGTTGCGTGACCTCGGTGGCGGGGCCGGGCTCGCACGCTTCGATGGCAGCGAGCGTCGCCTGCCGTTCCATCTCGCGCTCGACGACCTGCGGCATCGTGCCCAGATTCTGGAAGCCTTTCAGCTCGACCCGCACGCCCTGGGGAATCGAGACATTTACGTCCTGCCGGATGGTGCCGAGCCCGCGCCGCACGCGGCAGGCGCGCAGCAGCTGCCCCATCGCGCGCGCCGCCGCCTGCACCGCCTCGGGCGAGTGGAGCTGCGGCGCGGTCGAAATTTCGAGCAACGGCACCCCCAGCCGGTCGAGCAGGAACTGGTCGTTACCGTCGCCGCGCCGGCAGGAATCCTCCTCCAGGCAGAGCTGCTCGATATCGATGCTGCCGCCCTCGTATTCCAGCCGGCCGCCGGTGGCGACCAGCGCGGTGCGCTGGAAGCCGGTGGTGTTGGAGCCGTCGACGACCACCTTGCGCATGAAGTGCATCTCCTCGAGCGGTTGCGCGCCGAGCAGTCTGGCGACCTGCAGCGCCACCTCGACCGCCTCCGGGTTGGGGCCGCGTGGCGGCTCCTCGTCCGCCTCGACCAGGCAGTTACCGTCGCCTTGGCGGTAGCCGAAATCGCGCACGTTTTCGGCCGCGGCGGCCGCATCGACCTGCCCCATCTCGCTGGCGGTCGCGTGCAGCCGCCGGCTGAAGCCGGGGTCGGGGCTGCCGTCGGCGGCGGGGCAGCTGCAGAAGAGCTTGCCGTAGTCGAGCTGCTGGTGCACCTCGAGCCCGGCGGTGAGTGTCACGGTGGCGGATGCTCGCCCGTTTTAAAGGAAAAGGCGTGCTTCTGCCGCTGCAGGAGAATAAGCGCCGCTAACCCCAGGACGGGCCCCATCAGCAGGAAGCCGAGTGCGAGCGCGCTGAAGAGCGCACCCAGCTGCGCCGCCAGGAATGAGCTCCGCTGCCACGCGGCCCACGCGCCGCCGAGCCCGATGAGCGAGAAGGCGAGCATCAGGAACGGGCACCAGGCGAACATGCTGCGCCAGAGCCCCTGCACCGGCTGCTCCTGCTCGGTCGCGCCGCCTTCGCCCCCGAGCAGGGTGAAGCTGAACAGGTTCACGCCGGCGGTCGGGTCCATTCCGGGGTCCTGTTCGGCGATGAACACCTCGCTCGTAGCGTTGCGATGCCCTGCCGCGGCGACTTCGAGCGAGCGCATGCCGCTGCTCACCACCGTCGTGTAGACCCCCGGCGCGCCCGCCGTAAGGTTGGCGGGCGCGCCGTCGACCAGCAGCGTCACATTGCCCAGCGGGCCGGTGGCGTTGGCGACCTCGACCGTTATCCGGACTTCCTGCCGCCCGTCATATTCCTCGGGCATGGCGTGGATGCCCCACGCAGTCACCAGTCCGGTGAGCGACGCCGCCAGGATGAGCAGCGCAATCGCGAGCGTCCCGCCCGCCTTTGGCCGCTCGCGTAGTGGCGGTCCCCGGTAGCGCGGGTAATCGTCAGGCACCGCCGGCGGTGCGACTGGCGACTCGCCAGCCGCGCCCGCTCGCCGTGGGGGGGGTCGCCGCGTCCCGGCTGGCGCCGGGGGGCCGGCGGGGACGACCTTAATCGCGTCGCCGTCGGGCAGGAATTCGAGCTCGCCGCGGCATTCGCGGCAGCTGCTGGTCGCACTGGTGTCGTCGTCGGGCAGCAGGACTGATTGCTCGCCCTGGCAGACCGGGCATTCGAAAGCGTGGCGGCGCATCTAAGCCACTTCGGGGCCGGCCGTCGAGCCCCGGGCTTCGCCCTTGCCTTTCTGGAACTTGACCTGCGGCACCTCGACCTTGACCGGCGGCGGCAGGCCGAGCTTGCGCGCCAGCACGAAAACTTCGAACGAGCCCTGCGACAGGACTGCGTTGTGTACCTCCTCGGCGGCGCCGTCGGGCATCTTGTGGTCGCGCTCCCAGAGCTTCTGCACTTCCTTCGCGGTTCCGCCGTCGCCGCTGGCGTAGGTGACTTCGCCTTCTAGCTGGACCATTCCCAGCCCGCCGTAGGTCACAGTGTAGCGATATTCGACCGTCGCGCGCTCCTTGCCGGCGTCGCGAATCGAGAGCACAGTGGTGTTGTGGTCAATGCGCACCTGCTGCGGCCGCCTGCTGCGGCGATGGTGCCGCGCCTCGATGCCGGTGATGCGGAAGCCGCTGACGCCCATGCGGCCGCCACCCGCGCCGGTTTAATCACCTTTGCGCCGGCGCCCACCTTTTTTTTAAGCCATGCCCGTCCGCCGTGCATGGACCCGCGCCTCGTGGCGGTCAGCCTGCTGCTGCTGGCCGCGACGCCGAGCTGCCAGGAGCCGAACCCTGCGCGCACCATCGTCAGCCTGCAGCTCGACTGGGATGGCGAGCAGGCATGGGTCTACCTCTATTCGACGCCACGGGTGCGGATGGACAACCTGACTATCGCCTTCGGGAACGATACGCTGCGCGAGCTGGGGGTCTACACGCTCCAGCGTGCGACCGACGCAGTCGAGTTCAGCCTGACGGTCGAGGCAGAGCTCTCAGGTGTCTTCTGGGGCTTCAGCGGCAACATCACGCTCGAGGACCAAGGGCTCGAGGAACCGGAGTATCACGCGCTGGTCAAAATCCTGGTCGAAGGGGAGGAGCCGGACGAAGAGGACTGGGAGCTGCCGCGCAGCCGCCCGCTGGAGCGGCTGCCATGAACCTGCCGCGCAGCCGCCCGCTGGAGCGGCTGCCATGAACCTGCTGCGTGCGCCGCTCAGCTTTCAGTTCACGATTGCCGCCGTGGTCTCCTTCCTGATTTACCTGGTGCTGTTCCAGCTGGGCTTCATCGACTACTCGGTTGGCTGGCTGCTCACCTTCTACACCTTCGAGGTGTTCACGGTCGCGCTCTTCGCGGTGCTGGGCGGGGTACTGCTGGGGATGTTCATCGCTACGCGCGCGCTCTCGAGTCAGGGCTTCACGCCGTTCGAGGTTTCGATGCTCAAGCTGCGTGATGACGTGCACAAACTGCGCGATGAGGTCCGCCTGCTGCGCGAGCCGGATGAAGGCGAACCTGAAGAGGAATTTTCGGAGTAAGCGTTTTATAAAAATCGCGGGGGTGGCCGTGCATGTCTCGCGCGACTCTGTCTGGCGCCCTCCTCACTCTGGCGCTGATGCTGCTCTCACCACTGGCTGGCCTCAGCCTGCCCGGTTCCGACAGTGGACTGCACCCGGCCAGCGGCCAGGACGCAAGCCGCACCCACGGTCCCTACAGCGTCGACATCTACCCGGCGGGCGAAAACAGCCCCGGCGATGACCAGCTGACTCGCAACCAGAGCCGCAGCTTTGAATTCACGGTCGAGAATACCGGCAACGACTCCGACACCTACGACATCACAGCGGTCTGGACCGACAGCAACAACCTGGGCTGGAACTGCGTTGCTGACGTAGCCTCGGTTTCGCTCGCGGCTGGCGCGACCGCGTCGGTCGAGTTCACTTTCTCGACCCCACGCGCCGGCGTTTACGACGGCGCCGAGAAGCTGTTCAAGCTGAACGCCACCTCTACCAACGAAACCTCGGTGAGTGACAGCGAGGATTTCAACATCCGGATTGACATGAGTTACGCGGTCGACCTCACCACCCGCGGCGACGCGGCCAGGTCGGCCGAACGCGGCGGCATTGTGCGCTACCAGCTCGACCTGACCAACGTCGGCGACAATGGCGACAGCTACCGCATCTCGTTGGAGCACATCCCGTGGGACTGGAGCGGGTCGCCAACTGAGACCAACATCAACAACGTTGCGGCCGATGAGATGCGCAGTTTCTATGTCGACATCGACGTGCCGGATTCGGCCGAAGAAGACGAGTATGCGCTCATCACCGTGCTGGTCACTTCCAAGACCAGCAGCTACAGCCACATTGACGCTGTCCAGCAGGTCAACACCACCGTCACCGACGGCCGCACTTACGGGCTGACGCTCACGGTCGACGACGGCGCGCAGGAGACCATCCCCGGCAAGGCAGTCAGCTACTCGCTGACGCTGCGCAACGACGGTAACGAGCCGGACAGCTTCGCGCTGGACGCCTCTGCGCTCCCGGCCGGCTGGAGCAGCTCGGTAAGCCCCGACTCGGTCGCCGACCTCGTCCAGGGCGATACCGCCGACATTTCCTTCAGCGTCACGCCCCCCACCGACGCCGAAGAGGACGACTGGGCGGCCGCTGACGTCAGCGCGTGGTCGACCGGCCGCAACCACCACCGCGACTCGGCCGCGACCAACACTTCGGTTCGCATCCCGGTCAGCGGCGTCTCGTTGTCTAGCGACGCGGCGGGCAAGGATGGCACGCCCGGCACGACAGTCAGCTTCACGCTTACGCTGGAGAACACCGGCAGCGACCCTGACAGTTACGACCTCTCGCTCACCAAGCCACCCACTTGGGATATCTCGCTCTCGCAGGTCACGGTCGAAGATCTGGCCAACGGCGGCAGCGTCACCATCACCCTCTCGGGAGTTATCCCCGGCTTCGCGCACGACACCGATTCGGCTGACGCGACCGTTACCGCCACTTCGCGCGGCAACAGCTCGGTCTCGCAGGCGATTATGGCGACCTTCTCGGTCGACACAGTCTACTCGATGTTGCTCTCGGTCGACGGTTGGCAGCGCACCGCCAACCCCGGCAACAGCACCACCTTCAGCTTCACGGTCACCAACCTCGGTAACGGTGTCGAGGACTTCACGATAGACCACACCACCCTGCCGGTGGGCTGGGACGTCAACGGCCTGCCGCACGCCGACCTCGCTGGCGTCAGCGCGTACGGCGGCACCGCCTCCTTCCAGGCCACCCTGACGGTCCCAGACGATGAAACGCCGGGCTGGAACAATTTCACGGTCAGCGTCGCGGTCAAGGACAATCCATCCCTCGAGCAGTTGCAGGCAATCGCCATCGAGGTCGAGAACTTCGCTGCGATGACCGTCGCGGTCGACCCCGCGGCCGCCAGCGGCGACCCGGGCGCGACCGCCAGCTATACGTTCAGTATCACCAATACTGGTAACTCGGAAGATACCTTCGACTTCTACATCGACGCCCTGCCCTCTGGCTGGCAGGCGCAGTACCGGATTTCGGACGGCGGCGCCTACGTCAGCCAGATTTTGGTCCCGGTTGGCGAGACGCGGGTGGTCGACGTGTTCGTGACCACGCTCGCCAGCGACGGCCCGGGCGAGCGCAGCCTCACCCTCACCGTGCGCTCGGGGCTGAACCACCACATCACCCGCGATTCGACCCTCTCGCTGACCATCGCCGAGACGCACGGCCTCGAAGTCACGACCGGCACCACGGCCAAGGATGGTGGCTCCAACGAGGCGATTCCGTTCTCCTTCACGGTCAGGAACAACGGCAACGCGCTCGACTACGTTTCGCTCCCCATCCCGACCCCGCCGCTGAACTGGGAGGCGACGCTCTCGGACACCCAGTTCACCCTCACCCCCGGCGCGAGCAAGACGGTCTACCTGAACCTGCGCACCCCAGAGGGAGTATGGGGCGGCAGCCACACAATCATGGTCACCATCAACTCTGATGAGACTGGCGAAAAGCACACGCTGAATTTCACGGTCACGATTCCGGCCAGCCCCGGCCTTACGGTGATGCTGGTGCAGAAGAATAACGACATCAAGGCGGGCGAGGATGGCAGCTTCACCTTCAACCTCTCCAACACCGGCAACACCTACGAGCAGGTTTCGCTGAAGGTGCAGGGCAAGTATTCCAGCTGGTTCAACCTCCCGCAGGCGTCGGTCAACATGGCCCCGGGCGATACGCGCGAGATAACGGTCATCGCGAGCCCGCCCGGCAACACCCCCTCGATGGACACTACCGCCAGCTTCAGCGCCACGCTCAGCAGCAA
>Ga0310124_10003016_pt1 | contig 11452 bp, 7 predicted proteins | sample CB11b_AW_Bot5_MG_FD_203507 | JGI IMG/M metagenome (GOLD analysis project Ga0310124, IMG submission 203507) | Marine microbial communities from Western Arctic Ocean, Canada - CB11b_AW_Bot5 | ecosystem: Environmental > Aquatic > Marine > Oceanic | place: Canada: Western Arctic Ocean | collected...
TGGAAGAGGCGGCGATGATCGCGGGCATCTTCCAGCTGCCGTCTCGCCAGAGCCCACTAGTCAACCCGCGATGGGCGCGCGAACGGCGCGACTACGTCCTCGGCCAAATGCGGGACAACGGCTACATCACGGCGGCCGATGCGGACGCCGCCATCGCCAGCGATATCGTGCTGGCGGACCGCACCGAGCAGAACCATACGATCGGGCCCTACTTCGTCGAGGAAGTGCGCCAGCATCTCGAGGCGGCCTACGGCGCCAGCTCGCTCTACGAGGACGGGCTGGAGGTGCACACGACGCTGGACGCCAGACTGCAGGCGGCCGCAAACGCCGCGGTTGAAAAATGGCTCCGCGTAATCGACAAGCGACTGGGGTATCGTGCACCCGACCGAAACGTCACCGATGACGGCACGACCATCGCCGACTATACGGATCGCCGCTGGCAGTTTGCGATCGCGGAAGGCGACGTCGTACCGGCCGTCGTCACCAGTACCGATGGCGGCACGCTGCAGGCGCGCATCGGCCGCTACACCACGGTAATTCCGCCTGACGGTTTCAGTTGGACGCGCCGACAGCGAGCGGAGGAACTGGCCAGACCGGGCGACCTGGTCGAGGTGGCGGTGGTCGGCGTCGACGAGGCATCTGGCGAGATCACCAGCACGCTCGAACAGCCGCCGGAGGTGGAGGGCGCACTGCTGGCCCTCGACAATCGCACCGGTCAGGTGCTGTCGATGGTCGGCGGGTTCAACTACGACCGCAGCAAGTTCAATCGGGCCACCCAGGCGAAACGCCAATTGGGATCGCTGTTCAAGGGCATCGTCTACACGGCCGCGATCGACCAGGGCTACACCGCCGCGTCGATCATCATGGACGAGCCGGTCAGCTTATACGCGGGTCCCGGCCAGGAGCCATACGAACCGGCCAATTACAAGAACGAGTATCTGGGCCCGGTCACGCTCCGGTACGCGTTCGAAAAGTCGATCAACGTACCCGCGGTCCAACTGATGCACGCCATGGGACCGGAGACCGTCGTCTCCTATGCCCCCAGGTTCGGCATTACGTCGGAGGTGCCGCCGTTCCTCTCGGTCGCGCTGGGATCGGCTGAAACGACGCTGGAAGAGATCACGAGCGCGTACTCGGTCTTTCCGAACCGTGGTGTCCGGATGACGCCCTACCAGATCACCAGAATCTCCGACCGCGAAGGCATGGTGCTGGAAGAGAACCGACCGGAAGCGCACGATACGATCCGCGCCGACACCGCCTATGTGATGCTGAACATCTTCCGGGGGGTGATCGAACGCGGCACGGGTCAAAGCGCGCGGTCGCTGCGGTGGCCGATGGGCGGCAAGACCGGTACGGTCGATGATTTCACGGATGGCTGGTTCGTTGGGTTCGATCCGGACATTACCGTCGGCGTCTGGGTAGGCTTCGACACGAAGCGGTCACTCGGCAACGGTCAGGATGGCGCCTCGGTGGCCCTGCCGATCTGGCGTGACTTCATGCGGGCCTATATCGAGGACCGTCCCGCACCGGGCGGATTCGTGCCACCCAACAACATCGTGTTCGTCACCGTCGACGGCACGACCGGCAAGGTCACCGAACCATGGGCGTCGAACGCCATCCAGGAAGCGTTCGTCGCCAATACTCAACCCGGCAGCCTCTTCGAACCCTAGTTTTCCTGGCGAGACGTCCGCCTGGACGCGGGGCTCGAGGCCTCGGGCAGGAAACGGGTCACGCCCAGCTGGCGGCCGTAGCAAGAGCCTGTAGGCCCGCTGAACGATCAGCGCCCCTGAAGGGGCTTGCTACGATCCCACGGTCGCCGTTTCCTCAGGAGACGAACGCCTCGCCAGGAAAACCCCGCGCGTGCGAGACAAGGCAAGCGTCCGCCTTCGGCGTTGCTTCCTCGATCACATGCCAAGACGCGCACGTGCGCGTCTCGCGGACGCGGAGTGGGGCACTCGGGGTCCCCGCGGAGCGTCTGCGTGGGGTTTCGGGGCGAAGCCCCGTCTGAAAAGGGAGACGAGCCGAGCGTTCATACTGCCGCCGGCGAGGACCGTGCGCGGGCGCGGAGTTTTACCGCCGGGTCCGGGATCAGCAACCCGCCCGCTTTTCCCTCGGTGCCGGGATCAGGCACTCCGTTAGCCCGCGCGAAGCGCCCCGAGGACCAAGGTGAGGAGGGCTACGCTCGTCGACCGGTTCGCGGATCGAGAGGCCCGCTCCCGCCGCCCGAGCGCACCAACTCAGCCCGCTACAGACTGGGCGTGCTGCGAGTCCTAGCCGGACGGCTGGTCCCCGGCGGCTTTTTGCATCAGGTAGGCTTTGATGAACGGGTCGAAGTCGCCGTCGAGCACGCGGTCCACGTTGCCCGTCTCGACCTGCGTGCGGAGGTCTTTGACCATCTGGTAGGGGTGGAGGACGTAGTTGCGGATCTGGCTGCCGAACGCGTTCGCCTTCTTTGTCCCACCGAGCTCCGCCATTTTCGCCTGCTGCTCGCGCTCTCGGAGATCATAGAGCCGCGACCGCAAGACCTTCATCGCCGCGTCCCGGTTGCGGTGCTGCGACCGCTCGTTCTGGCATGACACGACGATGTTTGTGGGCAGGTGGGTAATCCGCACCGCTGAGTCGGTCACGTTGACGTGCTGACCCCCAGCCCCGCTCGAGCGGAACGTATCGATACGCAGATCTTTGTCTTCGATCTCGACGTCGATGTCGTCGGGCAATTCGGGCCAGACATGCGCCGACGCGAACGAGGTGTGCCGGCGCGCCGCCTGGTCGAACGGGGAAATTCGCACCAACCGATGGACACCAGCCTCCGCGAGCAACAGGCCGTAGGCGAAGTCACCGGTCACCGTCAGCGTCGCGGCCTTGATCCCGGCCTCTTCGCCCGGTTGCCACTCGATGATCTCTGCTTTGAACTCGCGTCGTTCCGCCCAGCGCAGATAGGCGCGCGCCAACATCTCGGCCCAGTCCTGCGACTCGGTTCCGCCGGCGCCGGGGTGAATGGTCAGGATGGCGTTCTTGTCGTCATGCTCGCCGCCGAGCATCTTCTTGATCTCGCCCGCCTCGACTTCGCGATCCAGCCCGTCGAGCCCGGCCTGCAGGTCATCGCCGACGTCTTCTCCCTGACCGGCCCAATCGACGAGTACCTGGAGGTCGCTGGTCTTCTGATCCAGGGCTGCAGACAGGTCTCTATCCGCCTGCAGCCGCCGACGGCGGCGCAAGACATCCTGTGCCTGTTCGGGACGTTTCCAGAAATCAGGTGCGGCCGCCTGGGCTTCCAGTGCGGCCAACTCCTGTCCTACGTCTGCCGTGTCAAAGATAGCCGCGTAAGGCGGCCGACCGCTCCACGAGTTGTTCGTACCGCCGGATCTGATCCTCGAGTTCCACTGCCACTGTCACACTCTTTCTGGACGGAAGGTTAGGACGCTGACCAGAATACCCTTGCCAACTGGGCCGCCGGGGCATCACGCCCGCCATCGGTGTTCGTCACTGACATACTCCCGGTATGCGCGCTCGTCACGCCGTGTCAGACGGGCGCCGCGACGCCCCAAGTTGACACGGGCATTCTGGTCAGTGTCCTTAGAGTTGGATGACCCAGGGCTTGAGGAGTTGCTCGATCTCCAACCGGCGACGCGTGGCTTCCGCCTCCGCGCGGTCCACATAGGGCCCTACACGCACCCGGAAGACGGCGACCGGCACATCGGTCGCGGGAACGACCACGAACGCCGGATATCCGCTCGCCACCAGACCCTCCGCCACCTGATTCGCCTCGGCGCTCTTCCGCAGGGCCGTCACCTGCAGCACGAACATCCCACCGGCCGGGCTGGGGTCGGCCGTCTCGGAGGCCGACGGCGCTGTTACGGGCGGGACACTCGCCTCCGTGAGCGATGAGGCGGACTCGGGAACGTCTCCTTCGGTCGTGGACGCGTCCAGCCCCCCGCGCTGCAGCTCGACGGCCTCCACCACCGGTTCCGTACCGTTCAGTCGCTCGAAGTAGCTGAGACCCGCGAGCGGTGACGCCGTCTCGGCGTCCTCACTCGTTGGCACCTCAGGCACCCCGATCGCGACCTGCGCACGGCCACCGGGCAAAACATCGGACACCGTCCCGATCGCCGTGCGTCGAGCCGGCACCCCGCGACCGACGAGCACGCCGCACAGGAACACAATCACGGCGACCACGGTCGCCATGATCCCCAGAAAGACCAACTGCTTCGCGCTGGGCGCCGTGTCACTCTGGGGGCTGTTCACCATCGGTGCCAGCGGATTGCTTGGGCTGCAGCAAATTCAGGAGTTCAACCGGCAGCGGAAAGACAATGGTGGAGTTCTTCTCGCCGGCAATCTCGGTCAGCGTCTGGAGATAGCGCAGGGTGATGGCCAGCGGCTGTCCGCCCATGACGCTGGCCGCCTGCGAGAGGCGCTCCGAGGCGTTGAATTCGCCCTCCGCGTGGATGATCTTAGCACGCTTCTCACGCTCGGCTTCGGCCTGTCGGGCCATGGCGCGCTGCATGTTCTCGGGCAGATCCACATGCTTGACCTCGACCGCCCCGATCTTGATCCCCCACGGATCTGTCTGCTGGTCGAGCAGGCGCTGGAGGTCTTGGTTGAGCCGATCGCGTTCCGAGAGGAGATCGTCCAACTCGACCTGCCCCAGCACGCTGCGCAGGGTCGTCTGGGCCAGTTGTGAGGTGGCGTAGGTGAAGCTCTCAACCTCGACAATCGCTTTCGCCGGGTCCATTACACGGAAGTAGAGGACCGCGTTCACCTTCACCGACACGTTGTCGCGGGTGATGATGTCCTGCGGCGGCACGTCCATGACGATGGTTCGCAGCCCCACCCGCACCATTCGATCAATCGGCGCAAAAACGAGAATGACCCCAGGGCCCTTCGGCCGCGGCAGTAACTTGCCCAGCCGAAAGATGACGCCACGCTCGTACTCGTTCAGGATTTTCACCGAATTGGCCAGATACAACGCTACGACAACGCCAAAGATCAGAATAGGACTCATATGTGCGCTCCTTACGCCGGGTCCGCTACGGCAGGGCGCTCTGGCGACACCGTCAGAGTCAGCCCATCGATGGCTACCACCCGCACGCGCGTGCCCCGCGGGATCGGTTCGGGCGCAATCGCCGACCAGAGTTCGCCGTGCGTCGACACCCGGCCTCCACCGCCTGGACCGACATCGTCGATCACTTCGCCCGACTCGTCGAGCATACCAGCGGTGCCCGTGACCGCGGGGCGGCGCTGGGCCCGCAGCGAGAGCCGGGCCAGGAACCCCACGACCGCCGCCAACGCCAGCATCGTCGAGAGGATGAACGGCCAGCCCAACTGCAGCTCAGGCGCCGGGGAGTCGATCAACATCGCAAGGCCGAAAATCATGCTGATCACACCACCGGCGGCGAGCACCCCGAACGTCGCCGTCACCATCTCCAGGATGAGCAGCACGAGACCAAACACCACCAGGAGTAAGCCCACATAGTTGATCGGCATGATCTGGAACGCGAAAAACGCCAGCAGCAAGCAGAGCCCCCCCGCCACCCCAGGCAGCACCGCTCCCGGCGTCCACAGCTCGATGGTCAGCCCGAGCGTGCCGAGGCTAAACAGCAGCACGGCAATCTGCGGATGCGCAATCGCACTCAGCAGCCGCTGCCGCCAGTTCATCTCTATGTGCTCGATCGGCGCGCCGGCCGTCCGGAGGATCTGTGTGCTCCCATCCCATCGGGTAACAGCGCGGCCATCCAACGTCTCGAGCAGGCTGTCGAGATCGTCGGCCACCAGGTCGATCAACGGCGGATCGGCCTCCAACGCCTCCACTTCGGTAAACGACTCGCTGTCGGTCACGGCCCGCTCGGCCAGCAGAACGTTGCGCCGACGCTGGGTGGCGAGCGAGCGCGCATAGGCGGCGACATCCGACGCCGCCTTCTCGGCCGCGGTGTCGTCCATCGCCTCGCCCGTCCCAGAAACTGGGTGCGCGGCTCCAATATGGGTGCCTGGCGCCATCGCCGCCACATCGGCCGCCATCGTGATCAGAAACCCGGCCGACGCGGCGCGGGCTCCGCTTGGGCCCACATAGACGACGACCGGGGTCTCCGCCTCGATGATGCTGGTGTTGATGTCGCGCGTGGAGTCGACCAAGCCCCCCGGCGTGCGAAGCACCAGCACCACCAGAGCGGCATCGGCGGCGTCCGCGCGATTCAACGTCTGTTTGATGAACTCCGCGGAGGCGGGCTGGATGAGCGCGTCGACCTCGGCCACATACACGGCCGGGCGGTCCGGGAGTTGGCCGGCCGTCAACGGAGGGTCAAGCCCGCACAGCCCCGCCGCGGTCACCAGGAGACCGACCGCCAGACGGGAGCCTTGAGCTGTCATCCACGGTCTCATGGTGCACGCATACCTGAAGCGGTATCCATCCACGGTATCGCGGCGTCCTCAGGAACGCAAGGTCACCAGAGAACCTGCTGATCACGCGCCTTCATCCGTCGGCTCGACGTCGATGGGGTCCACGACGAGGGCCGGCGCGACCGGCGCTGGCACGACCGTGGTGTCGAGAAGCAACTCACAGGACGGCTCGCCGGTCCCGCGGCATCGCAACAACTCGGCTGAACACGGCAGGTCGAAGACCTCGAAGTACCGCTCGAGCAAGGCGGCATAAAACCCACACAGAGGAGCCGCGGCCCGCTCGCGTACGTCACAGAAAACGGACCCGTCGATCTGGACCACGGCGGTGCCGCGCCGAACCATGCTGTCCAGCTGACTGCCTTCATGTAGATGACGAACCAGACGCCCGGCCGTGCGCAGCACCGCGCGAATCCGCAGCGGGCGGGGCAGACGGCGCAACACGCGGCGTTCCACCGACGGGATGGTCTCGACCGTCCAGTTCGCCGTGTAGCGTCCGGCCCGGCGTACCACCGCCTCGTAGGTCTCGCCCTCCTGGCGCAGAAAGCTGATGACCGCGGCGAGTCGCGCGCGGCCGAGTGCCCCTTGCCGGATGCGGCCCGGCGTCAGCCAGCTCTCGTAGAACTCGACCCGGGTGGGCATGAGTTCGCTGATCGCCTGGTGCAGGCTCGACGCGAGCGCCCGCCCAATTTTCGGTTCCGACATCTGCTAAGGTTTACGACCCTGGTTGAGAGTGAGCGTGCTACGGACACTGATCAGAATAACCTTGTCAACTTGGCGCGTCGCGGCGCCCGTCTGACAACGCGTGAGGAGCGCGCATACCCGGAGTATGGCAACGACGAACGACGGAGTCGGGTGGGATGCGTCGGCCCTCGGCATGGCACATCGGGTCCCAGGGTCCTGAGGGTGCGAACCGCGGCCATCATCGCGGGGGGCCAGGCGACACGCCTGGGTGGGGTCGACAAATGGGCCCTCACGGTGGGCGGCTGGCGGATCATTGATCGGCAACTGTCCGTGCTCCGGCACGTCGCGGAACACATTCTGATCGTCACCAACGACCCGCACCGCTTTCGCGGGTCGGGTCTGCGGGTGTGCGCGGATCTTATACCGGGCGCCGGGCCGCTGAGCGGTGTGTATACGGCGCTGGTCAGGGCGCCATCCGAGCACACGGTGGTGGTGGCCTGCGACCTTCCGTTCCTCACGACGTCATTCTTGCGCCACCTGGTGACGCGGGTCGGGAGGACCGACGCCGCGGTGCCTCGGACCGCCACTGGCCCGCAGCCCCTGTGCGCCGTGTATGCTCGGAGTTGCATTGAGCCGATTCGGTCTCGCCTCGAACGAGGCGCGCTCCAAGTCTCGGCCTTGGAACAGGCGATTCGCGTGACCCACATCGATGCCGCTGAGATTGCGCCGTTCGATCCACACGATACGTTGTTCCTGAACGTCAACAGCCCGGGTGATCACCGACGCGCACGCGCCTTGACTGGCGACGACCCTCGACGCCCATCATCGACACCTCGAAACGCGCCTCATGATACTGCCGCTTCAGACCCTGCTTCGTGAACGGATCACCCGCGCCCTGGCGACGCGGTATGGACTCGACCCCGAGTCCATGCCCACCATCGCGCTCGAGTACCCGCCGAACCGCAGGCTGGGCGATCTCGCGGTCACCGTCGCCTTTGAACTGGCCCGCACACTGCGGAGAGCGCCCCGGGTCATCGCGGGCGAGATCGCCGAAGCGGTCGGGGAGGCCGGCCACATGGACGGGCTCGGCCGTCTGGAACCGACCGGCGCCGGCTATCTCAATGTCTTTCTCGATCGGGCGGCGTGCGCCCGCCGCTGGATGAGCGGAACGACCGAGGCGAGCCCCGCCAGCGGTCCAAAGACCGTGGTCGAGCATACCGCCATCAACCCGAACAAGGCGGCGCACGTGGGCCATCTCCGGAACGCGGCGCTGGGTGACACGTTGTGCCGGCTGCTTCGCTTTCGCGGCGGCGAAGTCGAGGTGCAAAACTACATCGACGATACCGGCGTCCAGGTGGCCGACATCGTGGTCGGCCTCCGCGAGCTCGAGGGCAAGGGGCTGGACGACCTGCGGGTGCTCGTCGACCAACCCCGGTTCGACTACTACTGTTGGAATCTCTACGCCCGGGTCACCGAGTGGTACGACCAGGACGACTCACGACTGACCCATCGCCGGGCCACCCTGCAGGAGTTGGAACATGACACGGACCCGACGGCCGCAATCGCCCGGCTGTTGACCGACCGGATCGTACGGTGTCATCTGAATACGATGGCACGGCTCGGTATCGAGTACGACCTGCTCAGCTGGGAGGGCGACATCATCCGGCTCCAATTCTGGGCGCGCGCGTTCGAGATCCTGAAATCCGCCGGCGCCGTGTTCCTCCAACCCGACGGCCGACTCGCCGGGTGCTGGGTCATGCCGATAGAGGATGGCGACACCGAGACGACCGCCGCGGCCGACGACAACGACGCCGCGACCGAGCCCGCGGACGGCGACGACGACGCGCGACTGAAAGTGATCGTCCGTTCCAATGGCACGGTCACTTACGTGGGGAAAGACATCGCCTATCAACTGTGGAAGTTCGGACTGTTGGGCAACGACTTCCGGTACCGGTGGTTCGGGACACAACCGTCCGGCCGACCGTTGTGGGCCACCACCAGCGTCGACATGCCACCTCAGCCGGACACGCCGGCAACACCGCCGTTCGGCCGCGCCGGCGCCGTCTACAACGTCATCGATACACGGCAGAGCTACCTGCAGGACCTGCTGGTGCAGGCCCTCAACGCCCTCGATCACCCGCGTGAGGCCGAACGGTCGGTGCACTTCTCCTATGAAATGGTCGCCCTCTCCCGGTCCACCGCCCGCACCCTGGGCTATGCCGACGCCGAGGGCGACAAGCCGTTCGTCGAGGTCTCCGGCCGGAAGGGGCTCGGCGTCAAGGCCGACGACCTGCTGGACCAGATGACGTCACACGCGGAACAAGAGGTGGCGGCTCGGCACGAAGACCTGGCGTCCGACGCGCAGCGACGCATCGCGACGGTCATCGCCACGGCGGCGGTGCGGTACTTCATGATCAAGTATTCGAAAGGGAAGGTGATCGCGTTCGACATCGACGAGGCGCTGAGCTTCGAGGGGGAAACCGGCCCCTATCTTCAGTACGCCACGGTACGCGCGCGCAAGATCCTGCACAAACTCCATGACCGTCACGGGCTGGAGACCACGACCCTGCTGGCGGAACTGGCCACGACGCCCACGGCCGGGTTGACCGATGAGTCAGGCGACGGGCTCTGGGATCTCATCCTGGACGCGTCCCGTCTCGACGAAGTCGCTGAGCAGGCGGTCCGCACGCTCGAGCTGTCGACGCTCGCAAAGTATGCGTTCGGACTGGCGCAACGCTTCAACGGCTTCTACCACAGCAGCCCAGTCCTGGCTGAGCCGGACGACGCCCGGCGTCGCTGGCGGGCCGCCGGGGTCAGTTACTTCGAGTCGCAGATGACGCGGGCCCTGGGGTTGATGGGCTGTCAGGTGCCGGAGAGGATGTAAGAGAGGGCGCTCGAAGCCCATGCGAGATCCGACGTCCCTTTACGACCGTTCGAGGAGCACCACCGTCTCGACGTGCGGCGTATTCGGAAACATATCGAACGCCTGGACACGGGTGACACAGTAGCCCTGTAGGCCGAGCGCGCGGAGATCGCGTGCCTGCGTCACCACGTCGCACGAAACAGACACGACCCGGTCGGGGCGGGCTCGGGCCAGTCGTGTCAGCACCTCCCGAGAGAGTCCCGCCCGCGGGGGATCCACGATCACGGTCGTACCCGTGAGGCGGGGCGTGCGCTTCAGGTAGGTCTCCACGGGCGCGCGGACCACCTCGACGATCGGGTCCAACGGCGCCGCGTTTGACCGTAAGTCCGGCACGCTGGACGAGTCGCGCTCCACCGCGGTCACGTGGCCGCCCTGTCTGGCCGCGATGCACACCGCGAACAACCCGACTCCCGCATAGAGGTCGACGACCTCGGCTCCAGGGGCCAGATCAGCCACGGCCGTCACGAGTTCCCGCACGACATATCGATTCGCCTGAAAAAACGCGGGCGCATGCCGGCGTAGAGTCAGGTTGCCCGCACCGTCCGACGGCAGGAACGACGCCAGCGAGTCGGTCACGACCGGCGCCCCGGCGAGGACCCTCGGGCCGACCGCGCCCACCTCCGCCTCGGTGGTCAGTCCGGTGACGTCGGGCAGTTCGGCCAGCGCCCGCCAACCATCGGCCGCCCCACCGAGATCTCCTGACCGCGGCAAGTGCAAGACGCATTGGTCGCCGGCCAGGTCTTCGGCCAGGTCGATGGTTCTCACCCCGGCGCCCGCCAGCGCGGGCGCCAGTGACCCGAGTCGTGCGACCAACCGCTCGGTCTTGGGCAACAACTGGCCACTGTTGGTCAGGTCGCACACGCGGTGAGAGCCCTCTTCGAGGAACCCGACCCGCGCGGCGTCCACGTGCAATCGGGCACGCATCCGATACCCGCGTTCCGGTGACGCAACAATCGAGAGCGGCTGGTCGAGGTCCAGTCCTCCGGTCCGCCGAAACGCGTCGCGGACGATGTCGGTCTTCAACTGCAGCTGCCGTCGATACGCCACGTGGGCGAACGTCCGTCCCCCGCACCCGGAAACACCGCTGACTGGCCTCCGGTCGTGACTCGCCTCCAGCACCTCGACCGTCTTGGCCAGCAGCACGTCTCGTCTCGCCTGCTCGACCACGACCCGCACGTGCTCACCCGGAATGGCGCCGGCGACGAGGACGACGCGTCCGTCGTGCCGGGCCAGCATTCGCCCGCCGACCACGGGTCGCTCGACCGTCACCTCCACCACCGCCCCGCTCGGTGGGCACCTGGTCGTGACTCGCGGAGGCTTGGGCATTCGGGGCCCTACTGGTCGAAATGGACGGTCGGCAGACGGAAGCGCTCGCGCAGCAAGCGATCGGCGGCAGTCGAGCGCGCCCTGGCGTACACCGGGGCCGCCATCCTCGGTTTGAACGGCGCCAACTCG
>Ga0310124_10003019_pt1 | contig 11445 bp, 9 predicted proteins | sample CB11b_AW_Bot5_MG_FD_203507 | JGI IMG/M metagenome (GOLD analysis project Ga0310124, IMG submission 203507) | Marine microbial communities from Western Arctic Ocean, Canada - CB11b_AW_Bot5 | ecosystem: Environmental > Aquatic > Marine > Oceanic | place: Canada: Western Arctic Ocean | collected...
TCCATCCGGGGCGGCTCGACTGAGCAACGTAAACACCTTCGGCGGCTACACCTCCTTCGGGGGGATCATTATCCAGGGCGACGCCGGCGCTTTCCGAAAATTCGGAACGGGAATCCTGCGAATGGTCGGCACAACACCGAACACGTTCACGGGTACGAGCTGTCTGCACGAGGGCGTCTTGGAACTCTACAAGTTCTTCAACCAGGAACACGTGCCATCCATCGTCGGCAACTTTACCGTGGGCTATTATGGCGGGGAAATTCTGCGGTACGGCGGTCCCGGGCAGATCGGAGATACCGCTCAGCTTATCGTGGACAGTGCGGGCACCGTGGAGATGCAGGGCTGGTCGGATCTCATCGGGGCACTCTCCGGAGCGGGCGAAGTGGATCTTGGCGCAGGCGGAGCGCTCACGGTGGGAGGAAGCAACCTGTCCACAACGTTCAGCGGCGAGATGGCGGGTAGCGCAAGCCTGGTAAAACCCGGGGCGTCTGCCTTTGTGCTGAGTGGCGTGAATACCGACACCGGAAACACCCTGATCGAAGAAGGCTCGCTGCCGGACCGGCTGCAATCACGGATGTGTATGTCTTGGCGGAAGGGTTTATTCACGTTGTCGGTCTCTCGGCCAGCCGAACCTGATTTACACCGTTGAGGCGACCGGCAGGATCTCCGATGCCGGGGAGTGGTTTCAGATTTCGTCGCCGCAGGCCAATGGGGCGGGGGTATTCGAAGTGTTTGACAAAGCGGGCATGTTTCGCCCGGGCCGATGCTGCCGGGTGAGTTCGCCGTGAGCGTAACAGCTAAGGAACCGCCAACCGGAACACGGCGCTGTTGCCTGCGCCTGTCACGGACATCATGCCGGTAACACTGGAAAGTTCGCCGGTCGCGATCGCCGACCAGGTCGGGGAGGCGTCGCCTATGTTCTCTGATTTCTCCAGCACAAGAACCGGCGGCGCCGGTTGCGTGAGCCAGTCCACCTCAACCGTATTGTTGGAAATTGTGAACGTGATATCGCTGATCTGCAGATCCGGCGATACGATCGGTTGTGAGATCTTGAGTTGCGGTGTTGAGCTCACGCCGTCAAACACAATGTCCCGCGCGCCGAACAGGTTCATTCCCATGATGCCAAAGATGCTGCCGGAGATATTGACGACAACGACCGGTACATTGTTCCACTCGACGAGGCTCGGCAGACCCACGCGGGTTGGCTGGGCGGCAATTTTCAACGAGTCGATATAGAAACCGGGACGAATGGACGATCCTCCAATGCCTTTCACCTCGACCTCGAAATCGGGGTTCAATAAAACGAGTCCGAGTTGCGTTGCGGCGGCCTCACTGATAATGGTTCCGAGCGCGGCTGTATCGACAATCATGTTCCCGGAAGCCAACTTCGAATCGTTACTCAAAACCACGCTGTTCTGTGTCTCATACAATGTGCTGTCCAATCCGATCAGCGAGGGAAGCAGGGGAACAAATTCGAAGGTGTCGAGGTCGAACCAGAGTGTGTACGCGACCGGCCCCGGGGTCGGGGTGAGCCGGAGATCGATCTCCCAGTCCAGTGCGGGAATCAATGGATCCAGGGGATCCGGAAAGAGTTCAACCGATGGTGAGCGAACACCGTCGTCGTTTCCGGGAAAAGGAACAAGCTGGGAATGGCGAATCACGGAGACGAAATAGGCGAAAAACGGCGCGCCCAGTACCGTCGGGATTGTCTGCCCCGATTGGAAGTTTGCCAGCGTATTGACGCCGGCTGAAAAATTCCCCTGCCCTTGCAGCAGGTTGGTCTGCACTCCCGCAGGAGACAGATGTTGCAGCCCATGCGCAAAGAAACCTATCGGCATGGTTGCGCCAAGAATTATAATGGACGCACCGGCGCCGCCAATGGGAAGGAAACCGGTTGATGAAATGAACTCATTCACAAGCCCCAACGAGACGGCCTCTTCGTATCCGACCAGGGTCGCCGCCGCCCCGCTGTCCAGGATCATGGGGATGTAGTCGCGCGTTCTGGCGGGAAGCAGGTTTCCCGAGAACGAAAGATGAAGCGAAGCCACCAGGTCCTCTTCGCCGGAGCGTTGGTCAGTGACCGCAAGAGCGACGCCGGAAAAGACACCCCCCAGCGGAGGCGTCTCGGCGAATGGCGATGAACCGGCGGCCTCGACGGGCGGACTGACCATCGGCTCGATTGCAGTAACCATAATGGGACCCTTGCCTACTTCGATTTCACTGGACTGAGCTCCCCACGCTGCCCCCAGGAGTAAAAGCGTGGGGAGGGATGCGAATATAATGAAGTCGGGCAAAGGGGGTTTGGTCGTCATGGCGATACGTCTCTCGAGGCTTTATGGAGATTTCACGTAAGTATCTAGCATATAGTATGCCGTAGAATCGGGCAAATTCTAACCCATCCCCTTAAAAAGATGATCGCCCCGGAATGATCACGTAAGAGCAGAGATTTCCACCTCGTTGGCATTTGCAGCCACGATCGTGGCTGCAAATGCCAACGGTGTTACGAATGCACAGGTTCGGGGTAAGACTCGACAAACGGGGGCAAAGCCTTCTAGATTCGCCACCCCGAATGCAGGATCAGCGTTGTCTGGCCGACTTATGAACCGAAAAACGAAATTCCAAGACGCCGTCAATCGCGCGACGGCGTGGATTGTAAAGCATCAGCAGCCGGACGGAAGCTTCGGCGAGGTCGAGAGTCTGACCCACTACATGGCGCTGCCTGCGGCGTTGCTGTACCTGGGCCAGGCGCAGAGCGCAGCCCGTCTCATGCCGTATCTGAAATCGACCTACCAAAAAGAGAATGGGGACTACGATTTTCCTCCGGCTGATGCAAAGCCGGGACATCTTGCGGAGGCAAAGTACGGTCCGGCGTGGATGATTTTTTCGGCGCACGTGAATCTAGCTTTGGATCTCTCGATGCCGGCCGTTCCGCACATGCTTACCTATCAGCACGATGAAACCGGCGGTGTATTCGGCCGGCCGGACCACGCAAGGGATGGCAAAGGGATACTGCACGTCTTGGCAACGCCCTGTGTCGGCCAGGCTGCACTGATCACTGGACACGTCGCTGAGGCGCGTCGCATGGGGGACTACCTGGTTGATTACCTGATTGCGGAGAACCCGGACATGAGCAAAGCTTTCTACCCGGTGTGGGACACCGAGCGAGGGCTTCGGACGGATGAAGACGCACCTATTGCTCCGAATATGCCGCGGGTGCTGGAGCGCGGTGCGCCGGACCAGCATCATTTCGTAACCGGATTCATGATCTCGTTCCTCACGGATCTTTATCGTGCTACGGGTGAGCAAAAGTATCTCGACGGCGCTCTGGCAATGTACGAATTCGGCGAAGACGGGTCGGGCGAGATATACCGCAGCACGGCCTCTCACAAGTTCTGTTGGGGCTGCGGATCGTTGTATCGTGTAACCGGCGATGCGAGGCACCTGGAGTCGGCCTGCCGCGTGGCGGAATTCCTGGTTGAACATGCACAGGATCCCGACGGTTCCATGGTGCACTACGCTTTCATCGACTCGTCCGCCAACTGGGCCTATTCGCCCCGTCTGAACATCACGGGACAATTTGCGCTGTGGATTCAAAAGACAATCGATCTTCTATAGCGCTTCCGGCCCTTCGTGGCGGACTGATTGTCTCCTGTCAGGCCGAAGGAGACGACCCGTTTAACAATCCGGAAGGCATTGCCCTTTTTGCCCGTGCCGCATTTTTGGGCGGCGCAGTGGGAATTCGCGCGCGTCAGCCGGAGAATATTGCAGCGGTAAAGTCTGTTGTGGACCTTCCGGTCATCGGAATTACCAAGGCGGAGTTTGAAGACGGATCGGTTCTTATCACTGCGGATTTCGACGATGTGGAGTCGAACGCGACGGCCGGCGCGGATATTGTCGCCCTCGACGTGACACGCCGGACCCGGCCCAACGGCCTGGACGGCCCGTCGTTTCTCCGGGACGTGCGTTCACGCTGCAGCCTGCCGCTGATGGCAGACGTATCTACATTGGAGGAGGGACTCGCCGCGGCGAGTGCGGGGGCCGATTTCGTGGGCCCGACTTTGCACGGATTTACGCCGTACACCGCGGAATCTGGAGCATCCGGCCCGAACTGGGGGTTGGTCGAGGAAATGTGCTCACAACTTCCGGTGCCTGTGATCATGGAGGGCGGCATCTGGACGCCGGACCAGGCGCGGCGGGCGCTGGACCTGGGGGCCTTCGCGGTCGTAGTCGGAACGGCGATTACCAGGCCGCGTGTGATTGCCGCTGCGTTCGTGGACGCGATGAAGTGTGCCGGTCAGGAATCCGCCTGAGTCAGGATCTTCCTTTGAGGGGGTTGCCATGCGCATCCCATGGCACTACAACAACGGAAGGCGGTACAATCATGCCGCGATTGTTCGATGGGGTATTTTGTGGTTCCCCCGGCTTTTTTCCGCGGACGATATTCGGCGGATCGACCACGCGATTAACGAGATCGTTGAATCGGCGAAGGAATCGAATGATTTCAGTGCGGTGCTGGAACTCGAACCGGAAACCGATGGCGATCGCCCCGTGGTGCGGCGAATCTACAATCCGTTTCACCAGCACGACGCCTTCAAAAAGCTTGCTACGGATGCGCGGATTATGGACCGGATCGAGGCCCTGATCGGGGAGAATATCGAACGGCATCACAGCAAGCTGAATATGAAACCGGCAAAAGTTGGATCCGCCGTAGAGTGGCACCAGGATCTAACTTGTTTTCCACATACCAACGACGATCTCGTAACCGTCCTGATTTACGTCGATGAGGCCACGGAGGAAAACGGATGTATACAGGTGTTACCGAAACAGCATCGTGGATACTTGACTCACGACGATGCCGAAGGATTGTTTGCCGGAATGGTTACCGACGACGTGGACTCCGGAGAATTCGGCACCCCGGCGTCGCTGGAAGGGCCGGCGGGTAGTGCGATCTTCATGCATTGCCTGGCGCCCCATAGCTCCTCGCCCAATCGTTCCTCTACCGGAAGGCGGACGATCTTTTTGAGTATAAGGCCGCGGACTCGTTCGAGATCCAGGTGAGCGGAGGAGTGAAGAAGACCAAGACACCTCCGATTCTTCTTCGCGGTGAGCGCGCGCATTTCGCCCGATTCGGCAACATCCCCCCCTGATCCCCAGGTTCCTCGGCGAAGTTTCATCGATTTACGACCTGCAGGCGCAATTGCGGGATGCGATACGCACATGAACGGAAAGCCGGTAAAACCGCAGTATTTGGCGCAGTTATATACGCACTTGATTTTCTCCACCAGGGATTGCGCGCTGATCATCAAACCGGAAGACTCTGAGGATTTGCGGGTCTATATCGGCGGAATATTCCGGGAACGGGAAAGTCCTTTTAGCGCGGTGGGCGCAGTGGAGGATCATGTCCAGATTTTGAATCGGCAGTCGATCCATCGTTCTATTGCAGATGTCGTGAAGCACGTAAAGAGCGGGTCTGCCAAATGGATGAAAGCGCTCCCGCATGGCGATCCTGATTTTCAATGGCAAGCCGGCTTTGGAGTCTTTTCCGTAAGCCAGTCGAAACTGGATGCAGTTGAACACTACATCCGCACGCAGGAAGAACACCATAAGACGACGAACTACAAAGACGAATTTCGCAGGCTTTTGCGTGAGTACCGCATCGAGTATGTCGAGCGGTACGTGTGGGACTAAATGACTTCCACTACATATACCTGCGGATTGCCCGAACAATCGGAGGTATAAACAACGCGCTCTCCCGCCTCATCAAACGCGGGATGCGGGTGGGTCCACTGCGGGCCATAGACGCCGTCTGTTTTCATCTCCATCCAACTCAAGGATTTCCCTTCCTCGCCCCGGATGGATGTCCAGACCTCCGGGCCGGCGGCGAAATCTTGTTCCCACTGGGTGCCGCCGTTGGAGGAGCGGGGGTAGCAAAGGGTGCCGTGCCCGCCCGTCTCCGGATCGATCAACACCAAACCCAGATCCGGATGATTGGTATCGGAGACGATGCGGGTTCCGTCGCGACTTGAGGCCATATGCCAGGTGTTGAGTTCGGCGATCGTTTTCATCTCGCGATCATGAATGTTCATACGGGCGAGCTTATAGGGCCAGACGGAGAAAATGAGGTCGTCGGATGAGCCCAGAAAAGATTCATGCACGATGAATTCGTGCTTTTCGTTTTCGTAGAGACATTGATTGTCTGTGCCGTCCCGCCTGATCGTCCAGAGGCGGGGCAGGGGATCACCGGCATATTCAATGATGTCGGAATTTCCCGGGTGAAATTGGGGGTGAATAATCTTCTCCGGACGTTCGAAAATGATCTTTCCCCGGCGGTTTCTGATATCGATCAGAAAAAGTCCGTGCATCGCGTCACGTTTGCAGGCGGTGACGAGGTGTAGGCCGTCCGGGCTGGGGCCGCATTCGCCGAGCGAGGCGCCTTCGAGGGAGGCCAGCACTTCGTCTTCCAGGGTGTCCAGGTTGATTTGCCGTACTTCGCCCTGCTTGTTCGTGTAGAATATGTGCTCCCCGCCGCGGCTGAAGGAGGGAGAGAACGGTTGGAGGCCTGTTGCGTTGCTCACGCAGGTGGCAGCGCCGGTTTTGAAATCGAACAGGCAAAGCTGTGGATCACCGCTTCTGTGCGTTACGAACCCCACCTGTTTCGGAGCCCCGAGTCGAAAGGAGCTGTTCAGGAAGAAAAAGGAGTGGTTGATCGATCCGTGGTCCGTGAGCTGATGGATTTCCGCACCGGTTATCGGATCGGGAAAAGAGTTTGGCTTGTCCGGGAGGTTGGCGCCTTTTTCGAGAACGTTGTTCATGGTGTTGATCGGTCGGATCAGTCCAATCCGCTTATGGTGACGGGTTTCATCTTGTGGTGGGCGGATTCGCGGAGCGCATCGCAGACGCGCATGGTGTCGATCGCGCGATCGGGCCAATCCGAGTTGGGTGTGCCGGAGAGTATGGCACTGCCGAAATTCTCAATCATTCGGATTTCCTGTACACAATTTTTGAATTCGTATCGTGAGCGGTCCCCGGGTTGGCCAATAATCTCGAACTCGGCAAAGTCTTCTTGAACCGGCAAGGTGAAATGTTCGCATCGCAAAATAGCCTTGTTCCCAACAACTTCCAGATCTTTTCGAAAGGCGGTGTCGAACGCGCAGTCGATCATACCGGTTCGGCCGTCATCGTATCGCAGAATTCCGGTAACATGCATATCCACGCCGTTTCCGAAGGTTCCGGAAGCAGATACCTCCGCGGGCAATCCGCCAAACGCCCACAAACACGCGCCGACGCAATAATAACCGAGATCACCGATGACGCCGCCCCCCAGGTTTGCGTCCAGGCGAATGTTTTTTTCGGGATTGGGTCCAACATCGAAGGAGAACGATGCGAAGACAACGCGAAGGTCTCCCAACTCGCCATCGGTGATTGCCTGTCGCATGGCGGTGGTCCGGTCGTGGTGGAACCACATGACCCCGTCCATGAACTGCACACCGCACCTGAGGCATGCTTCCGTCATTCTTGCCGTTTCTGCCCCATTGACCTCTGTCGGCTTTTCGCAGAGCACATGCTTCCCCTTCTCCGCGGCGCGAATCGCCCATTCCCCGTGGAGCGAGGGCGGCAGTGGAATGTAAACGGCATCGATTCCGGGGTCGTCAAGTAGCTCGTCATAGGATCCGAACGCTCGTTCAGCGCCGTGCTCGCCAGACCATTCCCGTGCATGTTCCAGGCTTCGACTGGCAATGCCCGCGAGGCGCGCATTGCTCGCGCGCTGCATGGCCGCTCCCACCTTGGTTGCGATCTTCGCGGTGCCCAGTATTCCCCAGCGGATCAATTTCGAGTTTTCCGTCATTGACACGATCCTATGATTACAGCCGGTTCTTTTTTTTGGTCTCGATGCTCCGGGTGAATTTTCTTTGTCCGGCTTGTTCGTCACCCATCGGAAGTCTTGGCGACCTCCGATACATCGGGATCCGTTCAATCCGAAACTCTTCGCTGCCTTCTGTTCAAAATTCGCAACCCGAGACGGAAGTTATCGGATCCGGGAGTTCTCCTGATTTGCCCACATGTCCAGGTTCGGCCCCAGCGCTTCCATCAGGGGTCGGGTGATCTGATTGATCTTTTCCTTAATATCGTCGGGGAGTTCGACGGTAGCGGCATGTACGCTCCGATAGACCTGTTCCGGGTCCGTAGAGCCGATGATGACCGAGGTAATTCCCGGTTGCGCGAGAATCCAGGTGGTTGCCATGTCGCTCATCGGGATTTGAGACTCTTCAGACAGCGATTTGAGCCGGGTTACCGTCGTCATCGTGACCTCTTCATGACCTTGCTCGCCGTGTTTCACCGATTCCCGGTTTCCAGAAAAGTGGCGGGTCCGCCGCCGTGGCGCGGGAATTTCATCCGCCGTGTTCCAACGGCCGGTCAAAATGCCCTGCATGAGGGGGCTGTAGGTCAACACGCCGACATCATGTCTCTTGCACGCAGGCAGTACGTCCTTTTCGATCCCCCGGAAGAGAAGGTTGTAACACAGCTGATTCGAAACGGCCTCTCCTTCAGAGAGCCAATCCTCCAAATCGAGAATTCCAAAATTTGAAACGCCGATGGCGCGAATCTTCCCCTCGTCCTTCAGCTTTCCGAGCTCGGCATACGTTTCGGAAAACGCAACGTCATGATTTGGCCAGTGAATTTGGTACAAATCGATCCGGTCTGTGTTCAATCGCGTGAGACTGGCTTCACATGTTCTGCGGACGTCGCCCTGTCCACAATGATCGGGAGCGATCTTGGTTGCGATCAGAATCTTGTCGCGGTCCGCGCCGATTATTTTCCCGAAGTTTCGCTCTGATTCGCCGCCGCCATACGATTCCGCGGTGTCAAAAAGATTGACGCCGGCATCGATCGCCGTGCGAATGGCCGCGGCCCCGGTCGTCCTTTCGCCCCAATATTTCGAATCACCGAGTTGCCAAAGCCCGAAAGAAAGAGCCGATACGTTTATATCCGTACGGCCGAGCTTACGATAGATCATGAGGACACTCTTTCGGCATGCAACCCGGAATCATCCAACAGGAGCGGTGGTTGCCATGGCGCAATCGACCGCTTCCTTGAACACATCGACGGATTCGCGCAATGCCCCTTCGTCGATATTCAGGGGCGGAGAGATTTTCACGCACTCCCCGGCGATTCCGACCGGGGCGAACATAAGCAGACCGCGATGAAAACATTCGATGTTGATTCGAAGCGCAAGCGCGGGGTCTGGTGTGCGAGTGCCTGGGCTCACCGCTTGAATTCCGGCAACCAGGCCGCGTCCGTGGAAACATCCGAGCACATCCGAGTATCGTTGTTGAACCGCTTCCAACTCCGGGAGAAACCAGTCGCCAAGCCGGGCCGCACGTTCGACGAGTTTCTCCTCTTGAAGTACCTTCAGATTTGCAATCCCGCTGGCCACGGCAAGCGGGGAAGCGGAGTGTGTGGACGTCATCGATCCGGGCGGAAAAAGATCCATGATGTCCCGGCGCCCGATCACCGCGGCGAGAGGCAGCGAGGAACTGATGCCTTTTCCGCAGGCAATCAGGTCGGGTTGGATGCCGTAGTGTTGGTAGGTAAACATTTTTCCGGTTCGGCCGAAGCCTGCCTGTACTTCGTCCATGATCAGCACGATGTCGTGTTCACGGCAAAACGCCTCCAGCTTCCGGATATACTCGTCGGGAAAGAAGTCGGGACCGACACCCTGGTAGCTTTCCGCCATGACGCCGGCGATATGACGCGGTTCAACGCCGCACCCGCTGATCGTATCCAGGAAACAATCAAACGAGGTATCCTCATTCTTGTACCCGTCCGGAAACGGAACCTGGATGAAGTTCGTGTCGGATTCCACCAGCCATGCTTTCTGGGCCTGCATGCCACCAGCCAGCTGGGCGCCCATGGTGCGCCCGTGGAACCCGTTGGCAAAGGAAACGAACACCCGTTTCTCCGGTCCGTGTTTTTCCAATGCATAGAATTTTGCAAGCTTGATGCAGTTTTCCGTGGCCTCACTACCGGTGCTCAACGCGAAGGCGCAGTAGGTGGCGGGATCCGGTGAAATGTCGCAGAGCATTTTCGCGAGCTCCCCGCGATCGCGGTGGGGAAACACGTAGGTGGCCATGAGCGGCCGGGCAACGATCTCCTCTACCGCTGCCTTCACCTTCGGGTGTGCGTGCCCCACGTTGGTGATCAGCACCCCGGACGACCAGTCTATCCACCGGTTGCCCCACGGATCGGTAATGGTGGAGCCTTCCGCTTTTTCCCACAGGATCGGGGGCTGTCCCGACATGGATCGGGGTTCGGACGCGGCCATCTGCTCGAACACCGATAGCGATTCGGGAACCGGGAGAGCGGTCTTGATTGTGCGGTGCTCGGTGTTGACGTGGGGAACGTCGATCGGTGTGAGATCATAATCAGCCATGCCTTGATTGCTCCGTTTTCAATTCCATCTCTTTTCGACGCGGGGAGAATCCCCGTAGATGATCTTCACCCAGTCGCCATCATGAAGGATGGAGATTCGCGCTGCCTCGGAAACGAGCTCGTTAATATAGCTGTTGGCGGGGGTCGCGAGTAAGCCTTGCTCGTCGACGGCCCGAATCAGCTGCCTGCGCCGGGAAACCGCCTCGTCTTCGCTTTTTCCATCTACATCGTCTTCGATCTGCTGGATTTTCTGAAGAATTCCTTCAACCGAGTCGTAGCCGTATCCCGTGGGCTTCAGGCCCGGGCCGTCCCATGGCACGAACCGGTAGAAGTCCGGACTCACGTAATTGTACACGCTGCCCCCGGCGCCGGTTCCTTTCACGTAGGAGTGTCTCACTCCTCGATCCTGGTCATCGTGATGAATCAATCCGGATTTGCCGTCCCCTTCACAGAACATCACCAGACCCTGGTCATTGGCGCCGGCGCCTTCGTCGGGGTATCCCAGCCCGTTGGTCACCGAAAAAATTGCGCCGTTTTCAAAATTGACCCTGGCGTTCGTCCACATGAAGGCCTCCTTCCCATTCGGGAAGTTACGCCTTACTCCGGAGACGGAAACTTCGACCGGCCGTAAACCGGTAATGAAGTAGACCTGGTCCACGTAATGGCAGCCGACGTACACGAACGGGTCGGTTTGGTCCGTCGTGAACCAGTTTTGAAAATTGGAATTGCGGTACAAGTAGGGCTCTATCATTTTCGCCTCGCCCATTACGAATTCGCCGAAACGACCGTCACGATATTCCTGCCGGGCCATCAGGGCCCGCCGGTCAAAGCGCTTGTGGTACTCAATACCAATGAAAAGCCCTTTCTCCAGGGCGGCTTGCCTGACTTCTTCCGCCTGGTCGTATTCCAGCACAAGTGGCTTCACGGTGAGGATGTGTTGATTGGCTGCAAGCGTGTCCGTGATCACGCGGTAGTGGAGATGGTCGGGAACGGCTACGACGACGGCCTGTCGAG
>Ga0310124_10003021_pt1 | contig 11437 bp, 6 predicted proteins | sample CB11b_AW_Bot5_MG_FD_203507 | JGI IMG/M metagenome (GOLD analysis project Ga0310124, IMG submission 203507) | Marine microbial communities from Western Arctic Ocean, Canada - CB11b_AW_Bot5 | ecosystem: Environmental > Aquatic > Marine > Oceanic | place: Canada: Western Arctic Ocean | collected...
CCGGTATACGTCACCGGGTTTGACCGCGGTGTGCGACCGATCGGGCTCTGATTGACAACGATCATTTTGTCGATGTACTCCAGGCCTTGCACCTCCTTGTGGACGCCCGGTGTCTCGCGGCCGATTTTGAAGTGACGGTTCACCGCCTTCACAAGAATGTCGTTGATCAAGGTGCTCTTACCGGATCCCGAGACGCCACTGATGCAACAGAACTGGCCGAGCCCGATTGAGACATCGACATTCTTCAGGTTGTTCTGGTCCGCACCGATGAGCCGCAACTTGCGACCGTTGCCGGTGTTACGCTGCTGGGGCACATCGATGGCCGTCGCACCGCTGAGGTACTGACCGGTGAGCGACTCACTGCACTTGGCGATCGTTGCCGGTGTCCCGTAACTGATGACCTCGCCGCCGTGAATCCCGGCGCGTGGTCCGAGGTCAATCACATGGTCGGCGGCTCGCACCGTTTCGAGATCATGTTCGACAACGATGACCGTGTTGCCCAGATCCCGCAACCGACCAAGCGTGTCGAGCAGCCGTTGGTTGTCACGTTGATGCAGACCGATACTGGGCTCGTCGAGCACGTACAGCACGCCGACCAGACCGCTGCCTACCTGCGTCGCCAGGCGTATTCGCTGGGCCTCGCCCCCGGATAAAGTGTTGCTTACCCGGTCCAGGGTTATGTAGCCGAGACCGACGGCGCGCAAAAAGCCCAGGCGCGAACGGATTTCCCGGATGATCTCGGCGGCGATGACAGCTTCCTCGCCCTGCAGGTCCAATTCGTCGAAGAATGCGCCGGCAGCATCGATGCTAAGGCCGACAACGGTGGAGATATTGCGATCGGCCACGGTGACCGCGAGGCTCGCAGCGCGCAGGCGGTCGCCGCCGCAACTGTGACATTGGCGTGAAACCATGATCTTGCGCAGCCGCTCTTTCATGGTGCTGCTGTCTGATTCGAGGAATCGTCGATTGAGGTTGGTGACGACGCCTTCAAACGGCCGAATCACGCGTCGCTGCCGTCCCGCTACGCGCACGCTGAATTCAATGTCCTCGTTACCGGAACCATGAATGATGATCTCGCGAATTTTCTTCGGAAGTCTTTTGAAGGGTGTGTCGAGCGAAAAATCGTAATGCGCGGCCAGGCTCTTGCAGACATGCCGGTAGTACGTCACGAGGCGCCGCGGACCAGCCTGCCACAGCGTGACTGCGCCCTGCGCAAGGGACTTGTCGGTATCGATGATGCTGGCTTCATCGACGATATTCTGGATGCCGAGACCATGGCAGTCCGGACAGGCGCCGTACGGACTGTTGAACGAAAAATTCCGCGGCAGCAGCTCGCCGATGCTGATGCCGCAATCGGCACAGGACAGGTGTTCGCTGATCAATTCCTCGCGCCAGCCGCCGACCGTCGATTCGTCCTCGATGAGCAGCTTGATGTAGCCCTCTCCCAGCCGCAGACAGCGCTCGACCGAGTCGTTCAGGCGGCCGCTGTCGAGGCTGCCGGTGACGATGCGGTCGATCACTGCTTCGATATCGTGGGTCACGCTCTTCTTCAGCACCGGCATGTCTTCGAGGCGCACGATGTCGCCATCGACGCGCAGCCGGACCAGACCTTCCTTCTGGATCTGCGCCAGTACGTCCTTGTGCTCACCTTTGCGGCCTTGCACACGGGGGGCCAGCAGCATGATTTTCCGGCCGGGGCCAAACGCCTGGAGCCGGTCACAGATCTTCTGCGGGCTTTGGCCGGTGACTGGCAGCCCGCATTTCGGGCAGTGCGGATGTCCAATGTGCGCAAACAGGAGCCGCAGATAGTCGTAGATTTCGGTCGAGGTCGCGACGATCGAGCGGGGGCTGCTGCCTGCTGAACGCTGTTCGATGGCGATCGCCGGCGACAGGCCGTCGATGTGGTCAACCAGCGGTTTCTGCAATTGATCGAGAAATTGCCGCGCGTACGCCGACAGTGACTCGACATAGCGCCGCTGGCCTTCAGCGTACAGCGTATCGAACGCCAGTGAGGATTTTCCGGAGCCGCTCGGGCCAGTGATCACGACAAGGGCGTCACGCGGAATCGTCACATTGATGTTCCGGAGATTATGCTGACGGGCACCGACAATGTGGATTTCGTGGATCATGAGTCTCAGAAGTTCTGCGGTTTGCGGTTGTCGCGGTTGAGAAAACCTGCGCCCGGCGATTGTAACGGTACGAAGCGCTCGCGCTCCGAGACTGGCGGGGCCTTGTAAATTAGTCGGGGTTTAAGCAAATTAGTACCATTAAGGAGAATCGGGAAATGAGCCTGCTTGGCAGGAAAAATCAAACTGCAAAATTGCTGCCTATGTGCAACTACGGAAACCCCGTGTTGCGCGAAAAATCGGTCCCGGTCGAAGTCGTCGATGCGGCAGTCGAAGAACTGGCCGAATGCATGCTCGTTACGATGGACGAGCAGGAGGGCATTGGGCTGGCAGCGCCACAGGTTGGCCAGAAGATCCGGATGATTACTCTGGACGTCCCGTTGCCGACCGACACCGAAAATTCCCCGCCCTTCAGCAACACACCCGGTGAACTGGTGTTGCTCGAGCAGATGCCCATGGTCCTGATCAACCCGCAATTGAGCGTTTTTTCCGAGCAAATTTATGAATACAACGAAGGCTGCCTCAGCATACCCGGCATCCGCGGCTGCGTTGTGCGTTCGGAGTTTGTCCAACTCGATGCTGCCACTCTGAACGGGGCCTTGGTCACCTTCCGGTGCGGCGGGCTGTTGAGCCGTTGCCTGCAGCACGAGGTTGACCACCTCGACGGGGTTCTCTTCACCGACCGCATGAAAGCAGACGATTTGGTGCTGCTCGAGGACGCGCTGAATAAACTCGAACGTCAGACGCGCCTAAGCCTCAAACGCCGATAATCACGTAAACTTGGACAAACAGTGCCTCCATGGTCAAAGTTCAACAATCCACCGAAGAATACGCGCGACTCGACGCACTGCTGCGTGAGCTCTGTGAGAAACACGGCCTGAAACTGTTTGTCGACGGCTGGACACGCAAGACTTACGACGTTTTTCTCGACCGTGGTCGAGGCGACCAGAAAACGCACTTGGCCCGCGTCGAAACTCTGGCCACGAGCAACGGTGAAATCCACTTTTTCGACGATCGCGCCACTGACTTTGTCCAGGAACTCGGCGAGGCACTGGAATCCGGATTTGAAGTCTCCGAAGCAATCCTGATCCGCACCAAACCGCCGGCAGCATGACGACATGGACGCCAAACTGAAATATAGCAGCGGCCGCCATGCCGGCCGCACGGTCAACATCAACACGGACGAATTTCTGATCGGCCGCGGTGACCAGTGTCAACTGCGCCTGGACGACGACAATACCTCCCGCGAGCACGCTATCATCCGGTGCCAAGGTGATCGCTGCGTCATCGCTGACCTGGGCAGCACGAACGGCATCCTGGTCAACGGTGTCAAAGTCAAGGACGCGGCGCTCGAGTCCGGTGACCGTATCACTATCAGCGACACGTGCCTGAAATTCATCGACGACGACGCAGCGCCAGCGTCGGCACCCCGACCAACTGCCTTGGCAGCGCCGGCCGCGGCCATTGAGCTTCCGGATCGCTCGCCGTCAGGTAGCTGGACCAGCGCCGTAGTCTGGGGATTGCTGGTGCTTGCCTGTGTGATCGTCCTGGCGCTTATCTTGCCGGGTTCCGAATCCTCCGGCACAGCGGCCGCCCAGATTGATGACCAGGCCGTTGCCGGTCAGGACGACGGCGCGGCCGCGACGCAGGTTGCAGCCCCAGACATTGGCAACACGACCCTTGGTCAAACTGATCCCGACGACACAGGTCGAAACACACTCGACCGTGGCGACGACACCACCGACGACACGGTCACCGACGTCGATAACACGGTCGAGGATGCTCCAGTCGAGGACGATTTCGTCGCCGACGACATGGATTGGGCGGGGACCGACAACGATCCTGACGACATGGACGATGCGGGTTCCGTGGATGACGTGCCGGTCCGCATTCGCCCGCCTGAGCCGGAGCCATTGCGCCCCGAGGACCCGTTGCACTACAACAGCCCGCCCAGCGACAACGACATTCCCGTGGACTACCTCTGGGTCACCACTGAACCGCCAGGCGCCAGAGTCTCTGTCAACGGCAAACGGTGTGGCAGGACACCGGTCTACCTTGGCGCTCTTGCTCCGGGGCAGTACAGGGTTTCTTTCGCCAAGTACGGCTTCGAGGGGTTGTCCGTCAAAGCTGATGTACCGAATGACGGGGATCAGCAGATCTATGCACTGACGCAAAAGAACGGCACCTGCCTGATTCAGAGCGACCCGCCGCACATGTCCGTTCAGTACGGGCCGCAGCTTCTAGGGCAGACGCCGCTGATGCTCGACAGCATGACGCCCGGCAGTTACGAGTTGCGTGTTTTCGGGCTGTACTACAAACCGGAGCTTATCGAGATAGATGTCGACGAGGACGAACCGAACGCTGTGTTCGTCGATCTGACCCCGGTCATGGGCGATATTGAAATTGTCACGATTCCACCGGGTGCCAAGGTTTTTGTCGACAAATCGTTCAAGGGCGCTACCAAAGGCAACCTGGATGGCGTGAGGCGATCCAAGCCTTTTCTTCTTTCCGGCTTCAAAGCCGGTCGCCATCGTGTACACGTCGAGTACGGCGGCGAGACTGCGCAAAAGTTTATCGGTGTGCGTCCGGGACAGACGGAGAAGGCTTTCCTCACCATCTGGTATCCCGATACGCGTTTGAAGCTGTTCTCCGGGAAGGAAGTTCTCGGCATGGTGCTCGAACGCAGAGATGACGGCAGCGTCGTCGTGGCCCTGCCCCGGTCGGAGCACGAACGCTATCTGAAAGAGGAGATCGAAGCTGAAGAAAAACTAACCGAGAACGAAGCAAAACGCCTGATGCGTCGGGCGAAGCAGGCTGAATGGCGCGACAAATAGGATCCATACATGGACATTCCAGAACTTATCGAATCGGAAGATCAACTTGATGACGTGATGTCGATGCCGTCGTCGGGACTGATTGATATGATGAAATCGCTCGAAGGCGACATCATGATTCTCGGCATCGGCGGTAAGATGGGCATCTCCCTGGGTATCGAAGCGGTACGCGCCTGCAAGGCAGCGGGCGTCGAGAAGAACATCATCGGCGTTTCCCGCTTCTCCGATAGCGCCGTGAGCGACAAGCTCACAGCGGCTGGGCTGCAGTGCATCAGTTGCGATTTGCTCGATCGCTTTTCCGTCGACCGTCTGCCGCAGGTGCCGAACATCGTTTACATGGCCGGCCGCAAATTCGGTACGGACGGCGGCGAAGCGATGACATGGGCCTCAAACACGGTCATTCCAGCGAATGTTGTGCATCATTTCAGCGACAGCCGCATTGTTGTGTTTTCGACAGGCAACATCTATCCCCTGGTAGCAGTCACGTCGGAGGGTGCTCTGGAAACGACATCGCCGGCGCCGATCGGTGAGTACGCTCAGTCATGCCTTGGACGTGAGCGGGTGTTCATGTGGGGCAGCCTCGAAAACGAAACGCCGATGCTGCTTTTCCGCCTGAACTACGCTGTCGACCTGCGCTATGGCGTGCTGTTCGACATCGGCACAAAGGTTTTTAACGATCAGGGCGTGGAGCTGGACACCGGCTATTTTAATTGCATCTGGCAGGGGGACGCCAACACACAGGCGCTGCTGTCGCTGGCGCACTGCGCGTCGCCGCCGACAATCCTTAACGTCACGGGTCCGGAGACGGTGTCGGTACGTCTGGTGGCAGAGGCTTTCTCAGGGATCTTCGGCAAGCCTGCCGACCTGGCCGGCACAGAAAACCCAACGGCTTTCCTGAGCAACTCGAAGGTCGCCACCGACTTGTTCGGTTATCCGACGGTATCGTTGCAGCGTCTGATCGAGTGGACCGCGCACTGGATCGAGATCGGTGGAGCGTCGCTTGGTAAGCCAACGCATTTCGAAGTCCGCAATGGCAACTATTGAGCTGCGGGATTAGCGCCTGTGGCGTATTCGATCAGTCAATAATCAGATCGTCGAATTCACCGTTGTCTTCCTCTTCAATCAGGCCTTTGCGTTTTGCGGTCCGGTTTCTGATCTTATTGATGTCGAACGTCGGCAGGTAGCGGTAGTACACTTCCAGTTGCAGGCAGCACAGCGTGGTGTCGAAAACCTTGCTGTTTCCGTGACCGCCCGCGCCGGTTTTCCACCAACCTTCCTTGTTCTGGGCATTGATCAAGACCTTCTGGAACTTATCGTTCCATTGTCGCCAGCTTCGGCCACTCTGATTGAACATCGCCTGGGTATCATAATACCAGCCATACAGCGACGAGCCGGAATTATCCCAGTGGTAGCCCGGCAGGCGTTCGTACAGAATGGTGTGCGCCGCGGCCTGCACCTCCTTGGTGGCGCCATCACCGAGCAACTGCAAGGCCACCGTGCCGACACCGGTCATGTTGCCGCCGCTGCCGGGTGAGCTGTAGCCGAACTTGCCGTTGGCATAGGCCACGTACTTGAGAAAATTCTTGGACTTGTTGATCGCTGCGTCGATACCTTCGACATTGGCGCCGGCGACATACCCCGCCTTCAGCGCCTGATACTGCCAGCCGGCTACCGAGAGGTCCCAGCGCTCCGTTTGCCCGTAAGCGTAGTTGTATCCGCCACCGGACTGCTGTCCCTTGACGATTACCTCCAGCCCGGCTTCCATGGACTGGCGCAGAAACGGAATCTGTGTCATGCCGTAGGCCTCTGCCAGGGCATACGTTGCGATGCCGTTGGCGTAACCGTGGCTGGCACCCTGTACCGGGACCTTGCCCGAGAGCCACTGCATCGCCTTTTGCACAGTCATGCCGAATTCCTCAGACTGCGGCGTTTCGCCGTGCGCCAGAAAGCACAGCAGAGCCAGCCCTGTGAACGCTTCGTTCTCCCATGACCCGTCCGCTGCCTGGACCTTTTTTAACCAGCGCAAGGCCCGCAGCACCGCGTCCTCTCCACGAGCGTTGCCCCCGAACCTCTCTCGATTCGCTCGCCGCCCCTTGGCCGTGCGGCCGCCGTACAATCCTCTGAGCTGCAGCGGCGTCTTGGTCGGCAGGACATCGAGCATGTCGTCCATGTCGAAATTGTCGTCACTTTCCGGCGCTTCTTCACTGGCATCTTCGAGTGCCGCTTCCGCGGTGTTCTCGATCGGCACATCAGGTACATCGACATCCATCGCCGGTGCTTCGTCGAGCACTTCGTCCTCCATTTGCTCGATCTCTTCGATCGCTGGCGGTTCGAGCTCCTTGATCGGCACCTCTTCCATAGTCACTTCGATTTCAGGCAAGGGCTCGCGCTGTGTCTTGCCGACGACAAACACGGTGAGCAGCAGCAGAATGACAATGTGCATCACGAAGGAAACGATCGGGCCAACGAGGTGTTCTCGCAGCTTCTGCTGGCGATAGGCGAGCAGGATCTGCTCGACCTCAGCCATGTACTGTTCTTCTTCTGTCTCGTAAACGGGTTCTTCAGGATCCATCGGTGAGGAGTCTCCCTAGAAGTGCCAAAGCATAATCGTTTTTTTTAGGGCCGGCCTTTATAAAGAATATATTAGGTGATTGCCAGAAAGTAAACGGACTGAGACGAAATCCGCCGGCACTATTTCTTCTTGCCCATCTTGTCGAGGAGGCGTTCGCGGGCGGCGGCGGTAGCCTTGTCGTCGTCTGTAGTATCGGCATCCTGTCGTTGTTCATGCTTGCCGGTTACGGTGAGGAAGACATTCTCCAGGTCAACTTCGATTTCGCTGATCGACTGGACACGCACGCCGGCTTTGACGAGATGGCTATTTAGGTCAGCGACTTGCGTGCGATTGCCACGGTAGTCAACACGGATTTCGTTGACCGAGACCAAAGCGTCCTCAACGTTGTCGAACTCCTTACACGCCTTTACCGCAAAGTCGAGGTCGGAGTCGACTTCGATGAGCAATTGAATTTTTTCCTGCAATGAACGGGTGATTTCCTTGACGGTCCCCTGAATCAGCAGTTCCGCTTTTTCAATGATTGCGACCCGGTCGCAAATAGCGCTGAGCTCGGGCAGAATGTGGGACGACAACATGATTGTCTTGCCGATTTCCTTGAGCCGCAGGATGGTCTTGCGCATTTCGATACGGGCGTGCGGGTCGAGGCCGTTGGCGGGTTCGTCGAGGATCAGCACTTTGGGATCATGCAGCATGGTTTTGGCGATACCGATTTTCTGATGCATGCCGCGAGACAGCGACGACACCTGGTAGTCGATCATGTGCGAGGAATCTGTAAGCTCAAGCACTTCGTAGATCCGTTGCTTGCGTCGGGCCGGTGGGATTTTGTAGGCGGCGCCGAAAAAATCGAGGTATTCCCACACGCTCATTTGTTCGTAGACGCCGAATTCGTCCGGCAGGTAGCCGATCTTCGCCTTGATCTGCTGGATATTTTTGGGCAGAACCTCAAGGCCATCGATCCAGCCGCGGCCGCTGCTGGGTAGGATCAGGCCACAGAGGCATTTGATAGTTGTCGTCTTGCCTGAGCCATTGGGGCCGATGAAACCGAAGATTGACTTCTCGGGCACCTCCATGGTCAGGTTGTTGATGCCGCGTCCGGCGCCGTAATTTTTCGAGAGTTTTTCCGTGTTGATCATTGCTGCCATGAACAGGTCCTCAGAAAATGCCTTTATGTTGTTCGTCCAGAGTACCACTGGCACCCGCCGTCAATTCCAGAACTTTCCAGGAATTGGCACGCAGTACTTCGGTGGGATTGGTGAGGTGGCGCCGCGCATCGATTCGGATCACAAACTCGAATGCCCCGGTGGCAGGGTTGATGACGTCGGCGGAATCGAAGCCTTCGAAACGATACTCCCTCGCCCCTTCTATATGGCGTGCCGCCAGGTCCCGGGTGCCTTTGGGGTCGTTGCGATGGCGTAAAAGTATGTCAAAGGAGAGGTTGCCGCCGCGATTAGCGACGTAGAAATAGACCGACAACCGGTTGGCCTTCAAAAGACTGAGCCCTGTCGGCAACTTGGCGGGAACGGCGATAAAGGCCGGCTTCATTCCGAGCACCACGGCGCTGCCGTTATTGTCTCTGAGCGGCTGGACTTCGGCAAACTCGAGGTTGAGCCGGTGCTCGGCGGCGAAGGCCAGCGCTGCATCGCTCCAATTTCCGGCCGCGTCTTTGGCGGTCGCCATCGGGTTGCTCTTGACCGGAATGCCGCGATGCTGCAGGCTCTGCCATTTCCCGAACCGGTGCAGGCCCTTGGATCGCCTGCCGAGATTGGTATTGATTTTGATCTGTTGCTTGGGGATATGTACCTGCTCGCCGGTCAAATCCTGAACGATCGGAATAAGATCGATGGTGCGGCCGATCAAGTTGAACTCATCCGGTATCTCGGGATACTGTGGCGAAAACCCCATTACCACGGCGAGAAGCGGTGCTGCCGAGGGCGTATCGACAAGGTGCTTCTGAAACGCCAGAACCTCCGAGGACGGCGCCATCATTTTGTTTGCGTTTGCCTGGCTGGGCTCGAGGAAGCAGGTCCGGTTTGATGTGTTTACCGAGATAATCCCGTTGTGGCAGACGATGAAGGCATTGATGATAGCCTCGTTGCCCGGGATCTCCCAGGGCTCCATGCTGGCACCGTCGGCGGTCCACTTGACTGTCGGCAACGTGCTGTAGGAGGTGCCGCTGGTGGCATCCAGGGCGGCGTAAAAACGGGGGGAATTGTGTCTCAGAAAGAGTCTCGGCAAGACAGAACGTCCGTCGATCTGGCTGACGCTTATGGGGTCGCGGACGGCTTCCGTTTTGCCATACTCAACGAACTCGCTACGGCTGTTCCTTGCCTTTTTGTCGCCTTTGTTCTTGCCTGCCGCATTTGCTGACAGTTTGGGCCCCCTGGCGAACTTTTTCTGCTCATGTTGGCGTGGCGGTAACAACGCTCGGATGCGGGCATCGACGGAGTCGCAGACAATATCGACGGAGCGGGCGTCTTTCGAAAAGAGACTGACCAGCCGCTCCGATGTGCGGTCGACGGTTGCGGGTGAGACGAAGTTGATGATTGCAGCCGTCTGCACCTCGGACGTGCTGCTGCGTCTGGCGGCCTGATGAAAGATAAGGACCGTGGCGATGAGGGCGACACAGGACATGACGATCCAGGCGCGGGACTGCTGACGCAGAAATATTCCGATCAGGATGATCACGATGACGAGAGCGAAATAGACCACCAGGAACGCCCGGATACCTTCGCTCCTTGGAATTTCAATGCCGGTCAAAGTGTCGAGTGCGGACGACAACTCCGCACTGCCGCGCCGCGACGCATGGGAAAAGTTGCCGGTATTGGCAAGCAGATGGTTCCACATCGGATTGAAGTTCTGCGAGGACCGCATTTCGGTGAGCGAAGGGTTGACCGCACAGGCACCGACCATGCCAAGGCCGTAACGACGCCACGCGACCAGCGGAAAATCCCGCTGCCACAATGTCGCGATACCCTCTTCCCGCAAGGTACTCTCGAGAAACGGCGTGCCGGCCGGCCAGGTGACGACGTGGCCGTCAATAGGCTTGATGCCGTCGATGTAGTCGATGTCGCGGACGCCGATAACAGTTACCGGCAGCAGCTTGCGGAGAACTGTCTTGCTGGCTGACACCAAGCCGACCGGATCTGCGAACAGAATCGTGCCGCCGCGCGCCACGTAGTCACTGATTGCATTAAACTGGCGCGTCGTCATGGCATTCCAGTCCGGCTGCATGAACGCTGCAACGATCGCTTCGTCGTACGCGGCCCAGTGAGTAGGTGTGGTGGAGCTGCGGGCGTGTGTGTTGTTGAATTTCGTGTACAACTCCTTGTTTTTGGCGAATGAACCCTTGTCCATGTCAGCGTCGTCAACAAACATAATGGTCTTGGCGGACGGGTCATCGATCTGGATGTAGGCCTCGTAAGTGCCTGTGAGATTGCCATTAACGAAAAAATCGAAGTTGAACCGGTCGACCGTGCCGCAAGTCACCTGCGATTCGTACTCATAGGTGATGCCTGCGTCGAGCCTGAAGGACGTGCGATAAACTGTGACGTTGCGCTGTCGTTGCGGTCGTAGAATAATCTCGACATCGATCGCTTCGTCGCTGGGGTTGGTGACGCGGTAACCCATGCGGCACCACGAATTTGCTTTGATCCGCGGGGACAGGCCAAAGTGCATCGTGCCGCTGATCAACCTCGGTTCCTTATCGGCGTCACCTGGCGCTGCCGGTACGGCGATGCCAGCCAGCATAAAGACACAGAGAATGCAAAGGCTGAGTCGTCGCTTGAGAAGATGTCGGTTCGAGGACATACGAGCACCAAAGCTGTTAAATGAAATGACGGTGGTAATTGAGTGTAGCATGTGGGCTCTGTCAACCTGCAGATTGTTGAGGTGCAGCAGGTGTCGGG
>Ga0310124_10003023_pt1 | contig 11433 bp, 18 predicted proteins | sample CB11b_AW_Bot5_MG_FD_203507 | JGI IMG/M metagenome (GOLD analysis project Ga0310124, IMG submission 203507) | Marine microbial communities from Western Arctic Ocean, Canada - CB11b_AW_Bot5 | ecosystem: Environmental > Aquatic > Marine > Oceanic | place: Canada: Western Arctic Ocean | collected...
CGGCATCGAGCGCGTTGCGGTTGTCCAGCGCCTCGCCGATACCGATGTTCACGACGACCTTGAGCGGCTTCGGAGTCTGCATCGGGTTCGAGTAACCGAACTCAGTTTGCATATCCTGAGCTACCTGCTCACGATATTTGATTTTAAGCCGGGGCTGTTCTGCCACGGTGGCTTCAGGACTCACTGCTACCTCTTACGACTCGTATCTTGGTGCCGTCCTCAAGTACTCGGAACCCGACTCTGCCGGAGTTACCGGTCTCTGGATCTACGAACGCCACGTTTGAGATCTGGATTGGTGCTTCTTGCTGGATGATCCCGGCCTGTGCCGTACCGGCCTGCTGTTTGACGTGGCGGGTGACCAGATTGACGCCGTCAACGACGACGGTGTTTTTCTTGCGGTCTATCCGCGCCACTTCGCCCTGCTTGCCGCGATCCTTGCCTGCCAGCACTTTGACCTGGTCTCCCCGTCGAATACGCTGTGCCATGTTTACAGCACCTCCGGGGCTAGTGAGACGATCCGCATATAGTCGCGTTCCCGCAGTTCCCTGGCCACCGGGCCAAAGATACGGGTGCCACGCGGGTTCTGGCTCTCACCGATGATGACAACAGCGTTGTCGTCAAACTTGATATATGAACCGTCCGGTCGGCGTGTGTTCTTTGCCACTCGGACGATTACGGCCTTGACCACTTCGTGCATCTTCACGGTGCCGCCGGGGGTAGCGTCTTTTACGGCGGCCGTGATCACGTCACCGAGTCCTCCGTAACGGCGGCGGCTCCCGCCATCGACGTGAATGCACATCACTTCGCGGGCTCCTGAGTTATCGGCGACGCGTAGGCGCGTTTGTACCTGAATCACTTACTCAGTCCCCGTCGACTCTTCGGTTTCGGTCGGTTCCAGCGTCGTCGACAGTTCCGATGGCTGGAAATCAGCGACGTCACCTGTCTGCAGGATTTCGAGCAACCGCCAGCGCTTGTGGCGTGAAAGTGGGCGCGTCTCTTCGATGCGAACAACGTCACCCAGATGGGCCTGGTTGTTCTCGTCATGGGCCATGAATTTGGTCACGCGACGGCGCGACTTGCCGATGAGACGGTCGCGTTGACTCCAATAGAACTCGACCGTGATGGTCTTGTCCATCTTGTCACTGACGACTGTGCCAGTTCTCTGTTTTTGCATCCCGGATGTCAACTCTGAAGCGCCTCAGCAATCTCGCGTTCTCGCAGCACCGTCCGGATCCGGGCGATGGTGCGACGTGTGGACTTTATTTCACTGGAATCTTGTAGTTGGAGCGTGGCCTTCCGGAACCGGAGATTCATCATCCCCCGTTGCAGGTCTTCAAGCTCTTTCATGAGCTCGTCGTGGCTTAGCCCTCTTACTTCGTCAATATTCACCTGTATCTCCGTCTAGACCAGGTTCTCGCGGGAAATAATAGTTGTTCGTACCGGCAGCTTGTGGCTGGCACTAACAAGCGCCTCACGTGCCAGATCGATCGGAACTCCGCCGATCTCAAACATGATCCGGCCACGGCGAACGACTGCGACCCAGTGGTCTACTGCGCCCTTGCCGCCGCCCATGCGGGTCTCGGCCGGCCGGGCGGAAACAGATTTGTCGGGGAATACCCGAATCCAAACCTGTCCACCACGGTTTAGTTTGTGAACGATGGCCCGACGTGCCGCCTCGATCTGTCGTGAAGTCAGCCATGCGGCTTCCAACGACTTCAGACCTAGCGCGCCAAACTCCAAGGAACTCCCGGCTTTTGGTGAGCCGTTCATACGTCCCCGGTGGTGCTTGCGGTACTTAACCCTTTTTGGTTGAAGCATCGTCTATGTCTCCGGCTTTTCGGCTGCGTCGTCGGTATCTGTAACTGCGTCTGATGCGCCGGCTGATTCCTCGGAAGACGCAGCTTCAACAGCCGCCTCCTCCGGGATCTCTACCGCAACACTACCCGCAGGCACTTCTGCTTCCGCCGGAGCCGCCAGTGCGGCTGCGCTGGCGGCTTCCTGCTCAGCAACCACATCCGCAACGTTCAGCGTCCTGCCGGCGCGACCCTCGGGGAGGATGTCACCTTTGTAGATCCAGACCTTGATGCCGATACGGCCAAACGTAGTGGCGGCCTCGGCGATAGCAAAGTCGATGTTTGCACGAAGAGTGTGCAGGGGCACCCTGCCCTCGATGGCCTTGTCGTTACGGGCGATTTCTGCACCGCCCAGTCGACCGGAAGCGATGATCTTGACGCCCTGCGCACCGGCCTGCATCGTGCGCTGGGCGGAAAGCCGCATCGCACGTCGGTAGGCGACACGCCGTTCAAGCTGATCAGCGATGTTGCGGGCAACCAGGTATGCGTCAACGTCGGCGTTGCGGACCTCCTGGATGTTGAGTCGGGCCCGTTTACCGGTGAGATTTTCAAGCTCTGTGCGAAGCTCATCTACACGCTGTCCGCCACGGCCAATAACGATGCCGGGGCGTGCGGTGTGCACAGAGACAACAAGGTCCTGTGTACCGCGTTCGATCTCGACGCGTGTGATACCGCCGGTCTCTTCGTACCGGTCAGCGATAAGTTTTCTGATGGCCTGGTCTTCTACGGCCAGGGTGCGATAGCCGGCCGCTTTATCGGCGAACCAGCGAGCCTGCCACGGGTGTACGCCACCTAGGCGGAACCCTACCGGGTGAGTTTTCTGGCCCAACCTAGTTTCCTACTTCCTCATTGACTTCCACAGTCAGGTGACTGCTTGGTCGGTTGAAGGCTCCGACACGGCCACGGGCCCTCGGGCGGAATCGCCGAAGGGTCGTGCCCTGGTCTACGGTTACGGTGACGATCCGCAGCGTGCTGCGATCCATCAATTCATTGTTTTCAGCGTTGGCGGCTGCGGACGCGATTGTCTTCGACATGACCGTCGCGGACGGGCTGATCATGAAACGAAGCGTGTTGAGCGCCTCTTCAACCGGCCGACCGCGCACGAGGTCAGCGACCTTCCGTAGTTTGAAGGCCGAAATCCCTATGCTTTTGTTGTATGCCCTGACTGCCATCGTCCCGATCTATCTGTTTCTAGATTCCCGTAAGCCCCGAAGTTCGGGACCTGTTGTAGTTAGTTCCGTTACAGACCTGCCGGTCTACCGGATGGAGGTTGTCCTGTCTGACCGACCGACGTGTCCCCGGAAGGTCCGTGTCGGCGCGAATTCGCCGAGACGGTGACCAACCATGTTCTCGCCGATGAGGACAGGGATGTGCCGTCGACCATCGTGGACGCCGATAGTTAACCCAACCATCTCGGGCATGATCATCGAGGCCCGTGACCAGGTCCGGATGACGTTCCGTGACGATGCACGCTGGGCGCGCCGCACACGAGTCATCAGCTTCTCTTCGACGAATGGACCTTTTTTAATCGAGCGTGACATGTAATTCCTGTTGTGTTGCGGTTACTTCTGGTATCGCCTACGGACGATGAACTTATCGCCAGCTTTATTGCGCCGGGTTCGCGGACCAAGCGCGGGTTTGCCCCACGGTGTCTTCGGGTGCTTCAAGCCAATCCCGACTCGACCCTCACCACCACCGTGCGGGTGGTCGCTCGGGTTCATCGCAGCGCCACGGACCGTGGGCCGGAATCCGCGGTGACGATTGCGTCCCGCCTTCCCGAGTTTCTGGTTCTTGTGATCTCCGTTGCCCACCTGGCCGACGGTCGCCATGCACTCAGAAAGCAGCCGGCGCACTTCACCGGAAGGCAGACGAATCTGCGTGTACTTCTCCTCGTGCGCCATCACCTGGGCGACGGTGCCAGCGGAGCGGACCATTTTACCGCCCTTGCCGGGCTGGATTTCAATGTTGTGGACATATGTACCCGTCGGCAGTGTGCCGATCTTGCGGGCGTTGCCCGGAACTACAGCCACGCCGTCACCGGCGATGATCGTGTCTCCCACTCCAATTCCATCTGGAGCGATGATGTAGATCTTCGGTCCGTCGTGATACTGGACCAGAGCGATGCGAGCTGACCGATTGGGGTCGTACTCGATCGATATAACGCTGGCCGAGACGTCACGTCTCATTCGAGCAAAGTCGATGATTCGGTAACGTCGTTTGTGGCCACCGCCGCGGTGACGGACGGTGATCTTGCCGGTGTTGTTACGTCCACCCTTTTTGCGAAGGGGTGCGAGAAGCGAGCGCTCTGGCTTGCTCCGCGTGATATCGGAGAAGTCAGAGAGGACGGTATTTCTGTTACCCGGGGAGGTTGGCTTTAGTCTTCGTACCGGCATCTAGGCGCCCTCGAACAGTTGAATTGTGTCGCCTGCTTGCAGTGTGACGACGGCTTTTTTCCAGTTTGGCCGGCTCACCGGCCGCGGGCCGAATCGCTTGCTCTTGCCCTTGATGACCATCGTGTTGACGTCAAGAACCGTTACTTCAAACACCTTTTCGACCGCCGCCTTCACGTCGGCCTTGTTGGCGCTCTTCTGTACCTGGAACACGTACTTGCCGCGTTCCTGCAACAGTGTGCTTTGTTCCGTCACGATTGGCCTGATAAGTACGTCGAAGAGACTCATGCCGGGCTACCTGCTTCCTCGACCTGGTGGGAGGCCCTTCCCGGCTTTGTGGTCGGGTGGCCCCACAACTCGTCGATCATCTCGACGGCGTGCTTGGAGATGATGATGTTGCGGGCACGCGTCGTCTCAAGCGGGCTCAGTAGCCGTGACGCCATCGTGTCCGTGTTCGGGATATTCCGAACGGACCTGCGGAGATCGTCGGTCGGCGCTGTGGTGATGATCAGGGCCGATCCCTTGATATCCAGTGCGCTCAACATCTCGAGGATCGCCTTGGTGTTTGGCTTATCTACCGAGAGGTCTTCAATAACCGTTATATAACCGTTACGGACCTTGTCGGAGAGAGCTACGCGTAATGCGTTTCGGCGCATCCGCACGGGCAACCGCTTCGAGTGGTCCCGCGGGTGTGGGCCATGTGCGACACCACCTCCACGAAGACCGGGGTTTCCTGCATCCCCAAGGCGAGCTCTACCGGAACCCTTCTGGGCCCTGAGCTTGCGGTTGGAGTGCACGACTTGGCCACGCGTTCGTACGCTGTGGGTGCCTTGGCGACGGTTCGCCTGCTGGGCCACCACGGCCTGGTGCAACAACGGGCCGTTCATAGGCTCCGCGAAGACGTAGTCACTTACCTCGACGGTAGCGACGACCTCTCCTGCCATATTTTTTGTATCTAGATCCACGATGAACCAGTTCTGTCGCCGCGATTTCTCGGCGGCCTAGTAGTTGTCGTTTGCCCGTTCTATTCGGACCAAGGTGTTGCGTGCGCCGGGCACGCTTCCACGCACCATCACGATGTTGCGCTCAGGATCGACCATCACGATTTTCAGACCGCGGGTGGTCACTTTGTTGTTGCCCATGTGGCCCGCCATGCGCGTGCCCTTCCAAACCCTGCCCGGAGAGCTGCCAGCGCCGATTGATCCCGGAGCGCGGTGACGGTCAGACTGACCGTGGGTCTTTGGTCCGCCGTGGAAACCGTGCCTTCGCACGCCCCCAGCAAAGCCACGGCCACGTGTCTTGCCGGACACGCTGACCGTCTCTCCAACTTCAAATACTGCAGCGTCGATGGACTGGCCGACCTCAAATTCACTCAGGTCAGACGCCTTGAACTCCTGGAGGTGACGGAACCTCCCCCCTGAGCGCTGCTGGTGACCCGCAGCCGGCTTGTTCAGACGCTTGGCGTCTAGGAAGCCAATCTGGATGGCCTCATAGCCGTCACGTGTGTCGGTCCGCACCTGCGTGACGACGCAAGGGCCCGTCTCGATCGCCGTAACGGCGTCGACGGTCCCGTCCTCGTTATACAGCGTGGTCATTCCGACCTTGCGGCCTAGTAGGCCCTGGATTCCCATTATTTATCTGCTCGTTCTCTAAGCTCGTTCTGGGGCGGTTATTTACAGCTTGATCGAAATGTCGACACCGGCCGGCAGGCTTAGCCGGGTCATGGCGTCGATCGTCTTTGACGTCGGCTTGTGAACGTCGATGAGACGTTTGTGCGTGCGAAGCTCGAAGTGCTCTCGTGAGCGCTTGTCGATGTGTGGTGACCGGATGACACAGAACCGCCGGATCGATGTCGGGAGAGGGACGGGACCGGAGATGTCCGCACCGGTCCGTTCCGCCGTCTCAACGATTTGAGTCGCGGACTGATCAAGCACTCGGTGATCAAATGCTTTCAACACGATTCTTATTTTTTGTCCGGGCATAGTTCCTTCCGTTCACGTCGTAACGCGAACGGACCCCCATCGGATGATGAAGGTCCTTGGCTTGTTACTTCCCGCTGCTTGCGATGTCGTCTGCGATGTGCCGCGGGGCTTTGTCGTAGTGGTCTAGCGACATTACGAACGACGCGCGGCCCGTGGTGCGGGAGCGCAGATCGGTCGCGTATCGGAATGTTTCTGCAAGTGGGACGAAGGCGTTTAAAACCTGCGTCTCGTTCTGGCCTTCCATGTTCTGAATCTGAGATCGCCGTGAGTTCAGGTCAGCGAGAACATCGCCTAGGAACTCGGATGGCGTAATGACTTCCAATTTCATGATCGGCTCTAGGATAGCCATACCGGCTCTCTGGGCCGCGGACTTGAAGGCTATGGAGCCGGCGACGTTGAACGCCATCTCTGACGAGTCAACCTCGTGGTAGGAACCGTCCGTTAGAACGATCTTGATGTCGGTCACCGGGTAACCAGCGAGTACGCCGTTGGCGGCTGCCTCGCGGGCGCCTTGTTCGATTGGCCTGTAGTACTCCCGTGGGAGGGTTGAACCAGTGATCTCGGACTCAAAAACCACCCCTGCGCCAACAGGAAGCGGCTCGAGACGAAGCGTACAGTCACCAAACTGGCCGTGACCACCGGTCTGGCGGACCAGACGTCCCTGAGCCTCTGAGATACGTGTAACCGTCTCCCGGTAAGCGACCCTCGGATTGCCGACGTTTACGTCAAGTCCAAACTCGCGTCGCATGCGCTCAACTATTACATCCAGGTGCAACTCACCCATTCCGGCGAGAACTACCTGTGCAGTCTCTTCATCGGTGCTCAACCTGAGCGTCGGGTCTTCGTCGGCGAGCCGATTCAGAGCGACGTCCATCTTGTCCTGGTCAGATCGGGTCTTTGGCTCGACCGCTACAGACAGGACCGGCTCCGGGAACTCGATCGATTCAAGAACGATTCGGTTGTTATTGGCCGCCAGCGTGTCTCCGGTGCGGGCGTCCTTCAGTCCGATAACGGTGACGATCTCGCCCGGTCCTGCCGAAGAGATCTCTTCACGGCGGTCCGCATGCATTCGCAGTAGGCGGCCGATACGTTCCCTGTTGCGGGTGCGCGGGTTGTAGAGGGTGGCTCCGGTCTCAAGGAGGCCGGAGTAGACACGGATGTAAATCAATCGACCTACGTGCTGGTCAGACACAACCTTGAAGATGAGCACACTTACGGGATCATCTACCGAGGGTTGTCGGACCAGCTCAGAGCCATCCGCCGGGTCGGTGCCTTGAACGGCAGGGACATCAAGCGGGGAGGGAAGGTAGTCGACGATTGCGTCAAGCAGGGGCTGGATGCCGCGGTGCTTGAGCGCGGTGCCACACATCACCGGTGTGACCTTGAGATGGATCGTGGCCGTGCGCAACGCTGCCGCTAGGATCTCGTTGGGGATATCTTCATCGCTCAGGTACGCCATGAGCAGGTCTTCGTCGGTTTCTGAGACCTTCTCGACAAGATTGGCCCGGTATGCCGCAACTTCATCAGCCATGTCGGCGGGAATCGGGGCCTCAACCGCTTCAACGGCGTCGGCTGATTCGTAAACCCAGGCCTTCATCTCGACTAGGTCGATCATGCCGTGGAAGTTCGCTTCGGCGCCGATCGGGAGCTGAATCGGAACGGCGTTTGCGCCCAGTCTGCGGGTGAGTGATTCGACGGCCTTCAAGAAGTCTGCCCCGGCGCGGTCCATTTTGTTTACGAAGACCATGCGCGGCACCGAGTAACGCTCAGCCTGGCGCCAGACCGTCTCTGACTGCGGTTGAACACCGGCGACGGCGTCGATGATAACGACCCCACCGTCCAACACGCGCAGGCTGCGCTCTACTTCAGCAGTGAAGTCAACGTGCCCGGGTGTGTCGATGATGTTGACTTGGTGGTTCTTCCACTCCGTGGAGGTGGCCGCCGACGCAATGGTGATCCCGCGCTCGCGCTCAAGATCCATGAAATCCATCACGGTTGTGCCGTCATCGATGTTGCCGATTTTGTGCGTCATTCCGGTGAAGAACAACACGCGTTCACTCACCGTCGTTTTACCGGCGTCGATGTGGGCGATAAACCCGATGTTTCGGATCTTTCTGAGATCGATTTCTGAAGTTGCTTTTGAAGCCACTGTTGTAGCCATTCGCGTTAAGTCTGTACTCTCCGGCCATATAGCCGGTAGGGTCGATGACCCCCCGGAGTTGATCCTGGTCTAGTTACCAGCGGTAGTGGACGAATGCCCGGTTTGCCTCGGCCATTCTGTGTAGTTCTTCACGCCTGCGTACCGCCGCACCCTGTCCTAGTGACGCGTCGAGCAGTTCGTTGTAGAGACGCCGCGAAATCGGCGCTCCTTGGCGGGCTCGGGCCGCCGTGATGAGCCACCGCATCGCCAGAGAGACCCGACGTTCAGGCCGGACCTCCGTTGGCACCTGATAGGTGGCGCCACCAACACGACGGGGCTTCACTTCAAGCATCGGCGTCGCGTTGCGAATCGCCTGCTCAAACACTTCCAGCCCCGGTCGGTTGGTTTCATTCTCAAGCATTTCCAGGGCGCTGTAGACGGCGCGTTGCGCAACCGTCTTCTTGCCGCCCTTCATGAGACGGTTCGTAAAACGCGCCAGCTCCACGTTTCCAAAACGCGGATCCGGATCAATTACTCGTCGCTCTGCGCGTCTTCGCCTTGCCATTTTTTATTTGCCTCCCGATCGGAGTTCCTTATCGATCTCGCCGTGGCGAGATCTAAGCGGTCATCCGTATTCCGGGAGCGTTCTTTCCTTTCCACCAAAAACCCCGACCTGGGTTGAGTCTGCCGCCCGGACGGGCTGTGACGGACTCGTTTGTCGGGGTGGTTGGGCCGTTTCAGGGCCCCTGAGATTAAGCTTGTGGTTTTACAGCGCCGTATTTGCTACGACCACGGCGACGGTCATCGACACCGGAAGTGTCGAGTGCCCCGCGCACTACGTGATATCGGACTCCGGGAAGATCCTTCACGCGACCGCCCCTTATAAGGACGACCGAGTGTTCCTGAAGGTTGTGGCCTTCGCCACCGATGTAGGCGGTGACCTCGATCCCGTTGGTCAGCCGGACACGCGCTACTTTGCGAAGAGCCGAGTTCGGCTTCTTCGGCGTGACGGTCTTCACCTGCAAGCAGACGCCACGCTTCTGCGGACTCCCGCTACCTCGTCGCATCCGGTCCTTCAACGAGTTGTAGACGAATCCCAACGCCGGAGTCTTAGACTTCGTGCGTGTTCGCTTGCGCGGCTTGCGCATCAATTGGTTCGCTGTCGGCATTACCCCGCCCTGGATATTGGTTCCCGGCGTCATGTTTATTCAGGCGTTCAGATAGGATGACGGAAGGAATACCCCTCTCGCCATCACCCATTCGCAACAGACGACAAACGAGAAGTATAAGAATCCCTGACGGTCCAAGTCAACGGAAAAGAGCACCAACTCGCGCCCAGACCTTGGTTTTACTGCAGGAATCTTCATTTTCGGGGCCAGTCCGTAATAACATTGTGCGTCATTTCACGTTCACTACGCCGTCAGACCGCGGCGACGCAACCTATTCAATGGACATGCTGATTTCGCGATGTAACTGGACCCGAGGGCACTTTGCTGATCCTCGTCGCGCCATGTTGCGGACCGAATCACGTCGTATGCTGGCGCCTAAGCGGACAATTTTGGTATGACCACTGTGTTGCTTATCGGGCTTCAAGACCATGAAGCGGTCCCATTGGAAGCAGCTATCGGGACCTCTGGCCTCGACCTGGCGCCGATCAGGCTTTCGGAAGTGCATATTCCGGATGGTATCGATGCTCGCCGTTCCGTTGCAGTTCTTCCGGGCGCCGCCGATTTCGAATTGAACGAACGCGTTAATACGGCGTTTGGGCTGGCCTTGCCGGTGATGGTGATCATGCCGGCCTTCGACACACGTGATCTTGACGTGTCTCTCGGGAACATTGATTTCTGCTTCCCTCCGTTCCGGGCGGAAGAGTTCGCCGTAAGGATCGGCCTCCTGGTCGCACGTTCAGGAGGAAACATTTCCGATAATGTGGTTCAACAGGGCGAAATCCGCATAGATCTGGAACGCTATGAGGTCACCGTATCCGGAAGAAAGGTGGACCTGACTTTCAAGGAATACGAGTTGCTGCGGGTATTGGCATCCAATCCCGGGCATGTTTACTCTCGTGAAGCTCTGTTACAAACGGTCTGGGCCTATGATTACTACGGTGGCACAAGGACCGTGGACGTCCACATCCGACGATTGCGTAGCAAGATCAACGACGTGGAACATCGGTTCATCGAGACGGTCTGGAACGTTGGATATCGCTTCCGGATAGACAACAATTAGGGTCAGCGGCCTGCGCGGCATGAGGTAACCGGGTTCTGTAACCGCACACACTTGCCCTGATTGAAATCTCCCCGTAGTCTCGGATTTGTTTGGGAGCGTGTTTTGGCCCCGACATCTGAGGCTGCTCCTTCAATGCAATCAGGAACGGCATACACATGGCCGTAGTTCAAAACCGTGAGAACAGCCCGCCGACGGCAATTACCGGCCTCGGACCGGGCGAGTCCATGCTGCCGAAGAACGGCGGAATCATTCTTGAGCGCCTGATTGGCCTGCCCGGCGCCACGCTCGAATGGTCACTTGTGCCGATCCGAATCGCTGTTGCGATAAGTGTTCTGGTGCTGGCTTTTGCACAGGAGGATATGCAATCTGCACGATCACTCTGGGTGATCGTGTTGATTGTCGCCATCACGTACTCGGGACTCATTGCCTACTGGCTCCGATGCGGCAGAATTGAGCGAGCAGTCGTTCTGGGGATAACAAGCGACCTGGCCCTGGCAACGTTTGTGTTTCCGGCTTTGTACTTTGTCGGATCCCGGAATGATCCAGACAATCTTTATTACCTTGCAGAGCCGGGGGTGGTCATAGTCACCCTTGCGATCTTAACGTCAACGATGCGGCTAAAGGTGTGGCCTGCTGTGGCCGCCGGGGCTTTTATAGCTCTGGTTCCGGCAGGCCTGGCATGGCTTGTCGCGACAGAGGGGACTATGGGCGCTGACATGAGCGGAGATGTGATCACGTTCATAGCGTCGGGCGTCGTATTCACGACCATAGGCCAGGCGGTTCAAAGGTCGAGACATAACGAGCAAGCGGAATCTGAAGCGACCGAGGGTACGGTCCTC
>Ga0310124_10003024_pt1 | contig 11431 bp, 10 predicted proteins | sample CB11b_AW_Bot5_MG_FD_203507 | JGI IMG/M metagenome (GOLD analysis project Ga0310124, IMG submission 203507) | Marine microbial communities from Western Arctic Ocean, Canada - CB11b_AW_Bot5 | ecosystem: Environmental > Aquatic > Marine > Oceanic | place: Canada: Western Arctic Ocean | collected...
ACGAAGTCGCAGTCGATTTCCATGATGCGGAAGTTCGGCACCACGGCACAGAAGTGCGCGTTCATCATCGTGGCCAGGTGGCCATAGAAGTTGTGCGGGGCCACGTTGACCTCGTGCGTGTCGGCCATCGCAGCAATCTTCAGTCCCTCGCCCACTCCGTTCCACGGGTTGTCGACAATGGCGACGTCCATCGAATCGGCATCGAGGTAGGGCTTGTAGCCGCGACGCCGGAACAGGCATTCCCCTGAGGCAATTGGGATCGTCGTGCCGCGGCGGATGTAGGCCAACGCCTCGGGGCTGCAGGTATCGATTTCGACCCAGAACAGGTCAAACCGCTCCATCGCCCGGGCCATTTTCAGAAAGCCCTCGGTTTTGAAGTTGAAGTTCAGGTCGACCAGGATATCCATGTCCGGACCGGTGCCCTCGCGAAACGCCTCCAATTGCTCGCACATCGCCCGGACCACGGCCCGGTCCGCATTCAACTCGGGGTAGCCCTCACCCCGCCAGAACCCCGGGCAGTGCAGCCAGGCCTCTGAGTCGTCGAATCGGAAGACGTTGGTTTTCAGAGCCGAGTAGCCGCTGGCGGCCGCCTTGCGGCCCAGCGCGACGACATCGTCGAGTGATCTCAGCGGCTCGATCTGCATCTCCTCGGCGAAGCTCAACGGGTAGGTCCCGCAGTGGGACCAGTAGAGCCCGATGCGGTCGCGGACCGGGCCGCCGAGCATCTCGTAGACCGGGATCTCCAGCGCCTTGGCCTTCAGATCCAGCAACGCGTTCTCGATGGCGCCGATGGCCTGCTGGGCGACGCCGCCGCTGGCCTGGCGTCGGATGGCATACATCCGGGCCACGTGGAGTTCGATCGGTCGAGGGTCCTCGCCCAGCAGGACCCCCGAGAGGCCGTTGATCACCTCGCTGACCCCCAGCCCACCAAACGACTCGTTGTACTCGCTCCAGCCGACCAACCCCTCGTCGGTGCTGATCTTCAGGAAGTCGAAGTTGCGGAAGCCCGCGTCGGCGTGCAGGCACTCGAGTTGGGTGATTCTCATGGGAACCGCTGGGGGCGGGAGGCTGGGGGAGGGGACAGGCACCTTCGCCTTCGGCTGCGGAGCCAGTCCCTGGGGTTACCAGTTGAGCAGATGCGGTTTCTGTGCTTCCCAGCCTGCGTCGGAGGGGAAGACGGTTTCCATGTCGATCTTCTCCAGGTCCGTCTCGAACCACTCCTCGACCGTCGACCACCACTTCTGGAAGTGAGGCGTTTCGCGGTGTTTGTCGAGTGAATCGGCGTTGAGATAGACCTCGTAGAGGTAGTACCGACCGGGGACGGTGGGGTCCTTGAGGATGTCGAAGCGGAAGCACTCGGGTTCGTCGCGAGTTGATCCCTGGGCGTCGCCGAGACTGACGTCTTCGAATTCGGCGATCTTGTCGTGCCTGACGTTGAGTGTGACAAAGATGGCGTACATGGGAGGTCCGTTGGAGAGAGGAGAATCAGGAGAATCAGGAGAATCAGGAGAATCAGGAGAATCAGGAGATGCCGGCGGCAGATTTGAAGTCGGCGGCGCCCGAGTCGATCCAGGCTCCGACGGAGGTCATGACGAAGCGAACGCCCATGTCGGTGAAGTGAGCCACGTTGCCGGAGTCGGTCAGCGTGCCGGCCACACGACCGCTCTCGGCGATCTTCCTCAGGGCGTTTTCGCGAGTCGAGACGACATCGGGATGGTCGAATTGTCCGATCAGGTTCATCGAGGCGGCCAGGTCGCTGGGTGCAACGAAGAATACGTCGATGTTGTCGACTTCGAGGATTTCGTCGAGGTTGTTGACGGCGATGATGTCCTCGATCAGCACAATCAGCATGGTGTGGTTGTTGGCCGAATCGAAGTAGTTTTCGACGCCGTACCCCTGTCGGCTTGTGAAGAGGCCGCGTTGGCCGGCGGGCGAGAATTTGCCGCCGGCGACTACGTTTTCGGCTTCGGCCCGGGTGTTGACGTGCGGCACCACGATGCCCTGGACTCCTCGATCCAGTGCCCGGTAGACGATCGCCTGCTCGTTCTGGTTGATCCTCATGATCGAGGTCATGCCCCACAGGTCACAGGCTCGAGAGAGGTCTCCGATGTCTCGGAAGTCAACCGGGCCGTGTTCGCCTTCGAGCCACACGGCATCGAATCCGGCTGGTCCGAAGCGGTCGATGTCTTCGGGGTCGGTCAATCCCGACACGCAGCAGACGGTCTCACCGGCGGCGAGTCGTAGTTTGGCACGATTGGGTCTCAGGTCCACGGATCACTCCTCGATCGGTTAGTCTCAGGGAAGAGGCTCGGGTTGCTTGAATCGAGCGTCAATAAGAACAGAGTGATCGATCGGATTCAAAGTCACACGAGGAATCTACTGGTGGCAAGCGTCGCAGGGAGACGGCTGCTCGAGCCATTTCGCAGGGCGTGTCGCGGCGGGGCAGAGCGGGGGGACGATTCATGAACCTACCTCTTGAGCAGATCTCCAACATGCCGGCGTTCGCGCCGTACTACGCGCCTCCGCCGGCACGGTACCGCAACGTGAAGTTCCAGTTCGTCGACTTCCGCGCCGACGTCTCGGCCCTACGCCGGGTGCTCCCCGAGTGTCTCGAGCCTGCCGAGAGTGGATACTGCGTGGCGATCGGGCTGACGGTCCCCTGGTCGGACCACTACGGTCCCTTCGAAGAGAGCGTGCTGGTGGTCGGGTGTCGTCACGAGGGTCAAGCGGGTTTCTTTGCGCCGATCGCGTTTCTGAACTCGACCAACAGCATCCCGGCCGGTCGCGAAGTCTACGGGACGCCGAAGGTCTCGGCCGAGGTTGTCGTGTCTGTGGACGGCGACGACATGGAGACCGACACGCGGCTGGGCGGCATGTCGGCGTTTTGCATTCGATCATCCATGGACCGGGAGGCGAGCGAGGCCGACTTTCCGGATCTCTCGCCGTCGTGGCGACTGAAGGTGATTCCTCGAGCCGATGGCCAGGGAGCCGATGTCTGTCAGCTGATCGACGGGGCACCGGCGATGCAGGAGGTGACGGTGCACGAGCGTCGCCTGGGCAAGGGCGAGGTCGAGTTCCATTCGGGCTCTCCCTATGACCTCTCGGACTTCACCCCCCGCGAGTACCTCGGCGCCCGCTACCTCGAAATGGACTACACCGAAGGCTACGGGCGGATCGTGCGTGACTTCCTGCGGCCGGACCCCGGTGACTAGCGGCCGAGTTCCGAGAGCCACGCGTCGATGGTCTCCAGGACCCTCTCGTAGCGCTCGTCGCCTGGCCGGGCCCAGTCGAAGTGGGCCATCTCGGGCACGCTGACCAGCCGGGCCGAGTCTCCGATCGCCGCCACCAGCGCTTCGGATTCCGACGGCGGCACCAACCGATCGTTCTCTCCGTGGATCAGCAGCACCGGCCGCGGGGCGATCGCCTCGGCCAACAAGCCGGGGACATAACCCAGCAGCAGGTCGGCGGTTTCCAGAGACAATCGGCATGCCAATTGAGGCAACTCGGCATACAGCGCATCCAGGAAGGCCCGAGACTCTTCGTCGGGCTGGATGATCTCCCAGGCATCGACGATTTCACCATTGCCGCCGCGGGCTCGTGAGGATCGATCGGCGTCGACTCGTCCCAGGAACTCGGTCCACGACTCGTCGTCGCGAGAGGCCTGCAGCAGTCGCCTGAAGTCGGCTGCGGCGGAGATGGTGGCGATGGCGGTCACGCGGGGGTCGAGTGCCGCGGTGGTGACGGCGTGTGAACCGCCGAGGCTGATGCCCAGCAAGCTGATCCGCCCGGCATCGATCTCGGAGCGGTCGGCAAGGAATGACACCGCCGCTCGGATGTCCTCGACCTGGTCCCACGGCCTGACCGCATCGGCCGGTTCACCGCTGCGGCCGAAGCCCCGGTAGTCGAAGACCAGGCAGGCACGCCCCGCCTGGGCCAATTCCCGGGCCATTTCGGGCACGAGCAGGTCTGCGGTGTAGGTGTATCCCAGGCAGAGTACGACAGCGGGCAGGTTCGGCTCGGGGCGATCCTCCGCGTCGGCTGGAGTCTCAACAAAGAGATCTTCGGGGAGATACAGGCGTCCTTCGAGGCGGGTTGACTGGCAGAAGAACGAGACCAGGGAGACGGGACCGGCGGGTGTGTTTGCGTCATCGATGGCCGCCTGTACGTCCTCGACGACAACCAGTCCGTCGGGACCGGAGGCGGTGACGGCTGCGAGTTCGATGTCGTGTTCGCGTGCGAGCCGCTTGGCGGCGGGGGAGGCCGGAACGCGGCCGCCTGGTTTCCGTTGAGGCCTCTTCGGTTGGGAGGCTGGGGGGGCTGAGGCCACCGGGGCTGCTGAGGGTTCTCCATCTGTTGCCGCTTCGGTGGCCGCGGCGGCGACCGCTGCTGCGATCATCTCCTCGGGCACCTCCTCGCCGGCGTCGGTGATCACGGCAATCGGAGTGGTGATCGGCACGGTTTCTCCGGCAGCGACCAGGATCCGTGCCAGGATCCCCGACGCGGGCGATTCGACCAGTTGGATCGCCTTGTCCGATTCGATTTCGACGATCTCCTCACCCGCCTCCACCACCTCACCCTCGGCCTTCAGCCAACTCCCGATGGTTCCTTCCTGCATGGTCATGCCCCACTTGGGCATTGGAATCAGCGTGGCCATGGTTCGAGGTCCTTCGTGGAGTGTGGTGTTGGAGTTCAGTCGGCTGGAGTTTTTGGCAGGGCGAAGCGATTCGAGTCGGCGGCCAGTTGCAGGGTCAGCGTGACATCGACCATCGTGGGTCCGTGCGGGTTGAACTCGACGGCGAGGTTGTCGTTGGTCTTGATCGGGGTTTCACGTTCTCCATCGAGTGCCAGCGTACCGGGACGATCCAGGATCGCGACCCGTTCGCCGGGTTCAATCCAGCGGACGGACCGGACTGGGACCGGCACGACCAGTCCCGGTGCGATGGGGGCCAGCACCGGTTCGCCGCCGGGTCCGATTTCGAGTGCCAGTCCGCGTCGTGCCCCGTCTGGCGGGGGAGGCAGGCTGCCGCCGATGGCCGAGAGTCCCAGCACGCCGGGGAGTGCTTGGGAGAGCACCAGTTGGTGGATGCGATCGATGTCCCAGAGGGCTCGAGCGCCGGGGACCCGGATGTCGCAGGCGGCAACATCGACCAGGGCCATGTCGATGGCCTGGCCATCGCGGAGCACATCCAGTCGCGGTGTCTGGCGGCATGCCGATTCGGTCGGCACCTGGCCCTGGGCCACCAGGGCCGCGGCGACCCCAGCCAGGGTGCCTTCGTTGCGTTGAGGCCAGACGTTGTTGGTTCCGGTCGAAATCGGAACCAGCGGCAGGTCTGTGCAGCCCTTGGCGACCATGCGGTGTGTGCCATCGCCTCCGAGCACGATGATGGCGGCGGCACCCTGTCGGGCCAGTTCCTCGGCCGCCGCCTGCGAATCTCCAGCCACACCCCGGCATGGAGAATCGAGCACGGTGACGGGGAAGGGGAGTTGAAGACCATCGACTGCTCGGCGGCGGATGTCGGCCTGTTCAGGCATCACGGCGACGCGGATCGGGTCGTCGCTGTCGGTGTTGGTGGCTGTGGTGGCTGCGATGCCGCGTAGGGCTCGGCGGACGATTCTTGCCTTGTGCTGGTTGTCGACTCCATCGGCATCGGCGACGAGTCGTCGGATATCTTTTCCCGAGGAGGGGTTGGCGATGATACCGATCAGCGGCATGAGACCCCCTGCATGTAATCGGGCCCGTCCAAGCGGTGCGTGTTCTGGTGAGCCGCGAGTGGTCTCACATGATGGCCCGGACCGCTTCGACAATCGCGGCGGGCTTGGGCACGTAGAAGTCTTCCAGCGGCGGGCTGAAGGGGACTGGAGTATGCGGAGCGGTGATCATTTGCACGGGTGCATCGAGGTATCCCAGGGCGCGGCTGGCGGCCAGTGCGGCCACGTCGCTGGCCATGCCGCAGCGGGGGTTGTCTTCGTCGACGACCACCAGTCGGCCGGTCTTCTCGATCGACCCGATAATCGCCTCCTCGTCCCAGGGCGAGAGGCATCTGAGGTCGACCACGTCGGCCTCGATTCCTTCCTGGGCGAGTTGATCGGCGGCTTCGAGGCTGATCGAGACCATTCGGCTGATGGCGACGATGGTCACATCGGCTCCATCTCGAGGATGCCCGGCGGGTCCCAGCGGCACGGTGTAGTCGTCTTCGGGGACCGGGCCGGTGGTGTCGTAGAGCACCTTGTTTTCGCAGAAGATCACCGGGTCGTCATCGCGGATGGCCGAGATCAGCAGTCCCTTGGCATCGTAGGGGGTCGCCGGGGCGACGACCTTGAGGCCGGGGAAGTGGACGAAGGTCGAGTAGGTGGCATCGGAGTGTTGTGCGGCGGCGCGGAACCCGGCACCGATCGTGGTCCGGATCACCAGCGGGATGCGGGCTTTACCGCCGAACATGTACCGCATCTTGGCGGCCTGGTTGATGATCTGATCGAGCGTGACGCCCATGAATCCGATGAACATCAATTCGACCACCGGCCTCATACCCGTCGCCGCCGCTCCGACTCCCGCACCCAGGAAGGCGCTTTCGGTGATCGGCGTATCGCGGACCCGATCGGGTCCAAACTCACCGATCAGCCCCTCGGTGACCTTCAGCACTCCGCCCCAGGCGTCGACCATTTCGGGGTCGTCACGGCCCGGTGCCCCGGCAATGTCCTCGCCCATGATGAACACCGACTCATCGCGTCTCATCTCGAGTCGCAGTGCTTCGTTGATTGCCGCCCGGTAGGTCAGTTCACGTTCGGCCACTTTGAGATTCCCGGTTGAGTGTCGTGGTTGTCGAGCCTGTTGTCGGAGAGCGAGGCCTAGTAGGTGACGTAGACATCCTCGAGGCATTCGGCGGGTTCGGGCAGGGGGCTCGAGTCGGCAAACGCCACGGCGTCGACGACCACGGTCTCGGCCTCGCGGTCGATTTCATCGAGCACTTCGGTTTCGAGCAGTTCGCCTTCGAGCACGACCGAGCGGAAGTGTTCCAGGCAGTCCCGTTCTCGGTAGTGAGCTTCTTCGTCGCGGGTGCGGTACTTGATTTCGTCGCCCTCGAAGTGCCCGAAGTACCTGTAGGTCTGGCATTCCAGCAGCGTGGGCCCCTCGCCATCGCGGGCACGTCGAAACGCTTCCCCGGCGGCCTCGTAGACGGCAAACACGTCCTGTCCGTCGACGACGATGCCGGGCATGCCAAAGGCGGTGCCGCGTCCGGCGATGTCGGGGCCGCCGATCGAGTAGTCGGTGGAGGTGGTTTCGGCGTAGCGGTTGTTTTCGCAGATGAAGACGACCGGGAGTTTCCAGACGGCTGCGAGGTTGAGTGATTCGGCGGTGGTGCCCTGGTTGGAGCCTCCGTCGCCGAAGAAGCAGGCGGTGGCCTGGCGGGATCCTCGGATCTGGCTCGAGAGAGCCGAGCCGCAGGCCAGGGGTGGTCCGCCGCCGACGATACCGTTGGCACCGAGCATGCCTCGGTCGACGTCGGCGATGTGCATCGAGCCGCCCTTGCCCTTGCAGCAGCCGGACGCCTTGCCACGGATCTCGGCCATCATCCCGTTGATTTCCACTCCCTTGGCAATGCAGTGGCCGTGGCCGCGGTGGGTGCTGGTAATGAAGTCGTCGTCATCGAGGTGGGCACAGACACCCACGGCGATCGCTTCCTCACCGGCGTACAGGTGTACGAAGCCGGGGATCAGTCCGGCGGCGAAGTCATCGTGCAGCCGGTTTTCGAATTCACGGATCTGTCGCATCCGGCGGTAGATCCACAGCAGCTTGTCGCGATCGAGATCCACGGCGGTGGCTCCCCTGGTGTCTGTGGTGCATGAAAACTCAGGCCCGTTTGTACGCCTGTTACGCTCGACACTCAAGCGCGGGGGTACCTGACCTCATCGAGCGGCACCGGCCAGGATCCTCAGTCGATCACTTCCCAGACCGGCGCACCGCCGTGGGCGATGTGGATCGGGCGACCCTGCAGGTCGTCGACGGTCAGAGTGGGGTCAACACCCAGCTGCTGGTAGATCGTCGCGGCCATGTCGCCGGCGGAGACGGGACGATCGACGGGGTAGGCGGCCTGCTTGTCGGTCTTGCCCAGCACCATCCCCGGCCGCATGCCGCCTCCGGCCAAAAGGACAAACCCGCATTGCGGCCAGTGGTCGCGGCCGGCCTTGGCATTGATCCGGGGTGTGCGACCCATCTCGCCCATCAGCACGACCAGCGTCGTATCCAGCAAGCCTCGTTCGGAGAGATCATCGATCAGCGTGGTGAACATGCGGTCGAGGATCGGCAGGTGGTGCCGGCACATGTTGAAGTTGTTGGCGTGCAGGTCCCAGTGGTTCCCGCTGTCGGCCTCTTCCCAGTTGACGCTGATGAAGGTCGAACCCGCCTCGACCAGCCGGCGGGCGACCAGGCAACTGTTGGCCCAGACGGTATTGCCGTAGCGGGTTCGCGTGGCGGAGGATTCATTCGAGAGATCAAAGGCGGCACGGGTCTTTTGTGAAGTGAGCAGCCGGAAGACCTGTTGCTGGAATTCCGAGAGACTCTCGGCGGCACGGCTGCGGTCGATGCGGCCAAGCCGGTCGTCGAACTGGGCCAGCAGCGACTTGCGTCGATCGAGTCGATTGGCGGTCACCGCGGGGAGTTCTTCGAGCGAGGGCAACAGCGGCTCACCCAGTGCAGGCACCGGCTTGTAGAACTCACCCTTGCCGCCGAATTTCTTGTCCCAGACGGTGAACAGCGGGTCGTAACTGGTGCCCAGGTATCCTCCGTAGGGTCCGGCCCGGCGGAGTCCCTGCGAGAAGCCGGGGTAGGAGGGCATGATCACGTAGGACGGGACGTCGTGGCGGCCGAGACCGAAGTGGCGGGCGACCGACATCATGCTGGGGTGATCGGACTTCTTGGCAAAGTAGTTCTCGCGGTCGCTGCCGCCGTCGAAACCGGTCAGGACGTTGTAGGGGTTGTGGCTATTGTACTTGTGCGAGTAGGTCCGGATCAGAGTCAGCCGGTCCATCATCGCCGCGGTCCGAGGCAGCAACTCGCAGATGTGCAGGCCGGGGATGCGGCTGGAGATCGGGTGAAATTCACCGCGGACGTTCGAGGGGGCCTGGGGCTTGAGATCGAAGGTGTCCTGATGCGGTGGTCCGCCGAAGAGGTTGATCAGGATGACCGACCTGGCCTTGCCCTCGAGCAGCGCACCCCCGGTGTGGCCCTGCTGTCCGGCGGCGTGCAATAGCGTCGGGAGTGAGAGTCCGGAAAAGAGACTGAGGCCGCCGACGCGGAGCGCTTCGCGACGGCTCAAGCCGTCGCAGGCCGTGCCTCGGTGTCCCAGAACCCTGAGCATTTCAGTCTCCTGTCTCTACTGTTTGGCCCGATCCATCCCGGGAGGCCAGTCCTAGCATAACATGCCCGCCGCGGGGATCTCAGTCGGAGTTGCTCATCAGGTGTCTGCAGGGGGGTCGGGACCTCCGGTCGCCTGCTCGAGACCTTCGGCTCCGTCGATCTTCTCTGTCAGCCGATCGAGCCGCACTCCCAACTCCTCCTGCAGCCGCTCGATTTCCTCGGACTGCTCCCCGAGGAACAGCGAGGTCAGTGTTGCGGTGAACACGCCGATCAGGACCATGCCCATGACGACCAGGAAGGCGGTGAGCAGCTGGCCGCTGGCGGTCTCGGGATTGTGAATATCACCGAAGCCGCTGGTGACCACCGTGGTGAAACTCCACCACAGGGCCAGAGGGTACGACGAGACGGCGTTGTCTCCGTCGGCACCGGAGCCCGGCGGCGAGGAGCCTTCGATCTGGTAGACCAGCAGTGCACCGATCACCATGACCACCACGGCCCACCGCAGGGTTCTCTTCATCAGCTTCACATCGATCACGTCCTGCAGCTTGTCCATGCCCCGCCAGAGCAGGAAGAACAGTCGCAGAAACCTCAGGAATCTCATCACGCGGAGGACTCAAGCAAATCGAGCCAATCGGGCGACCCGGCCGAATCGTGCCAGCTGCGCCTCGCCGGGGATCGGAATTGAGGTCACGAAGTCGACCCAGTGGTGTTTCCAGACAAATGCCTTGGACTCGGCACACGAGAGTCTCAGGAAGAACTCGCCCATGAAGATCAGGCAGCAGACGGCATCGACGATGAAGATCGAGTCGCTGGAGAGCCAGGTGGGCCGCTGCGAATCGGGTCCGGCGGTTGTGTCGTAGACCAGGAGCCCCAGCACGAGGACGATCAGGGTCATCACGATCGCTTCCAGGGCGATCAGACCGGTGCGTGAGCCGAGCCGTGCGGTCATGTTGTCTCGCACGATTCGGCGGTGGATCGCGTCGAAGAGCTTGCGGTCGAGGTCCTCCAGCGACTCCATCTCGGCTCTCAGCCGGGTCGACTGCGTCTTGACCCTCCCGAGGATCTCGGGCCGGGCCTCCGCCAGCGCCTCGGTGGCGGTCTGTTCGTATTCGAGTCCGCGTGCGGCCAGGTCGGAGTATTCGCTATGAATCGTCGCCTGTATGGCCTACAGGGTCTCGACCGAAATGGAGGCCGAACGGATCTGGTCCAGCCGATTCAGCACGGCGTTGAGTTCGGAGTGCGAGTTGGAGGTCGGTTGGGGCATGGGGGGGAGTATATCGTGAGCGGTTTGCCGGATGCCATTTCAGGGGTCCGATTTTACCGGCTGAGCGGGTTGTGGGTCGACCATCGCGAACCAGCCTCATGAAACCGCCGCGAATTCTCGGCAGCGGCGAGTCGTGGGCGTGATTGAGGATTAGAATCGGGGCTCGAATCGAGAGGGCCTCAACGAGACCACATGCCGAGGCGAACTGATGTTGCGTGACCGGCTGGAATCCCTGGTGAGTTGGCTGCGTCGAGTGATCACTCAGCCCTTTGGTGAACTCAATCGCTGGCAGCGAGCCGTCCGATTCGGCTATGACCTCGGCCGCTTCGGAGCTCGGCAACTCAAGCACGACCGCGCCCAGCACATGGCAGCCGCGCTCTCGTTCCGCACGCTCTTCAGCCTGTTGCCGGTGCTGGTGGTCGCCACGTTGCTGGTCAAGGGATTGATCGGCCTGGAGCCGTTCCTGGCGATGGCCGAAGAGCTGCTCGCCTCGGTCGGCCTCGACACGATCCGCGTCGTTCCCTCCGACGGTGTCACCGAGCAATCTCAGACGATGAGCGTCTGGCTCAAGGACCTGTTCGGCCAGGCGGCCGAGGTCGACCTGGCGGCCGTGCACTGGATCGGTGTTGCCTTGATGCTGTACGCGGCGTTGTCGCTGATGGTCACGATCGAGAACTGCCTGAATGTGATCGTGCGTGCTCCGGTCGGCCGCCGCTGGAGCCGTCGGATCCCGTTGTACTGGTTTGTGCTGACGGTCAGTCCGCTGCTGGTCGTGCTGTGGTACTACGTCAACCATCGCTTCGACCAGTGGA
>Ga0310124_10003026_pt1 | contig 11428 bp, 11 predicted proteins | sample CB11b_AW_Bot5_MG_FD_203507 | JGI IMG/M metagenome (GOLD analysis project Ga0310124, IMG submission 203507) | Marine microbial communities from Western Arctic Ocean, Canada - CB11b_AW_Bot5 | ecosystem: Environmental > Aquatic > Marine > Oceanic | place: Canada: Western Arctic Ocean | collected...
TCACGATGCCCGCCACGAGATTCAACAGGCGTTCGTCGCCACAGATATCCCCCGTTAACTCCGAACGCAGACCGAGACGCAGGATCCAGCCATCATCGTAACCCTTTTCGGACACGACAGCCGTCTGCAAGCGTTCGATCTCGGCGTCCCACAGCACCAGTTCCGCAGTGGGGAAGACGCCTGGCACGAGGGTGTACCCCAGTTCGTCGTATTCACGCCGTTGCTGGGATGTCAGACTCGATTGAGTCACGCCGAAGCCATCGCGCCCTCGCCAAAAACGACGGGGTAGGTGCCACCATTGCTGGCCACCGTCGCGGCATCCATATAACAGACGCTGAAGGCGCGGCGGGATTGTTGCGTGCGATTCACGTCGGAGGTATGCAGCATCCAGTTGTGCAACAATACCACCTCTCCCGCTGCCATTTCCAGATACACGGTATCGGCTCGTTTGGCCATCTCGGTGACCATCTCCTCGGTAAGAAATCCGGAACCATGTTCGGGATTGACGAGCTCCTTATGTGAACCGGGCGCGATCTGCACGCAGCCATTTTCCTTCGTCGTCGGGTCCAGCGCCGTCCATATCGTAATCAGCGGATCGCGGTCGAGATTCGTCCAGCGATCCTGATGCCAGATCAATGGCGATCCCAACCCAGATGGTTTGTTCATGAACATCGCCCGGAGGCTGGCAATGTCGGCCCGTGCACCATACATGCGCTCGCAGATGTGGCGATACAGAGGTTTCTGCAGATAGGCGAGAAACAGCGGATCCAGCTCCAGCTCCTGGATCTTGCGATACGCGAGGGTTGCCTGTTTGTGTCCGAAGGACTGGGGGCCCGGTTTGGAGTCGGGGCCATCGGCGCGATCCAGTTGCATCATGACCCGCTCGTAGTCGATATCGGCGGTGCCCATCATGATCTCGTCGATACGCTGCTGCAGGACGGCGATTTCTTCTGCATCCGCACGGCCAAGATGGACATATCCGTGCGTCTCGAAGTGTTGCCATTGCTCGTCGGTGATCTGTTCGCTCAGCATGGATCTCTCTCCGGATTGATCTTCGTCCTCAATATAATAGAGAACCTTGCCCTCAGGCCTGCAGATTCCCTTCATCGTCGAAAACAGGCCGCTGCAGACGCTGGTGATAGGGCGGCTCCAGGATGGCACGCTGCTCCGGCGTCAGATCCTCGAGCATCTTTTTTGGCCAGGGATTGTAGCCGGTGGCATAGGCCAGGTTCCCCGGCGACATGCGGAACAACACACTGCGGCGGTCGTGTTGAGCCGTCCACGGGATCGTGCCATGGGTGACGGCTTCGGTGAAAATAACGACGTCTCCCGCCTTGCAGGTCACCTGTTTGACGATCTCCTGATGGGCCTGCCACTTCCTGATCGGCGGCGGGCAGGCGTAATTGCCTTTGTGGGTACCCGGGATCAACGCCAGACCACCGTCCCCAGGATTGACATCCGCCAGTTGCCAGGCGACGACGGTGAGTCCATTGTGCATCTGCCCGTGCTGGAAAATGTAGTACTGGTGGCGGTCGAAACCGGGGCCTGAAGAACCATGCAGCAGATGGCCCTCCGCACCCTTGCGCATGCTGATGAGCCCGGCGTTGTGATCGAGACGCCAGCCCTGACCGAGAATACAGTTGAGATAGGGCGTAACTCGTGGATGCGCGAGCATGTCACGGAAGGGATCACACCACGGTTTCTCCCAGCTGAGCAGCCCACCCATATCGCCACGTCCCGTTTGCCCCTTCAGGGTCGGTGAGTCACTCGACAAAGACGCCTCGCCGACACGTTCGACGATGCCATCGGCATGGTGATCGATGGCCGCATTCGCCGCAGCCACCTGGGCCGTGGACAGCACCCCTTCGACGACGAGGAATCCCTGCAGATCGAAGAGATATTTCTCGGTATCATTCATTCGGCTTCTCTCAACAGGCTCGGTGGCGGTGTTCCGCCGACATGGCGTAAGTTGGGCGCTCAACCACAAGGAGGTGACAGATGAGCGAACGCCCGGTCCCGGCCTTTCCGGGATTGCTGGAAGAGATGACGGTGGAGGACGTGCGCGCCTTTGATCCAGAGGTTGTCGTGTTGCCCCTCGGCTCCACCGAACCCCACGGACCCCACCTCCCCATGGGCACAGACGTGTGGCAGGTGACGCGTCTGGCGCGGCTCGCCGTTGAGTGGGCGAACTCGCGAAATGCCAGGGTATTGCTGTATCCCACCTTGCCGATCACGAACAACGTCAACTTTCGTCGGTTCCCTTTCGCCCTGCGCGTCGGCGTCCGCACCCTCATGTCGATGCTCGTCGACATCGTCACACAATGCCGTGACGACGCTGTGCGCAAGGTCGTGCTCGTCAACGGTCACGGTGGCAATCCGGATACGATCCGCGCCACCTTGCGTGAGATCGCCGGCATGGACGACATGCCCTTCGTCTGCAGTACGGGTGGCATCCCACCGAAGGGTTGGCAGTCCCCGATCGAACATGCCAGCGACCACGGTGGCGAGAACGAGACCTCGCGCATGCTGTGGATCCGTCCCGATCTGGTGCGCGAAAATAGGTTCGCCGACAACCCCTTCGGTCGCCTGGCGGTGCCATTGCTGGCTGAAACGAACTATGTGCGGCCCTGGCATCTCTACGTGCCGGTCAGTGCTGGCGGCGAAACACGGGCTTCGTCGGCTGCAAAAGGCCGTGCCGTCACCGAGGCCGGCGCCACAGGTCTGGCAGACCTGCTGGTAGAGTTGTCGACGACGCCATGGAGTGAACGTTTCCCCTACGAATAGCTGTCGTTGCCGTCGTGAGACCGTACAGGGATAACCAGCGTTGTCGCTATCGAAGGTACGAGTCACGATGAACCCTTCACTGCGATACAGACTGAGGGCGACTTCGTTGCCGCTCAGGGTGATCGTCCACGCCTGGGGGCCAGCGATCGTAACGGCATCGCGCAGCAGTCTGCGACCCAATCCCTTCACACGACCCATGCAGCTCCATGGGCCGTGCACGATCATGCACCTGGCAGATCGCCTTCCAGTCGGTGACAGCGTCGTAGTCGCGGATGGTGTAGTTCATTCCACACTCGGTCACGGCGTGGCATCACCCGTCTCGACATACAGACTCTCCGTCGGGATGTCGGTGATCATTGCGTGACCCGGCGTGTACGAGATCATGAATGGTAGTTCCGCCTGCTGCGCGACGATGCTGGGCGTGATGCCACAGGCCCAGTAGAGACGGTCTGTGCCGGCAGGCACCTCGAAGGGCCTGCCGTGCATGTCGGCATCGAGTTCTTTAATGCCAAGTTCGGTGGCGTTGTTCTTGCCCAGTGGCGCACCGTGACAGTTCGGAAAATGGCCCGTGTACTGCCACACCGCATCGCAGATCTCAGGCGCAAAGCTGCGCATCGTCACCGCCATTTTGCCGTGGAACTCACCCACCGGTTCACAGTCCACATCCGTCAACTGAATACAAGGACCGAAGGCGGGGCCCAGACCCTTGTCCACCAACAAGCCGTCGAAGGAGACACTCGAGCCTATAAAAAAGGTGACCGTGTCCTCGTCGAACAGATCGACCACATCCTGCCGCTGCTCGGTGACACCGCCGTTACGGATGATATCGTACGACCCCAGATCCGTGCACAGATCCAGCTCTTCGGCCAGGTCGGGGCAGTCCGTCTGACCAGGTTCAGTGGTGAACAGTAGCGGACAGGGCTTGGGGTTGGCCTCACAGAAAGCGGCGAAGTCCTGTGCGTACTGTCTGTGCATGAAGACCACGTTGACACAGAGATATCCCGGCAAGGCCCGGGAGGCGAACCCTGTGAGACGATTTGCACGGATTGCCTGGCGCACGTCGAGGGGGCAAGAGAATGCCTTCGTCGCCATCGGTTAACCCGCCGCCTCTGTCGCCGGCTCGCCAAACTCCGGCGCATCGTTGCGATTCCTGCCGTCGGGTCCAAAGGCCTGCCAGGCGGTGTTGAAATAACAGCGCTGTTCGTCTGTCATCATCGCCAGGGCGGCGTCACTGGGGCGACGACTGCCCTGCTCGTGGTAGATGGCAGCACGATCGTTGTATTTGTAGAACAGACCGTAACGCGGCACGTCGTCGCGCTGCCAGCTGCCGGCGCCGTGGGCGAGGGTCTCGGTGAAGATCACCGCCGCGCCCCGGGGTGCCGGCACGCTCTGCACCAGCGGTCCACCAAAAGCGAACAACTCTTCACGCTCTTCCGCTGTCAGCTGAAAGTCCGCCTTGTGTGAGCCGGGAATACAGGAAAAGCCACCGTCCTGCTGTGCCACGTCATGCAGGTTGTAGGAGACTACGGTCAGACCCGTGAAGATCTGCCCATTGCGCGCGTCATATCGAAAGTTCACCCGGCCACCCCGATTGCCGCCGTGCATCTCGAACACGGGGCAATCCTTGTAGCGCACGAAGCTATAGCTGCTTTCGCAACGCAGCTGCGGTGCGATGATCTCGCCGAGCACATCCACCACCTTCGGGTGGTCGATCAGGTTGATGAAGGGATCGCCCACCTCCCACAGATTGGCAGCAGAATGCCAGGTGCCGTTGCTGGCGTAACCATTGGGTGTCTTTTCCATCGGTTTCATGCGCTGCTTGATCTTGTCGGTCGCCAGATCGCATTGCGCGTCACTGAGCACGTCCTCGACGACGAGGAAGCCCTGCAGGTCGAAGAGGTACTTCTGCTTGTTGTTCATCCTCCACACCTTCTCTCTTTTGCCTTGATATCAGTCGGTGGCCGGCTCGAAAGATTAGCGGCAGAGCCCGGCGCCGTCCATCGATGCTGCCCTTCGCTTATATGGCGACCAGTGTGTGCCGAGTCGAACAGTTTCGTTTCCTACCAACATTTATTTCAGCAAATCACAAAGCCAATTTCTGGAGACCCCATGGCCGGTCGGGTCGGAAATGGTTGTGTCGGCCACGACCGCTCACCGGGCCCATCGGACTGCGGCACCACTCGTTCCTCGATGGGCCAGATCGGCTCTCCCGTCACCCGGTCAAAAACGTAAGCGAAGGCCTGCTTGGTGACCTGCACGACGATCTTGCAATCCCGTCCGTCGATGACGACGTCGAGTAGCACAGGCGCCGCCGGCGGATCGTAGTTCCACAGGGTGTGGTGGATGAGTTGGTCGTGCAGCGCGCCACTCGTCCCAGGCGAATTCACCGGGCTGCGGGATCGTGTGGAAACGTCACAACTGCGCACCGGTGCGCACGTCATAGGCGCGCACTTCACCGGGCGAGGTGTGGTCCGTTGGTGATCCGCCATGGTGCCAATCGAGAATGACCGAACCGACGATGACGACATCACCTACGATCGTCGGCGGCGAGGACAAGCCGAATCTTTCTGGATCCACGGGGGCATGCAGGCCCAGGGAAAGGTAGTCGTGATATGCCCTCTTTGCCTGACAGGGCCAGTCGAAAACTTATCTTGTGGGCATGCTGCGAATCGTTCCCGTCCTGTTCAGCGCTCTGCTCATTGGCGACCACTTTCTTCGCCTCGGCGCCTTGGCATGGTTATGTTCGCACGGCGTGGGCGGCGTGTGACCCCCTCTCTTCAAAGACGAAACTGACCTTCCGATGAAGATCACCGGCGTTCGCACCATCCCCTACCAACTCACCATGCAGCGCCCCATCGGCGACGCCAACAATCCTGCCGGTTCCGATCAGATGCCCGGCCTAGCCGTGTTCATCGACACCGACGAAGGGATTACCGGGATCTCCATGGGTGGTGGCCGCGAGATGGTCCACACCCTCGTGGACGGACTGCTCCTCGGGCAGGATCCACGTGGCGTGGTCGGGCACTGGAACCGCATGGTAGATCACGTCTTCAAGTCGGGGAATCGCGGCATTAATACCGCCGCCATCGCCGCCATCGACACGGCGCTATGGGATCTGAAAGCACGTATCAACAACGAACCACTGTGGCAAACTCTCGGCGCTTCCTGTAATCGTGTGCGGGCGTACGCCTCGGGGATCGACCTGTGTCTGTCCGACGATGAGATCCGCACCTTTTACACGCGCATGGCGGCCAAAGGTGTCTGCGGCGGCAAGCTCAAAATCGGTCTCGGCCTGGACTCCGACCTGCGACGCATCGGCATCATGCACGATGCCCTGGCGACGTCGGGCAAGAGGCCGGAATTGTGCATCGACGTCAACGAATACTGGTCGCCAAAGCAGACCATTCGTTACATGCACGTCATCGAGCAGGCCTTCGACATCACCTGGATCGAAGAGCCTGCGCGTCGCTGGGATGCCGAGGGGTTGCGCAGGGTAAGCGACAACGTGCGTGCCGCCGTCGCCTCTGGGGAGAATCTGGACAGCCTCGAGGAATTCGTGCCGCTGTTGTCAGGCCGGGCCATCGACGTCGTCAACGTCGGCGTGCGCTCGGGTGGGATCACCGGCGCCGCAAAGATCGCCGTCCTGGCCGATGCCCATCAGACCCCCGTCTCCATGATGAACTGTGCCGCAAACTTCATGGCCCATGTGGCGGCGACGCTGCCTAACCATATCATGATGGAGGTCCTCGACAACGGCCGGGACAGCGTGCTCACCCACACCCACGACATCGAGGACGGCTGGATCGTGCTCAGCGATCGACCCGGTCTCGGTTTCACTTTTGACGAGGACCGACTGCAGGCATGTGCCGTTGGTGGACCAGGCAGCCGTTTCGGTTGGGGTCGGCGTCAGGGCGCCGGCCTGTATCTGCTTGGAGATGACGATTGAGTCGCGTCCTCTTCGCCACCGATCTGCACCTCACCGATGGCCAGGGCGGCGTCGATGCTTTTGCCGCAGATCTCGAGCAGATCAGAGCCCTGGTGCCCGACTTGCTGGTATTGGGAGGCGACATCTGCCTATGGCAGCAGAGCGCCGGTGATCGCATGCAGGGCCTGCTTCAAGATCTGCCCTTTGATATCATGTATCTCATGGGCAACCATGACACTGATAGAGATGGCAGCGACACTGTATTCGACCGCGACTTCAGTACCCGCTACGGTTCACGCAACAGCTACAGGCAACTGGCGGAGACGGAGGTCATCGGCCTCAACACCTGCCGTTTGCAGCCTTGGTTCGACGACTGGCGCAACGTGCGTGCCGAAGTCGGCGACAGCGACCTCGCCTGGCTCGACACAACGTTGTCCGGTCTCGATCGCACACGGCCCCTGTTGCTCTTCGTGCACATCCCCCTCGCCACAACCTACCCGGAGCGACGCGGCGCTGACGACGACACCACCGACGTCTGGCGTGTCACCAACGCCGACGCCGTCATCGAGCGCTTCACCGATTGGGCGGGCCCGATCGTTGTCGGCCAGGGTCACCTGCACGAAAATGAACATCTACACGAGCGTGGGATGCACTTCGTATCCGTGGGGTCGATCTGCGGCCGATGGTGGCAGCGGGGCGCCGACTCTCGCTGTACCGACGACAGCCCACGCGGTTGGTTGGTCGTCGACGTGGAGGGTGGCGACATTCGACTCGACTACCAAGCGGCTGGCATCGACGCGGGCACCGATTTCCGGGGCGAGATCATTGCTGGCCACGGCACGAACCGTCAGCAACTCAACCTGTTTTTCGGTGATCGACTGGAAACGGTGAAGATCGGCATCGATGGCGGTTGGTTCGCTCTGCCGGCACCGGAGGCAGTACCGGTAGACGACACCTTCTTCAGCACCCACCACTGGACGTTGCCTGCTGACTTCTCCGGGGATTCACTGCAGGTGCGCGCACAGTTGCGTGGTCGAGCTTGGGAAGGGCTGGTAGAGCAGCGTGTACTGTCGCCTTAGCTGATCGTCAGCTCCAACGCCAAGATGCGCAACAACTCCGTCTGCCACGACAGACCTTGGTCGAGACTGCGTGCCAGATGCAGACCACAGAGATCTGCTTCAGGCAACGCCAAACGCTGATTTTTGCTGCACTCACCACAGACTGCGCAAAGACTCGCGCCACAGAGACAGTGCGGTTGCGCCGCGGCAGGACTGGCCGACGATTTCACCAGCATCGCTTTTTACGTGCAGCTTGCCGGTGATCAGCACCAACATATCCACACCCGGGTCGCCGGGATTCCAGATCACCTCTTCCGTCTGAAACGCCTTACGCTCGCAGAGCCCGAGAATGTGCAGTGCCTCTTCCTCGGTCCGCTCGCGAAAGATTTCCAGCTTTTCACGACGCGCACCAGGCCGTACTTCTCACGTGGTGTCATTGGGCCCTCACTCGGCAGGGATCACGGGCAACCGTATGTGAGACGGATAGGCTCGGCTGTGGTGAACGGTTTGCTGCGCCCGACGCACGTCGGCACTCTGTCCGTACTCAGCTCCCGTATTCGGATTGCGATCGAAACGCGGAAAGTTCGACGATGAAATCTCGAGTCGGATGCGATGGTCGGTCTGGAACACATTCCCCGTCACGCCCACCTCGATACGCCATTCATATACCTTGCCCGCTTCCAGCAGATTCACGGCGCGACGACTTTCAAGGAAACGACCCCGGCGAATGCCGTCGCACAGATTTGTCGCATACCCGCCGGGTGCGACATCGACCAACTTGGCGGTGAAATCCGTATCCGGTCCATCGGTGGCGGCATACAACACGACCTCGATCGGACCGGTCACCTCCGTGTCTTGTGCCATCGGTGGACTGGTGTAGACGAGCACGTCGCCACGCATTTCTACAGCTCGCTGGTCGTGCGCCCCCCACGGCACGATGTGGGGCGAACAACAGTTGTTGCCTCCTGCTGTCTGCACCGGATGCAACGGATCATAGACGAATTCGTCCGCCTTCTCCTCGCCCGGCGTCTCCGGACTCAACACGCCATCACCCAACACTGAATTCGCCCTGCCACCCGAATGCAGATACCACGTCTGCCAGTCGGTGTCAGCCAATGGCCACTCGTCGGCATCCCGCCAACGGTTCGCTCCCATCAGAAACAGCCGTAGCGGGGCTTCGCGCTCGATACCATTGTCGACACCGCGCAACCAGCGCTCAAACCAACGCAGCTCTTCGGCCTCCAGATCGACCATTGACGCCTCGCCAAAATCCACGTCCCCCGTGCGTGTCGACATGGCCAACCCATGTGGCCAGGGTCCGACGATCAACTTGCTCTGTCGCGCCTCGTTCGAGCCACCCGTCAGGCGCAGACCGTTGAAGTTGGTAAATGTCTGATTCGCATAGAGGTCGTACCAACCGCCCATGTTAAAAGCCGGCACCGTGATCTGGTCAAAGCACCGCGTATCGTCCATCCGCTCCCAATAATCGCCGTACTCGGGATGTGCGATCCAATCTCGCCAGAATGGAAGGTCCCGTCCCGCCGAGGCATCGACATTGCGCAACGGCAGATAACGGAATGCTTCCGACCATTGGTGGAAATCGATGTCCTGCCCCGTGTGTGCATGGGTCCTCATGCCCCAGGTCATGGCTACGTTCAGCTGCAGGGCACCCCCGGGATAGAGCAGTCCCGAATGGTAGTCGGTACAGATCACACGGGGTACCATGCATTTGAGATACTGACTGTCCAGCGGGGCACTGCGCCACTGTGTCGTGCCCCCATAGGATGCCCCCGACGTGCCCACCGTGCCGTCGCTGAAATCCTGCGTTCCGATCCACTGTTGCGTGTCAAAACCGTCCTCCGCCTCATTCAGAAAGGGGTAGTAGTCACCCCCCGAATCCCAGCGCCCGCGTACGTCCTGAATGGCGCACACGTAACCGGCGGCGGCCAAACGTGTGCCTTTCTCGATCAGTTGCTCGTTGTTGTTGCTGTATGGAGTGCGGATGAGCACGGTGGGACAACGGCCAGCGTCACGAGGGATGAACAGATCCGTTGACAATTCGACACCGTCACGCATGGGCGTATGCACATCGACTCGACGGTCAACTCGATAGGATTGCATCATGTTTTAAGTCCGGTTTCGTTTTTGCCGCGTTTAACTATCGATTCGGCCGGTTGATAGGCATAAGGTTGCTTTCAGCCACCCACTGTTCGTGGTCGGTGCTGTCCGGCACCGAGCAGTTGCTGCACCAGTTCGGAGGGCTGTTCGAGTTCGGTCAATTGTGCTCCCATATCCTCCTGCGGCAGAAACCACGGCATGATATACATGCCGAGCAGGCAGGAGCGAGATTCTGCTGTACGATTTGGCCGTGCCGTATGCCACCATGCTCCGTGACCGAAGACAACAGATCCTCGTGCTCCCGTCAGGACCTTCCCGTCCTCGCGCCAGAGATTGCGGGGCTCCTCGGGGGGATGTCCTGCCACATGGGAACCTGGCACAATTCCTGTCGCCCCGTTGTTTTCGGTGAAGTCATCCAACATCCACACCGTCTGCCCTGCCAGATACCCCGCCGGCCAGGGTGGTTGCTTCGACCAGTAGGGGTAATCGACGTGCCAGCCGAACTGTTCGTGGCCCGGATAGACCGTGTTCGCCGACCACGACGAGCAAATGATATCCGGCCCCAGCAAGCGCTTCCAGACTTCGATCACGAGAGGATGACAGAGCAGCTCGAGAAAGATCGGGTGTTTGACCAGTAGACGTCCCACCCGTTGTGAGCCCTGCCCAGTCTCGTGAGTGCGCTCCGCCGCCAGCAGGTCGTGGAGAATTCCCCGAGCTCGATCCGCCATGGCCGTTTCGATTACATCGGGGACGATGCAGTATCCGAACTTGTCGATCTGTCGCAGAATGTCTTTGACGTTGTTCATCGTCCAAGTCCTTCGTAAACGTGTGGCTGTCATGTCGCACAAAGTTAGAGACTCAACATACATGCTTGCAGATCACCAGACCATGAACTACCGTACGCGCCATGCAAGACATCCGCCCGATGTGTGTTATCTGGCTGTTGAGCCTTGGAATGGCAGCGTCGGTTGCCGCTACAACCGAATTCCGTCTTGGTGACGGTGGCATCACGTGGTATGCTGCCCGCACGCTTGAGGATGGTGCCTTCTATCTCGTGTTCGGCGATGCCGGGCAGGTCGTGCGGGAGGTAGCTGTCGGCACCTCAGCCTTTGGCGCCGGCACCGACACCCTCATCGACTTCTCCGATCTGTCGCTTCAACCGCGGTTCGTCGATCCATCCGTCAATCTTGCGCTCACCGATCCGGAGAGTGGCGACTACAGTCTGCCCCTGGCTTGGAGTGGCGGCAATGCGGATGTCACAAATCTCTGCTGCTGCGAAGTCTCACGGCAATATGAGTTGATGAAGAAGATGCACGACGGCGATCCGACGACCGCCATGTTCCGTGGCTTTACGCAGGATCCGGAGCGACTGCCCGGTTATGGCGAGGGTTTCGCCTCGCTGCGGCGCCCGAGCTCCATCGTGCTCGACTTCGCCGCCGAAATCCCGGTCAATCGGATCCGCCTCTATCCCCGCCTCGGACGCGAACAGGACGGGTTGCTGATCGACGAATTTCGCGATCCGAAGCCTGACCCCGCCTCCTTC
>Ga0310124_10003027_pt1 | contig 11423 bp, 8 predicted proteins | sample CB11b_AW_Bot5_MG_FD_203507 | JGI IMG/M metagenome (GOLD analysis project Ga0310124, IMG submission 203507) | Marine microbial communities from Western Arctic Ocean, Canada - CB11b_AW_Bot5 | ecosystem: Environmental > Aquatic > Marine > Oceanic | place: Canada: Western Arctic Ocean | collected...
GTGACCTGGTTCAGCAACGGGTATCAACCGCCTCCACGCCAGGATGCTCAGAGCTCTTGCTCACGGAGTTCGCGTCGGTGGCAAGCCGAAAAGTGGCAGAATCAGCGATCACCGTGCCTCGCACATCAGGTGTTCCCGCTGTTCACAACGGACACGGTGATGTTACAGGCGGCGCAAGATCTGGGAATTCCCACGGAAGAGCTGTAGCAGCCCATCTGGGCTGCGGCCGGCCCTTTCGACCGGTGCCTGCGTTGCGCTCAGGATTCGAATACATGGATCAACCAAACGTAATCATCATTATGTCCGACCAGATGAAGGCAACGGCCAGCCATCTGTACGGCAGTACGTTCTGCAAGACCCCGTCATTGGAGCGGTTGGCAAACGACGGGGTCTTGTTCAAACACGCTGTTACGCCGCATCCATTGTGTGGGCCGTGTCGCGTTTCATTCTGGACGTCACAATTTCCACATTCACACGGGGCGCGGCGAAATCAGACGTTGATGCCCGGTGATGCGACGCATGCGTTCAAGTTGTGGAAGGATGCGGGTTATCGGTGTGGGCTCATTGGGAAAAATCACTGTTTTGAGCAGCAGAGCGATCTCGATCTATTTGATGTATGGTGCGAGATCTCACATGGGGGTCTGGCAAAGAATTCCAAGACGAAGGGGATGGAATGGTTTCGATCGATTGAATCGATTCATGCCGCCCACTCGGTGAGAAAAAACCTTCCGACAGTCAGTCCGCAATTTTCGTATGGCACAAGTGATTTTCCCCTCGAGGATTATTCTACGGGACTTATTGCGGGACAGACCGTTCGATTTCTGGAAGAGTTTGGCAACGATCCCTTTGCCCTGTGGGTTTCTATTCCGGATCCGCACACACCGTATGAATGCCCCGAACAGTATAGGATTGATCCCGCCGATGTAGAGATGCCGCCCTGGCGAGAAGATGAATACACGGATGGTACCGCGCCGGAGCGCAATCGGGTCCTGCATGCCATGATAGGTGTGGAAGATGACCCCATCGAGCATGTGAAGGGGTGCGTCGGGGTCTATCACGGGATGGTGCGTTTTCTGGACGATGGTGTCGGACAGATTCTCGACGCTTTGGATCGTTTGAGTCTACGCGAAGATACGATTGTCGTGTTCTGCGCCGATCACGGTGATTTTTCAGGCGAACATGCACAGATCGCCAAAGGGGGAGGATTTTACGATTGCCTGACGCGGGTTCCACTGATCGCCTCCTGGCCAGGACAGATCCCGCAGGGCGTGGTTGACGAGAGTTGTGTGAATCTGATCGACATCATCCCAACGGTTCTGCAATTGCAGGGGTTGGATGTGCCGCCTTCGATGCATGGCGAGGGTCTGCCCTACGCGACGGATGCCAAACCCAGAGATGCTGCCTTTTCGGAATATGGCGCCGGTGGACCTGCGTTTACCATGGCTGATCTTGAGCTGTTGGAAAAACCGTGGGGACGCAAGGCGATCGGTTCGTCTCTGCAAGCACGCGAGGCGGAAGGCCGCCGAAAGATGGTGCGGACACCCGAATGGAAATATGTGCATGACCCAATGGGTGATCGAGACGAATTGTATGATCTGATCAATGATCCCTGGGAACTATATAATCTGATTGAAGATGATTCCCATGGCGATATCATATCCGATCTCCAACTAAGATTGGCCGATTGGAGCATCCGAACAGAAGACGCGAAACCCGTGCCTCAGCCCGAGTAGCCGGGATTGCCGCGGCACGATCAGCCGTAGCAGGTGGTTTTACGAATAGACGTCCTGGATCAGTCTGCGGATGTAACCATTGGCGTACGCCTTCCCGTATCGCTGGGACTCGCCCCCGGCAAAGCGCGGCGTATGATCCATCATGTAGGGACCATTGAAGCCGTTGTCCCGGTAAATCTCCATCGACCGTTTCATGTCGATGTCCCCCTCATCCATAAAGACCTCTTCGAAGTACGGCAACTGGCCTTTCACGTTGCGGAAATGCACCCACTGAATGCGGCTCTTCGAGGCCATTTCGGCGATGAAGTCGTAGACGCCGGTCCCGAGCAACTCGGTCATGCAGCCCTGGCAGAACAGCATGTTGTGGTGGTCGCTGGGATAGAGATCGAAGATGCGACGAAACTGATCATCGGTTGAGCAAATCTGGGCGACGCCACCAAGTGGTTCCGGAACCGGGGGATCATCGGGATGCAGTGCCATGGCGACGCCGGCCTTTTCGGCAGCCGGAATCACCGCTCGCAGAAAACGCTCCATGCGTTCCCACATCTGCGCTTCGGTGACTTCGGGACTGTAGGGCTCGGGTCGATCCTCCGTGAAAGCAGTGTAGTCGAAGGTGCTGTATGAAACGCCGCCACGCCCCTTGGCCGACTCGGTGCGGAAATTCCCCATGGGTTTGAAGTTCCAGCCAAGGGCCGGAATACCGGCCTGCCCAAGAGACTCGAGCAGCTGAATCCAGATCTCAATCTTCTCCTCCGCTCCTTCCAGCCCCAGGGGGATCTCTCTGGGACAGGAGAAGAAGACGTTGTTCAACTTCATGCCTTTCGCTTCGACCTTCTCACGGGCCTTCTCGAACAGTTCCGTCCGACTGTTACCATCGGTGATGTCCATCTGCCGGGTCTCCAGGTGGATGGTGTCGACGCTGATGGATCTGAGGAAGTCTAACCAGTCCGTGTCCAGATCGTTCCAGTTGATCTGATCCTGTAGCAGCATGTGTTCGCCTTACGGTGAGATTGTTCGAGAGAGAGAGAAGACAATTCTGCGTCGTCCATCAGTAGGCCCACTCCCGACGCCGATGCAGATCCGTCGCCATGAGGCGCTGAATCATCATCTGCCGGTGCTCGGACAGCGTCGTGGCGTAGTCGTCGTCGTGGCTGACATCGATGTATTCGCCCGGGTCCTGAAGCAGATCAAACAGCTCCTCGCGGCCGTCCATGTGTGCCACATAGCGGTGATTGTCTGTACGGAGGGCGCGGCAATTGCGTGACTCCGTCAGGGCGCTGGTGCGCGGTGTGTGCGCCTGGCCCCGCAGAGCGGCGAGGAAGGACTGCCCCTGAACGGCCTTGGGAACCGGTATGGCCGCCGCCTGCAGCAGGGTCGGCAGGACATCCACAGCTTCGGTCAACTCGTGCACCGTGCGACCAGCAGGAATCTGACCGGGCCAGCGAAGTACACACGGTACACGACTGATGCAGTCCTGTCCCGGTGGACCCTTGCCATAGGTATGGTAGTCGCCCAGATACTCGCCGTGGTCGGAAACAAACAGCACAATAGTATTGTCCGTGAGCCCTCGGTCTTCGAGATGGTGCAGAATCTGACCGACATAGTCATCGACTTCGGTGATCATCGCATAGTACCCCTGGCGTACCGAGCGCAATTCGGCCTCACCGATGGCAGCACGACCATGCGGAGCCTGCCAACCATCCGGGATCCGGGGCAAGCTCAACGCTCGGGGATCGTACATGTCCAGGTATTTCTGCGGCACAATCCAGGGCGAGTGGGGGGAATAAAAGCCGGCGATGGCGAGAAAGGGTCGTTGCTGATTCTCGCCGATGAAACGCATGGTCTCATCGGCGACAAAAGCGCTGTGACTCAAGTGGTCGGCGCCGGTGAAGGGGATGGCACACTTCAGTTCGCGCACCGGGTGTTCGATCGGCTCACGGCCCATCATCTGTTCCCATGGTTCGCGGGCCGGTGGCAGGCCCAGACTGATCCGGTCCATTTCCTCTGGCGCCTGGGCTCGGGCCCAGGCCCGGTAGGCATCTTCGTAACAACCGGGTTCATCGGAGTTGACGAGGGCATCGAAACCATAACGTGGATGGGGATCCATGTGGTCTCTGTTGGCATGTGGCAAGAAGTGCAGCTTGCCGATATTGCCACAGGTGTAGCCGTAGTTGCTCAGATACGTCGCCAGCGTCGGTGTGTCTGCCGGTACGCGTACACCATTGGTCAGGATGCCCAGCTGTGAGCAATACTGACTGGTCAGAAAGCTGACACGGCTGGGCATACACACAGGGTTCTGCACAAAGTATCGATCCAGATTGGCGCCCTCGGCGGCGAGACGATCAAGATTCGGCGTCAGGATCTCAGCATTGCCATTGGCGCCCAGCGCGTCCCAACGTTGCTGGTCGGTGTACAGGATGAGGATATTCGGTCGTTGCATCAGATATGCTCTGGCAAGGTGGCGTCAGGAAGGCGAGGCGGAAGATATGCAAGATCGGTGTGAGGCGCCTGCAAAGGAGCATGGTCGGAGATGCCGGTAATCCTGGGCCATTTGGGTTGCAGGGGTAAGCGCGCGTATGCTTCCACGCCATGATGCTCGCCGGTGAAGCACTGGCTGCGCTAGGGGACGAATGAAGAGTATGATCACCACCGACGAGGACATTGGCATGGCAGAACAAACATCCGCAAGACACAGGGTAGATAGATGGTCGGTAGTCACCTGTCTGCTGTTGGTTCCTCTCGCATCCGGCGCCGACCCGGAGTGGGTCGCGGGGGATCACCACATCCACAGCTTGCACAGCTCCGATGGCTTCTACCCCGTCGAGCAGAATGCTCGTATGGCCCTCCAGCACGGTCTCGACTGGATCGTGACAACCGATCACGGCGGCCCCAGACAGAGTCATCTGAGAATCCTGCAGGCCTATCCGGATCTGATCGCAGCGCGCAAGGCGATTCCGGATCTGATCCAGTTCTATGGCATGGAGCTGGACTCCCCAGGTGCAGATCATTCGAGCATCATTGTGCCGCATACGGCCAACGAGGCCAACGTCATCTTTGCGATCGAATCGAGCTTCTCCAAGAATGACCCGGTACCGAAGGATCCACTCAGGGACAAGCCCGAACACATGATCGCCGCCCTGAAGTTCATGGGTGCTCTGCGCGACAAGCCCGTACTCATCGCCAATCACGCTTCCCGCAAGAACAAGATCGTCAACGGCAAGGTTGTGTACGGGCTCGATGATCCGGCGGAGTTGCGCCTCTGGAACGACACGGCACCCGAGGTCGCTGTCGGCATGGAGGGTGCTCCGGGTCACCAGGCCAGGGGTCTCAGGAATCTTCCTCGAGGCTCATACAGCTTGCAGCCTACATACGGCGGCTTCGACCGGCTGGCTGCCAAGCGTGGGGGCTTCTGGGATTCCATGCTGGCCGAAGGACGCCATTGGTGGATCACTGCCACGTCTGACTCGCACAGGCACATTACCGATCCACCGGGTTCAGATTTCTGGCCCGGTGAGTACAGCAAGACCTACGTGTGGGCGGAAAGGGAGTACGAGGCAATATTACAGGGTCTCCGCAGGGGCAACGTGTTCGTCACCACGGGTGATCTGATCTCCGAACTCTACGTCACGGCCGAGGTGGCAGGCAGTGGCAACGCGGTTGGCATCGGTGAAACTCTCACCATCCCAGCGGGTGCCACCGTGGACGTGACAGTTCGGTTCCTCGATCCGAGCACCACCAACAGCAACGGCGACAGTCCCCAGGTGTCACGCGTGGATATCATAACGGGCACTGTGACCGGTCCTTTGCCACCGGACAAGATGGCAACGGACAGTGCCAGCACGAAGGTGGCTGAATCGTTCACGGCGGCTCGGTGGACATCGGCAGGCAAGTATCGCACGGCCACGTGGAGCTGGAAGAATGTGACAGCGGATGCCTATCTGCGCGTCCGAGGTACGAATGGCACTGAGATGGAACCGCTGGCGGACGTCTTGGGAGAAGATCCGTGGCAGGATCTGTGGTTCTATTCGAATCCGATTTTTCTGCAGCTGGCGGAGAGGGATCATCGATGAGTCCTGTAGAGACCGAGATGCCACGTCCTGACGAAGAGGCCCGGCGTGAGTTCTGGACATTCCATATGGAACGTAGCGCCGAACTGTTGCACGCCATGCAGCAGCAGCCGACACAGGAGAGTGGCGAGGGATTTGCCTCGATCCCGGAAGCCGTGACGGGATCGGGGGTGGAGATGTTGTTCTCAGAGTCGAAGATCGCCGGGGATCTCGAGCGTGTCTTCTATATCCGGGAGAGTCTGATCCCTGATCTGATGGCCATCGGCCGGGATATGAATGACCGTGGCTGGATTCTGAAGATCGAGGACGGCTACCGGACGAAAGAGATGCAGACGCAACTAGGGCGAAAACCGGCCGTGTTCGATACGATCGTGCGTAGTTGCTGGTGGGAATCGGGTGGGCAGCCACCGACCCTTGAATTGATCCGCCGTCGCTCCACCTGTCTGGTGGCCAACTTCCCCAATCACGGAACCCACACCATGGGCGCCGCTGTCGACATCTCGGTCTTTCGTCGTGATGACGGCAGCGAGGTGAGTCGTGGCAAGCCCTATCTGGAGATGAGCGAACTCACCCCTATGGACTCACCTTTTGTCAGCCAGGAGGCGCAGCAGAACCGCGTTGAAATCACCGCCATGATGGAGGCTCACGGTTTCCTCCATTATCCTGGTGAGTTCTGGCACTACAACAAGGGGGATTCGCTCTACCACCTGGTCATGAAATCGGGACAGGCGGCGCCATTCGGCCCCGTCCACTGGGATCCGGAAACCAACGAGGTCACCGCTTACGATGACGTGAGTTCGCCGTTAACGCCGCCGGAGGTGATGGCGGAGTTGCTCGATCAGGCGCTGACCCGACTCGATCTGAAGCCAACATCATGACCCAAAATCTGCCCACCTACCCGCCGATGCCCGTCGTGCTCGAGGGCTCGCCGCTGGTCGAAGCGTATGTTGCCAAAACGAGAGGCTCCGGGCGTCTCGCCGAACGGGCCCGCGGCGTATTCCCAAGTGGCATCACCCACGACGCCCGTTACATCGAACCCTACGGCATCTACGTCACACACGCCAAGGGTTCGCACAAGTGGGATGTGGACGGCAATGAATACGTCGATTATCCCGGGGGGCACGGGGCCCTGCTGTTCGGCCACGGTCACCCCGAAATCGGGCAGGCGGTGCAGGAACAGATCAGCAAGGGAGTGCACTTCGGCGCCGCGCACGAACTGGAGTTGGCGTGGGCGGAAGCGATCCAGCGACTGGTGCCTTGTGCTGAACGGGTGCGCTTCACGAATTCCGGGACGGAAGCCACGCATCTCGCTCTGCGCCTGGCGCGCGCAGCAACCGGTCGATCAAAAATCCTGCGCCTTACCGGGCACTTCCACGGTTGGCACGATACCGTCGCCTCCGGGTTTCTCGGGCAATTCGACGGCTCACCGGCCCGCGGGATCACCGAAGGGGTGGCCCGTTCGGTCGTGCTCGCCCCGCCGGGAGATCTCGACGCGGCGGCACGTCTGTGCGACGACGATATTGCCGCCATCATCCTCGAGCCTACCGGATCGGTCTGGGGTCAGGTGCCATTGTCGGTGGAGTATGTGCGCGGTTTGCGCCAGCTGGCCAGCGAGCGGGGTGCTCTGCTCATCTTCGATGAAGTGGTCAGTGGATTTCGCTGTGCACCGGGTGGGGCGCAACAAGCCTTCGGGGTGACGCCGGATATGGCAACCCTCGGCAAGATTGTCTCCGGTGGCATGCCGGGTGCCGCTGTTGTGGGGCGTGAGGATGTTCTTGCGGCGCTGGATTTCCGTCGTGCTGCCGCCGCCGGGAAAGAGAAGGTGTTCCATATGGGCACCTTCAATGCAACGCCCGTCACCTGCGCAGCCGGGATCGCCGCGTTGCGTCTGGTGCAAACGACAGAGGCTTGTAAGGAGGCCATCACCTACGGCAATGGACTCATCGACGGCTTGAATGTGATGTTCAGGAAAGAGGGTGTGTCCTGGATCGCCTATGGGACATTTGGTGGCTTCCATGTATTTCTGAATCCTGAAGGGATCACCACGGATCGGCAGCGTATCGAGGCGGCAGAACACGACTTCGCCACGATGAAGGCGGCAGTACCTCCGGCGGTGAGTCTGAAACTTCGGGTGGGGCTGTTGCTCGCCGGCGTCGATATCCAGGGCTGGCCGGGGGCACCGGTGTCAGCGGCGCATACCGACGCGGACCGGGAACAGACGATCGAGGCCTTTCGTCAGACGCTACGGGCGCTGCGCGAGGAAGGTGAGCTGGCATAACGGGTGGGCATCTCCTTGCGGCGCCAGCGCAGGAAGGCGCGCTCGTGGTCATCACGGTTGCGGGTTGATGGCGCGGCGGGGATATCGATCTCGCCATAAAGGATGTTGTTCATCTTGCGTGACACCGCGACGATCTCGCCTTTGTTGACGATGAGGGTGACGCCTACGTTGGCCTCGACGATGGGCACGCCATTTTCGCGGGCGCGAGCGAGCACCGCGTGGTCCTGAGCCTTGGCGCGACTGCCGAAGGACGGAATCAGCAGAAAGCGGGCGCCATCGAGGACGGGGATGCGGGCGATATCGGCATTCCAGCGGTCATTGCAGATGAGAAATCCGCCACGGCCGTATGGCGTGTTGATGGCGCGGCTGTTCTTGCCGAGGCGATTGAACCACCAGGAGCGATGGCTGCCCTCGGCGAGCTGCATTTTGTGATACTTTCCGCACAGGCGACCGCTGGCATCGATGAAGACGGCGCAGTTGTAGACATTTCGACCGATGCGTTCGGCACAACCAAATGCGAGACCGATGCCGAGTTCGCAGGCAAGCAGGCGAAAGCGGCGGATCACGGGTCCGCGCATGGTGATGGCGACGTCGTGCATACGAGTGGCGGGCGTCTCGCCGGCGGCGATCTCGTTGACGACGTACCCCTCGACGATGCCTTCGGGGGCCAGCGCCAGTTGAGCGCCACCGGCGGCGGCCTCCCGGAAGGTCTCTTCGAGGCGATCACAATTGCTGTCGATGGCAAACTTCTGTGGGACGAACGAAATTGCCGCTACATCGAGAGAGCGAAACATCCTTCAGGTGCCTCCGGTGCTTGTCTCATTGGACTGGGCCCAGCACGATTGCCACAACTTATGACTCCATGAGGATAAGGAGAACTGGTGACGGACTGGATACATGACTGGCTGGTGGGTGCCAATGGTGTGTATCACAGTGGGGATGGTATCCACTGGCAGGCAAGAGGAGGGACGGGTCATCTCGTCACCGATCTGATCCGTCGGCCTGAACAACTGCTATGTGCAACGATGGCGGGGGTGTGGCAAGTCGATTCAAGTCCCGAGCAGTGGGTGCAACTGCACGACGAGACGCTTACCGAAGTACTCGGCATCGCCGCCGACAGCGGTGACCCGGGTGTTGTCGCCGTGTCCCCCTATGGACTCGCCTTCGGGCGATCGGCGGAACACGGGGGCAAACGCTGGCGCAGCTGCTCGGATGATCTGAGTCTGAACGAACGTTTCAGCAATGCTGTCCTCGCCCACCCGCAGACGCAGGAGCACTGGCTGGTGGGCACGGAAGCGGGGGTGCTGATCTACGTAGCCGCGGAAAATCGCTGGGAGCGTACCGAGTTGGCGGGCGTACCCTGCCGTGCCTTGCTGCATGCCCATGGCGCTCTATGGGCGGGCACGGACGGTGGCGGAATCTGGCGCTCAGTGGACGGCGCTGTTTGGTCTCAAGCCGGTACCGACCTCGATCATGCCAGCATTTTCTCCCTCAGTGCCACGGCGGATCAGATCCTTGCGGGTACGCTGGCAGGCATCGTTGTGGGAGACGGAGATTCCAGTTGGCAGCGCAGTGGTCCGAGTCTGCTCGTCTCCGCAGTGGCAGCACATCCCGACGAGGGTGGACCGTGGCTCGTCGGCGCCAACCCCGGTGGATTGTGGCGCAGCGAGGATGGTGGTACGCACTGGGGCCAGGTCGGGGATTTTGACAGCGTGCGCATGATCCTGGCGCCAGAGAGGACGACATGACGGATACAGAATATCACCGGCAGGTCGACGCCCGGGCCCAGCAACTGCTGCGGGCATGTTACGACCGTGGCGGCCATCGTTCCCTGTGGAGTTTCCATGCCGCCCTCGCCTGCGACGCGGATCCTAATGAGGTGATGGAGATCGTCGAGCGGTATCACGAGCCGGGGCCATTCAACCTCATTCCCGGGATTCATCTGTTGTGCCGCTGGGAGGACCGCTTGCCGGCGGCTGCGGCGGATCACATCAAGCGCATGTTCTTTGATTGCCTGCAACAGCGGGGCAACACGGAAAATCACTGGCTCATGTTCTACGCTGGCAATCTGCTGGCCGCCGAGCGCTGGGCGGATGAGCCGATCTTCTGGAATGGTCTGCCGCCGGCGGCAATGCACGCCGAGGCGAGTCGCTGGATCCTGGGCATGATCGCTCGCACCGCGACGATCGGCCATTACGAATACGACTCGACGGGTTATCACAACGAGCACTTCACTCCCTATCTCGCACTGGCCGAACATGCGCGTGACCCGGTCGTAAAACGGCAGGCGGCGAAAGTCGTCGATCTGCTGCTGGCGGACATGGCCCTCGAGTATTTCCATGGCGCCTACGCCGGTGGTCATGGTCGCGAGGGCAATGTCAACACCTGGACGCAGGTGGGCCCCGGGCAGGGACTCAATTATCTCTACTTCGGCGACGAGGAGTTCGAGCCCGAGCGGCATTGTCAGACCTATGCCACACCCGCTGCTGCTGCCGCCTATCGGCCGCCGGAACTGCTGGCGCGGCTGGCACTGGATCGAGATACGCCTCACGTGGTTCGCAAGACGAAGCCGCCCCGCGCCATCTATCGACACGTCGAGCGCGCACCGGACCCGGTGCGAAAATACACCTGGATGAGTCGCTCCTTCGCCCTCGGCTCGACGCAGACGGGCATGGTCGAGGCGGGAGCGGGACCGATCGATCTTACCTCGTGGGATCTGACTTGGCGTGGCGCCAGACACCAGGCCAAGATCTGCTGCAATCATCCCTATCGTTCCGCCCTTCGGTTCAGCTCGTTCCTGCCGGAGTTGCCGCAGCGCGTGGGTCGCTCCGTCGGTACGAGAAAACCGTATCTGCAGGTGTCGGATCGACTGTTTGGCGGCTCCCCGTATGAGCGCATGATGCAACACGAGGGCACGATCATCGTGCTGTATCGGATCCCTGCCGACGACGAAACCCCATTCGCCAACTGCTTCCTGCCGAAGGGATCCACCTGGTCCGAACAGAATGGTTGGATCCTGAGTGACCAGCAGGACTTCTACGTCGGCTTACGGCCCATCGGCCCGTATCGCTGGGAGGACATCTACGAACCGGGCAAGGATGGCAACTGGATCGACGGATGGTTGCTGCGTATCCACGATCTCAACGCCGGTCTGGTTCTGGAGGCGGTCGAGAAGGCGGCGGCGGGCAGCTTCGATGCGTTCTGCCAGGTACGCAGTGAGGCAGCCCACTTCGATCTGAGTGGATGGCCGGATGCGGGGCGTGTGTCGGTAAATTCCTCCACGGGGTCTCGCCTGGAGATGGCATACGATGGTCCGCATCGTGTGGATGGTCGGGATCTCGATTA
>Ga0310124_10003030_pt1 | contig 11422 bp, 11 predicted proteins | sample CB11b_AW_Bot5_MG_FD_203507 | JGI IMG/M metagenome (GOLD analysis project Ga0310124, IMG submission 203507) | Marine microbial communities from Western Arctic Ocean, Canada - CB11b_AW_Bot5 | ecosystem: Environmental > Aquatic > Marine > Oceanic | place: Canada: Western Arctic Ocean | collected...
CTTTGGGTATTGGGGTGTTTGGGCCCAGAGCGATGAGGAGAAATGGACTGAGCGACCGCTCAGACCTCAGATCGCCTGTCCAGTATCGGGCATCCTTGCCTGCACACCATCCGACACCCGCCCCGTATATTCCTGACTCCCTGTTCCCTGCTCTACCCCGTCTTCCTCTTCCTCTTCAGCAGCGGCGTCAGTGAGTTCCACAGCCGGATAAACTCCAGCTCGAAACGATCATAGGCGTGGCGGGTGTGTTTCCAGTCGCTGCGCTCGGACAGGGATTCGAGGCGTTGGGCCGCGCGGAGGGCAGGCTCGGCGCCGAAGAATTCGATACTGGTCTGCATGGTGCTCGAAGCGTGCTCGACAGCACGAGTGTCATTCTTGTCGACTGCCTCTTTGAGCTGGCCGAGGAGCTGGGGTGATTCTTCAAAGAAATACTCGACGACTTCACGGATGAGGCCGAGGTCGCCGTCAGTTCGCTGCATTATCATGGACGAGTTGTAGACCGGCAGGTAGCCCTGCCCCTGCCGCAGGTCACGAAGGTCAGATAGTGTGACCTCTTTGGAGGTCATTTTTCCTTCGATATCAAAAAGACCCGGCGCGGAGCAATATGCTTTAAGAGGGGTGTGGGGGTCCAGCATGTGTGTTTCTGATTTTTGGAGAGGAGAGGTGTGCCGCCTTTGATTGCAAGAGTCACGCCAAAGCAGGAGGCGATTGCAGATCCTTATATATAAGGGACTTGGCTGTTCTGGGTGTGCCAGGCCGTCTCGTCCTGGCTCAAAATCGGGACGCGGCGGGGTGTGATTCTTAGACAGAGAGGATGGGAGACAAGGGGCAAGGAACAAACGTTCAACATTCAACGCTCAACGCCCAACGCCCAAGAACGAAGAACCAAAAACAAAGAACAAACCATCCGAAACGGTCGTTTCAGCAACAACCGCCCCCTTACTCATTACTCATTACTTATCACCGCTTTCCTACACTGCGTTCCAGATCAGCTTCCCGCCCACAATGCATATCGCCAGGGCCAGAAGACGGATCAAAGACGAGCCCCGAATCTTCTGAGAAAGCGCCGCGCCGACCGGTGCGCCCATCATGACGCCGACTGCCAGGAACATGGTGGTGTTAATGCCCTCGAAGAAATCGCCGGTCACCACATCCGCCACGTTTCCGACCAGGGCCAGGAGCGCCAGGATGAATACGGCGGTTGCGGTGGCCGTATGCGGGGTCATACGCATGAGTTTGGTCATCAACAGCACGCGCATGAACCCGCCGCCAATACCGAGTATTCCAGACAGGGCCGCGACGTAAGCACTGCCGATGGCGCCCCAGTGCCGGCCGGACTGGCCGTTCGTTTCTTCATATGGAGCTTTCGGTGTGCCGTCATCGGTCGGCCGCAACGCGAGGTAGAGCCCGAGCGCAAGCAGAATGAGCCCGAAGCCGAGTTCGAAAGGCGTCCGGTTCTCGATGAGTTTTACGGCCATGCGTCCCAGAATGATGCCCGGCACACCTGCTGCCGCGAGGAGCAGCCCGTTGTAGTAATCGATACGCCCCATGCGAGCGTAAGAGATGCTCCCCGAATAGGCCGCAAAAAAGACCACTGTCAGCGAGATGCTCGTCAACGATACCGCGGAGGCATCCGGCAGAAGGAGCAGCAGCACCGGCACTAAAAGAAACCCACCGCCCGCACCGACCATGGCCCCATACCCGCCGACCAGAAAGCCCAGTGGAATGAGCTTCACAAAGTTATCAACGGCCTGTTGCAGAATTTCCGGGTCTTCCATCGTCCCGCCCCTCAGATTTGAAAGTCCATCACTTCCGCCGGCGGTGCAGTCGGGTCGACAGGCACAGGCTCCGATTCTCCAGTTGCCTCTTCAGCCGGCCCCTTCCCCCATGCACCCGGCCAGCCATGCATAAACAGCCAACTGACCAGCAGCCCCCACACGCCGGGAACAATCAGGCAGGCCAGAAGGAGAAGGAGTTTGCTCATAAGGCGGCCGCAGAGAGTAAAAACGAATGCTGCTTTTTATATTCGTTCTACAAGGAAAGGCCATGAGTAAAGCGTAATAAGTAATGAGTAAGGGCCGGATGGGAGTGCGGTTTTTGCTGTGGTGACCGGTTTGGCTTGTTCTTTGTTCTTGGTTTTGACTTGAACGGTTGAATGTTGAACGTTCCGCATCCTTACCAAACGCCGTCCCATCCGGCCCTTACTCATTACTTATTACGCTTGCTTCACATCAGCGGCCGCCGCCCCAACAACACCGGCACTCACTTTCACTTAAAGTTCATCGGTTTTTCTACGACCGGCGGCGGGCGCAGGCCGAAGAGCGGCATCCACAACCGCTGCTGCCGATAAGTGATGCCGAGAAGCACGAGAAGGAGGCCCCACAATACCGCACGGCGGAGACCGGAGTCGCCCGTCTCTTCCATCAAGGCTTGATGGGGTTCGGGGATGGGGCTGACTTTGTCGCAGAAAGGGCAGTGGAAGGGTTTGCCCTGCTGGCCAAATTTCGCTTTCACGCGGTTGCCGCATTCGGGGCAATCGAAGCGGATACGGTCGTCCTGGAGGATGGCCGCGGTAGAACGCTTGGCCTCCTGAGGTTTTGTGGCGTCAGAGCCCAGCCTGATGACTTCGTGCATGACAATTCTTTCTGCGACCCATGATGCAGCGTTTAATAATGCCACGATACGATTAATGTTGTCTATAACCTGGCATCGATCAAGACATCATCGAAGTTTCTTCTCAATTTTCGTTCCATTTGCTGCCCACCCTCCCATCCCGGATCATCTCTTCCATCAACCATTAACCATCAACCATTAACCATCTCTTCTCCCTTTTTCCTCATCACTGAATCGCACGGCCTCGAACGCCGCGCCGAACCGGTAGCCGTCACCGCCAGCTTTTATGCCAACGAGCTGGACGATCCTGACGTACTGGTGCTGCTCGATGAAGACGACGTGCCGGTGAATATTCAGATCAGCGATGTCGTGCGCTCGCCCTCGACCGGCTCGCGGACACGGGAATCTATTCATTGCCGGATACATTTTCTTGCGGATGTCTCCGCGCACGGACGCAAAAAGTATCGGCTGGAAATCGGCACGAAGAAGAAAGAGCCCGAGCCCGAAGAAACCAACGGCCCTGAAATCCCGTCACCCGATATCGCCACCCGCGGCGCGCCGATTACCGAAGGACTCTACATCCAGGGCGAAGGGCTCTCTCTTAATCTGCGCAATCGCTATCTCTCGGTCTCGCTCGACCCGGCAACCGGACAGATCTTCAGCTTCCGAAACGAACTTGCGGGCGTCACGCTCGATTCGCCTCGCACGGAGAATTGGGATCCCGATTACTTCGACCCCAATCGCGGCTGGGCAAAACCGTTCGACTGGCATGCGCAGCCGAAGGTGACGTTCGAGCACGGCCCGATATTCTTTCAGCTCTATCGCTCGGGGATGCTGCGCGAGTTCCCTGAGATCACTTTGCATGTGACCTACCGGCTCTACGCGGGCGCGCCGTACCTGTGGGTTCGCACGATTGTCGAGATCAATGAAGACGTCCCGCTCGCCTGTCTGCGCAGCGAAGAGTTTGTCTTCAAGGCCGCGCACTTCACCCACCTGGCCTGGCAGGAGACCGACGGCCGCATCCTCTCGCACCCGCTCAAAGAGATGCTGCCCATCAACCGCCACGGCGATCTCGTCAAGCTTGCGCCCCGCACCCCGTGGGTCGGTTTCGCCGATCCCGAAAACGGGCACGGCATCGCCACCCTCCAGCTCGACGCCACGCACTTCAATCGTCGCGGACGTCCGGTGCGCACCCGTGATTATTCGTCCTACCTCATCAAGGCCGAGTCCATCAACGGCGTCTATTGGGTGCGCCCCCTCATCTACTGGCCCCAGCACACCCGCCGCGACCAGCTCCTCGTCGCCACCGCCGGCAGCATCTACGAAAGCGAAAGCGCCTACTGCGTGGCGGCCACCAGCCAGACTGAAAACGAAAAAGAAGCGGCTGCCGCGCTCTACGCGCAATTCGATGAATACGTGCAGCGGCTCAGGTATCCGTTGTACGCGGAAGTGGAGGATGAGCAGTCGGCGGCGATACGTAATACGTAATACGTAATACGTAAGGGCCGAATGTGAGGGCCGATGTTGTTTGGGCGACGGGTGGTGGGGATACGGGATAAGGAGAGAGACAAGGGGACAGGGGGGAACGTTCAACATTCAACGCTCAACGTTCAACGTTCAAGTCAAAACCAAGAACAAAGAACAAGCCCAACCGGAGCAAGAAGCATTCAACATTCAACGCTCAACGCTCAACGCTCAAGTCAAAACAAAGAACAAGCCCAACCGGTCGTCACAGCAACAACCGCACTTCCATCCGGCCCTTACGTATTACGCATTACGCATTACGCATTACGTATTACGCATTACGTATTACGCATTACGCATTACGCCGCTCTTGCGCCTGCCGCACGAGCACATAAGCTTCAGACGTTACTTTCACATGGAGATTATCGATGCCCAAATCTTTTGAAGCGGTCGCTCATAATGGCGTGATTGTTCTGCCGGAGGATGTGCCGCCGTCGGCTCGGTGTGTAGTCACTGTGCTCGACAAGGATGGCCCAACCGCCATGGACAAGGAAGCCTGGAAGGCATTCGTTGAGGAAACGGCGGGCAGTATTGATGATCCTTCGTTCTGGGATGGCAAGCCTCTGGAGACGCATATTCAGGAGCAACAGACGCAGCCAGTAGAAAACATCGATCAACTGGCTGGAGATTTTTGGCCGATCGAGGAATCTGTGGACGAGTTTATTGACTTCACCCGCCGGCAACGGGGTGAAGACGAGCCGGAGAATTAGATGGAGACAGTCTTACTGGATACCGATGTGGTGTCCTTTATTTTCAAACGAGACACCAGGGCGGCCGCTTACTCAAAGCATCTCGAAGGTAAGATTCCGGCTATCTCATTTATGACGGTGGCCGAACTCTTTCAGTGGGCCGAAGTCCGCCAATGGGGTGAGCAGCGAAGAAGCCAACTCGAAGAAGCACTCAAGGCCTACGCCATTTTTCCGTTCGATGTTCACGTTTGTCGCATATGGGGTGAGGTCGGAGCCAAGTGTCAGGCATCCGGAAACCGCATATCCGCGCAAGACGCGTGGATTGCTGCTTGTGCTTTGCATTACGATTTGCCCCTGCTCACCCACAACTCACAAGATTTCCAGGCGGTCGAAGGCCTTCATATCATCACCGTCGCATAGAACCTCCCGAACGTTTTCGGATTCTTCTTTTCCTTGTCTGTCCGAATCCTTGGGAGCTTTCTTCTCTTCTTTCCTCGTCTGTCCGAATCCTCGGGATAATCGCCCATCAACCTCCACCTCATCAACATCATTTTCCGCAAAGAGCTCCTCGAATCATTTCGGGATCGCAAGACGCTTGTCTTCATGGTTCTGATGCCGATTCTGCTTTATCCGCTCATGGGGATCGGGTTCTTTCAGATTGCGCTGCTGCAGGTCAGCAAGGTGCGGGCGGAAGTCGGGCGAGTGGCTTATCGGGGAGTTGAGCCGCCGGCACGGTTTGTCGAGCTGCTCAATGAGCAGGGCAAGTTTGAACGAGCCGAGGTCGATACGATCGAGGCGCTCCAGAATGGCGAGGTCGACGTCATCCTCGAATTCGCCGAGGGCCACGAAGAGACCCTTAAGGCAGGTGGGCAGGTGCGGCTCAAGGTGCATTACGACGACGCGAGCGAACGTTCCACTGCCGTCTTTCATCGGGTGCAGGGGGCGATGAATGCGTATCAGCAGGAGATCCTTTTCCAGCGACTTGAAAGCCGCGGCCTGACCCAGGAATTCCTCAACCCGGTCGCCGGCGAGACCCAGCGAGCCGCCTCCCCCGAACGGCGTGCCGGGTATCACCTCGGCCGCTTCCTGCCGTATCTGCTCCTGCTGATGATCATTAACGGGACGATGTATCCGGCGATTGATATCACCGCGGGCGAAAAGGAACGCGGCACCCTCGAATGCCTCCTCTCGTCGCCGCCCAGCCCGATGGAGATCGTTCTCGCCAAGTTTGGTGTGGTCTTCTTTTTTGGAGTTCTGAGCGCGGTGCTCAATCTCGCCAGCCTCGGGCTCACCGCGGCCTCGATCTTTGAGAGCATGAAAACGCAGGGACTGGACGAGATGTTCACGCTCTCCATTTCGTGGGGGACGATGGGGATGATTGCGGTGCTGCTCGTGCCGTTCACGATTTTGTTCGCCGCGGTGCTGGTGACAATTGCGAGCTTTGCGGATTCGTTCAAAGAGGCGCAGACCTACATCATGCCGCTGTTCTTTGTGGTGGTGTTGCCCGCGCTGGTCTCCGCGCTGCCGGGCACGGAGCTGACCACCTTCTGGCAGATTGTGCCGATCGCCAACCTCTGCCTGCTGATGAAGGCGCTCTTTCTGGAGCAGGCCGGCTTCACCGAGATGTTCGTCGTGTTCGGCAGCTCGTGCGCGTACGCCATGGGCGCGCTCTCGCTGGCGGTGCGCATTTTTTCGCAGGAAGAAGTGCTCTTCCCCAAGGAACAAGCCTTCGCCATCTTCCGCAGCGGACGCTTCTTCTCACGCCCCAAAGAAAACGCCCAGCTCCTGCCGCAGGCCGGAATGTCCGACGCGCTGATGGCGTACGCGATCGTGTTCCCGGCCTCGTATTTTATTTCTGCATTACTCGGCGGCGCGCCTGCATGGGTATCGCTCACGTTGCAACAGTGGGCAGTGATCCTCGGAGTGCCTTTGTTCCTTGCGTGGTTTGCTCGACTTAATCTGAAGGAGACGTTTCTGCTGCGTCATACGCACCTGTTGGCGTACGCGGGGATGTTCCTCGCGCTGGCCGGCGGCGTCTGCCTGGTGCAGGTGTACGCGGTGTTTCAGAACCAGTGGCTGCCGTCACCCGGCTTCGAAAAAAACCTGGCGGATATGATGCGCAAGGCGTCGGGCGGCAGCCTGCCGGTGCTGCTGCTGCTGGCCGCGCTCTCGCCGGCGATCTGCGAAGAGATGATGTTCCGCGGCTTCGTGCTCAACGGGCTCCGCACCCGCCTTTCGAAATGGCAGTGCCTGATCGTAAGCGCGATGCTGTTCAGCGCGCTGCACGTATTTATCTACCAGCTCGTGCACACCTTTCTGCTCGGCATCCTCCTCGGCTGGATCGCCTGGGAGACCCGTTCGCTCCTGCCCGGCATCATCTTCCATTTCGTCAACAACGCGATCGCCCTGACCGCGCTCCACTACACCGACTACGGCGAAAAGAATGAAGGTATCGACGACATCTCCAACTTCGTGCAATCCAGCCCAGCCGGCACGGTGGGTGTGGTGGTATTAGCGGCCGCAGTGATGGTGGGCGGGTGCTGGGTGATCAGGAGAATGACGAAGAGAATGCCGAATGCCGAAGAATGATGAGTGTATCCAAGAATTCGGACAGACGAGGAAAAAGGAAGAAGGATCTTGGGGATGCGGAATTCTCTTTTGGAGTGCGGCGACTGCCTCTTTCATTTTTGTATGCCTGAATTTTGAGGCAGTAGCTTTCGACAACATCGAGCCTCCGCTTCTGGTAACCCTGAGAAATTGAAAGCGAACACTTCAAAGGAGGCTTTCACATAAATTGATAGAATCATTGCCTCACCCGAGACAGGAAACCTCTATGGTTCACATAGCCATTCCCGAAGATTTATTTGAGTCCCTCAAGAATACGGCCCCGGCATCCATGCCTGCCGAGGACTATGTGGTGGAGCTTCTTCGAGAGAAACGGGCCACTAAAGAGCAACAAAAGGAATTTTATCGGCTTTCAGATCGGACGAAGTCAGCGATGGCGCAGAAGGGGATCACGGAAGAGGATATCCTTAACGATTTTGAATCCTTTCGTAAGGAATTAAGCCCCGATGGCTGAGCCGCTCGTGGTGGATGCCAATCCAATCTTGTCGGTGCTGCTCGGTGGAAGAGCGCGGGAGGTGGTGTTTTCCGGGGCATTCCTGCTTTACGCTGCACAACACACGTTGTTTGAAGTTGAGAAATACCTTCCTCGTGTGGCCGAGAAACTGGAGCAAGACGAGATGGATCTTTTCCGGGAATTTCAATTGCTCCCAATAACAGCCTGCCAGCCAATCCTCTATGACGAGACCATCGAAAACGCTCGGAGTCTTATCGAGGAAAGAGATCCCAAAGACATCCACGTGCTTGCCCTCACCCTTACCTTGGGATACCCGCTGTGGACGGAGGATAAATAAAGGGATCGTGGTAAAGAGGACTTCAGAACTACTTGCGATGCTTACAGGCTAATGGTGCTTTGTCCGTGGTGCTGACACTGCGCTAAAGCCTTCACCACATGGCCGGTTGTCGGCGTAGATCTCCAAAGCCCAATTGCATCTCACGCCCATGCGGGCGCTATGAAGCCTTTGAGATGTTTGGTAAGCAAGGAAGAAAGGGGTTTCGATCACGCTGCAACAGTGGGCCGTGATCTTGCCCGATTCTCTTTAAAAAAGATAGGAGGATAAGCTGACCCACGCAGTCAGTTTATCCTCCCTTTCCCTCCTACAGGGTTGGTCCCCCTATATTCTTGGTTTTCCTCTGAAGGGGTGACGGATTGTTAGCCAATCCGTCAGCGGACTATCTGAAGAATAAGCAGGTAGGGATTATCAGACCCCCGAAGTCTGTTAATCCCCCCTTTCCCTCCTACAGGGTTGGTCCCCCCTATACTTTGGTTTTATTTGAAAGAGCTTGAGACCTATTCGGTCATGGCGTCTCTACACAAGCAATGTGAGTGCCGCACAAACAGATAAAAACTGAAATACAGTAAAAAAACCGAAAGAAGCCTCATTTCGAGGCAGATGATATCAATACAGCACAAATCCACGCGCGGGAAATTATACGATCAGTTCCATAGTTTCCAGATTTAGGGAAAAAATACCCCAAAGGCAATGGTTTTAGATCCATAAAACTGCGTAATGAATATTGAGGTAAGAAATTCATGCCGGGTGCGGCTGGCCATTTTTTCCCTGCATTGGAGTTGTGAATTTGGACAAGACAGAATCTCGGCGGGTGACAGTGCCAAACCGAAAGCGGCCATCAGTTCACAACATCATTTATTAAAGCATCTTATGTTCAGATAAAACCTTTTAATTCTTGTAAGGTTTTGGCTGAGGAATTGCGAAAGGCAGGTGATCATCCTGATTATAACCAGCCTCATTTTGTGATTTTGGAGTAGTTTCATGCCTCAAGCGACGCTCGAAGAGGACATTGTCTTTGGTGAGATTGCCGTTAAAAACCAGATTCTGTCGGTGCAGCAGGTATCCGAATGCCTTCGCGTGTATCAGAAACAGGAAGATAAGACATTCCTTGGTCTGCCGCAGATATGTATTCAGCGCGGTTACCTGAGCGCGGCACAGGCTCAGAGCCTTGTTCGTGCCCGCAACTTTCTGGTCAAACACCGGGAGGATGTAAAGATCTCCGCTCTTATCCACAACCAGCGGGTCGTCCGCAGCCACCAGATTCGGTATGCGTTTCGGCTGCAGGAACAGGCGTATTACTCCGGAGCACTGGTCATTCCCCGGCTCATAGACATCCTCGATGACGAAGGCATTCTTACCAGAGATATCGCTGAAGATGCCCTCGCTGCCGGGCTCAAGGCAGAGAATATGACGGAAAACGATTTGATCGTCACGCGAACCCCAAACGCATGCGCCAGTGTTGATGACCTGCCAGACCTCGCTATCCCCGAAGAAGTTGAACGTGAGCTTCATGTAAACGGCATCGAAGCAGTCCAAAAAATCGCCAAAGAAGAATCCGAATTCCTGGACCAGCTTCAGCGGCTCGAACAGACCCTGCCGGCCGAAAAGGGTCGATTCAAAGTGGACGACTACATTAACCGGCTCCCGAAAGCTGAGACCAATCCGCTGGCCTCATCAGTCATCAAGCATGACCTTTTAAAGAGAACCGGTGAAGTAAAAGCCGCCAAGCGAAAGGTACGTGAAGTGACCAAGGTTCCTCGTGCCTTTTACCGATTTAACGTGCGTGACTCTTACGTGGAATACGGCGCCTCGAGTTGGATACCTATCCTGCCGTCCATGAAATCCTCCCACTCGCCCATTCTCGATGTGTCGTTGGGCGGCATTCAACTCACCTCTCCTCACGAATTTGATATCGGAGACAAACACATCCCTTTCCTCCGCCGCAGCCTCCGCTCCAAGGGCGAAGTTCGCTGGCTCGAGGAAGCCGATGAATCCAGCCCGCATTACCGTATCGGTGTCGAATTCACCAAGCTCAGCAAAGATGGAACGGAGTGTCTGAAACGCCTGGCAAAGAGCCCGGCGCTCAGGGGAGAGAAGAAGAGAAGAAAATAACGAGACAGCTTTGGAAGGTGTGGAGTGACTGATGCTGGATGCTGGTAGTGCCGGTTTTGTGGTGATGGCGGGTGGGCGAGTCAAGATACTGATGCTGGATGCTCGATACTGGACAGATGGTCTGAGGTCTAAGCGGCCGGTGTAAAGTTAAGGATACTGGGCAGCAGAAACGGCACTCCCAGCATCCTCTCAAAGTAGAGCCCGCCGTTACGCCGCCAACGGCATTACCAGTATCGAGCATCGAGCATCCAGCATCTCCAAACAGAGGCGGCATAAAAGTAACAACCGCAACTTACTCATTACTCATTTACGTTTTGGGTACCTTACTTGCCCTACGAATCGGCCAACCAGGAGGCCCGATTTAATACTTGACATCTAATTGACTGTTTGAAAGACGGTTAAGGCGTTTCGGCGTCAAAGAGTGACCCGATAATGTCCAATTTTTTAACTGTTTTTCTTACGTCGAAGCGGATAATAAGCGGTTCTCCGTCTCCTGTTCTCATTTTTCAACCTAATGGCTCTTGACTTTACCAAATACTTTAACTGCCTGGCCGAGGTGAAAACCATGGCCTCATCCGGCAGGGTCTCCGAGGTCGCCGGGCTTGTGATCGAGTCCATCGGGCCGGCCGCGCTTATCGGCGAACTCTGCGATGTTTATGTGGGCCATGGCGATGTCATCCAGGCCGAGGTTGTCGGCTTCCGTGATAATCGCGTGCTGTTGATGCCCATCGGCAACCTGGAAGGCATCCGCATGGGCGACCGCGTGCTGGCGACTGGTTCACCGTTGTCGATAAAAGTTGGTGCTGGGCTTCTGGGCCGAGTTGTCGGTGGCACAGGCGAGCCTATCGACGGCCACGGCCCTATCTGTGGTATTGAAGAAACTCGCACGGTTTACAGTGCCCCGCCAGACCCGCTCCGAAGGGCTCGTATTGATGAGCCGCTGGGCACCGGAGTCCGGGCGATTGACGGCTTTCTCACTCTTGGAAAAGGACAACGTGTCGGTATCTTTTCCGGGTCAGGTGTCGGCAAAAGTATGCTTATGGGGGAGATCGCCAAGAACTGTGATGC
>Ga0310124_10003031_pt1 | contig 11420 bp, 23 predicted proteins | sample CB11b_AW_Bot5_MG_FD_203507 | JGI IMG/M metagenome (GOLD analysis project Ga0310124, IMG submission 203507) | Marine microbial communities from Western Arctic Ocean, Canada - CB11b_AW_Bot5 | ecosystem: Environmental > Aquatic > Marine > Oceanic | place: Canada: Western Arctic Ocean | collected...
TTTCCTGCGGTCCTTTGTATAAATGTAGTAAAGATTTGCTGTCGGTACGGCTGAGATGGCATTTTTCGGCGTAGCTCCCAGATGTAATGCTGCTGGGCTCATGACCTGTTTAGATGAGCTTGTATTCCCCCACGTTCTATTTGGGATACTCCCGTCTTTGGTGGCCCTAATCCGGTGGCTTTTCTCTGGAAATCGAGACTTTAGTTCATTAACAGTGACTGCCGTGCGAATAACAACACCTTCCCAGTCCTGTATGCCGCCAGAGAGGGTGGGTCGGATGGGCAGTACATCTCGTGGATCACGGGGAATGAGCTTAATATCACCCTGACCCCCGGCTGCTGAGGCATCCCAATGGACCTCACAGTAGCCTGTTCCGGGGCCAGCTGCATATTTGATAATTTCTCCTAGCGCGAGGTCAGCTTGGGTGTTCACCCACCATCCTGAAGCCAGCTTATTCAGGATATCTGCCTGTGCCTGAAACCGGTCATTCATCGTCTTGAACCCAAATAACGGGCGAATGTCAGTTAAGGCGCTGACCTGCTGCATCAAGATGTGTTTGATACGGTTATCATAGACGTTTGAGAGGCTCTTGGGACGGCCCTTATCTGCCTGTTCCCCCATAATGTAGCTGATCGCCTGCTCAATCTCCTTATACATGGGCTCGGATTTGATAGTCCGCTCTCCCTCTTGGATAGCAGCGGCACACCAGCCCAGCATTTCCTTCTCATAGGTATCGCTCGGGAGCGGTAGTTCATAGCTACTTGTTGGCATACTATCCCATCCAAGGGACACGAGGCCCCTCATATTCTCTGCCGCCTGGGCGGCCCTCTGGAAGGTCGCGTGGGGAGTCTGGATTCCCTGGATTCTGGGAAAATCCAGACACATTTACACCAAATCTCTTCTCTAGTGTCCTAAGGTGGCCTAAGCTCTCTACAGTAACGGCTCTACCGTCCCCTGTAATATGGCTGGTAGTATAGGGAAAGATGCCATTCTTCTCATATCGGCCTGATCGGAGGTTGGGTGTCTTTTTAACGGCTTGCCCACACTTGTGGCAGGGAGACACAATCTCTTTCCCGTCTTGCACGCTGTAGTACATCTCTGTCTCATAGTCACATACGAGACATTTGAAGTCACGGAGTGGCACTACCACACCCCCAATGCGGTATTAAAGGCTTCTCGCATTACTCGCTCGATATATACCTCGGGAGTCTCACTCCAAAACTGAGCCTGTGAGTGGATCTGCCGCTGTTCTGTCTCATTAAACTCAATGGTGGACTCACCGATTGACACGACAGAGAGGTTTTTGAGCTTTCTGGCTAACTCTTCTCCTGATGTTACAGTGGATTCGAGGATGCGCTCGACCTCACGTCGAGACTCTCCCTTTAGAATGATGTAACGGTCGCCCTTCTCCTCGACATCGTTAAATGCCTTGAGAACTGATCGAATCCGCTTATTCACATCTGCCTTGTCTTTCGAGTCTGCCTTCACCTGCACAGCAGTATACAACTCGTCAGGAATATCAATAGTTACTCGCACCCGATCTCCTTCGTTAAAACCACTGGTAACGTCCCATCCGTGCTGACTGCACAAAGAGTGCGAACCGGCTTACGGGTAGAACGACCGTTGTGGGGTTACCAACAATATTACCGACGACAAATCCTATAATCTTCTTCTGTTTGACAGAGACGACGGTAGAACCACTAGATCCGGGCCCTGCCCCCAAATTAATGAGCATGGCGTATTGCCAGTTCATTCCTCTGGCCTTTACAGGGCGATTCATGCTCACAAGCGAAATCTGCCCGCTCATTACCTGTAGTCCTAGGCCCATGGGAGCTGCGACGTTCAAGACATCATCCATAGGCTCTAGTTTACTCACATCACCAAGCTCTAGTATATCCCAATCTTCTTCTGTATAGGCATGGAGCACCGCAAAATCATCGCCACGCGACTGAAATCCGGCAGCTTCTACATGCACGGGGTAGAAAACCTTCTCCGTTACCCCGTCAAATGAGATAAAGAATGAGGCTCCAGAGACCCGTACCTTTGATCTTTGTAGGTCATCTACCGCCACACAGTGGGAGGCGGAGGCAAGTAGATAGCCCTTCCTGTTATCTCGCTCGTAGGCCTCAAACACAGTGGCAGTACAATGCATCCGCATTCCACCATCTGAAGCCTGTGAGTAGAGAATGGCTGTTGCGTCTCTAGCCTGCTGAACAAGAGATTTTGCTGAGGCTGGTTGGGCCAGCAGCGATAAGCAGCAGATAAAAGTGAATAGAAGTCTTTTCATAATCAGCTCATAATGCGGTCTTCCCATTCTTCTTGCATCTCGTCATAGGTAATTGCCGTATTTTGCCATGACCGCTTTAGCTTGTCTTCAGACTTCTCAGCTTGTTCTATTTTTCCTGCAACGCGCAAGCGATTACGCTCAGCTGCAATATCTATTCCTGCTATCCATTCATTATCGTGGGCTGCCCAATAAGCCATCAAAATAGACATGACCCTGTCATCATGGCGTCCACTAGATGCCTGGGCCCTGGCCATGAAGTGATCGGATTGGAAGTCTTCTAACTCGTCTAATAGCTCTTCTGAGTTAATAATGAGGTCATTGTGCGTAAGAGCGTGCGTCCCACGGGCGATCAGTTTAGGCCGGGTCGAGGGGGTGGTCCACCACCCAAGCCTATTAGACGCGAGATTTTTGGTTCGGTCGTAGACTTTCCATACGAAGAGGTTTCCGTATCCAAGCCGAGATCGAATGTCGAACAGAGTAGCATCACCATACTCACCATTCGCTTCCACAATACAGAGGGCTTCCCCCCCGGCTCCATCTCCGTATAATCGCCCGACCAATGCCGCCACCGGGGCAATCTCGTGCGGTCCATGATGGTCGCTCGCAAATTCTGCAACTTGCTCGTCGGGTCGCTCGATATCTCCAATACGCAACACTTCAATGACCGACCGATCAGCACCCTTCCCGCCGCTCGGATCAACGCCAATGACATACTCAGCCGTCGGGATGGGGTCCTCATATACGACGAGCTTGCCATTCCAGTAATCATAATCATATTCATCAGGGTCAGGAACGCCCCGAAAACCCCAACCTTTCGGCACCTTATCGAGAAAATTGAAATTAGCCATTATTCAGGGATTATTATCTTGGGAATATCCTCACCTATGAGTTCCACAGCCTCTCCGGTCCCACGGCACTCTGCACAGCTATTCACAATGACATTACCCTGCCATTCCACCACATCCTGCCCAGTCCCCTCACAGAATGGGCACAGAATGGGATCACGCTTAAGATAGGTTTTTATATTAATATCCATTTCTTTCAACAATGCGTTCAACTCAGTGTCGTCGTATTCGTCTGTCATCAGTCACGCTCACGCTCTTTCCCATCGTCCAGGCCTTTTAAGTATGTCTGAGGCTGACATTCAACGTAGGCCAATGGTGGCTTGAGCCGCTGTCGGATCTCGTGTAGCGCCTCGAAGGGAAAGACAGATCGACCGGTATTCTGGAATGCCTCAGCCGGGTCAGCACAGTATTCGGCCAGGAACATGTGTAACTTCTGCTTTGACTTGTAGGCCTCACGTTCATTCTCCCACCAGTATAACTGTTCCTTCGTTAATCGTATAGTATGGCCGCACCATTTCTGGCTTACGTCAAGGGCCCGTTCACTGTGGGCTTTCGTGAGATCGGTGGGCTCCCATCCCTCTGGCGCTCTGGAGCGGTAGCTTTTGGACTCCCCATACCAGGGAATGAAAATAGGCAGAATGCGCCCCAGTCCCTTGACGGAGTTTAGCCATATCTGGTGCCACTCGTTTCCCCGTCCTCTGGCGGTTGACTCGAAAATGGCGAGGCTTCGTGGTCCACGGGGTATGGAGGGTAGGAGAGAGTCGTCAATTTGCCCAGCGTTCTCCCAGGTGGAGATTTCGCTGAGATGGGCCAGCGGTATGGTTTTTCCTCGGGCCATCTGTCCCCGTACCTGCCCCAGGGTGTCCCCACCCCTAACAGACTTTCCACTTTCCACCACAATAAGAGAGTCCGTCTGCCCAAAGAAGAGTTGAGCACCTTTCTCACGATACTTATCATCCGGGCGCATCCACCATGGCATATTGTCATAGATCCGCTCTAACATAGAGAAAAGGTATGCACTTTGTGCTGGTACATCTGCGGCAATAAGGGCAGTCGTATTCCCGTATAAGAAGGTCCGGTGCGCTAACATGGCCTCGCTCAGCGTAGACGCCCCCAACTGCCGTGCTTTCAAGATTGCAACAAGGATACCATCCAAACGCTCCCCACTGTTGCACAACTCCTCTATCTTGCCAATTCGACGCAAGATAATCTCCTGGCTCTCCAAGAGGGGGAACATCGTGGTCTTCTCTATCTCTTTGGTCTTTATCAGGACGTAACGAGTGGCCCAATACTTGAAACTGGCCTTTGATAGGGTCAACTCGTTCAGAATCCATCGCTCTTCCTCAGTTGTTAATGGGCGGTGCAACGCGCCGTCCTCCGATTTAAGTCCTTGAAAATGAGCGATCTTTGCCCTTGTTTCCTGTTGATCGGTCGGCTTCGGGTCAAATGAGGGGTCCGCGACTCGAATGGCATCTACCATTCTCGACAGGCGGCGATCCGAGACACTCTGGCTATACATCGGGCTACTGAGCTAGCTCCAGACTTTTGACAAATGCCGCCTGAGCCTCTTTATACTGAGCTAATACATAATAGACGGTTCGCTCAGATACCCCGAATCGGAACGCCAGATTTGTGATTGTGACCGGATCATCGCCCCGGCGCAGCATAACAATTTTCTGACACTGCTTGGGCGTTAATCTGTTCATTTGTTTGGCTCCGCATCGATGACATCAAAGGCGGCCTCATCGGTTGCTTTGACGAACTTATCCAGCAGGGCCCCGCCGCCATCCGTCATATTATTCTGCTGCACATTCACGTTCACGCCCCCGCTCTTCTGTGTAACTCCGGTGGCGTCAAAGACGGTTTTCGCGTGATCCAGTGAACCCTCGTGGTAGACTTCTCCCTTTCCGCCGCAGACTGTGCATACTTCGTTGGGGTCGCCGTTCACTCCAGTCATGACACAGGCGCATGGTCGGACATGGTCATGTGCCTTCTCGGCCACATCCCTGGCAATCTCACCCAGCTTTTCGGCCATATTCATCTGGGCCTCTACCATGCCCTTCGCCAGTACAGCAGACCGAAACATGCTGAGCACCTCATGTGAGGTAACCCCAGCATCACGGCAGAGCGTAATCAGGGAATCCCCTGCTCGCTTGGAGTCGGAGAGCAGTCGAAATAAGATATCCTGCTTGGTGTCTCTTGAACTTGTAGCTAGCACCTCGACAAGGTTCTTCCGGCCTCCAACTGCTTCCTCGAAATTGGCTGCTCCCTGCTTAACTAAGGTACTTTTTGGCATCTTCCTCCTCAAATTCCTTGGTCTTCTCGTCAGTGGCCCAAGAGACGCCAGCCCCTTCGGGTTCTCCCAGGTTCTCAAGCTCCTGCAGGCTCGGCACGCTCCATGCTACCCTGCAAATCCGGTTCTGTTCCTCCAAGGCCTTTGCTACCCTGTCCAGATTCTTTGCCGCCATGCGAATTAAGGAAATTCTCTCGATAAAGCGCAATTTTCTCCTCCAATGGTGGAATCCAGTCGCTGGGAGTCGTCGCGTGGGCCCCAGGAAGTGTCTTATACAGTATGATAGAGAAAAACAGCCCCACTGCACAGGCTGAACACGCCATATATCCCAATCCAGGCAGCGGATGGCCCATATTTTTGGTCGTGCAACGTGGGCACCACCATTCTAGAGAGCTTACTATCTGTCCCAGGGCCTCTTCTGAATCAGGCACATAACCTGTCCAGTTCGCCGTGGTTGGATTATATGCCTTGGGGACATATCTGGCCCCCTTAGCAGAGGGAAAGGTCGAATCTAGGGCCGCCAGGACCCCGAATGCCACAACAGCCGTACAATTCTTGTTCCGACACTTTCTCCGAGGGGTCCGCCAGTCTACCTGCTTGACATGCTGGAACCGCAGGCATTGGGGACAGGCATACTCGACCGCCCCCCTGATTCTGGCCAACATCATGAATCGTCGTCATCCTGTTGGGGGAGGCCTGCTGCAAGCCGTAGATCATCCCAGAGCAGCTTTTCTTCTTCCAAGTCAATGCCCTGCAACGACCCATCTGAAACCCTAGCCGTGGTTCTCTTAACGAGCGCCCTCAGGTCATCAACGTCATCCTGTGTAATATCTGTGAAGGGTGCCGTATAGTTATATTTTAGGTCTTTATCACGCATTGACCCAAATCTCCTGTGAAGGTGGCAAGGCCCCAGACGCCTGGGGGGGTGCCTCGATCTTTGAAATGGCTGCGTCCGGTGAGAAGGCCTTAACCACGTATATAGTGTATCATGGGTGTCAAATAATTGACACTCCAAAATGTGGGCCGTGGTGCGTATCCTTGGAGTTGTTGGAGTAAATCGCGTAAGTGACCTGTTTGCAACGACTTAGCGCTCTTTTGGTCTTGGAGTGCCACTAGAGTGGGGGGCCGGGGACTGGAGTTGAGTGGGGTAGACTCACATTTGAAAAAATTTGTATATGTTCTTATGTACATTTTTGTTAGTTTGGAGTTGTGTGGGAGGGAGAGAGAACGCTCCAGGGACTCCAAAATGGCCTGAAGGGACTGGAGTGCGTAAGTTGTTGGGAACACAGGCTTTAGCCAGTTTACTCCAGTTACTCCAAGAATTCACCCCACCCTGTATATTTTGGAGTAAAAATTTTTGAAAATAAATGGCTGGACCCATAATAAATGCCTCGCGGAAGCGGCCCCCCGCTGGACATCCCATCGTTATCCTTTAGGTCATGTGGGCTAACTCGTTGGAAACAAACGACTTACGGGCCCTTGGCACGGCCGTTGCAGTGTCCAGGGTGACGGCGAAGAGGCGCTTACGCCATATCGCCAATATATGCCTAGGAGGCTATATGACCATCGAAGAGAATGCCATAGCAAAGTCGTTGCAGGATTTTGGAGTGGCTTCGCGCGCTGCTAAGACCCCGGAAGAGCTTTACCGGGCGATGTTTGAGCATGCGTTTCTCACAAGCGTGGCTTTGAATCCCAAGCAGTCGCGTAATGGGATTAAGGCCAATTGGAACTGCAAGTTTGCTACTAAGCCCAGCAGAGAAATTCCCAAGGGCGTTAAGAACCGCACACTCGATAAGCATTACGAGTGGGTTGTTAGTAAGCTGCAACTTGGCGATGCTCTGGGCTTTAATCCCGACGGTCGTTCAACCGCCGAGATACAAGCAAGCACCGTGGCACAAGGCTTGCTGGTTCTTACCCCACGCCTCTGGATGGGGCTTCCCGGTGCTTTTGACGCTAACGTAGCGGCTAAGAAAGCCCCTGCAACCCTGGATGCTAGCTTCTAAGCATCCTCCCCGCACAACAAAGCCTGCCCCTTCGGGGGTGGGCTTTTTTCTTTGCCTAGTCAACCCGGCTCGTAGGGAGATAATTAGCAATGGGTAGTTACCACGATAAGAGACTATCGCAAAAGGGTCAGACACAGCGAATAACACTCTCCATTAGGCTTTATCAGGAAGAATACGACCGAATAAGGGATACCGTAGACAGGCTTAACAATCGGCCTGATTTACCTGGCGGAATAACTGTCACATCCGCATTACGGCATTGCATGATTCAATGGCTGGATAAGTGGGATAAGCCAGAAGATAAGCCAGAACGGGAGAACCTATATAGAGATTACACAGGAATCGAAGAGACTGAGTAAATCGGGCCTCATAACATAGGGAGATAATTAGTAATGCCTAATATTGTGTATCCTAAGCTGCCTTTGGTCTATCACGAACAAATGAACTGTCACGAACTAGTTATTCTCTCGTTTCAATGTAGGGCAGATTATCACGAACTTGATTATAACCCCAATCCCGACCCCATAAAAGCGGCCTATTGGACCAAGCGGGCTGAGAAGGCTGAGAAGGCCTTAGCCGCTGCCTATCCTCCCAAGCCATTCAATGGCTTAATCATTGAGTAAATCGGGCCTCATTGGGACACGCGGCTAAGCACCCCAATGGGGCATTCTATTGGCTCCGCATTGCATCCGATGTGGTGTCAATAGGATGCCTAGTAGCTCAATATCCTACTCGCACTAAGGGTCACGGCAATTAAGCCGTCCCATTACAGGGAGAACAATCATGATAGAGATTACATTCGATGACGATGGCACGGTGAGAGTCCATCACAGGGTTAATGCCCCAGGCAAAGAGCCACGGCGTATATCAGTTACATCCCCCATTGATGATTTGTTTGATATGCTGCCAAAAGACACAATTAATACCCTCACTGATGAGCTTCAACGCCTTCAAGATAGCCTTGATTATTACCGCTCATCGATGGCCAAGGAGAGAGACTCACTTGATCACCCCGGTGACTGGGATGAATAATAAGACAAACACTCTTGAATTGCTCTGTATGATACTGCTCGCTGGAGCATTGCTCATCGAAACAGTGTTAATCATGGCGCTTCTGCCATAGGGGGAATACATGCCTAAGTCTAAGAAAACCAGTCGAGCCCGCCTTACTTGGTATCAGAAAGCTAAAATCTACACTGACCTTCTGAATACTCTGCTCAAAACAGGTCGCCAGTTTGATATAAACACAGGACGCATAATATTTGCTAAGCCTGCCTTCACACAAATCATCGCCATTAATGCAGCCCATGCCGCCAAAAAAGCCAAGCGAACGGGGTGGTGCCAATGAAGCAGCCAGCAAGAATGCGCTATAATAAGTTTATCCCCATAGCCAGTGGCGGATATGAGTATCAGCCGCACTTCACACTAACACAGAAATGCGCCGTCTGCGGAAAGATGGCTAAACTCCGGCTGAATGACGGGAAATTACTGAGCATCAATCATCTCAGCTCGGAAGACCAAGAGGCTTGCCCTGTAATTAAGCAGCAAAATCGAATGGGACCAGAAGCCAACCTTGCATTCAATTATGCAGACCTAGAAGACCGCATGTATGCAGCTAAAGCTGCCCTCAGAAGGGAAGATGCTCGTATCAGTCGCCTAGATGGCCGACCAGAACGCCGGACAGAACGTGACGAGAATAAGCCAATCGATAGCGCTACACTTGAAGACAGCTTCTAGATGGAGAGGTGAAATGAACATGACTGAGAGAATCGCCGATATCTGGGATGCATGGTTGGAGAGCGACGGAACGCGAAGGGATTACGACAAGTTCGAGATGGCGATGAAGGAGTGTCAAGCTTATTGGGAGGAGATCACATGACCTGGAAAGACTACGAACAAATCGCAGATAAATTTCACAAGGTCAGATTTTTGATAGGCGAAGGAACGATGAGTGACGCGAGGATGGCGTTGAACTGCATTGAGACTGAATTACTCAATGTCATGAAATCCGACAATGCTCAGTTTGACGTTGATCGTTTCATGAAAGAATCTCATCCGCATGACTACATCAAGAAGATGGGCAACAGCTGCCTAGCAGAGCGCAAAGACGAAAATGGCCTGCCTTTCCTGAGACAGCCGGGGAGAAAATGAACTGTTCAATTTGTGCCGATGAGATTGAGAGCATGCACGATAGCCACAATGCTGAGCCAGTTAACAGCGGAAGATGCTGTTCAGACTGCAATTATACAATTGTGATTAAAGCCCGCCTAAATCGCTTGACGGTGGTCACTTGCGGTAATCAGGGCTTTGATAAAACAAAGGGGAAACCCGATGTTCTCTAATACAGTTTTACCTTTGCTTAATTTGCTCTATGCCTTGGAATATTGCCAGAATAATATGTGCCCAATGTGCGGGGCCGATCAAGAAGATTCAAGTCCTGATGCGAGATATAGAGGCCATGAACATAGTTGCCCTTTGGCTATAGAGATAAATCATTTAATTTCGGCGTGCAGTAGGTTTAATGAAATAGCCTTTGAACAAATGCCTGTATCAGATGCTAAACCATCATAGGAGATACCATGTTAAAAATCACATGCGGAAGAGGCTACCAGATTATATTCGATAATGGCTGGACTGTAAGCGTTCAATGGGGTGTGTTCAATTATTGCAGCAACAAATCTTACGATTCAGTCCAGAATCTGATAGGAGCAGATAAAGAAGCCGGAGAAAAAGGGGCAGAAACTGTAGAACTTGCTGCATGGAAAGACATCGATGATACATGGCTCAAATTCGGCAATGATACGGTTGCTCCCTATGTAAATGCTGAAAGCGTGGCTGATGTAATGTATTTCCTCTCTCGTGACTTGCCAAAGGATGCGGTTAATGCAGTCAATAAAGAGCCACGCAAAATCAAATTCACTGGCCTTTATCCTACGCTAATTATGGCGACTGCCGTGATACTGTTCGCGGCGTCGATTGCATTTGTTGTTTATGCCCCTTAGGCAAGGGCCGTTGCCGGGGGGCAGCGTTAGAGACATTCTCCCGTCTCTCCCCCCTCCTTCCACCAGTAATTAAGTGAACGTATCAGCCGTCCCTATCGGCCTCCTAAGGGTATTGGAATCTGGGCTAATCTGCCTGAATTTCTTTAGGTTGGTACGTTCACTTAATTACAAGGGGGACAATATGACTACTTAATGAAAGGTGCTATCACGCCATGTCGAAAAATGTCACATTCGTAAACATAAGGAGATGCAATGGATAATCAAAGGTCAATACGCAATTCTGTTCGCGCAGCATCCGAATGGCTTGATGATCACCCAAAATTCCTATTAGGGGCCATCCATAAGAACTTCGATACTATAGAGATTGTATCATATAGTTACAGTGAGGATAAGGAGGGAGTTAAACAGGTACTAAGTGACGCCAGAACTAAAGGAGTAAAATTCGAAAAGGAATATGCGGATAATTCTCTAGATATCAAGTTAAAACTACCAAATAACCTGAATGTTCGGGTGACATTTTCTCGTGAATCGGTCTGTACACGGCGTGTGGTTGGAAAAAAGGTTGTAATAAAAGAGGTTGCAACAGGTTGGCGCGAGGAGGAGGTCGAAGAGGACATTGTAGAGTGGGACTGCTCGCCGCTGTTATCAGAGATGTAATCATGAAGAGCCTTTCATTTAGACTCCGAAATATAAAACAAAGAGAACAGGCCTTACTTTATGCGGAGGGAGAAAAAGCTCATCATACTCACCCCCTATCATCTAATCCCTATATTGGCATACACGCACGAATATGGACAGCGGGATGGAAAGGGAAGAAATTAGCCCCAAAAAATCTAGTTAACATTGAAGATCAACCATTACTTACCATCAATACAGGCAGAAAGGATATGTAATGGACACGCAAGAACTCGTTGATGTGAATACAGCTGCACGAATCACCGGCCTTGATAAGACCACGCTCTACCGTCTGGCCCGGGAACGCCGGGTACG
>Ga0310124_10003032_pt1 | contig 11419 bp, 6 predicted proteins | sample CB11b_AW_Bot5_MG_FD_203507 | JGI IMG/M metagenome (GOLD analysis project Ga0310124, IMG submission 203507) | Marine microbial communities from Western Arctic Ocean, Canada - CB11b_AW_Bot5 | ecosystem: Environmental > Aquatic > Marine > Oceanic | place: Canada: Western Arctic Ocean | collected...
TGGGAATGACACTGAAGCGAAACGGAAAGAAGCTCAACATGCCGGTGGCGTGGTGGAGCATCTGCTGCATCATGGTGACTTGGTTACTCGCGGGGTCTGCGGCACGGGGCACGGACGAACCTTACGTCGCGGAGCTATCGGCGCTCTATCCGCAGAATTACAAAGGGGCCGAAGAGAATATTTTCTGGGTGCCCGCGGGAGAATTCCTCACCGTGGCGGTCTACGAGGCGGATCGGATCGAGCTGGTCCCGAACGAAGGGATCGAGACCGAGGTCCTGCGCGTCTGGTACAAGATGCACGAGCTGCCCAAAGAGCCGATACTCCGTTATCCTGAGGAATACCGCACCCCCGTCCTGCAGCAGACACCGGAGGACCCGGACTCGTTGTTCAACTTCGAAGGCGATCCCGAGAAACGCCAGGTGAGGATTCTGCGTTACCTGTGTCCGACGAAGTGGCTCAAGTGGTTCCCCGAAGACCAGGACTGGGTGGGCGATCAAGGCAAGCAGCCTAAGAAGCGGATGTGGGCAGTTCGAATCCGCTGCGGGAAACCGAGCGTGCAACAGTTGGACATCGTGCCCTTGGTGGGCGGGCAGAAGCGAAAGCGGATCCAGCTGACGATCCACGTCACCGCCCCCGTCCCCCCCAGCGACTGCGGTTTCGGCTTCTACACTGACAAAGGCCGTTACGGCTATCAGGGAGCCAAGTATGAGCGCATGTATTTCGAGCACATGCGCGAGATGGGGTGCAATACGTTTACGGCGTATAGCGGCAGCGCCGACGACATCGTGCGTCAGCTCGACATCGCGTACGAAGCTGGCCTGCTCGACAAGCGCTTTGCCGTGTTGGTTCTGGACGGCTCTCCAGACCCAGAGCACTTCGAAGTAATAATCAAAGCGAGGCAAATAGGCAAATACAGCAAGGACTGGCCGGAACTGATTTTTTACGGCCACGACGAGCCCCAAAACACGGTTGACGCTGGGAAGCAGGCCCGCGCGCTGACCCGCAAGATTCACGAGATCGGCAGGCAGGCGAGGATCCCCTTGCGAACGGCGACAGCCATCGGCAGTTCGCAGTGCTTGCACTTTGGCGATGGATTGGACGTCTGGATCGTCCATTCCCCGGGCTCCAGTGATTTCCTGCGCGAGAGATGTCAGCGAGACGACAAGGGATGGTGGATGTACAACTGCCGTATCCAGGGAACCAACCCGGCCTTCCATCGTTACTACACCGGCGTGTGGACCTGGAAAGTCCGACCTCGCGTCAACCTGGTGTGGGGATACATGCAGGACGCTGCCAGCAAGGTGCTTGAAGACGGCACATGGAACGCCAAATACGTATTGGAGCATGCCCTACCCACGCCAGAAGGACCGATGGCCACCGCGGGTCTGGAAGGCTTTCGTGACGGCACGGTGGACTATCGTATCTTGCGCCAGTTGGAGCGGCTGGTGGAGGAAAACCCCGGCAACGAGCACGTGCCGCTCATCGCCGCCTGGTTCCAGGATCTCTACGACCAGACTTACCCGAACACCTTATGGCCTGGTCTTCCTCCCCTTGATTGGGAAATAAACTACAAATCCGGGACGGTGGTGGGCACGGTCCTTCCGCCGGTGGACTGTGCCAGCGTGCGTGAGCAGGCGCTTAAGTTTATCGAGCAGTTCTAGTTGCCACCGGAACCAATTATCGGTTTGAACCTGAGTTCAGGAGAGAGCAGTCATGCGAATACACCGGCCTTTTGACTTGACGCTCATGGCGACCGTTGCCCTGGCGGCCGTCTTGACCGTGTCGGCAAAAGCCTCCACTTACAGTGACTTGATCCTGTCCGACGGGGCTGTAGCCTACTATCGGCTTGGCGAGCATTCGGCGGTTGGCGGCGGGGCACCGCCCGCCGATAACAGCGAACCACCGGCACAAGGGGGAACGGCTGTCGACGAGCTGGGCAATAATTCGGGGAGCTATTTCGGCGGTGCATCGACCGGGGTATCGGGTGCCACCAACGATGGCGACGCGGCAGTGGATTTTAACAGTGAATATTTTTCCACAGAAAGACAGAGGCTCAAAACCAGGGGGCCTTATGTCCAAGTACGCGATGGCGACGATTCGCTGGACCTGACCGGCCAAGGTACTCTCGAGGCCTGGATCAACATGAGCAGAAGCGGTGCCACCGCCGTTCCGCCGCGCCAAACCATTGTGGCCAAGGGAGAGAGTTTGGGTCCAGGCAACAACCCGATCAACTACCACCTCATGCTTTTCGACGATGTACAAGAGCCGAATAATCCTGCCCGTCATGGATTTCACTATGCCCGGGGAACCCCGCTGGAAGCCGACGTGACCTGGCAGATGTCCACCGAAGAGTTGGCCGCGCTGCAGAACACGTGGACCCACGTGGTCTTAACCATCGACGGTTCCAACGGCGAATTGTTTTTGGATGGGGTCAGTCAAGGCGTCAAAACCATTCAACAAGGGTTTTTGGCCCCAACCGGTGATGGTCCTTTCTGGATCGGTGGTTTCGACCATTTCAGCCCTGCACCCAAGACAGGATTTCAAAAGTTCAAAGGAGCCATCGACGAGGTAGCCATTTATCCCGATGTACTTACGAATAAGGAGATCACCGAACACTATGAAGTAGCCAGCCGAGGTGGCGTGCGCACGTATGGGACTCGGCTGCCTGCCGTCAAGGGGGTACTCCATGTGTACGCCACGTTTGACGTGGGGTCATCCAATCCACTGCCCCTGGTGGGCGGGAAGCTGCAAGGTAATCAGAGGATCACGCTGGGTCAGTTCGAGGGCGAAAGGTTGACGCCTGTCGTGCGTTTCGGTCTACGCGAGAGCCACAAGCTGACCGTCGCCGAGCGGCCGTTCATCACGCCCTATCTTTTTGACGGACGTCTGCATTACTACGGCATGTACGCCCGGCCGGGCACACCGTACGACTTCAAGCTCAGCATCGACCTCGACCGGAAGCGGTTGACCGCGTGGGTCAGCGGTCGGGGCGATGACGAGTGGTTCCGCTTGGCTGATGATGCTCTGCTCATCAACGACGTGACAGCAATCGATGGGCTCCAAGTGGAGCAGTTTGTCGGCGCCCGAGGAATCCGGGACATCAGGGTAACAAGTGAGCCCTGGTCACCCGGTGAGACGGTACGCCCGCATCCGAGCGCGAAGCAGAAGCGCGCTGTCCGACCAGGTGCAGGCATCCACCTGCAGCCCATGCGCTCGGTCTGGAGAAAGCCCCAGCGGCACGTGACCGTGTCCCGGGGACCCGCTGCCCACCACGCGTTTCCTGATGTCGCCTTGGCCGGTCCCGACCATCTCGTCTGTGTTTTCAATCACCAGTCTCACACCGGGGGCGAGAACCGAATCTCCGTAGCTCACAGCCACGATTGCGGTCGGACCTGGGACGAGCCGGTCCCCATCAAGGAAGGTGAAGCCGGCTGTCCGCGGATACAGAGGCTGAAGGATGGTGCGCTTCTCCTACTGGGGGAAGCTCCCACGCGTGCTTCCTCGCTGGAAAGCACAGACGGCGGTAGTACGTGGACGAACCTGCGCTGGCTCAGAGGGAAAGGGGCGTCGTGTCCAAGTCGGGTAGCGGAGCTTGCCGACGGCTCCTGGCTTGTCGGCACCGTCTACTTTCCGAAGCAGGGGAACGAGACGGAGAAGCTGCAGTTCTACCGCTCGACTGACCGCGCTATCACCTGGAAGTTCTGGTCGGAACCGCCAGCCTACCCACCTTTCAATCTCAGCGAGCAGAGCATCATCGAATTGCCCGACGGTCGGCTGCTGATGTATGCCCGCGAAGTCCGAGACGACGGCTCCCCCGGCTTGAAGGCGTACTCTAACGACAAAGGCAAGACGTGGGAGATTCACGAGCTGCCCTTTGCCGTCGTCGGGAGAACATGCGCTGAACTGCTAAAAGATGGTCGCGTGCTCCTCACCTTTCGGACGATGATCGGCCGGCCGGGTCTTTGGGCCTGGGTAGGAGACCCCGATGACTCGACGCCATATCTCGCTGCCGGTGCCCATTTCAACGATAACACCAGCGTCGGTTTGCAAAAAGACGCTTTGCACATCGACGGGGACGGTGCCCGGGGTCAGTTCACACAGTACTATCTTCGGCAGCCGGACAGCACCGTGACGATGATCGACGTCAGCGTGGAAGTGAAGGTCCTCGCCAACAGCGGTCGCGCTGCCACGCTCTCCGTTCCCTACGTAGGTAAACTCCGCGTCTTCCGAGACCGTGTCGAATTGGCTCACGACGGCGTTGAGGAGCCGGTCCTGACCGCTGCGGTGACTCCCGACGAGTTTCACGTCTATCGCGTTGTACGGCGCAACGACTCGGCGCAGGTCACGATCGACGGCAAGGTCACGCTGGAGGTGAAGAAACCGGATCAGCGTCTCCTGCCGACCAGCTGGGCGTCACCGAAATGTAGCCTCTACCGGCTTGCCTTCGGGAACGAGCCGGAAACGCCCTGGCCTCTGATTCACGACTATGAGATCAGCCGCAAGGTGACCGGCTACAGCGTCTGGCGCCGCGCCAGTGTGGTTCTTGACGACCCCCAAGGAGGCAAGTATACGGCGACCTGGCGCGCCGGGAGTGACGGCTTTCCGGACCAGTACCAGTTGGACCACATTATTGAAGTCGACGCCAGTATCACGGGCAACGACCAGGGCTACTCGGGCTGGGTCGAGCTGGAGGACGGACGCGTTTTCGTCGTCAACTACACCGATGACACTGCGCCGATGATAAAGCAGCTCCCCAATCACCCCTGGCCGCTTCTTGGTGTTCCCTGGATCCGGGGAACGTTTCTCCTGCCTTCGGACTTGCCGGGATCTGGATTGTAGGATTTACCCAGGGGATGGAACGGGCCCCCGTGATTGTTGGCCTGCCGCGGCAGGAGAGGTTCTTCCCCACTGAAAAGCCATCCTCGCGAGTGCGCGTGAAGTAGCGTAACACCTTGCGGATCTCCTCGAACGGGGTATCTTTGTGTCGTTGGTAGGCGCCAAACGAGGGAAGCGGTGTAGTGTTCGGCAGATCGCGTCGCGGCGTTGCGAGCTCGGTTTTAGCCACGAATCTGATTCACCTACGAGACGAGCTCGTAGGGGTCTTTTTCACGACTTTGGACATGCATCCAATACATTGTAAGGGGTGCAGAGGAAAGGTTGTTCAATGACCCCCCACACAAGGATCGGCGCGGCCGTATTTGCAGTCACGGTGGTTCTCTTCCCACCCACGGAATGCCGCGGAGCAAAAGATGCCGATCGAGAGGCAATCCGGGCTTGGACACCGACGACCTGCCTGCGGCCGAAACGGCCTACTTGGAGTTCTGGCGGACCCGTAAGGATCGGAGAATCCTCTGGAACCCCCATTTCCCGCCGCGCAGCTTGGCAGTGCGCACCGGCTCCGCTTCCGATTTCTTCCTCGATCCGGCGCCGCGGACGATTTCGTGGCGGGACCGCGAGAAGTTGAAAAACCGGATTTACAAGGGAAATGCCTCGGCAGACTTCGACGCGCCGACCGAATGGAATCTGCTTGAAATGGCCGACCTGATGCTCAAGGACCGCCTGGTACATATCCGCCAGGGAGATTTTCTGCCGCCGCTGGAAATGGGAAACCCCTGGAACTGGGACATCGTGACCAACAACGACCCGTACACCAACGGGTTCGTGCATCGGCATTACTTCATGCCCGTGCTTGGACAGGCTTACTGGCTCACCGGCGAGGACAAGTACGTCGGGAAGCTGGTCTCCGTCTGGACCGACTGGATTCGCCGCGCCGACGGCGGGCGGAAGAACCAGGGCCTGGCCCCGATGTACCAGGCATTGATCCATCCGAGCACGCTCGAGATGATCCTGGGCTCGCCGGCTTTGAAGCCAAGGGCCTTCTGCCGGATCGTTGCGTACCTGCCCAAAGGTCCTGTCCCGTGGCTCACTAGGGGGCCTCGCGGCGGAAACCGGTCAATGCCATTCTCTCGATCGCCACGGCACTGCCGGAGTTTAAGCAGTCAGACGGTTGGCAGAAGACGGCCATGAGCTATCTCTCGAAATCCTCCAGCGGCATGACCTATCCCGACGGCGGTTTTGCCGAGACGACGTTTATGTACTCGACGGGCACGGCGTCGGCTCTCTTGACCTGTGCGGACAATCTACAAGCGACCGGCGTAACCGTTCCCGAGGCCCTATCGAGCCGGACGGAGAAGTGGGGTGAGTATTTCGTTTACAATGCCCGCCCGGATTGGCTGCTCCCCTGGACCGGCCACGGCGGTCGTGAAGGCCGCATGTTAATGACAAGCGTTTAGAAACAGAGGCGGGTCGACCGAGGCAGGTGATCGCCTCAGTTTGCGACCGTCCTGTGTGGGGGGCTTCCTTCGGCGACGGCACTCGTACCAATCACACAGCCGGTTATGCCGACTCCGATTGATACAACAAGCCTCGCAACCTCACGGATCAACAAGGTCTGTGACATGGACGGATCTCATACATAGAGAAAGTTCAAAGAAACTATCGAGGCGGAGCGAATCCGATCGACGTTTTGATCCAAGAGCCGTAACTGCAGCCACCGCCGGCTGCGGAGGAGAGTAGCATGCCGGCTGTTTACGAAGTAAGCCCTCTCGCACTTTTGCCGATCCCGATCACGAGCAGCACGACGATTTCATGGAGTGGAGCGGCTCTTTCGACGCTGAAGAGTTTTCTGTTGAGCAGCCGACGAGGGCGATGAGAAAGAGATTGCCGGGATGACGCCATCCGACAGCTACTTGCGATTGCAGGTCGGCGGCCTCTCCCACTTCAAGATGTACTCCCAGATCAGTTTTCGTTCAACCACGCGAATGAAGTGCGGCTGAAGTTCTTTCGGCAGTCCGTCTACAGGCCAGGCGGCAACGTACAGTGTATGCCCATCGTCGCCAAATTCTTCACGATAAGTCCAGCCACCACTGTGAGCGAATTTCCCCTGAAAAGCAGATCGGTTGAATTGATTCCAGCGGGCTGAGAGAGTTTGGCTGCACGTTTCACCGAAGTAAATGATTTCCTCTGTGAGAGGACACGCTGTCCCGCTTGGCGGATGCTCGAAACGAGCGAGAATGTAAACGGCCGGCTTCGTTCTCCCATCGATCCTCTTACGATCTGCCCAGGGCATCCAATCTGAAAACGAGAGTTCGGGAACTTCGATGATAGCTCCTTGTCAGACAAGAATAAGGACTACAGTCACTCTCCCGCCAGCCACTCCCGATAGGCAAATATCTGCATCAGCTTATCGAATCCGCCGACCAGCCTGCCCTTGGATGCCTTTCCCACTTGAATTCACTATTTCCTCCTTGTAGGCTCCAGATCTGTCGGTGGAAATCAGTTTTCCTATCAGTTACAGCGAGAGTTACCACGTTATACTGGAAATTCCAATTTACACAAAAAAGAAAGAAACAACATGATGACAAGTCGCAGAAAGAGAATTATTGTTGTAGGAATCGTGGGGGTAGTTGCATTTTTGTCAGCGTTCTCCAACAGTGTTCGTGCCGTCGAGGTAAAACGATATGACAAGTTCCGAGAGCTGCCGGTTACCAGTATTAAGCCTCGAGGATGGCTAAAGACATATCTACAGCTTCAGCGCGACGGCTTGACCGGACACTTGGATAAGGCTTCCGGCTTTCCTTTCAATCAAGCCGGCTGGGCGGCTCCTTATCCTGGAAAAGGCGGTGATTTCGGCACATACCCAGAATGGGGACTGTGGCTCGACGGAATGATACGCTGTGGATACCTCTTAGAAGATAATTTTCTGATTCAAAAAGCAAAAACACAATTTGAGTATGTGCTTACTCATCCAGCCAAGAACGGCATTCTGGGACCAAACTGGAATGATTGGACTGAAGTGGGGCCACATGAGAAAGGCGCCTGGCGATACGCACAGTTCAGGTTCTTTCATGCTTTGAAGGCTGAATTTTTTGCCACAGGTGATGACCGGATTCTGCCTGCCATGCAAAAGCACTACTTAATCATACCGCCTATACAACATGCCATTCACCAGGGCGTATGTAATATAGAGCACATGAGTGTACTCTACGGGCTCACTGGTAATAAGCAAATGATGGAAAGAGCATTAATGGCGTGGCAGAAAGTTAACGAGCCTGAGATTGCCCACTACAGAAATTTTGACATTCCGCTGGATGTTCTACTTTCTGATAAGAAGGCAACTGCACACGGCTTGACGTACACAGAGGCCTTAAGAATACCGGCAGTTCTGTACATGTACACCGGGCAACAGCAGTTGTTGGATGCAGCTATCAACGGTTTTCGTAAACTTGACCGAGACCATATGCTGATCGACGGCTGCCCCAGTTCTAACGAATGCCTGGCAGGAAAGAACCCTCGCGTGGCTCACGAAACCTGTGTGGTGAGCTCCTACTCCTGGGGCGCAGGATATATGCTGATGATTACCGGCAATACCAAGTGGGCTGACAAGATTGAGCGAATTATCTTTAATGCAGGCATCGGTTCTGTCACCAAGGATTTCAAGGCCAATCAGTACCATTCGTCTCCCAACCAGGTCATCTCGACCAGTAAATCAAGCCACAATTGTCAAAGCCCATCGAGACGGATGCAATATAGGCCGGGATTTATGACACAGTGCTGCTCGGCAAATGTTAATCGCTTTATGCCTAATTATGTATTGAGAATGTGGCTTAAAGACTGCAGCGGCGGATTGGTGGCTGCACTGTATGGCCCAAGCAAGATCAGTGCAAAAGTTGGCGCTGACAAGCAGAAAGTTACCATCGTAGAAAGAACCGATTATCCCTTCTCTGAGGAAATTGAATTTGAGATACAAACAGAAGGGAAGGTTTGTTTTCCATTGCAGCTTAGGATTCCTGGCTGGTGTCAGAGAGCTTCGCTTTCTTTAAATGGCAAGCTAATGAATATTGAGACAAAGGCCGGTTCATTTGTAAAGTTAGATCGTCAGTTTTCTAACAACGATAAGATTGTACTGTCACTTCCGATGAAACCGAAGTTAAGCTTCTGGCAGGAAGGCGGTATTGGGATTGAGCGAGGACCATTAGCCTATTCGCTACTGATAAAGGAAGACCGGCAGATAGAAACGGATCCCCCCTTGAGCGGTGATGTTAAGGCACATAAAGATTTTCCCGCCTGGAACATAATGCCTGCAAGTCCGTGGAACTATGCTTTGGATGTAAGCTACAATCAGGAGAAGTTGGAAAAAGAAGTTGAGATTATTCACCAACCAATGGTGGACAATCCCTGGGCAATAGGCGCTGCTCCGATTCGCTTGCGGGTTCCAGCCCGCAGACTTCCCGACTGGAAACTGGAAGTAGGATCCTTATGCGACGAAGATGGCACACTAGAAGATGGTATTAGAACACCTCGCCTGCCTGCCCCGGTACTACCAGCTGGAGAGGTTGAGAAGATAACGCTTGTCCCATTGGGCAGCACGTGTATTCGTTTGACTATCTTTCCGGACTGCCGGTATAAGTGGGGCAAGGTCGCCTGTGACCGGATATGCCACGAAGATGGTACCTAGAACCCGAAGGTAGTTCCTGCCATGCAGGAGGCTGATATATTTCGGCAGTCTGACAAAGACAAATAGGAGATGGGTGACCTACCCCCCCCCTCAAACTGATCCCGTCTTCATGAGAGCATCGCATCCGGGCGCCGCCCGGAAAGGATTCTCTGAAGATGAAGAAGACACGACACACGACCGATCAGATTATTGAGAAGCTTCGCCAGGCGGACATTGCTCTTGGCAAGGGCCAGAAGGTCTCCGAGATCTGCAAGATTCTGGAGATCACCGAACAGACATCCTACCGCTGGCGTCAGAAGTACGGTGGCCTGCAGCCGGACAACATGAGCGACGCTTTCGGTTTTCGTTTGGCCAGAACTTACGACTTATCTCCTCAACCACTTTACCGGCGAAGTCGGGTCGAAATAGCGGACCGAAGAAACGTGATACGAGCTAACGGTTAAGAGTAACTGGTGGTATGCAGCGTGAACATGCAAATGGCGGGAATTGCGAGGGCCGTCGGGTTCTGACCCAGCCGAAGTCGTCGAGTCTCCAGCGTATGACCTCTGGTGAGAAACCACCGGCAACATCGTAGTCCAGCGGAATGAAAGTAAAACCATAGTTCGAAAGAGCCCACCCTCCTCTTAGCCCTGACCGCGTGCCGCTTCGAGTGCAGAGCTGTCGATACTGTTTATATAGCCGGCCGGCTCTTCCCATCATTTATCATTTCAATAGTTAGGCACAATTATTCGAGTTTCAGCCACTATTCAAGCAGAAACAGTCGGCCGTCCCCAGCCGGTACCTTCAAAGTTACCGAGTGAGTTCGCGGATCGAAGCTCTTGACAGGCACTTTTGCCCCGTCGGTTTTGCTGATCTCAACTAAATTCTCGGCCTTGCCGTAGAATGTGATGACCGCTTGTTGTTCCTTGGTGAAGTCGCGGTTGACGAGCATCAAGTAGGGCCGGCTTGAATCATCCACGAACTCGCCTAGAACCCATCGACCAGCACTAACTGAGTCCATCAACTTAGATTTAGATATGTCTCGGGTCAGAGCCGGCAAAGGCGTGGTATGGAATACCCCCGTCGATTTCAGGCGCAACAAGGTGTCACCCAGGGCGAGGACCTCTCCGTTCAGCCGACGGAGCATAGCATAGTGCCTGGTGCGGCTGCCGTCTCGCTGTATGACCGCATCGTGCCAATTGCCAGGGACCGGTGTATTGTAGGTGAACCAAAGCAAAGATTGGGCCCCGTAGGCCAGAGCGCTATATGCCTGCCAGCGGAGCTGCGCCTCGTTGGGGCTCCAGCCGACACCCCCACCCCCAACCGATGCCCCGAAGAAGCCAAAATGGATATCCGCCCTCAAAGCTTCTTGACGCGCAATCTCGAAGTTTGGGTAAAAGCTCCCGCGGTACGGGGTGCCGTTCAAGGCATAGTGATCGTAGGTGAAGAAGGACGGCTTGACTGTCTCAATGAATAATCGAACATCATTTCTGTAAGACTCATAGGATGGGTTTGCGTAGGTCGGAGGCAAATTCACCACGAAGGGTTTCGCAGGGGCCAGCCGTTTAAAACGCTTGTTCTGCTCTGCAAGTCCGGGATATTGGGGTGGTCCCGGCTCATCGTGGCCCACGAAATCATAAACACCGGGATCTCGATTTATTTTGATTAGCTCGGCGTCGGACCAAGTGAAGGCCTCGTTAGCAGGAATACGTCTCAGCAATCCATATTTTGCTTGGTAGCCGCCCACACTGAAGTTGGCCATGGCACATTCAGCCTCCCATTCGTTTCCGATTGGACCGCCCAGACCGGGGACGATGGGAAAACGCAACTGGCCCGGTTTGAGCGGGGGCAGCGACAACTCGGCAGCATAGTCCGGTATGCTGCCTTTGCGCAGGGAAAAGTTATCGAAGAGTACAGAACCAT
>Ga0310124_10003033_pt1 | contig 11416 bp, 9 predicted proteins | sample CB11b_AW_Bot5_MG_FD_203507 | JGI IMG/M metagenome (GOLD analysis project Ga0310124, IMG submission 203507) | Marine microbial communities from Western Arctic Ocean, Canada - CB11b_AW_Bot5 | ecosystem: Environmental > Aquatic > Marine > Oceanic | place: Canada: Western Arctic Ocean | collected...
GCGTAGTATCGCTTGCCGAGGCGTTTTTGCAGCTCGTGGGCGAAACGGTCGATGTCGACAACTCAAGCGACAACCCGGAAATTTCATGCGTTGGCGAATAGCCCTGACAATCTTCCGTAAGGAGTTGCTCGAAACCATCCGTGATCGACGGACGCTGGTAGTCATGCTGATCCTGCCGGCCGTGCTGTATCCGCTGCTGCTCATCGGCTTCACGCAGGTTGCCAGTCACCAGGTGTCGCAACTGTACGCGATGGAGGGTCTGGTCGCAGTTGTTGGTGAGATTCCCGAGGCGCTGAACGAGGTGCTGGCGGCGGATGCGGAGAAGCCGGCCGCGGACCAGTTGAATCTCAAACTGCTGCAGCTCGAACAGTCGCCGCAGGCACCCGCAACGCTGGGCGATGATGCAGAGGATCCCGAGATCGACGCCTTGACTGGCTGGGCCCACGATGTGCTCAAGAATGTCCAGGCCCATGCGATTCTGGTCATTGCCGGAGACTCTGAGGAGCGACTCGAGCGGGAAGATACTTCGTCGATCGTCATCCTTTACGACAATACGATCGACGAATCGCGAGCCGTCAATGACCGGCTGTTTACCTTGCTGCAGTCGTACCGCACGAAGGTCGTCTCGAAACGTCTTGCGAAGCACCCCGACCTCAGTGAGGGTTTCTTTTTCCCCCTACGCATATTCGATGAGAATATCGCGCCGCCGTACAAGCGTGGCGGTTATCTTGCCGGCCGTGTGCTGCCGATGATCCTGATCATGATGGTGCTGCTCGGCGCCTTCTACCCGGCCGTCGACCTGACTGCCGGCGAAAAGGAACGTGGCACGATGCAGACACTGCTGACGGCGCCGGCACAGCCGCTGGAAATTATTTTCGGTAAGTTTATGACTGTCTTCTGCGTGTCGATGGCATCGGCCATGGCGAATCTGATCAGCATGGCGGCAGCCTTTGCCTGGGTGGCCAGAGATTTGCCGGGGGAGTCGGAAATTGCCTTCCGCATTGGTGGCGGCACGATCGGCATGGTTTTTCTGCAGCTTATCCCGATCGCTCTGTTGTTTGCGGCGCTGATGATGGCAGTTGCAGTGTTCGCAAGAAGCTACAAGGAAGCGCAGAATTATCTGACGCCGGTCTACATGCTGATCATCATTCCGGTGACCATGGTTGCCCTGCCGGGCGTCAAGCTGGTCGGATTCACCGCCGGCGTGCCGGTGCTCAACATCGTGCTGCTGATGCGCGATCTGATGACTGAGCCGCCGCGCCCCGAGATGATGACGCTGGTGCTGATCGCCAATGTCGTTTACTCGGTTCTGGCCCTGGTCGTGGCGGTGCGCATTTTTACTACCGAGCAGATTCTACTGGGCGGCAACGGTGGGCTCGGGGATATATTCCGGATGCGTCCGACGATCGGCGGTGTGCGGCGGGCCACACCGATGCTGTCGGTCTCGGTATTCTGCATCGCGCTTGTCGTGCTGCTTTATCTCGGCACGATGGTGCAGGAGGCGAACCTGATCTGGGGCATGGTGGTGACACAATGGGGCCTGTTGCTGGCGCCGGTTTTAGTGCTGGTCATGGCATTGAAGCTGGACGCCCGGGAGACTTTCATGCTTCGCATGCCGTCGCTGTGGGGTTGGGTTGCGGCGATCATCCTGGGATTGACCTCCTGGGCAGTGCTCGGTACCTTCGCAAGCTGGTTGCAGAACCTGGTGCTGCCCGTGCCGGCGGCGTTCGAGCAGATGATGGAAAAGGCGCTCGGCCTGACCGACGCCGATTATCCGGATCCTCTGCTGCTGCTGGTTTTTTCGGTTTCTCCCGGGATTTGCGAGGAGTTCCTGTTCCGCGGCCTGATCATGGCCGGACTGCGGCCCGTCCTGAAACGGTGGTCGACGATCTTGCTGGTGTCGCTGATGTTTGGTATTTTTCACATCAGTATTTACCGTATCCTGCCAGCGATGATCGTTGGTATCGTGGTGACGCTGGTGGCTTATCAGACCCGCAGCATCTGGACCGGTGTCCTGCTTCATGTGATCAACAACGCAACGCTGCTGATGGTGTCGAGACACAGCATGTTGAAACAGGCGCCAGGGGATGTGCAGCAGGCCGATAACCCGTCGTTTTTCCTGCCGGTCCCGTGGCAGGGCACGGAGGTGCGTTGGCCAGTGATGTCGATATATATTGTTTTGTTCGCCGCAGGTCTGATCGTGCTGATGCTGGCCACTCGTGATCAGTCAGAGGATTTTGACGTTGCAGCGGTACCCGCGGAGTCCCCATGACCGATGACGATCAACGTACGCCAGACATCAATCTCGGTGATGACCTGTTTTTCATCCCGGCCGATGACGAGCATGTCCGCCGTGAACGTGCCAAAGCCCGGGAATTGCGACAGTCGCAGTGGTGGAAGAACATCCGTGGCCGCGGGCGCTGCCACTATTGCGATGAGGCGGTGACGCCGGCCGATCTGACGATGGACCACGTCGTGCCGATCATCCGTGGCGGCCGGACCACGAAAAGCAACGTCGTACCGTGCTGTGCGACGTGCAACAGCAATAAACAGAGCCTGGTACCCGTGGAATGGCAGGCCTACGTGGCTCGACTGCGTGACGAGTCGAAGCGGCAATCATAGCGTGGTCGCGCAGGTTTCGTGTAATCGTCGATTCTGTTTCTTCCGTGGAACGGACGGGACCGGCCATTCCACGGAAGAAATGGACTATGGCTGGCCGTCGCGGATGACGGTGTATACATCGTCGAGACGGCCGACACGGTGCACGATCGGGCTGTCGGGAAAGTTGTCATCGAAACCGAAGCGTATGTGCCCGACATAATACAGATGCTGGATAGACCCCGGCATGAAGTGGTCTGGTACATTCAACTCCCCCAGCACGCCGACGTGGTTGACGCCGACAAGATCTACATGTGAAGCGGCAAACGGCGTGGCGCATGCCAGTGCCTGCTCGTTGCCCCCGACCAGAACCAGGGTACTCTCGGTCGATGCGCGGTTGATCCATTCTATCGCTTCCTTGTAACTCGACACCCAATAGTCGGTGTCGTAGCGCTGTGACGGCTGCTTTCCGGCGATGAAATTGAAATAGGAAGTCTGGTAGGGGTGCAGTTTGTACATCTTCACGGCCGGCACCAGCAGTGCTGCAGCGGCGATTGCCGGGATCAGATATTTTCGCTTCGTCCGCTGTGCCACCCATCTGACCGCGAGTCCGGCGAAGAGCGCCAGCGCCGGCAGCACGAATAGAAAATGACGCAGCCCGTCGTAGATGTTTGGGCGTTTGATCAGGTAGATCAGCAGCGGAACGGCGAGCCACAGTTGCAGCAGACTGCAAAGCACAGCCTCGCTGCTGCGCCAATCCCGACGCTGCAGAGAGACGCTGTATGCGATGCCGATGACGCTCATGGCGAGCAGTGCCAACGGCGTCGTGATGACGATGTACTTGATCAGATAGTACCAGGGCAGGGCATCACTCTTGACTATTCGGCCTTCGAACAGGACGTCGTATTTCTGGGGGAACGATGTTGCTGCGCCGAAAGCACGCAGCGGGTTGCGCAGCGGATCTTCATGAGCCCATGGCCAGACGGCGATCATCAGCACCCAGCACAGCACCAGTGCGGCGATCCAGGGCAGGACAACGGAGGGCCAGCGCTTGTCGGTTTCTGCCGGCCGGCCGCGACGGGCCAGCCACGTATGTGTCGCGGCGAGCCCGGCGATGCCGAAAACGAAAACACCCCCGGCACGCGTCGCCAGCAGCAGCCCGACAGCGGCGCCGCAGGTGAGGGCGTGCCGCCAGCCGATGGTTTCGGCGCGCACTGCGTAAGCCAGCGCGAGCATGGACCAGGCGAACGCGCAGGCGAACGGGATGTCCTTGGAGTTGTTGAAGCTGTGCCCATAGAAGCGTGGCAGCATGATCAGCGCCAGCATGCCGAACACCATGGCGAGCCCGCCAAAGCTGCGACCGAACAGTGCGACGGCAACCACCGTCATTACGGCGCAGAGTGCGATACAGAGGTGACGGATTTCGACTTTCAAATCCCGCGCTGACTGATACCATGCGGCACAGACGAGTTCGAAAACGGGGCCGTAGTACTTGAGGTCGAAGTAGGTGTTACAGCTGCGATCCTCTCCGCCGCTGTCGAAATACTGCAGGACCAGTTCGCCATAACGTGATTGCACATTCTCATCCCAGGTGACACCGTAGTCACGCCAGGTGAAGAGGATGATGACGAGGTAGAGAAAGAGTATGAAAGGCGCGCTGCGACACCATCGTCGGTCCGGTCGAGGCGTTGCTGAATCGCTCATGGGCGGTTTTACTGGCGGGCGCTCGGAGAGCTTGGCGCTACTTATCCGGACTTTTCTTTGAGCAGTTCTGCAATCTTGCCATGCAGAATCTGATTTTCGATACGGAGCCTGACGATGGGGTCATCGCTTGCCGGGGCGGATGATTCCACCTTTTCCTGGTCAGATGCCAGTGCGTCCAGCATCTGATCGATCTTCTCTTGCAGAATATCGTTTTCGATTCTCAGTCTTGCGTCCGAGTCTGCAGTCTGTCCGTCTAGCTCGCGAACGCGGTTTTGCGCTGCTTCAAGCTCTTTCTGAATATTCTTGGCCGTGTCGGCGGCTTCCGTGGTTTGCTTTTTGAGCTGCTCCTGCAGAGAATCGCTTTCGGCTTTCAGTTTCGCGTCAGACTCTGCAGCCTGTTTCTCGAGTTGTTGAAGGTGTTTTTGTGCAGATTCCAGTTTTGCCCGGACTTCTTCGACTTCGCCGGTGGCTGTCGAACTGTTTTTCGTGAGTTTCTCGCCGAGGAACTTGTTTTCGGCTTTCAGTTTTGCGATCAACTTCGTGTGCTCCTCCTGCTCTGCGTTTCGGCGGCCCACAGTTGCTTCGAGCTTCTCCCGAAGTGCCTTCGTTTCGCTGGTGTTCTTCTCGTTCTCCGCCTCGAGTTTTTGTTTTTCGTTCTGGGCAGCGATGTGGTCCTGACGTCCCTTGATGCTCAGCTCGGCGGTCTGGCTGGCCAGCTTATCGACATCGGCTTTGAGCCTGACGTTATTTTCGCGCAGCTCTGTGCATTTTTCTTCGAGTTCTTTGGCGCGTTTGTCCGCCTGGGCCCGGCCGTGCTTGAGTGCGGTAATCTCGGTGGCATGTTGCCCGGAGGCGCTGCCGTCGGTGGCGGAGAGGCCGTCGATCGTGTTCTGCAGCTTACGATTGCGGTTCGCAAGTTTGATGTTCTCGGCCCGTAGCTCGTTGTAGGAGTCACGATCGACCGTGACTTCTTCATCCATCTCATCCTTCGCGGATGCTGGCACCGGGGTAGCCATCGGCATCTTGCCCCCCTGTAAGGGCACGGCAGCGGCGACGTTAATTTTTCGTTGTGTGTCAGGCATCGTTCGACCGTCCTGCTTTCCTGAATTACCTCAAGGTTCGGCCCGTAATGTAGCACACGTTTCACTGAAACTGCGGTTTCGTGATATATGGGATTGATGGATCGGTACCTGGTGATTCTATTTCACGGGCAGAAATGTGCCATGCCGAAAAAATGTGCTCAGAGCTGCATGACTATGTTGATATCGATCGCGGCTTTACGTAGTTCTGCAGGTATTGGCGGCAGCTCACTGAGGTTTTGCAGGCAGGCCTCGACGGACTGGTTCATCATGTTGTTGTTGCTGCGCTTGACAATGCGCCTCGTGGCGATACTGCCGTCGGCCCGGATAGTCAGCGCGACGGTGACCCGGAGCGGCTGATCGCCGATCATTGTCCCGTGCGGCTCGTTCCAGGTTTCGTAGAGTTGGGCTCGGACATGGCCGAGGTATTCCTCGCTGATCTCGACAGCGACGGCTTGGCGATCCGGCGGTTCGGCATTGAGCTTGGCGAAGTCTTTGAGCAGTTGCCGGTGCAGCGCATCGGTGTCGACGATCGGCTTGGCAGGTGGCAGTGCGGGGCGAGGCCGTACCCGTTCATTAAGGCGTGCGCGCTGCCGGATTTCTTCGGCGGTGTTATAAGTCTTCGGGACAGGTTCCGTAGATGGCAGCCCAGCATGTGCCGTCGGTGGTTCTACGGACGGTCCGGGCGCTGTTGGTGGTTCGGGAGCCGGGGGCGACGGTTTTGCAGGGGGTTCGGGTGTTCGCACGGGCGGCACCGGTCCGGGTTCCGTAATGTCCGGCACCAGTGAGTCGAGGGTACGCAGGCTAACATGAATCGCTTCGTCGGGTTGCCGCGGTGTATCAGCCATTCGGTATATACCCCAGGCAGCAACAACCACAACAAGGTGTACGGCGGTGACAATGGTCGTGATGCGGCGGCCGGTCATTCTTCGATCAGCGTCAACAGCGACACGTCCGTGATACCGACATTCTTGATGGTGCGCATAATGGTGATGACTTCTCCGTACGGTCTGGATTCGTCGGCGCGGATGTGATACCGGGTGTCCGGCGCCGTTTGCTCGAGCCCCTGCACCAAGTTTTCCAGTTCTGCCAGCGACAGCGTCTTTTCGTCGATACGGATGTCACCGACGCGGGTAAGGTTGATGATCTTGTGAACGGTATCGACGATCGGTTCGGCGTTGAGCGCCGGCGGCGTGACATCGACGGCGTACTCGAGAGCCGGCGCAGTGATCATGAAGACAATGAGCAGCAGAAAAGTAAGGTCCATCAACGGTGTCACATTGATGGACGTGATCGACTGTAGTCGATTTTCCTTACGATGACGGCTCATGTGCGGTCTGCATCCGGTTCAGGACACCAGCGCCGACTTTAGAAGTCCGAGGAGCTGTTCGGCGGCGTTGTCGAGATCGATGGTGAGTTTTTTGATCTTGTTGGTCAGCAGGTTAAAACCGATGAGGGCGGGAATCGCGACGAGCAGGCCGACGACGGTCGTGAGCAGCGCGCCGCTGACACCTGGTGCGATGGCGTTGATATTCGCCTTGCCCTGGGCGGCCATGCCGCAGAACGCTATCATAACGCCCCAGACGGTGCCGAGCAACCCGAGGAAAGGTGCAGCGCTGACGATGGACCCGAGCAGTCCCAGACGCTCCTCCATGGTCATAATCTCTTCGTCGACGACACGTTCCACATGCGCTTCGACCTGGTCGAAGTTGTGCACAGAAATCTTCCCGAGATTCTTCTTGCCGGTCATCAGTGGTTCTGCCTGCAGCCCCTGCATCCGGGCCACTACCATGACCGCCTCACCGGCGACCACCCGCAGTGGGCCCTGAATATTTTTGAGGCCGAGACACAGTTCATCGGCAGAGGTCAATCGGTCGATATGCTTATGGGCGGTGCGTAGACGCCTGCTGATTTGGCGCAGGCTCAGCCACTTCTCGACAATGATTGTCCAGGCCAGCACGCTACAGAAGAACAGGAGCAGGACGACGAGACGTCCGAAAGTATCGCTCTGTTCGAAGGCATAAAACGGCGATGCCATATCGCTGCACAAGCTTCGTTTGGGTCGAGGTGCACCCGTGCCGGTGGCTGCGGCGCGGGCGCGCGGGACGTTTAGGTGACAATTGAAGAACGATAGATTCAGATTGGCGTGAATACCAGTTTCGATCTAAATTTATTTGCAACGACCTGCCCAAACAGGTATCGTATCCAATTAATTAAGCGGGAACAATGGCAGAAATCTCGGTCTTCTCCTGGAACTCAGGTAAGGCCGGCCCCGTTCCTTCTCCATCAGCCCAGGAGATATTTTATGGCAGACAAGCCACCAGAACAAAGTCTGATGAGTGGACCCCCTGCAGGGGACGGCGGTTCTGGCCAGTTGACGAAGACGGCGACCGCGCGGTTGTCCTGCACGGGAATGGGCATGACGCCCACCGAGAAAAAAGCGGCAAAGTCCGCAGCACCGTCGCTGTCGTCCCCGCCGCCGCCGACACCGCCGATACCGCCGACACCGCCGTCACCCCCGTCACCCCCATCCCCGTCGTCGTCCCCGCCTGCATCGTCCCCACCGGTGTCGTCCCCGCCTGCATCGTCCCCGCCGCCGGAAATTGGCAGCCAGGAGATCTATTCCGTGGCGACTGACACAGACGTTGGCTGTCCGCAGTGCCAGGACCGCTTCGAGATATCACCAGAGCTTTTCGAGGCTTTAGCGGAATGTCCGAAATGCCAATGCGAGTTTGTGATCAAGCCGCCGGGAACGCCCTCTCATCAATCTGCTGGCCCTGCCAAGACTGACACTTCCAAACTTGATCGACCGGCGCCTTCGGAGTCCAAGCTCAAGTTGCCCTCGGCGCCGCCAGCAAGCGCTGAATGGCAACCGCCATCGGCACCGCGACCGCCGGGCGTAACCGGGACTCCAGCCCCACCCGCTGGGTCGCCGGACCCTGATGCGTCGTCGGCCCCTGACGCGTTGTCGGATCCTGACGCGTTGTCGGATCCTGACGCGTCGTCGGATCCTGACGCGTCGTCGGATCCTGACGCGGCCCCGGAGACAGCTGCCAAGAGCGCCGGCAAAGGAAGCAACAAGACGGTAGTTATTGTTGCGGTCGTGGTCGTGGTGGTGGTCGCAGTCGGGGGTTTCGTCGCTTGGAAGATGTTCATGTAGGGCAAACGGCAGCGCCTCCCATAATCGCACAGCTGAGGTTGTAATCGGTCGTTGAGTGACTATTTCTTCAGCTTTTCTATGTTACCGGTCGGCGTCCACAAACAGTGCGGTCTAATCTGTACATGACTTGTATCCTCCGTGTTCTCTTTACGTCCATTCTTCTCTTCCTGCTCGGCGCCCGGGTGATGGCGGTGGGGATCGACGTTTATGCCCGCGAAACTTCCTTCGACCCAGAGACCAATCTTTTGCTCGGCAAAGGCGATGTCCGCATTGACTACGAGGACATCACGATTTTCGCCGATGAAGTGACCCTCGACCGCGACACTGGCGAGTTCTCTGCCCGCGGAAATATCCGGCTTGTCCGCGGGGAAAGTACCTGGACGGGAGAGAGTATCGACGGCAATATTCGCACCAACACCTTTGCCTTCCCGGAACACGAATCATTTCTTGACCCATGGCACATGACAGGCGGCGCCAGCTCCGGCACGATCGACGGCATAGTGACGACGACAGATTCCTCTGTCTCTACCTGTGAATACCTCACGGACGGGCACGCTCACTGGCGATTGGACGCCGCTGAGTTGAAATATTCTGCCGATGGCCACTGGTCAGCCCGCAACGTCGTGTATCGCATTGGCGATGTCCCCGTCATGTATCTGCCGTACGCCACTGGCAGCGCGCGCACCGAGATCGGCAACCTGATCATCCGCCCGGGGTATAAGAGTGATTGGGGGCCTTACATCGATGTGTCGCGGGCCTTCGACTTAAACGAGGATCTGGAGCTGCATCTGGGTGTCGGCTACCGCCTCAAACGCGGCCCGTCGGTGGGGCTGGAACTGCAGCAGGAACATATACACGGCACCACGGGTGTGAGTGTTTTCGCCATTCACGATTCCGATCCGCCCACCGATGAGACGATTGCCGGCGAGGACTTTAACGGTCGCTTCGCGGTGGAGGAAGACCGGTTTCGCTTTGGTCTGAAACATCGATCAGATTTCACGGACGAGTTGATTTTGCGCGGCGCTATCGACTACCGCAGCGATCCTGACATGCTGGTCGACTTTTATCGTCGCGAGTATTACCGAAACTCGCAGCCGTCGAACTTCGTCAATTTCGGATACTTCGGCGACCGCTTGTCGCTGTCGCTTGATTTTCATCCGTCGATGAATGATTTCGAATCGGTCATCGAGCGTTTGCCGGAGCTCCGTCTCGATCTGCCCCGTCAGCAACTCGGCTACAGCATGCTGCATTACCAGAGCGAGACGTCGTTTGCCAGCCTGCGCACCAATTGGCGTTCGTACGATCGGTTGCGCGACGACACCTTGCCCGATCCGTCGGACTACGCCACGGCGCGGTTCGATTCGATGCACATGTTGTTGCTCCCGCTGCGGCTGGACTGGCTCAATGTCGTGCCGCGTGCCGGTGGCCGTGTAACCTGGTATGGGCGGAGTAGCGATACCGCCGTTACCGATGCACAGTTTAACGGCAACTTGCTGGCAGACGACCCCCTCGGCCGGCCGGATGTCACGGCGTTGGTCAGTGACTATGACGACGATGGCGGTGCCCGTACACGCTGGCTTCACGAGATTGGTCTCGAACTGTCGTTCAAGGCTACAGCCACCTGGTCCGATGTGCAGTACGAACCGCTGGAAATCGACGGTCTGCGCCATGTCGCGATGCCGTATGTCAATATCACGCACATCAGCGACCCGAACGTCGACAAAGAGAACCTCTATTACTTCGACACCATCGATCGACTCGACCACCTCAACGTCGTACGCTTCGGTTTGCGCAATGACTTGTTCACGCGCCGTGACGCAGGTACGCATCGCGTCTTCTACAGCGATACCTTTTTCGACCTCTACCCGTCGCCGGAAGACGACGATCACCGGTCCGGCGACCTCGGCGAGATCGGCGGTGTGACTGTCAACGACGAATTGTCGCTGTGGTACAAAGTCCTGGTCGATGTCGGTCGATGGAACACGAAGGTGGTCAATGTCGGGGCGCAGATCGGGGCGCCCGACCGGCTGAACGCCAATATCAGCTACCTCTACCGTGACGAGTTCGTGTCTCGCTTCAATTATTCGATGGCTGCCGACTACCGGCGCATTTTCTCGACCGACCTGTTCCCGGTGGGCTTCGAGGTCAACCACAACATCAATCTTCGGGCAAACGTGCCGCTCGACAGTCGGACGCGGTTCAGTGCCGAGTATTATATCGACCTCGACGAAGGCAATCTGCTGCGGCACGAATACGAATTGAGCCGGGATATGCACTGCTGGACCACTGCTTTCCGCGTCGAGAAGGACGCCGGTGACCTGTCGGTTTTTCTGCTGCTCTATCTCAACGCGTTCCCGGACTCCCGTCTGAGCACCGGTATCTGAGAAGTCCTTGTGAGCCTGCGAACACCGGACCTACTGATGAATATCCCACTGCTTGACCTGCATTGTATCCACGACGAGATCCGCGACGAGATCCGCGCGGCGATTGATGAGGTTTGCGACACGGAGCGCTTCATCCTTGGTCCCAAAGTCGAAACGCTCGAAACCGAGATCGCCGCATATTGCAGCGCGCCCCACGCCTGCGGCGTGACGTCCGGATCCGATGCCCTGCTCATCGCGCTGATGGCCGAGGGCATCGGCCAGGGCGACGAAGTCATTACCACGCCTTTCACCTTTTTTGCCACGGCCGGCGCGGTTTCACGGGTCGGTGCGACGCCGGTGTTTGTCGATATCGACCCGGGCACCTGCAACATCGATCCGGCCCGTATCGAAGATCACGTCACGTCGTCGACTAAAGCGATCATCCCGGTGCATCTGTTCGGGCAACCGGCGGACATGGACCCGATTCTGGAGATTGCACGGCGCTACGACCT
>Ga0310124_10003034_pt1 | contig 11415 bp, 8 predicted proteins | sample CB11b_AW_Bot5_MG_FD_203507 | JGI IMG/M metagenome (GOLD analysis project Ga0310124, IMG submission 203507) | Marine microbial communities from Western Arctic Ocean, Canada - CB11b_AW_Bot5 | ecosystem: Environmental > Aquatic > Marine > Oceanic | place: Canada: Western Arctic Ocean | collected...
TGGCAATGGCCATGGTATTTTTCGGTGTTGCTGGCTGGACAACCATGGCCTGGGCAGTCGCAGCCGTCATTTTGTTGCTCACTGCCCTGGTCCTCATCCAAAAGTTCGAGGGAGATTCCCACAACGGTCCCGTCCAACTGTCAAACCATCAACTCGGAAAAGGGCCTCACACACGGATCTACTGCCCCCCCTGTTCAGATTTCGTCAGCAAACTCGAAAACATTTCAAATCAACTTCGTGACGCCACAAAAGACAAAGAGTGGAAGATAGATTGGGAAACATTCAACACCTCCGTAACTTCGGCACGCTCGGCAACCAATTCGGGTAGTATGTTGACAAAAGGAGGGTTGACGGCCAGGTTCAAAGGCGTGACGGGAATTGAAATCGCTATCAGTTCGGGACCGATCGTTCGCTGATGCGTGATCTGAAATCGCGGAAATGGAGCAGACGGCCAGGTTGCGGGATATTCGGGAGCGACCAGCAGCGAGTGGTCGATGAAGCGCGGTTCATCACTGTGTACCGCATCAACTCCAGTCACCGCCGATAGCAATGCGAGCAGCAGGACGAATTTCGATGTGTAGCCCTGTCGAATGACGCTGGTGTGGGTCACGATTGTTTTCCTTCCTTACAGCGAATTTCGCTGACTTGTGGCCGCGGCGAACGTGTTTTGATTGAAGAAAGATTGCTCCCACGAGCCCGAACCGTACACAACAAAAGGTAAACTGCTCTAGTCATTGTCATTGCGTCTGAGTGGTCGAAAGAACCCGCGCAGATCTGCTGCCATTTCTTCGGCTCGTTCGTGCACGGCGAAGTGGCCACCTTCCGCAAAGTCGTTGTAGTGGACCACGTTGTAATAACGTTCAGCCCGCTTGCGGACGATTGGAGCCAGTTCGTGTGGATAGGCAGCGACAGCGGTCGGCACCTGAATCTTTCTTCCGGCCGGAAGCTCCCACGGGTGATAGTACGATTCGCTGTAGAGTCGGATGGCCGACCAGAACGAATTCGTCAGCCAGTAAAGCATCACGTTCGTGATCAGCATGTCTCGTGGAAACAGTTTCTCAAAGTCGTCGCCCCACCCACACCACGCTCGCCACTTCTCGATGATCCACGCCGCCAGACCGACGGGTGAATCCGTCATGCCAATCGCCAGTGTCTGCGGTCTTGTCATCTGCTGGTGACAGTAAGCGCCTTCGTCGATCCAATATTGCTCCACGTTCTTCCAGTAGCGGAGCATCTCAGGATCTTTCGGCTTTAGGGGAGCCTGTTTCATACCAAGCCCGCGGAGGATGTCGGGGTCTTTGTCCTCGGGCTCGCGTTCGTCGCCCAGTCGCGGGAACAGGCAGTTGAGATGAATGCCGATCAGGTTTTCAGGGTAATGATAGCCCCACGGAGCCGTCAGGAAACCGCCCCAGTCGCCGCCTTCAATTCCATAGCGTGAATAGCCAAGTCCCTCGGTGATGAGTCGATCATAGACCGCCGGGTGATGCTGAAAGCCGAATCCTTGCTGCCGGGGATAGTCGGAGAAGCCATATCCGATGATGGACGGGATAATGACGGTGAAGGCGTCTTCCGCATCGCCACCGTGCGCGGCGGGGTCCGTGAGCAGCGGCAGAATGCGCAGCAGCAGAATAAACGACCACGGATAACCGTGCATCATGAACAGCGGCGTCGGATTCGGCCCTTTGCCCTCGACGTGGATGAAGTGAACGTCGAGACCATCGACGTCGGCCTTGAAATGTGGCAACTGATTGAGTCGAGCTTCCTGCTGGCGCCAGTCATATTGGTTGATCCAGTAGTCAACGAACTCCTGCATGTAGTCCAGATCCACGCCACGATTCCAGCCAGTTCCCGGCACCTGCTTCGGCCAGCGCGTTCGTCGCAGCCTGTCTTGCAGATCATCGAGCGACTCCTGTGGCGCTTCGATTTGAAACGGGGATATTGTGACCATCGTTGCGGAGCCTCCGTCAATCGCCGCTTCCGACGCCGTTCACGACGTTCGGCAGAGGTTCGCCGCGCAACGCCATCACTGCGATCTTCGCCGCCGTCTCCCGCAACGTTCGTACGGCTTTGGGACTTGCCGAGGCAATATGCGAAGCGGTGATGACGTTCGGCAGGGAACGCAGCGGACTTTCGAGAGGGATCGGCTCCGGATCGCAGACGTCCAGCGCCGCGGCGGAGAGCTGTCCTGATTGCAGGGCAGCCGCAAGTGCGTCGGTGTTTATCAAATCACCGCGCGACAGGTTCACCACGACCGCTCCTCGCTTCATTCGACCGAGTGAATCGTCGTTCAGCAGCTTCTTCGTTTCCGGCGTTGATGGACAATGCAGCGTCACGATATCGGACTGGGCCAGCAGATCATCGAGCGCTACAGGCTCGCACCCGGACGCTCGCACGGCGTCATCGGGAACGAAGGCGTCATGGACGAGCCGCCGACACTTAAACGGAGCCAGCCGCGCCGCGACCTCCGTTCCAATACGACCGAAGCCGACGAGTCCGACTGTTTGATCACGGAGCGTCCGTAACTGATTCAGCGCTGGCACCAGGCTCCACTCGCCGTCTCGCACATGCAATGTATTCGGCACGATCTGGCGCGTGATTCCCAGGATGAACGCGAGCGTGTGATCGGCGACTTCGTCGATGCAATAGTCGGGAATGTTGCAGACCGGTACGCCACGCTCCTTCGCCGCCTGCACGTCGACGTTGTCGTAACCGATCCCGTACCTGACGACCACCTTTGCCTGCTGCATTGCCCCGATGACATCCGCATTCATTGGTGCGAACTGTGTGATGACGGCATCGGCGTCAGCGACGAGCGACTGTAGCGCAGGAATTTCCCTGTCGTTTCCGCTTTGTAGTTCGAATCCGGCGTCGGAGAGGATCTTCTGCTCGATATCGAGATTGGGGAACGTGTAATCCGTGATCGCAACCATCGGCATTGCCAGCTGACTCCTCGGAAACGGAATGATCGACTCCTTGACGTGGAATCTGATTGTCAGATAAACTAATGTCTGGTCGATCGTTCCACAACAGACCCGCTGCAACGCCGGGCAACGTGGTGTCTAATCCAGGTCTTTGTTTTGCTGCTCATTGCACACATTGAAAAGCTGCGTTTCCCGCTCTACAAGAGATCCGATGTCCACGCTCAAAGCACTTCCTCGCAAAAAGATCCGTGATCAGGCGGCTGAACAAATCAAGGAGATTATCACTTCGGAGCAACTCAGTCCCGGCGATCGGCTTCCAAACGAAAGCGAACTGGCGGAGTCATTTGGCATCAGCCGGTTGAGCGTCCGCGAAGCGACCAAAGCGTTGGAATACCTGGGCATCGTCGAAACAAAAACGGGGGTGGGACTGTCGGTCGGGCACATCGACCTGGAGCGAGTGACCGAACACCTGGGCTTTCACCCGGCGCTGCATCGCGCCGACCCGTTACAACTCATCGACACGCGAATCATCATCGAAACCGGCGTCTTGCCGCATGTTGCCACGCGCATGAAGCACGACAGGTCGCTGTATGACACTTTGAACGCGATGAATGCCGAGCTACGGCAGGCTCGCAGTTTGTCTCGCTGGATGGAATTGGATATTGCGTTTCATCGCGAGCTGATCAGCGCCAGCGGACTTTCTGCCCTGATGGCGTTTACCGACGTACTGGCCGTCTTCTTTCGACGCTTCCGTGAAAGTGTCAGGAAGGCCGAATGGTCCGGCGGCATCGAGAGTCATCAAAGGGTCATCGACGCGTTGAAGGCAGGTCGTGTTGAGGATGCCGATCGGGAGTTGCGAACTCACATCGAGAGTCACAAGGAACGAATCTGATGCGATGCCTCATAGAAGTCGTGGTGCGACTGAAGCCAACCGATGCAGCACGACGGAATCATCTGCCTTGCGCTGTGCTGCTGATTGCCTGTCTCACGCTCTCGGCGACGTCTGCCGATAGCGCGGACGATGTTGCACAGACATATGCCACGCAGATCCGGCCGCTGCTTGTCCGGTCCTGCGGGAAGTGTCATGGCAGGTTGCCGACGGATAACGATCTCGATCTCACGAGTTTTGGTTCGGCTCAGGCGATCGTCGCCAAGCCTAAGGTGCTGAGCAATATCGCCGAGCGGGTGCGCAGCGGCGACATGCCGCCGAAGGACGCGCCGCAACCGAGCGCGGCCGAGCGGGCACAACTGCTGGGCTGGATCACGGCGGCGCTCGACGCCGAGGCGGCCGCGCGTGCCGGCGACCCCGGACCGGTGACGCTGCGCAGGCTGAGCAACACGGAGTACGACAACGCGGTCCGCGATCTGACCGGCGTGGACATGCGGCCGACGCAGGCCCGTGAGTTTCCCGTCGACAGCGTCGGAGGCGAGGGCTTTGCCAACGTTGGGGAGGCGATGCCGGTGACGCCCGAACTGATCCAGCGTTACCACCAGACCGCTCGCGATGTCGCCGCACGAGCCGTGCTTTTGCCGAATGGTTTTCGGTTTTCCCTCTCTCCGGACCGGCCGACCTGGACGGCTGACACGTTGAAGTCGCTGCGCAGCTTCCACGCACGCCACGCCGGGCCCAACGGTGAGCCGCCGCTGGCAGCGCATCTTGCGGCGACGCTGCGCCATCGCGAAAGGTTTACCAGCGGAGGCCCGGTCGCCATCGCTGCCGTGGCTGCCGAGGAGAGTCTCAATACGACTTACCTGACCGCGCTTTGGGAGGGGCATAGCGGCGCGACGGCCTCGTCGTTACCGCCAGCAGAAGTCGCTGCTCGCATGAAGCAGTGGCGAGAAAAGGTGGCCGAGATTGAAGCCCGGAAGCAACGACGACAGGCCGCTTCCCAGAAGATCGAGTCACATTGGGCGTCGTCGAAACGCGTTCTCGCGGAGTCTCAGGTTGCAGAAGGCGCCTCGGTCTCCTTCGAACGTAAGCTCTCGGTTCGACGCGGCGAACTACTCGTTCTGACCGTGCTTCCGAACGAAAACTACGGAGCCGACAGCACGCTCGTCGAATGGACGATCCGTGAAACCGCCGGTGATGGACGAACCTGGAGTGTCGCTGATCTGGTTCCCAACCTGCTGAAGGGGAATGCGTGGCTGGACAAGCACGAAGCCCGTTGGAGCTTCCTGGAAACGACATCGACTCCGGTGTTCCTCACCGAACAACGCGACAGCATCCAGGGACATCCCGAACTGAAAGCGTGGAGCCTCGGCCCCGAACCCTTGGTCTTTGTGAACGAAGGCGCCGAAGATTTACGGCTTTGGACGACATTGCCCGCGAAGACTTTCTTTGTGCATCCGGGGCCGAAACGGCCAGTGTCTGTTGCCTGGACGAGTCCGATCGATGGCGAGTTACTGGCTAAGGGGCGCGTCGCTGATGCTCACCCCGCCGGACTCGATGGTGTCGCGTTCGAATTGTCGCATGTCGTCGATCCGGATCTGGGGCAGTCACTGGCCGAGCTGAACAGCGCGTCGACGGATCTGTCGGATGCCGGTCCGAATCCGGCGCCGCTGGACTTCATTCGCGAAAAATGGCTGGAGGCAACCACCGATCCGGCACCGGTTCTGGCAGCAATCAAAGCCACGCAGGATCAATTGATTCGGGGCAACTACCGGAAGAATGCCGTTATCGCGGTCGGCAACGGCTTTCCTGCGTGGGAGGACCTGCGCCGCGTGGTCGCAAGGGAACGTGTTGAGGGTGCCGCCCGCGAATCGGTCTTCAGGCTGGTCGCGTTGCCGACTCAACCCGACACGTTTGTGGTCTGGGACCGGCTGCGTCTGGAAGGAGGCGACGGGCCGACGCTGGTGCTGGCGGAGAACCCGGAATTGAAAGCGGCTGTCGAGGCAGCGTGCGGAATGAAGTTCGGCCATCATCCGCTGGACCGGCCTGTCCCGGAAACGGCTCTGGTGACGGCTGCCGGTGCTGAGCTGGTCATCGATCTGAAAAACCTGCCAGAGCCACTCCAGAAGTTGCTTAAGCTTCCGCGGTTCCTTCGCGCCGACGTGAGCCTCGACGAAGGCAGTCCGGAAACTGCGGAAGTCCAGGCGTTCCTGATTGCCGCCACGGGTGGTGGTGGTACCCACGCCGAGCCGGTCGCCCAGGCGACTCCGGGCGATCCGCGCGTGGCGAAGATCGTCCATCCGCGCGTCGCCGCCGAACAGGCTCGCTCGGCTGCGGAGTTTCGCGCCCTCTTCCCGCCGGCGGTCCTCTTCGAGCCGATCATCCCGCGAGACGCTCAGGCCAGCATCTTCCTGTACCACCGGGAGGACGAACCGTTGCGTCGGCTTCTGCTCGATGACGCTGGCCGAGCCGAACTCGACCGCCTGTGGAGCGAACTGGAGTTCGTCAGCGAGCAGGCGTTCGCCACTCCGCGCATGCTCGAAGAAATCACACAGTACTATCGCCGGCCGAACGATGGCGCGCGAATTATGTTCTTCTACATGCAACTGTTCGACGAGCAGGTGAAACAGGAGGAGCAGGCCCTGCGCGAGGCCAAGGCCGCCGCGGAGCCGGGGCATCTGGAGGCGCTGCTTGCTTTCGCTGCCCGAGCCTGGCGCCGACCGCTCGCCGCCAACGAACGCGAATTCATTCTCGCGTCCTATCAAGCCGACCGAAAAGACGGCGTGAAGCACGATCCGGCATTCCGCGCCGCGCTCGCTCGCGTTCTTTCGTCACCGTGGTTTCTCTACCGGGTCGAGCAGCCAGCGACCGGGCCGCACTGGCAGCCGGTCTCGGGCGACGAACTGGCGACGCGGCTGAGCTTCCTGCTTTGGGATTCGATCCCTGACGACGAACTGCGGGCGAAGGCAGCGGGGCTCCACAAACCTGAGGTCATGGAGGAACAACTGCGCCGCATGCTGAAAGACGCCCGGATGCGCGGCATGGCCCGGGAGTTCGGCGCCCGCTGGTTGGGCGTGCGGGATTTCGTCACGAACCACGGGCGGAACCTGAAGCAGTTCCCCGAGTTCACGCCGACCGTTAGCCACGCGCTGGCCGAGGAGCCGGTGCGGTTCTTTGAAGATCAGCTTGTGAACGATCGTCCGGTCGCCGATGTGATTGACGCCGATGTGGTCGTCGTCAACGACATCCTCGCCGGACACTACGGCATCCCCGGCGTGACCGGTCCGGACTGGCGTCGCGTCGAGAAGGTGTCCGCCTACGGTCGCGGCGGGTTGCTCGGCTTTGGCGCCGTGCTTGCCAGGACGGCGGCGGCTTCTCGCACCAGCCCCGTCAAGCGTGGCGCGTGGGTGGTCGAATTGCTCGGCGAGCGGTTGCCCAAGGTGCCGGCCGGCGTGCCACCGCTGCCCGAAACTCCACCCGACGGACTGACTGTACGAGAAATCACCGAGCGTCATCGCAAGGATCCGAAATGCGCCGGTTGCCATGTCCGCATCGATCCCTACGGCATGACGCTTGAACAATTCGACGCTCTCGGCCGGTTGCGGCCCGCCAAAGATTTGAAGCCTGGCGACGCCAGGGCGACTACGCGTGACGGCGTCGAGATCGATGGCTTCGCGGGCCTTCGCGATTACCTTGCCGGCCCCCGACGGGAGGATCTGTTACGGGCGCTGGGCCGCAAACTGACAGGTTACGCGCTGGGCCGCGCGGTGCAGCTTTCTGATCGGAAGTTGGTCGACGAACTTACGAAGACAATGGTCGACGGCGGTCGTTGGTCGGATGTGCTGCTGATCATCGTCCGCAGCGAACAGCTCCGCTGCATTCGCCCGGTAGCAGCGACCGTTTCAACAAGACAGGGAGTACGGTAATCCGTGCAGGAAAAGGAAGACTTTAACGAACCACCACCAAAGGAATTTCCTGATGTTCACAAAATCTGATTCGGTCTCTCGACGCACGCTGCTGCATGGCCTCGGCGTCTCGATGGCCTTGCCGTGGCTCGAATCGCTGACTTTCGCCGCCAACCGTCGGAACATGGCAACCGAACAGCCGCCGACTCGCACTCTGATCACGTTTACCGGCATGGGCTTCCACTCGGAACACTGGTGGACGAAAGGCGAAGGCGCCGACATGGAACTCGGGCCGTGCCTTAAGCCGCTTGAACCCTGGAAGCAGCAACTGGTCTTTCTTCGCGGCCTGTGGAACGAGCAGGCCAACAACGGAGTCATCCACTGCATGCAAACAGGAAACATGCTCAGCGGGGCCCCAATGTCGAAGACCGAGGTCCACACGGGCGTCAGTTTCGACCAGCTGATGGCGCAGCGAATTGGCAATCGCGCGCGGATACCATCGCTGGTGCTCGGCTGCGAAGGGCCGATTCCGGGTCTCCAGGACGGGCATCCGCTGCTTTACAGTTCGCACATTTCGTGGAGCACCGCTGTGTCGCCGACCTGGACGGAAACGCGTCCGGCACTCGCCTTCGATCAACTCTTCCGCACAAAGCCCAACCGCGGCGACCTGCGCGTCGTCGACGCCGTGCTGGAAGACGCTCGGTCGCTGCGGCGGAAACTTTCCGCTTCAGACCGTCAGCGGTTCGAGGAGTATCTTGGCAGCGTTCACGAGATCGAAGGTCGCATCAAACGAGCCGGCCAGGAACGCGAAGCCGGCGGTTGGAAGCCGACCATCACCGCGCCCGATCGCCCGCGCCCCGCTGACGGCATTCCGACTGAGATCCCCGATTACTGGAAGCTGATGAACGACATCGTGCTGCTCGCTTTCCGCACTGACTCGACACGGATCGCGACTCTGAAGTACTGCAACGACGGCTCGATTCTGACTCACGCCCACGCCGGTGCTAAAGATCAGCATCACCAGATGGCCCACACTCAGCCAGCGGAACTCGTCGGGGTTAACCAGTTCTTCACCTCCCAACTCGCCTACCTTTGCGAACGGATGGCGGAAGTTGAAGAGGGCGATTGCAGCTTGTTCGACAACACAACCATCATGCACTGTTCAAGCATGATCCACGGCAACCATGACGCCAAACAATTGCCGGTGGTGCTGCTTGGCGGAGCAGGCGGTAAGCTCCGAGGCGGCCGCGCTCTCGACTACCTCGATGCTCCCAACCGTCGCATGTGCAGCCTGTTCCTCAGCCTGATGGAATGGGGCGGCCTGGAACTCGACCGTTTCGGCGATTCGACAGAACGTTTGACAGGCATCTAATTGGGCTCTTTACGACTGAGAACGAGATTCTGTCACGAAAACGTTCTCTGAATGTGCGTGAATTCGGTGCTGGCAGACGGCTTCGCTGCAGCCCCTTTCGACAATTCGATTCGGCCGCTATTGCGTGACTTGCCATTCCACCCAGGATTGACCTGAGTGACGAACGTTCGAATCCCAAACGGCATCAGTCTGATCGCCCGAGAGCTTGAGTTCCCTCATCCTACCGCATGCGCCCATCGTGTGTAAGTTGCCAAAGCGACCGGGGCGAGATTCCCAAACTCTTCGCTGCTTCGCGGGGCCGTAAGGCTAGAGGTGCCTGAGTGGTTTTGTTTGTCATCGTCACTTGCTCCAACAGGTTTAGTTTCCCGAACCACAAGGTTCGTATACCCATTGGCGCAGCGTTCGACAAAAAGATGTCGAACAGTATCACAATCGCATGAAAATGCTAGAAAACGCCGTGTTTCGCGTAGGTGAGAAAATTCTCAGGTGTTCGGCAAACGATGCCGAACGATCGAACACCGAACACCTATTCTTCTTCTCTATCGCGTTCGCCGGGCGGTTTGCTCCCGAACAAGTCATCAGGGCTGAAACCCTCATTCATCGCCTTGAGAGATGTCCCAATTTTTGAGTTGCGGCAATACTGCTGATACTTGCCGTGTCCGTCAAACTTCTTTTTAAAGAAATCAGAAGCCGACGATGCCGCCACTTCCGCCCTTCGCCCCAATTGATTGACGCCAATGGGTTCGTAATTAAGTACGCTGCCGTCATCATACTTGTGATGCATGGTGAGGGCCGCAATCAGTTTGTCTTCCGCTTCGCCCTTTACCGTGCTGCGTTTGGACTTCTTGAGCGCAGGAGCCTCGTCAGCATTCGGCCGGTCAGATATTGATTGAGGTTCTTCATCGTCGCGATGTGCCTCGTTTTCCTTGTATTCACACAACGCTTGTACTGAAGCGGCAAACGGACAATAATTCCATACATTGTCGACTTGTTCAGCCGTATCGCCCGATAGTGTGTGATGTACAAAAACGCACCATAGTGTCTCAGGGGGAGACGCTGGTTTTGTGCTGACGATGCCATTGGAAAATGCCCATGCACCCCCTTTTTTGGCCAAGTCGAGCCAACAATTGTAGGCTTGTTCTGCTTCGTCACTAAGCAATGTTCTCATGTCGTAGCTGGTCAACTTGCCACAATCATCGGAGGTCTGACCAAGTGCACAGAGTTGATGGTCTCGTGGGCCGTGAAAAATTTATACATTGCATACATAGAAAACGCTGACGGCTCAAGGTTCAGGTCTAGTGGACACGACATTTCTTTTGGCAACAGCTGTTTGTTTTCCGTTAGGTCGGTCACTAACAAGGCTATTTGAGTACCGTACTTCGCATAACCCTCCGTAAATTTCTCCAGTAGTTCATCGTGAGTTTGCATGATTCCAGTCTTTTCTATGGGCCCGCCGCCGGCCACGTTGGGAGATTGGAAAAACCCAACGGGCCGCGGCCGTGTTAGCTGGTGCGATTGCATGTCGCTTAACCAGCACCCGTGTTAATCGTTCGCCTTAGCCGTGGCGATTCTGCATCTCTAACTACACTCATTATGCCCCTCTAGTAGGAAAATACAAAGTGAATTTGGCCCGGTAATGCTGGTGCCTTGGGTACGGACTGCGGAATAATCAATCCCAGGAAAACAAAGGCGACCAGAAGAAGCAGGGGACAATCGAGTTGATCAATCCACCTCAGTCGACAGTTATTGTCTTTTTTTTTCCTGCCCAGCGAGACCCAGTTGCTGGAACGCCCTTTGCAGCTGAGCACGAGCCGCCGGATGATCCTGCTCTTTTGTCAAAGGACTTTTTTCCAAGGGATCCTTGGCCATGTGAAAAAGCCGCTCATCATTGTAGAGCTTCCAATCCTGCGTACGTACCCACTTGAGACCCGAACTGGCGCCTTCAGGCTCCACACCTCCGGCTTTGGGTAACACCGCTTCTTCGCAGTAGGCAAACCAACGGGGTGAGGCACCCTTGCCGCGCAGGCGGTTGGCGAAACTAACACCATCGATGGTCCGCTTGGGCGGAAGCGAGGCACCGGCCAAGTCCAAGAACGTAGGCAAGAAATCGCTGAAATCAACCAGGTCGTTTGCGACCTGTCCCGGTTCAATCGTGCCCGGCCAATTGGCAATCATGGGTACATTGGTCCCGGCATCGGTCAGCTGTTTTTTCCCTCCTGGGACCTCCAGATCGTAGCGGCGGGAGACTACGGGTACCTTGATCAATTTTTTGCCCTCGGCGCGACTGATGATCTCCGGGGGTGTCCCGTTGTCCGCCACGAATAGAAT
>Ga0310124_10003037_pt1 | contig 11410 bp, 8 predicted proteins | sample CB11b_AW_Bot5_MG_FD_203507 | JGI IMG/M metagenome (GOLD analysis project Ga0310124, IMG submission 203507) | Marine microbial communities from Western Arctic Ocean, Canada - CB11b_AW_Bot5 | ecosystem: Environmental > Aquatic > Marine > Oceanic | place: Canada: Western Arctic Ocean | collected...
GCATCTGGAGATCTACCGGCAGCACCACAACGAAGAATACCCGCTGCTGGCGGACTTTCTGGACCAGATGACACTTTCCAGCGACGCCACTAGGGCGACCGCCCCCATTGGCACACTGGGGTTCCCCTTTGGACCGTACATCCAGTCGATTCCGATGAATCCTTTTACCAGCACCAACACGCTCTCAGACGGCGCCGTCGGCACCAGCGACTGGTACTACGACGAGAACACCGGCCTGTTTCAGGCCAACGACTCGGCGGCCAATCAGGTTTTCTGACCTGACGACACCTGGAGCGGTTTGAAGCCAAACAGTAGTGTCCTGAACTGGCTACAGCCGCGTCTGGCGTTGTCGTGCTGCATCGACGACCCGCAGCGGGGTCGCCTGTTTCGCCCTCCGCGCCAGGCTTGCTTCGCAGACGCTCAAAACGCGACGTTTGGTTTCAAAACGCTCTAGCCGAAAACGCCATTTTTGGCTCGCTGGGCACGATCCAGTCACCGGTTCGGCCGTCGCCATCCGCCGGGACTCCCGGTATAATCGCTCATGGTGAACGGTCCAGACTGGGGATCAGGGATGATCCAGCGGATGAGTTCGATCAGGGAAATCACACCACCAGAAGGAGCCCGGCGCACTTGGCGGCGAAGTGGTCGACGCGTCTGTCGGCGCGTCGGACAGGCGCTGCTCGTGGCGCTGTCGCTCTGCGGCTGCCAGGAAGAACATCGCGACGAGGCGGCCGTGGAATGGCGACCGCCCCGAGCCAATCAGGACGGCCCGACCGTACGCATTCGCATCGGACGAAATCTTTCCGAGCTTCGCCTCGCGACGTCCGGTGACGTCCTGATCAGCCCGGGGGCCGCGCAACAAGCCACCCGATCGTTCAAGTCGCCGGTGTCCGTGCAGGGCACGGCCCATGGGTTTGCCATCCGCGACGCGAGCGGCGCCGCTGTCGAATGGCGCCATTCGGTACTGGAAGTGACCGATGCGGCCGGGGGCGGCATCTGGATCGACGGCCGCGGTTATCCGGGCACCGTACGGCTGCACGCCGCCGTCGCGGCGGCGTGCGTCGACGCGGTGAACCACGTGCCGATGGAATCGTACCTGCCCGGCGTCCTGGACCGGGAACTGCTCCCGCACTGGCGCGACGCCACATTCGTTGCCCAGGCCATTGCGGCCCGTTCCTACGCGATGCACGAAATGTCGAAGGGTCGTCGCAAACACTTCGATCTGGAATCCACGACCGCCAGCCAGGCCTACGCGGGCATTACCGGGAATCCCAGGGCCCACCATGCCGTGCGCGCGACCCGCGGCATGATGCTGACCTACCGAGGCCAGGTGCTTCGCGCCTACTACTCCAGTTGCTGCGGGGGGGTGGGGCAGGACGCGGCGCTGGCCTTTCCCAACTCGCGAGACGCGGCGCCGCTGCGTGGGCGAGAACACGGTCCCTGGTGCGCCCAGAGCCGATTTTACCGCTGGGGTCCGATCAGCCGCCCCACCGCAACGCTGGGCCGGCGCCTGGCATTATGGGGAAAGGCCAAGAAGCACGCGATCGCGGCGCTTCGCGGCCTGACATCGATCACCGTCACGCGGCGCAACGCCGCGGGTCGGCCGGCGCGTTTCACGGTGACCGACCGGTCACGCAGAACGTTTACGCTGGCCGCCGAATCGTTTCGCCACGCCTGCAACCGTGACGATCCGGCCCTGACATCGCTGAGTCAAGGCTCGCGTCTGCCCAGCGCCCATGTGCGCGTCGCTGTCGAAGGGTCGACGGTCCGGTTCACCGATGGTCGCGGCCACGGCCACGGCGTCGGCATGTGCCAGTACGGCGGCGAGGCCCTGGCCAAAGCCGGTTACAACGCCGCATCAATCCTCGGGTTCTATTACCAGGGTGCGCGCATAGAGAGCATTTACTAACACGCGGCACATTGCGTTGTACCAGTCGCAAGTCGCAAGTCAAGGAGCCCGACGACGTGGCGCACGCGTTTCAATCAGCGACTCCGCACTCGACACTCTTTCCCCGACTTTTGACTCTCACCACTTGCGACTTGCGACTTGAGTCGCGCCCCGCAACTCAGCACCGGCGGCCTTGCATCACTCAGAATGAGGATTCTTGAGCCGGTGCGGGTCGCCTTGAACCCGCGTCGGATCGATGCCGGCGCGGGTGCCTTCGGCGGTGGGTTCCGCCGCGGCCGCGGGGATCGTTGGGCCACCGGGTCCGGCGGCCGATCTGCGATCAAAGCAGGACCGGACGATCCGCACGGCCTCTTCGACGTCGTCGGTCAGGTGAAACAAGTCCATGTCTTCTGGGCTGATGTTCTGATGCGATTCGAGCATGACGTTTCGCATCCACTCGATCAGGCCGGACCAGAACTGGCGACCCACGCAAACCACCGGGAACGGCTCGACCTTCAGCGTCTGAATGAGGGTCATGCTCTCGAAAAATTCGTCCATCGTCCCGAACCCGCCCGGAAAGATGATGAACCCCTTGGCGTACTTCACGAAGTTCACCTTCCGCACGAAGAAGTAGCGGAACGTGAGGCTGTGGGTCTGATAGGGATTGGGTTTCTGCTCCAACGGCAGGCTGATGTTCAGCCCGACCGAGATGCCGCCGGCCTCGGAGGCCCCCTTGTTCGCGGCCTCCATGATGCCCGGCCCGCCGCCGGTGATGACGGCGAAATCGTTTTCGACGAGCAGTCGACCGCACTGCACGGCCTGGTCAAAGAGCGGATGGTCCGGCGCCGTGCGCGCCGATCCGAATACCGTGACGGCGGGGCCGATCTGGGACATCGCCTCAAAGCCGTCGACGAACTCAGAGATGATCCTGAAGAGCCGCCAGGTCTCACGGCTCAGAGAGATTTCCGTGTCCACCGTCATGGCGCGTCTTATGAGAAGATAGCTTGGGCTCGCGCCGACCGTGCGTACCGCGTCGGTCTGAAGAGCCTCAGACGGGCCCTAACGACTCGACTGGCCCAGCGCTTCGCGGGCCTGGTCAACGATCTTGTCGAACCCGGCTGGATCGGCGATTGCGATGGCACTGAGCATCTTGCGATTCAGAGCGATGTTCGCCGCCTTGAGTCCGGCAACGAACCGGCTGTACTGCAGGCCGCGTTCACGAACGGCCGCGTTGATCCGCACGATCCACAGTCGGCGGTAGTCGCGCTTCATCAGCCGACGGTCACGGTAGGCGTATACGCCAGCCCGCGTCACCGCCTCCTTGACGCGGCGCCACGCGTTGCGGCGCGTCCCGCGATTGCCCTTGGCCTGTTTGAACCAGCGCACCTTCGCCTGCCGGCGAGCAGCACCCTTACGTACCCGAGGCATTTTTCAACTCCAAATCGGACGACCCGAATTACCAAGCATGATTCGTCAAACGTACCCTCGACTCAACGCAAATCGAAAAACCCTAACGGCCACTCCCCTGCAACGCATCGCAGCGGTAGCGCTATCCTGGTGTTAATGACCTATGAAGCATCTTCGCCACACGCCCGATGTCCGCACGCTTGATCAACTGCTTTTTTCGCAACTTCCGAATCTGCTTGCCAGTCATATGGCTGTTCAAGTGACTGCTGCACGATCGCTTGACCTTCACCTTTCCGCGTGCGGTGATCTTCACCCGTTTGAGCAGACCCTTGTGCGGCTTGTTTTTCGGCATGGTGCTTCGTCTCGCAGTCGCGCGGTCCTAGGCCGATCGAGTCGAGCATTGTAGCCGGTCGACCCCTGCAGGCAACCCCCTTGCCGAGTACCCTGGCCGCGGCTACCCTAAGACGATTAGGAATACGGACATGAAGGTCACATGCGATCGGGGTGCTCTGGTCGAATCGCTTACCCTTGTCGGCGGCGTGGTGGTCGCCCGCACACCCAAACCGGTCCTGCGATGTGTGAAGCTTTCCGCACAGGACGGTCTGCTGTTCCTGGCATCGACCGACCTGGAAGTGTCCGTGCGCGTCAGCACACCGCGGGTCGAGGTCACCGAAAGCGGTGAGGCCCTGGTCCCCTGTGACAAGCTGGTTCAGATCGTGCGGGAGTCGGTCGATCCGACGCTCGAACTCGTTGTTGAGAAGGACGTCGCCCACATCCGCGGCCCGGACTCCCACTTTCAGATCTACGGACAGGCGGTTTCAGATTTTCCGCCCGATCCGCAGTTCACTGGCGATCCCGACTTCCAGATCAACGCCGGCCAGCTCAGCCAGCTCATCGGTAAGACGATATTCGCCGCCGCGCGCGAGACCAGCCGTTACGCGATGAACGGGGTCCTGCTGGAACGCGAAGGCAAAAAGCTGACGGTCGTCGCCACCGACGGCCGCCGTCTCGCACTGGCCAAGGGAGACTGTGGCAGCATCAAGGACTCGGCTGATACCGCAAAGCACGCGGCCATCATTCCCACCAAGGCACTGCATATGCTCCAGAGGCTGTTCGTTGATGCCGACCAGGACGTACGCGTGCGCATCGCGGACAACCAGATCGTCTTCGGCACCGATCAGATGGTTCTGTCATCGAACCTGGTCGAGGGCAACTTTCCGCCCTACAAGGATGTCGTGCCCAAGGACGGTGACCGCAAAGCCACTTTGAACACCGAGATCTTTGCTCGCGCCGTGCGCCGCGCGGCCCTGTTGACCACCGAGGAATCCAAGGGTGTCCGCATGGCCTTCACCGGTGACGGCCTGACCATCTCCAGCCGTGCCCCCGATCTGGGCGAGGCCGAGGTCCGCGCCGACGTCGTCAGCTACGAGGGCGAGCCGGTGGAGATCGGCTTCAACCCACAGTTCGTTCTCGACGCCCTGAAAGTCGTCGATGGCGACGAGGTCGTCCTGGATCTCAAGGCCGCGAACAAACCGGGCCTCATGCGCTCCGGCTCCAACTTTCTATACGTCGTCATGCCGGTCAATCTTCAGTAACGCACTCCCACGATCCCATGCCGCCGCGCCTCAAACGGCCCGGGCTCTTCGTCACCGGAACGGACACCGGCGTCGGCAAGACCGTCGTCACCTGCGCGATCGCATGGCACCTGCGGCAAGGCGAGCAGACGGCGCCGAGCGGGACGGGCTTGCGCGTGGGTGTGTTGAAGCCGATCGCGACCGGTTGTCGACGCGATCGTGAGGGACTCGTCTGCGAGGACGCCGAAGCGCTGGCCCATTTCGCCGATTGCCGTGAACCGCTCGAGGTGATCAATCCAGTTCGCTACCGGCAACCCGTGGCCCCTGCGGTGGCGGCCCAGATCTCGCAAAGGCCCGTCGACCGCCAGGCGATCAACGACAGCCTCGAGCGACTCGACGCGACCTGCGACGCGATTCTCGTTGAGGGCATCGGCGGCGTGCTCGTTCCCCTCGATGCCAAAGACCCGCAATACACCGTGATCGACCTGATCGCATCGATCGGGTTCCCGGTGCTCATCGTGGCCCGATCCGGCCTCGGCACGCTCAATCACACGGCGATGACCGCGAGGCTGCTTGCCGCAGCGGGCTGCCGCCTTGCCGGCCTGGCCATCAACGGCTTCGTGACCGACACGTCATCGCAGGTTGACGCGAAGACGGATGCCTCGGTCTCCACGAACCGACCCTGGCTCGAGAAAATGAACCAGACCTCCGTCCTGGCCACAATCCCCGCGTGCCCCGCGGACGAGGTTCGGGCGCCGCAGGGCCGATTGCCTCAGTCGATCCTGGAAGCAGTGGGCGTCACGTACTGGCCGGGTGTGTTGGGGACGGCGCGATGAGTTGCAGGCGGTGTTTGGCGTGGAGAAGGATGCGAAAGCAGGAAAGCGGAAAAGCAGAAACTCAGGGAATCACAGACGGCGCACCTGATCAGTCCCCAGTCATTTACTTTTCTGCTTTTCCCTACTCCTCCACCACCTGGGTGATCGGACCGACCTGCTCCTGGTCGCCGAAGATCCGATCCCATGAACGCCGTATGCCACGCAGGCTCTGCACCTGCACCTGCGGCTTGTCGAGCGTCCCGGTCACGCGGATGCTCATCAGCTCGTCCTTGAACTTGTTGATCAATTCCGAAACCGTTACGGACAGGAGGCGTTCAGGATTGCGTGCGTACAGGCTGAGGTCCAGCTCACGCGTCTCGTATTGCATCGTGCCCGACCCGACCATCTCGACGCTCGGCGCATGGAATCGAAGTTGTTCGAAGCGGATCACCCCTTCGTCGATCTCATAGGCGATGTCGGCCCGATCGAACGCGCCCGAGGTCGGAACCGCCAGGTTCACCACGTGCACCAGACCGAGCGTCAAGGGCAACTCGTACATGACCGCATCGCGAATGCGTAGCTCGCCGCGGCCACGTCTCCGGGCGGTGTCTCCGACGAGACCTTCGACCGCCAGTGCCGCGGCGATGCGCCCCTTCGAAATATTTTTCTTCTTGGGCGCAGCACCCTCGCTGCCGGCCGAAGACGGATCGATGATCGATTCAAGCGCCGAGTCGTGGAGTGTCAGGCGAAGGTTGTAGATGTTGTCATCCAGATCGACCCAGCCCGAACCCGCCAGAGATCCGCCGTAGCAGGTGCCCTCCAGCTTGCGGATCACCAGGCGATCTGCCTGCTTGCCGTCTGTCTCGATTTGCGCCGTCAGCGGACTGATCAGCCGCTGGTCGGCCCTCAACCGGTCCGCGTTGAGCGTCAACTGCACAACGGGCCATTCCGCATCGGCCATCTGGCGAGTCTGGACGCGCAGGTCGCCAATCAGGTCAGTAATCGGAACGCCGATGACGCCGCTGGCGCCCTCGATGTGGATGGTGCCGTCGAATCGACTGCGAATGCCCTTGGTGGCCATGGGCAGAACGTGTAGCTCGCAGTTGCTGATCCTGTAGGGGCCATCGGCGCGAAGCGCCTCGAGCGTGCGGACCACCGCCTGCGGCAGGAACGCTCTGGCCGTGGCATCCAGGCGATCGGCGGAAGCGCTGAGCCGCAGCTGTTTTTCGAACGGTTCGACCAGTTGCACGCTGCCGGTGATGTCGAATCGTCCGACGCCCCACGACCCCTGAAAGGCATTCATGCTGACCGCCTTCGGGGTCAGAGTCAGCCCGCCGGTGATGTCCTGAAGTTCGACCGTCTGGTCATTCAGGTCGAAGGCCATCCGCTTGGGCGTGAGGCGCAGGGTGTAGTCCAAAGGCTCGCCGTCGCGGCTCGAGCAGCGAAGGTCTGCGTCGAAGTGTCCTCGAGGTCGATGCTGTTCGATCAGCGCCGCGATCGCACGGGCCGGTTCCGATCCCGCGGGCAGCAGGTCGGCGAGCGGATCCTCAAGACGCAGATCCGTGCCGATCAAGTGAAGCTCGCAGGAGGTCCTCGATCCTTCCCAGCTGGCCCTGCCGCTCAACTTCAGCTTGCAGGCGGGTTCGCGATCCTCGGAGGGGCGGACTGCGACCCCTTCGAATGAATCGATCTCGATATGCTTCGGCCCCACGGTCAACTCGCCGCGCACCTGATCAATCGCGAACCGGCCGTCGTTCGGCCGGGCCCGAACGTCGTTGACCTTCATCTTGATGGCGAAATCGATCTTCCCTTTCTTGTTGCGAAAGACATGGGCCACGGCGCTTGCGTGGCCGGACAGCCCGAGCGATCGAATGACCTGATCCTGAGGCGTCGGCACCGTCGCGATCAGCAGGTCGTCGAGCGGCAACTGGCTCGCCGTAACCGTCAGGTCGGGAATCGCTTGCGACCAATCGCCGGATGAGGTCGTCACCGTGCCGTCGATCGTCAGGATGACGCGATCGTCGAGTCCGCGGCCTTCAATCCCATCGGCGACCACCTTGTCGGGGCCGATGATAAGTCTGCCCTTGGTGGCACGAACCGGATAGGGCCAGTGCCGGAACAGGATGCCGACCCCCGTCAAATCCAGCTCGGTACTCACGTTCGTCGGCCGGCCAGGTCCATTCGATCGCGTCACCTTGGCCGCGAGCGATGCGACTTTCCCGCCCGGCTCGAACGCCGCAAATCGTTCGAGGAGTTTTCGCCGCCGACTGATCAGTTCTTCGAGGCGCGACAGCGCAGCCGGGTCGTCAACCGATGCCCGTTTCGATTCGGCCGCAGCCAGTTGCTGCTTCAGTCGAGCCTGTACCTGGCGGTGGGCTTTGCGATCCATGAACATGTCGATCGCCGGCACCACCTGCGGTCTCTTGACCTGGATTGCGGAAAACAGGTCTTCGTCGATCGGGACGTCGTTTCCTACGATGTGGACGTCGACGGCCGGATGCTGGCTCAGCGGAAAGACCTTCCCGGCCAGTGTCACGGACGCGCCGCCCTCGCTCTTTCCGGCAAGCTTGACGATCTCTATGCCGTCGTCCGCCAGACGAAGCCGGGCTTTCACGCCATATAGCGGGTACGGGAACAGCAGGAATCGCCCGTCACCGGTCAAGTCCACCGTCCCACGCACGCTCGCAGGCGGCGAGCCGTCCGGCCCGCGCGCCACCTGGATCGATGCGTCGAACTGCCCCTTCGGCGCGAAGCGGTGAAAGATCCAACGCACGATCTTGGACACTCTGGGCAGTTGCTCCCACGGAACGGTCGATGCGCTCGATCCGGCGTCGACCGGCACATTACCCTTGGCGCGAATGGACAGGTCGTACGGCGCGTTGCGCTGCGTGCCTTTGACCCAACCACTTATTTCGCAGTCTGCGGTGAAGTTGGGCTGCTGATGCTCCACGACGCATTTCAGTTCAGGGCGGATCAGATCGTTTTCGATGGCGATGCGACCGGTGACCGAACTGAGACGCGTGGAAGGCTCGGTCTGCGGCAGCGACAGGGCCGCATCGGTCAACTCTACCAATGCCTTGAGTCCTACCGACGGGTCCGGGCTGTACTCGAACGTGACCGTCGACAGCGATCCTGACGGTTCGTATTGATCCCACCACTCGCGCAGTGCCCGCGGCAGGAGGTTGCGCTGCGGACTGTCGATGCTGAACCGGTCCAGCCGGGCGGTCACGCTACCGTCACCCAGATTGAATCGCCCGCTCAGCTGCGGACCGTCGTCGCTGATCTGTTTCTTCTGTCCCAGATCGAACCGGTACATGCGCGAGCCCGAGCCGGCATCAAATAATTCCCCGTCGATCCTGACCTCGCCGACGCGGGTGTACCGGCCCCCGGTCACTTCGCCACTGCGAATGACCCCGTCGTGAACGACCACAGCGGGCACGGCCATCGCCGACTCGCCGCCATGCTTCCTGATCAGCAACTGGTAGTTGAACCGGTTGCGATTCGGCTCCTCTGTGATGTGAAGGATCGGTGCCCTCAGCGTCATCTTGGTCGGCTCGAAGCGGCCGACGATCAGGCTCCATGACTTGTGCTCGATGGTGACGTGCTCGACATCGATGAGTCGACTTCCGGCTTCGGGCATATCCAGAACGTCGAGCCGCAGACCGCGCAGTTTGATCGTGCCGTCAAGACCGAAATGCGCCTCGTCGATCCGGGCCTTCACGTTGAACGTCGATTCGAGAAGTCTTGTCGCAAGCGACGCGGCACGGCTCGGATTGGCCACGTAGGCATACGCGCCCAGGAGCAGAACCGCAACACTGACCAGCAGCGACAGCAACAGCCTGCGGCGCCTGCGGCGCCGACGGCGTCTGCCTCGACCATTACGGTTGCGCCCTTGCGGCTCGCTCACAAGCGCCTCTTCTGCGCCATTCGGCAGGTCGTACCCCGTAGGTCAGCCGCCGGCCAAAGGCCGAGCGAAAAAGTCCGTGGGCAAGGAGGCCGAAACAGGCGATGCCCCGTGCATCGTCGATGCAGGACGACGCCGCCCACGGGTTGAGCAGCCGGCCGACGCCAGGCGGTCCTGCGGGATGCGACCTTTAGCCCCTGCGACCCGCGGATGGATCGGCTCATTTTAGCCGGCCTCAGGGCCTTGGTCCGCAGGCGCCGTTGCGGTATCCTGTAGATCGGAACGTTCAGGACCGGTTCATCAATGCAGATCAAGCCCCACGTGACCTATGAGGACTTCGCGAAGCTCGATCTGCGGATTGCCACGGTCATGGCGGCTGAACCGCACGGCAATGCCGATCGCCTCCTGAAGCTCCATATCGATCTTGGCGACGAGCAGCGACAGATCTGCGCCGGATTGAAGCAGTACTACGAACCGCAAAGCCTCGTGGGAAAGCAGATCGTCATCGTGGCGAATCTTGAGCCGCGCGTGCTCCGCGGCGAAGTCTCCAACGGCATGCTTCTGGCGGCGACGGTCCGCGACGGCGACGAGGTGCGCGACATCGTCGTACTCGAACTTCCCAGGCCCGTCCCCCAGGGATCCGCGGTCAGCTAGCCAGGATTTCTCACGAGCTTTGCCGCTCGGTGATGTAAAGACTGGCGGCGTTGGTGTTTGAGGCGGGATCTTCGATACTCGGCCGGTGACAGCGCGCACACCAGCGAGGCAGGTTCGTTCGCTGGCGAGGACGCACACGCGATCCTCCGCAGGCGTAGCTGAATACTACGTCGAGGACGGATCGGACGGAGGACGAAGCCAGCGAACGAATCCGCCCGCTGGGCGGTGAAACTGGTGAGAAATGCGGGCTAGCTGTGGGTTTCAAGTACGTTGTTCACCTTAGGGCCCTGAGACGCTGATTCGGAGTCGATCTGGCAAGGCCGCGATGCGGCCTTTTGTAATTGTATTGGCGGATCCATGGCTTGAGGGATTCGCGACGACGGTTGGAGTTTCGATACGGCCTAACGTAGGCCCACTCGCGAATCATGGTGCCGATGAACCGCTCGGCCTTTCCATTTGTTCGTGGTGTATACGGCTTGGTTCGCAGGTGGCGGATGCCGAGTTCCTGGCAGAGTTCGGCATGATCATTGGAGATGTAGGCGGAACCGTTGTCCGTCATGACCTGCTGGACCTTGACGCCCTTTCTCTTGAACCAGGCGGAAGCCCGTCGCAGGAAGGGCACCGCGGCGTCTGAGTGTTCGTTGGGGAGCACCTCGACATACGCCAGACGTGTGGCATCATCGATACAGAAGTGGACGAACTCCCAGCCGGCACCGCTGCCCCGTCGGGCGCGATCACCGTGGATCCGATGACCGACGCGGTCGATTCGGCCTAATTTATTGGTATCGATGCGCAGAAGCTCACCTGGTCGAAAGCGCTGGTAGCGTTGCGGATCGACCTTGGGTTCGAGAGATCGAAGTCGGCCGAGTCCGAGTCGCTTGAGGATGTTGCTGACGGTAGAGAGGGCCATTCGGAGGGCCACCGCGATGCGCTCGGCGGTCCACCGCCTGCGGCGAAGTCGTTCGATGCGCCGGACGAGTCGGTAAGGGGTGCTGTTGGGTGAGTGTCTAGCCCGCATTTCTCACCAGGGCAGCCGCTCATCGGGAGTTTGGCCTGATCGTGATGCTCCTGATGCCACGGGCGAGCGGATCGCGCAGTGGGGTTCGGTGGTGTTGAATTGTCCGGGTTCGGGGTTACGAGGGGTTGATTAAGGTTGCACAGGACCTGC
>Ga0310124_10003039_pt1 | contig 11409 bp, 8 predicted proteins | sample CB11b_AW_Bot5_MG_FD_203507 | JGI IMG/M metagenome (GOLD analysis project Ga0310124, IMG submission 203507) | Marine microbial communities from Western Arctic Ocean, Canada - CB11b_AW_Bot5 | ecosystem: Environmental > Aquatic > Marine > Oceanic | place: Canada: Western Arctic Ocean | collected...
TCGAGCACGCGCCGGGCGGGCATTGACGTGTCCTCCAGGGCATGAATGATCCGCCCGCCGTTCACTTCCACCCACTCACCGACGCGACCCTGTTCGGGAAAGTAGCCAAGCGAATACAGGGACGAATCGGACCGGCGCAGGCTGATGATAATGCCGTAGCCGTCGCTGGTGCCGTCGCGAAAATGCTTCGTTCCGTCGATCGGATCGATGGCAATCGTCAACGGCGATTCGGTCGCAAACGCGGCCGTATCGCCCGTGCTCTCTTCCAGCTCCAGGCGACATTGATGGAACTCGGGCCCGAAGTCGCGCAGCGCATCGACGAGGATTTCCTGGATGCCCAGGTCGGCGAGCGTCAGGGCATCCGTCGGCGCATACCCCGACCCCTTGCCCTCGACGGCGACATCGTGCTTGCGAAGCTGGCGAGCCAGTGCACCACACCAGCGGACAACGTCCGGCAGCCGCGCGGCAAGAGTCTGGATCAGGTGTGTTGGATTCACGATCGGTACGATGATAACAGCACGATCAATTCTTCGTCCATCTCCCCCCGCGCGAGGGCCAGGGTGAGGGCTCGTGGTCAGACGGCAATCCGCCGGTGCCCGCGAATGGCGGACCATCCAGCCGGTGTATTGACCTGAACGACGGGGGCTGCCGGATCCGTGGCGTACGTTACGGCGAGCCTCACTGTTTGTGGTGAGTCAGCAGCAGTCCTCGCCGCCTCCTGCCTGATGGATCGAAGACGCCCACCATTCCCATTCCGTCCTTGGACGCCGCAATCCTGACGAGGTTCTGGCCCTTGCCGTCGAGCGTGGTGACCACGCCATCGCCGCTCGCGGACCCTGTGATCTCGACGACTTCGTGGCCCCTGGCGTTGCGCGTGATGACCGTGCCGTTGCTGCCCCCTCGGTCGCCGTGATCCAGACGAGCTTGTTACCCGGGGCGTGGAACGTCGTGATGGTGCCGGCAACTCCATACACCGCGCCGGAAGTATCCTCCAGCTTCACGAGGACTTTGTCGTCCTTCCCCACAACGTGAAACGCCCGGACCCGCACCACGTCGGGTATTTGCAGCGGCTTGTCGGCTCCGGCGGCCGCGATCACCACCACGACCAGGATCGATCCCACGGCAGCGCAACGCCAACGCCGGCAACTGTGTTCGAGTTTCGATAAGCGCTCGTCGACGGTCATTGTTGTGCTCCTTTTAAGCTTTGAGAAAGATGCTCTAAATAATCTGTCCGCCGTCCACTGCCCAGGCCGAAACGTCGTCGAGCATGGTGGTTTGCTCGTCGGTCAGCGTCCAGCCGATCCCCTGGATATTCTCCTCGACCTGCTCAGGGGACTCCGGCCCGATCATGGCCGACGAGTGGCCGAGGCGCCCCAGCAGCCACGCGATGGCGACCTGGGCCGGCGTCCTGCCGGATTCGGCGCCGATGCGGATCAGCGTCTCGACGACCTGGTCCGCCTGCGCCGTCATCATCATGTTGAAGCGATTCAGTTGTGTCGACCACAGCGAGCCGGGCGGAGGCGGCTGGCCGTGCCGGTAATGGCCGGTCAGGAGGCCGACAGCGACGCCGCTGTACGTCATGATTCCCAATCCTTCGGCACGGCACAGCGGCACGAGCTCGCGTTCAATCCTGCGGTCGAGCAGGTTGTAGTGGTCCTGCACGCAGATGAACGGCGCCAGGTCGTTCTGATCGCTGACCCAAAGCGCCTTGCACACACGCCAGGCCTCGAAGTTGCTGCAGCCGATGTAGCGCGTCTTTCCCTGGCGGATGAGGTCGTCGAATGCCCGCAACGTTTCGTCGATCGGCGTGGTGGGATCGACGTCATGGGCGATGTAGATGTCGACGTGGTCGGTCTGCAGGCGCGACAGGCTGTTCTCGACTTCGCGCAGAATGTGAAATCGCGAAAGTCCCCGGTCGTTTGCACCATCGCCCACCGCGACGCACACCTTGGTGGTCAGGACCAGTTGATCCCGCCGGTTCCGCAGGGCCTTGCCGACGATCCGCTCGCAGCGGCCATTCTGGTAAACATTGGCGCAGTCAACGAAGTTGATGCCCAGATCGATCGCCCGATCGATCGTCGCGAGGCAGACGTCTTCCTCCGGTTCGCCGCGGAACGCGGTACCCAGGCAGATCGGTGAGATCCGCAAACCCGAAGTGCCAAAGTTGCGATATTCCACCGGTCGTGCCTCCTGGCGGGATCACTTTATCTCTCGATGTGCAGTTCCGGCCGTGCCTGTTTTAGTGACGCGACGCCCGCATCGGTGACGCGGCCCAGGTCGAACAGGTGAACGTAGCGGAGCTTCTTCAGAGTACGCAGGTGGTCAAGGCCCTTGTCGGTCACGTCCGTGCCCGCGAGGTCCAATGACTGAAGCTCCGAAAGGTATCGCAGTTGCTCGAGCCCCGCGTCGCCGATGCGAGTCTGGTTAAGGTTGAGTTCCTGCAGGTTCGTCAGGTTGCTCAGGTGGCGCAGCGCCTCGTTGTTGATCTTGGTCAGACTCAGATCCAGCCGTCTCAGATTGGACAGGGCGCCGATGTGGTTCATGCGGGCGCTGGTGACTTTCGTATAGCGCAGCTCCAGGAGTTCGAGGTTCTTCAGGTGCCGAAGGTGTCGCAATCCCGTGTCGGTAATGTCGCTTCCGCTCAGATACAGTTCCGTCAACTCGGGGCGGGTGGCGAGTTTCGCCATGTCGGCGTCGGTTCGGATTTGCGGCGCCCATTGTTCTTTGGGCACACCGTTCTGAAGAAAGAACCGGATCTTGCGGTAGTACATCTTCTCGGGCTGGAAGTTCGGCCCGGCATAGTTGTAGCTGATGTGCGTCACCTTGGCCTTGCGGGCCACTTCGATGAATCGCCTCGCGACGCGCTGGATCTTCTCGGGCACGGGTGTGGACCTCTGCATGATGGACACAGGCCCCCAGATGCCGACGCCGCGGTTCTTGTGATCGACGCGGACGATCAGCGTGTGGCGGCCAGGTGACAGTCCACCGTCGAGTGGGATGTAGAAGCCGTCCTGGTTCGCCGCCGTGGTGGGAAACTTCTGTTCGCCGACCTTCACGCCGTCGATGAAGACGTCGGCCGTGCCCATGACCTTCTCGAAATAGAGGGCCACCGGGGCGTCGCCAACATCGGGCATGTCGAAATCGGTGCCTTGCCATCCGACGCCGGGTCGGGTCTCCGCGCTCTCGCCCTGATCGAGCCAGAGGATGTCGATGCGCATCGGGCGCCAGCCGTCGAAGCTAGTGGTCTGCTCCCAGTGGTCGTCCAGGCCCGAATCATGCTCGTCGAACTTGAATGCCCACTCGAGGGGAAAGTCGTACACCTTTCCGTGTGAAGCGAAGGCCCGTTCCAGCATGATGAACCAGATGGGCAGGCGGCAGGCCGCCACTCGCTGTTTCGTCTCGGGAGTACGGGCCCGGGCTTCAGCCTTCCTGAGGATGGCGTCGCTCCTCGCGATGAATCCTTCGTCCAGCAGAGAATTGCCTTGGGTACTCGGCCAGGAACAGTCGCTGGGTGCCTTGTCACGGTACTCGGTGTGGAGCATGTCGAGGTAGCGTAGGACACCCTCGGCGCCCGCGCCGTAGTAGAGGCGACAGAACTCGTCGATCGTGTCCCGGCTGTCGATCTGCGGGCGCCACATCGCTCTGGAGAGCAGGTAGAACCTCAGCTCCTGAAAGTTCGTGCCGCGGGTCTGGCCGGTCTGGGCGAAAATGCCGCGGACGCCGCAATCGTGCATGACGCTCATGCCGTGGGCGATGTAATAGAGATTGGGGTTGGGGTCCAGGTTGGCCGTGCCGCCGTAGGCGCTGTGGCGTGTCCAGCTGTATAGCTTGCCCTCGCCGATCTTCTCCTTCCAGTCACGAAGCGTCTTGAGAGCGCGGGCGTTGCCCTCGTTGTTCAGATCGTCGATCGGGTAGCGCCGGTCGTAAAGATGCGTGATCTGCATGATGACGTTGGGCAGAGGCTGCGTCTTCGGCGGTCCGCCCATCTGGTAATTCATCGTTTCAATGGACGCCGTGGGGTACTCGTCGGCGATCTCGCGCGCGATGGCGTTGACGAAACGGATGAGGGTGCCTGCTTTCGACGGCCCTTCTTCCTGGTTGATCGCCTCGCACTTATCGCACCGGCAGAAGTTGGTGCTGTCATTGATCGAGACGTTGGCCACGACTTTGTTCTGAGGATTGCTTTCGATCGCCGAGCCGATCCAATCCCGGATCTTTCCCAGGGAAATACGCAGCACATCCGGGTTGGTCAGGCACAACTGGGTGGGCATGCCGAACTTTTCGCGCACGCGCACGCCGTCCATCTCGGAAAAGTACTCCGGGTGTTCGTCGAAGTACTTGTCGACGGGCACGAGAGTGTCAAAGGTATGCGTGGGCCGGCCGACCCACTTGACGCCGCCGAGCAGCCGCTCATTCGCGATGCCGAATCCGCTTCCGTTCATCCGGTTTTCCGTCACGATGCCCAGACCCCCCGACCAGATCGTTCGCCGTTCGAACGGGGGGCCGTAGCCTCGCGATGTCATCGCCACGTGCAGTGTGGGTTGGGCGGGCACGTGCGTCATCTCGGGTGACAGCCAGCGCACACCCAGTTCTACATCCAGAAAGTCGTAGACGCCGTAGAGCGTTGCCCGCGGGATATTTCCGATGATCAACAACTGCGGCCCGCGGCGCACGAGCGCGAAACCTTCCCAGTTGTCGTTTTTTACGTCCGCAGGAACGTCCTCGATGCTCATGCGATTGGTCGGCCCGACGACGATCTCATACTCCGCGGGCGCCGCGTCGTCGCGCCGGATCGCAAAGGTCGCGCCACTGACCCGCTTGAGGTAATAGGCGAGCTGCTCCGCCGCACGGACCTCGGCGCCGTGGGCCTCCTTCGCGATGACGATCGAGTACTCCGTCCGGCCACCGTCAGCAAGATACAGGGGGTCAGGCCCGGCGTTCAGACGCTCATGGCTCGCCGCACACCCGGTGTAGAAAGTCGCCAACAGCAGAAGGGCAATGAACCAAGGGGCACTAAATCTGGTGGTCATCGTATGTGTCGCCTCCAATATCTTTCAACGATACCGCAGAACCAGTTCGAGTTCGTCCCACGACATGGGTTGATCGACGTTTCTGGAACTGCTGAAACGCAACGCAACGAGATTGTTGCCGACGGCGACCTTATCCGGGTCGACGTCGATTTCGAGCCAGGTGTTCGCTGGTGGCGTGCGTGGGCGCGACCGGCCGACCTGGGACAATAGCCCTTCGGCAGTCGGCGGGGCATCAGTCCCTTCCGGTGGTGTGGCGGGCTTTGCCTCGCCGAGCACCAGGCCGTTCAGGCGCGCTACGATCCGGTCGCCCGATGCGAATGAAGACACACGCACGCGTAGACGGGTCGTGGCCGTCTTTCCGCTTGGTGCGTTGGCGGCGACGTCTTCCCCAACGGGCAGTTTCACCTGCGCCCAGCCGTCGGGCGGCAGCGCGACCGGCAGTCGCCCGGCGGCCACGATGCCGGGTCGCTGATATCCGCCGAAGCGATCAACCACGACGTGGTCAACCCCGTAGGTCTTGTCCAGGCCCTTCAAGGTATCCGTACCGCCGAGTTGGCTGAGCAGCTTGTAGGGACGATCGGGGACAAAGTTGAAAAGGTACACGCCGTCGGCACCCGCCTGCCAGATGTTCATCGCCGCCGCGCGCCAGTTCTCCGCCCATTCGTTCCGCGTATCCAGGGCCGATGCGCTGATGCACGCGTAGACGGGCACGCCGTGACCGTGGCCGAATGCGGCCATTTCTCGCACGTCGTCGAACATGGCCATGGGCACGTAACCGCCGCCGACGACGAGCATGTCGCATAGATCTTCTTTCACCCACCTGACGACGTCGAGTCCCAGCGCGGCGGCGCACTGAAGGCTCAGGGGTACGCGGCATGCGATGGGCAGCGGCCGGCCTCGGCGCCGAGCCACTTCGTCGGTCATCGTCCGAATCCGGCGCAACAGATCGTTCATCGCTTCCGAGTGCCCGGGTTCGGCGGGCTGAAGCGTCAGCGTCGGCCTGAAGAACTTCGGGTGACGCAGGAAATCGAGCTCGAGCCCGTCCACGTCGTATCGCCCGCAGACGTCTTCGAGGATGCGGAACACGTAGTCGCGGACCTCGGGCAGCTCATAATCCAGCGATGACCACCAGGCCCGCGGATCGTGCGCCGGGTAACGATCAAAATCGCCGTCTCGGCCGAGCATGACGTGGGGGCGCTGTCGCTTCCACCTCGGCAGGAACGGACGGGAGTGGGGCATTGAATCATGGATGTCGTTCATGCGCAGCGAGAAGAAGATCTCGATCTGGTTCTCGTGGCAGAAATCGATCGCCACGATCAACGGATCGTGACCGGCGGCCTTCATGGCCCGCAGGGCGTCGCGCCTGCCGATGTCCGTCTCCGGGCTGCTGTCGGTGACGAACTCGTCGAGCGTTTCACCCACCCGGGGCAGGTGAGATGTAAACAGACCGGTGACGCCCGTACAGTAAAAGACCGTGTCCACCTGTGTGCCGGGAATCTGCCCCAGGCGATTGGCCAGGAACCGCTCCGGCGTCGCCCCCTCCATGATGTCGTAACCATCATTGTTGTAGATGATCCGACGCGGTCGTTCGGCCACCTGCTTTCGTGCCTGCCTGATGGCCGCGAATTCGTCGACTCCGCCGCGAGACGGTTGGATGCCCGCGAGGACGATCGCGGCCGCCAGCGAAATGATGGGTGTTCCCATGTGTCTGCCTGGCATGACTTTCACCGGGGTTCGCTTCCTTCTAACTGCTGCCCATCATTAGAACTTCGCGCCGATCACGATTCAATATTCGCTCAGCCCTTCAATGCCCCCACGGTGATGCCCGACACGAAGTAGCGCTGACCCACGACAAAGACGACGAGCATTGGCACGATCATGATGACGGATCCGGCCATCATGAGCGGCCATTCCACTCCGTAGAGATCCCTGAAACCCGCCAGGGCCACGGGCAGCGGCTGCAACCACTCGCTGTGAGACACAATGAGCGGCCACATGAAGCTGCGCCACGAACCCATGAAGGTGATGATCGCCAGCGCCGTCAGCGCAGGTTTCGAGAGTGGCAGGACGACGTGCCTGTACACGCCGAACGCGGAGCACCCGTCCAGGATCGCCGCCTCCTCCAGCGACGCGGGCAACGTCATGAAGAATTGGCGCAGCATGAATGTTCCATAGGCGCTGAACATGACGGGGATCGTGAGTGCCGCATAGGTGTCGATCCAGCCCAACTCGCGCAAAAGAATGAACGTGGGAACCATCGTGACGGCGACGGGTACCATCAGCGTGCCCAGGTACATGAGGAAAATCCGGTCGCGCCCGGCGAAGTGCAGCCGCGCGAAGGCGAACGCCGCCAGGGAGCTGGTGAACACCTGCCCGGCCGTGATCAGCGCGGTGATGAAGAAGCTGTTCAGCAGGGCGCGAATCAGCTTGTTCTCCGTGAGGACCGTTCGATAGTTCTCGACGTGAAATCGATGTGCCGCGGTCACGTGTCCGGTAAACAGCGCATCCAGGATGGCGCGGTTGCGGTGTAGGTAGGTGGGCTGTGCTTCGTCGGGCTCACCCGCGGACGGCCCGGGCGACACGCCGGTTGCATCCGAAAGCTGCGCCGTCATGTCCGGGTCGAGCCACAGCTGCTCGTGCTGAATCACCCGGTTCAGCCCCGACACGACCATGGCCCTGTCCATCAGGGACGACGACCCCGTCTGCGCCACCTTGTCGAGGATCGCACGGACCGGCTCCGGCAGCAGCTCACGAATCTTCCCCCTCGCCTCGTTCTGCGCCGTGTCTTCGCGCCCCGTCAACGCCGCACAGAAACGCGGCCAGTCGCGCACGTCGCTGTCCACGATCCGCGGCGAGGTCTGCGGCACGGCCTGGCTGAGGTCCAGGGCACTGGCATCAGACGTTTTCAACGATGTCAGGACCATCCACGCCAGGGGAATCAGCATCGAGACGCCGACGACGCTCAGGACGATGTAGGACAGTGCGTTCGCCGCCCGCCGTCGTGCCGTGCTTGTCATGGTGAAATCAGCCATAACTGACGACCCTCCCGCCGAATCGCCAGTTGACCATCGTCACGGTGAAGATGATCGCGAAGAGCACCACGGCGATCGCCGCCGCGTAGCCCATGTTGAAAAAGCGAAAACCGTGCAGATAGATGTAGTAGTCGACCGTCGTCGTCGCACCGGCCGGTCCGCCGCGGGTCATGACGTACGCCATGTTGAACCCGGTCTGGAAGCCGTTGATGATCGACGTGATAAAGACAAAAAACGTCGTCGGCGCCAGCATGGGCCACGTGATGTGCCGGAAGCGGCCCCGGGCGCTCGCGCCGTCGATCTGGGCGGCTTCGTACAGTTCCTGCGGGATCCCCTGGAGACCCGCGAGATAGATGATCATGCTGAGGCCACCCATCTCGCCCCAGACCTTCATGATCATCAGCGCCGGTTTGGCCCAGTTGTAATCCAGCAGCCAGCGGGGCCCGTCGATCCCGATCAGGCTCAGCGTCTGGTTGATCAGGCCGAACTCGGCGTCGAACAGGTTCTCCCAGAGCAGCAGCAGGCCCACGCCTGCGCAGATCGTGGGCACGAAGTAGATCGTGCGAAACAGGTATCGGCCGCGAAACGGGCGGTTCAGGAGCAGCGCCAGAAACAGCGACGCAGCCATGGTCACGGGTATTGCCGTCATGATAAACAGCGTGTTGCCAAGGTACTTCCAGAACAGCGGGTCGTTCCAGGCGAACGAATCGCCGTCGAGATGCCATCCCAGAAGGTCGCGAAAATTGCGCAGGCCGACGAACGTCGGCGCGCGAAACAGATCCCAGTCGCAAAGGCTCAGGGCAAAAGCGGCGACCACCGGGATCAGCGTGAAGACAGCAAACCCCCCGATGTTCGGCGCGAGGAAAGCGAGTGCGGTCAGGGGACGGTGCCTATTCACTGCGCTGCCTGCGTTCGTTGTTCTTCCGGATCGTGTCCCGCATTTGCTTCTCCGCCTGGGCCATCGCGGCCTCCGGGGTAAGGCGCTGCGCCCAGACCGCTTCGTGTCCCTGCAGGCAGATCTCGGTCAGCTCCACGGCGTTGGGCACACGCGGCGTCGGGAAGAGGTGGTTTCGCGTTTCGTACAGGACCTTGAGGTTCTGCGGCTTTCCGACGTGTCCGAGGTACGCGCGCCTGGCCACCGTCTCGTCGCTGGGAAGCCCGCGATAGGCCATCAATTGTTGAAACTCGCGGCCAAAGAATTCGCGACACAGCAGCCACGCTTCGTCCGGATGCTTGGTCTGGGCGGTGGTCAGGATGGCCCCGCTCGACGCCCATTGGCCGCGGCGCTTTACCTTCGGGTCCAGTGCGATGTCCCAGTCCATGTCCGCGAACTTGTCGGCGGCGTGGGGAAGATAGCCCGTGAAGAATTGCATCATGGCGAACTTCCCGCTGCGGAACAGCTCGTAACGGTCGAGCCTTTGCTCGTCGAGCCGGCCGGGTTGGGGCATCACGCGGTGTTCGCGAAACAGCGCCACGTTGGTCTTCAGGTAGTTGATCATCTCCGGCGTGTTGCACAGCGGCGTCTGGCCGTCCGCAGAAAAGAACTCGGCGCCGAAAAGGTGCATGGGCACGACGCCACGAAAGCCCCATTGCACCACTCGCCCGTCCTCGTCGCGGACCGTGAGCTTCCGGGCCGCGCCCAGGAAGTCGTCGAAGGTCCAGTCGTTCGTCGGGTGCGGGACGTCGGCCTCGTCGAACAGCCGCCTGTTGTAGACGACGAAGGTCATGTCGATGCTGTAGGGCACGCCCATCTGCCGCGGTTGTATTGTTCCGTCCTCCATCCGCTTGCGGACCTGGTACCACTTCAGGACGTGCGGCAGAAAGTCGTGAGTCGGGTAGTCCCGCTTGAACCGGTCGGTGATATCCAGGAACGCGCCGCGATCCGCAAATTCGGAGAACGCGTAGCCCATCCAGGTCAGGTCGGGCGCCGCCTTGCCCGCGATCATGGCCGCCAGCTTCCGGTAGAGCTCCGGCGTGCGCCGCACCTCGACGGTGATGTGCGGATGCTCCCGCATGAAGCGGTCGACCGTTGCTTTGAAGTAGGCGTAGTCCCGCAAGTCGGGGTGGGTCAGGACCACGAGGTGGACACGGCCTTCGGCGAACCGATCCCGCGGCAGTGTCGACACCAGGTACCACCCGCAGCTGCCGGTGGCGATCAACAAGAGGGCGAGCACCAGAGGCGTCAGGGAGAATCCACCGCACCGAGTTGCCTTCCAACTATTCATGAGGCTGGACATGTTTTGGAAATGCGTGATCGTGGCCGGCCTCGGTCAGTGAGTCCAACGCTCTATTCGATCGAAGTGACAGTGATCCCGATTGGAAACAACACGTCCAGGCATCCGCCGACGATTGTCATGTGAGGGCCTCTGCAGATTCGCGGTCGAAGAACACCACGGCACCTGACCTTGATTGTTACGATTGACGGACCATTGACGCACTCACCATGCGAGATTAGCCTCATCTGACATGGTGACAAATCCGGTGCTCATGCACGATTGTCCTCTTTGAACCGGCACAGCAAAATCGAAGACCCGGGATCTAGAGCAGTTTCACCCATGACGTAGCGTCCTGAGCTGCCTGCAGCGACGTCTGACTTTGTCGTGCTGCATCGACGACCCGCAGCGGGGTCGCCTGCTCCCGCCTTCGCGAAGCCCGCTTCCACCCTCCGCAGCGGCAGCGCCGCTGCTGCGGAGGACGGGTCGGCGGGCGAAGGAAGGTCGCTCTCCGCGCCAGACTTGCTTCGCCGACGCCCAAAATGCTACGTCATGGGTGAAAACGCTCTAAGATTGCCGATGTGACATTCTCAATAGACGCAGCATGACCATGCCGCCGAGAACGCTCAGGCCCATCCACACGGCCGTGGGCAGGGGGATAAGTACGGGCATGGGCAGCAGCATCATGCCGTTCATGATGATCCCCTGACCTACCGCCAGGTCGCTGGCCATCGAGATCGCGCCGTACTCCCAGAAGCCCTGGGCGGTATTCGAAAGCGTGGTCTGGTTGACGGGAAGAAGGGTTCCGGTGTTGTTTGGCGAGATGCCGACTCTGGCGACATTGAGCTTCATCGTGCCCGCGCTGTCCGCAGGCTGATTGAAACCGGTCGACAGGACACTTCCGGGATAGGCGTGGCTCGCCTTTGACCTGCCCCCGTGAGTGACACCAGTTCCTGTGTTAGCGTTTGCTCCTGCTCAGACATGGCCGGCAGACGGAGGGGCGTAGCCCCGGAGTCTGGCGGCCATGTCTGAATCGCCTCGGGTGCGGGAGGCCGGTACCCCAGCGAGCTGTGCGGACGGACCGTGTTGTAGTGGTTTCGCCAGCGTTCGATCAGCACCTTCGCCTCCAACAGC
>Ga0310124_10003040_pt1 | contig 11407 bp, 8 predicted proteins | sample CB11b_AW_Bot5_MG_FD_203507 | JGI IMG/M metagenome (GOLD analysis project Ga0310124, IMG submission 203507) | Marine microbial communities from Western Arctic Ocean, Canada - CB11b_AW_Bot5 | ecosystem: Environmental > Aquatic > Marine > Oceanic | place: Canada: Western Arctic Ocean | collected...
CGAACTCTTCGACGACCACGAGTCGTGCGGTGGCGCCTTCCGGCGTGGAGGAATCCATCGTGGCCTACAGCGGTACGTTGCCGTGCTTGCGCTGGGGAAGTTCCGCGCGCTTGCCGGCCAGCATCTCAAGGCCGGCGACCAACCGGACGCGGGTCTCGGACGGAGCGATCACGTCGTCGACGAAGCCGTGTTCGGCCGACACGTACGGGTTGGCGTAGCGCTCGGCGTACTCCTCGACGAGTTCGCCCCGGCGGGCGACCGGGTCGGCGGCGTCGGCCAGCTCGCGTCGGTACAGGATCTCGACGGCGCCCTGTGGGCCCATGACGGCCAGCTCGGCCGACGGCCAGGCCAGCGACAGGTCGGAGCCGACCGACTTGGAGTCCATGACGACGTAGGCACCGCCGTATGCCTTCCGGGTGATGACCTGGATGCGCGGCACCGTGGCCTCGCAGTAGGCGTAGAGCAACTTGGCACCGTGGCGGATGATGCCCCCGTACTCCTGGTCGACGCCGGGCAGGAAGCCGGGCACGTCGACGAACGTGATGAGAGGAAGGTTGAAGGCGTCGCAGGTGCGGACGAACCGGGCGGCCTTCTCAGAGGCCTGGATGTCGAGCACCCCGGCGAGCATCATGGGCTGGTTGCCGACCACTCCGACCGACCGGCCATTGAGGCGGGCGAAGCCGCACACGATGTTCCCGGCCCAGGCCGCGTGGTACTCCATGAACTCGCCCTCGTCGACGACGGCGGTGATGACCTGGCGCATGTCGTAGGGCACGTTGGCGCTGTCGGGCATGAGGTCGTCGAGCTCGGGGCACAGGCGGTCGACGGGGTCGTCGCAGGCGACGGTGGGTGGCATGTCAATGTTGTTCGACGGCAGGTACGACAGCAGTGCCTTGACGTCGTCGAGGACCTGATGCTCGTCCTCCGCCACGAACGAGGCCACGCCCGACTTCGTGGAATGGCTGCCGGCGCCGCCGAGTTCCTCGAGGGAGACCTCCTCGCCGGTCACCGTCCGGACGACGTCCGGGCCGGTGATGAACATGTGCGACTTCTCACGGACCATGAAGATGAAGTCGGTCATGGCCGGGCTGTACACGGCGCCGCCGGCACAGGGTCCGAGGATCACGCTGATCTGCGGGATCACGCCCGAGGACTGCACGTTGCGGTAGAAGATGCCGCCGTAGCCGTCGAGGCTGACGACTCCCTCCTGGATGCGGGCGCCGGCGCCGTCGTTGAGGCCGATCATCGGAGCGCCGACCGAGTGGGCCAGGTCCATCACCTTGTGGAGCTTCTTGGCGAAGGCCTCCCCGAGGGCGCCGCCAAAGACCGTGAAGTCCTGGGCGAACACGAAGATCCGACGGCCGTCGATGGTCCCCCAGCCGGTGATGACGCCGTCGGTGTAGGGGCGCTCCTCGATGCCGCTGTCGTGGGCCCGGTGGCGGACCAGCAGGTCGAGTTCGTGGAAGGAGCCCTCGTCGAGCAGGTAGTCGATGCGCTCGCGGGCGAGCAACTTGCCCTTGGAGTGCTGTCGTTCGACCGCCCGTTCGGAGCCCGCGTGGAGGGCCTCTTCCCGCCTCTTGCGGAGGTCGTCGAGCCGATCGCTCATGGAATGCTGCGCCATTGGGGGCACAGGGTAGCGACCGGAGGCGGTCCGGCCGTAGCGAGACGCCCGGGTCAGGCCCGCTGGGCCGCCAGCCGGTCGGCACGCTCGGCGAGGCGCGGGCCCTCGAGCCTCCGGCACATCTCGGCGAAATGGGGCCGGGGGCCGTTCCAGCAGAGGTCATCGACGTCGTCCATGACCGGGGCGTCGAGGTCGAGCGTGGCCAGGCGCCGGTAGAGGCCGGCGTCGTCGCGCCCTTCGGCAAGCGCCGCCGCCAGGCGGGCGGCACTGCGCACGGTCACGTCCCAGTCGTCGGCGTCGTCCGGAATCTCCTCGAGGTGCACATAGCGGGCCAGCACGGTTGACGATGACTTCGCCCCCCACCCGGGCAGCCCGGGGATGCCGTCGGCGGTGTCGCCCACCAGCGCCAGGTAGTCGGGAATCGACTCTGGTCGAACACCGAAGCGGTCGATGATGCCGTCCCGGTCGTAGACCACGCCCTTGCGCCGGTCGAACTGCACGATGCGGAGCCCGTCGTCGACGACCTGGGCGAGGTCCTTGTCGGGGGTGCAGATGAGGATGCGGTCCACCCGGGGGTCCTCAGCGGCCTTCACCGCCGCTGCGCCCATGGCGTCGTCGGCCTCGTGCTCGACCATGGCGAAGACCCGGAAGCCTGCCGCCGTGAGTGCCGCCTCGAGCAGCGGGAATTGGGAGAAGAGCTCCGGCGGCACGCCCTCGCCGGTCTTGTAGCCCTCGAACATCTCGTTGCGGAAGGACTCGACCACCTGGTCGGTGGCGACGCCGACGTGGGTGGCGCCCTCCTCGAGCATTCCGAGGATCGAGCCGACGACCGCCCGCGTGGCCGCCACCTCGACGCCGTCGGCCGTCACGTGCGACGGCACCGCGAAGTGGTGGCGGAACAACTCGTACGTTCCGTCGACGAGGTGAACCTCCACGCTGCGCCTCCTGGCTTCCGGACGTTCTCGGACCTGTCGCCCCGCGCTAGCGCGGTTCCTCGACCAGTTCAATGAGGGTGCCGAAGGAGCCCCTCGGGTGGACGAAGGCAACCGTCGTGCCCCGGGATCCGGGCCGGGGCACCTCGTCGATGGCCCGCCCACCGGCGGCCACGATCGCGGCGAGTGCCTCGGCGCAGTCGTCGACCCGGTAGCCGACGTGGTGGATGCCCTCACCGCGCTTGACGAGGAACTGGCTGATCGGCGAGTCGGTTCGGGTCCCGGTGGTGAGTTGGAGGTAGGACTCGCCCACCCGCACCATGGCCTCCTCGACGCCATCCTCTTCGACGACCTCCCTGTGGCAGACCTCGGCACCGAAGGCCCGGGCGTGGTAGTCGATCGCCGCCTCGAGGTCGTGTACGGCGATGGCGACGTGGTCGATCTGGGTCAGCAGCATGCGGGGTCCTGGATCACTGGGGGTATGGCTGGCGGGCGGATTGCCCGCTCCCATCGTGGCACGCCACGACGGACGGATGGCCCCTGCGCCCTGACCTGTGGAAAACCTGCCTGACTTGTAACGATCTCGTAAATGTTGTAATGTGATCGCAACACGTTGGGAAGACCCCTCCACCCAACTAAGGGAAGCGCCCTCCGAAGGTTGCCGGTACCGCCCGCAACCGGCCCCGGGGGGCGTTTCCTATTTTTCCCAGTTTCTTCTCAGTCGCCTCCGAGCTTGCGTCGGCCCTCGAGCGCCCGCCCCAACGTCAGTTCGTCGGCGTACTCGAGGTCACCGCCCACCGGCAGGCCACTGGCAATCTTGGTGACCTCCACCCCCAGCGGCTCCAGCAGCCGCGCCAGGTACATGGCGGTGGCTTCGCCCTCGATGTTGGGGTTCGTCGCCAGGATCACCTCGTCCACCTCCTCGTCTCCGAGTCGGGCGAGGAGCTCCCTGATGCGGAGCTGCTCCGGACCGACCCCGTCGATGGGGCTGATCGAACCGCCGAGTACGTGGTAGCAACCCCGGAACTCGGCCGTGCGCTCCAGCGCCACCACGTCACGCGGGTCCTCGACGACGCACAGCACCGAGCCTTCCCGCCGCGCATCCGCACAGATGCCGCAGAGGTCGTCCTCGGCGATGTTGAAGCACCGACTGCAGAACCGCACCCGGGAACGCATCTCGACGATGGCCGTCGTCAACCGCTCGACGTCGGCGGGGTCGGACTCGAGGATGTGGAAGGCGAGGCGCTGCGCCGAACGGGGGCCGATCCCCGGCAGGCGACCCAGTTCGTCAATGACCTGCTGGACGGCGTCGGCGTACACGGTGGACGGGATCCCGGTCGGATCAGTCGGGCTCGACGACGCTCACACCGGGGAATGCCTCGGTGATGCGTTCGACGGCGGAGCCGACGACTGCGTCGGCATCGACCAGGTCGTCGGGATTGATGGACTCGTCGTCCTCGTCCTCCGGAGATGCCGCAGCGGCAGGCTTCGCGGCACCCGGTCGCGGAGGTGGACGGGTCGCCCCCTCGTCGACCACCAGGCGAACCGGGACGGCCACGCCGAACTGCTCGGCAAGGGCGCCCTCGATCTCGCCGATCAACTCGGTGCACCTCATCAGGTGCGGCTTGTTCGGGAGGGCCAGGACCGCCACGCCGTCGACGACCTCGGTGAACCGTCCGATGCCGAACCTGGCCTTCGCCTTCTTGCTGACGCGCCCAAGGACCTCGTCGCCCCAGGCAAGGGCCAGTGCGTCACGATCGGGGAGGTCGCTCGCTGCTGCCGGAGCAGGCACCGCATCCGGTGTCGCCTCGGCAACAGGCTCGGCAACAGGCTCGGCAACAGGCTCGGCAACAGGCTCGGCAACAGGCTCGGCAACAGGCTCGGCAACAGGCTCGGGCCCTCGGCTGGAGGCGAGGGTCTCGCGGGCCTTCGCCGCCGGTCCCCTCCAGGAACGCTTCGGCGGCACCGGTGGCGGCGTGGCAGCGGATCCGGCGACCGGGCGGCCCTCGGCCAGGGCGTGTTCGAGCTGCTCGATTCGTCGAACCAGGTCGTCGAGAGTCGATGCATCGACGGGCGGCGAACCGGGTGTGCTGCCAGTCGACGTCGCCAACCGGACCAGGGCGACCTCGAGGTCCACCCGAGGATCGGGCGCCCGGCGCATGTCGACCAGGGCGGTGCCGAGCACCTCGAGTGCCCGCGTGATCGTGGCCGGGGAAAGGGACTCCGCGAACGACTCGGCTCGGGACCGGTCGTCGTCGGAGAGTTGGTCGGGCGGCACGCCCATGCGGACGAGGAAGGCATCGCGCAGTGCCGACAGCAGTGCCTCACCCAGGACCCGGGGCTCCCGTCCACGCGAGACGCCCGTGGCGATCGCCCCCAGTGCTGCTGCTGCGTCCGAGTCGGCGAGGGCGGCAAGCAGTTCGGCGGTCGTGGTGTCGTCGGGAACGGCCCCACCCGCCACAGCCCGGTCGAGGGCGGAGAGCGCGTCGCGTGCCGAGCCGCGACCGGCCCGCACCGCATGTGCCTGACCCTCCTCGTCCACGTCGAGGCCGGCGTCGGTGACCACGTCAGCAACCAGCGATGCGATCTCACCGGCCGACAGCAGGCCCAGTTCGAGGTGCTGGGACCGACTACGGATGGTCTCGACGACCTTGTGGGGTTCGGTGGTTGCGAGCACGAACACGACGTGGCCGGGCGGTTCCTCGAGCGTCTTGAGCAGGGCGTTCTCGGCCCCCGGGGTGAGCATGTGGACCTCGTCGAGGAGGTACACCTTCGTCCGGCCCGGCGTGCCGAGGGCGACCTTGGCAAGGAGGTCGCGGATGTCATCGACCTTGTTGTTGGATGCAGCGTCGAGCTCGTGCAGGTCGAAGGACCGGCCGGCGTCAATGGATATGCACGACTCGCACCCGCAGCAGGGCTCGCCATCGGCCAGCGCCGTGCAGTTGAGTGCCTTGGCGAGGATCCGGGCAGCGGTGGTCTTGCCGGTGCCCCGGGGCCCGCTCAGGAGGTAGGCGTGGTGGACGCGGTCCTCGCGCACGGCGTTGCGGAGCGCCGCGACGACGTGGTCCTGCCCCCGGATCTCGTCGAACCGGCGCGGTCGGTAGCGGCGGTAGAGGGCCGTGTACTCCATACACCGCTCACCCTACAGCGGCCCTGCGACACGCCCGGGGGCGTGCCGCGGGCCACCGCCCGGCGGAGGGAGTGGGATTCGAACCCACGGTGACCAAGGGCCACACACGCTTTCCAAGCGTGCCGATTCGTCCGCTCTCGCATCCCTCCGGGGAACCGCCCGAGGCGGAATCCGGGGGCAAGGCTAGCGGCCGCCTTTCCAACGGGCGCAGGGCTAGGCGACTGTGGGTATCGTTTCGATACACACCCGCCTTCGAGTGTGGCGGTCGGGTCCTGTGCGACCGGGGCCCGTGAACCGGGTCAGGGCCGGAAGGCAGCAGCTCTCAGCGGAACCCCCGGGGTGCCGCAGATCGCCTGGCCGCCACGCTCGAAGGCGGGTGTGGCGCGTCCCGCACCTATCGTCGCCGTCATGGACGACGAAGCCCTCATGGACCTCGCCCTCGACGAGGCCCGCCTGGCGGCTGCCGACGGCGAGGTCCCCATCGGTGCGGTGGTCGTCGTCGACGGCGAAGTCGTCGCCCGACGCCACAACGAGCGGGAGGCCACCGGCGACCCCACAGCCCACGCCGAGGTTCTGGCACTCCGAGACGCCGCAGAGGCCGTCGGCTCGTGGCGGCTCGAGGGAGCCACGCTCGTGGTCACGCTCGAGCCCTGCCCGATGTGCGCCGGTGCCGCATGGGCGGCACGAATCGGACGGGTCGTGTACGGCGGGGCGAACCTCGAAGCCGGGGCGCTGGGTTCCCTCTACCACCTGGGGACCGACCCCCGCCTGAACCATGAGTTTCCCGTGACCCATGGCGTGCGCGACGAGGAATGCCTGGGCCTCCTGGTGGACTTCTTCGCCGATCGCCGCTGACCAGGTTCCGAACACCGTTGGCCGGATTCCGGCCGCTGGCTAGCCTCGTCGGTGGAAGGTTGCCAGAGCGGACGAATGGGGCGGCCTCGAAAGCCGTTGTGGCCTCCGGGTCACCATGGGTTCAAATCCCATACCTTCCGCCACGTTGATGACCCCGGCGGTTCCCAGGAACCACGCCGGGGTCATCACGCGTCAGGGGCCGCATCCCGAACGTGCGCTCAGTCGGCCTGGTAAGCGGTCGCCTTCGGCTTGACGGGGCGGGCGAACCACAGCGGTCGACGCAGGCCGCCGGGACCGGGACCGGGGCGCGTCTTGGCCAGCCACTCCTCGAACACGGCGTGTGAGGCCTCGGTGTCGACCACGACGTCGCCGTAGGCGTCGCCGGGCTGTGCCGGGCCGACCGTCACCCGCTGCAGCCAGCAGTGCATGCCGCTGACCGGGTCGGGCTGCACGGGGAAGGTCAGGTTCTGGTGGACGCCCGTGTCGGACCACCAGATGCGGCCAGTGTCCGGCTCGTCGCTGTCGTACGGCTGGTTGCCGTGCTCGCGACGCAGGCGCCAGCGGCCGTCCGGCTCCCGCTCGACCGATGCCTTTCCGGCACCCCAGGAGCGGGCCTTGTCCTCGTCGAGGCGCCAACGGCCCATGTGGTGGCTGGCCGCCACGACACCGGGTCGAATGCCCTCGGTGCGCCATGCGGCGATCACAAAGTGTCCGATCCGGGTGGTGATCCGGACGAGCCCGTTCTCCTCGATGCCGAGTTCCTCGGCGTCGCCGGGATGGACCCACAGCGGGTGGCGATGGCTGATCTCGTTGAGCCACTCGGAGTTGGCCGAGCGTGTGTGGATCAGCGTCGGGATCCGGAAGGTGGGAACGAGGATCCGCTCGCCGGCGGCGAAGTCCAGGTCCTCCCAGTGGACGTGGCTCCTGATGAACGTCGGCGTGGCGTACTCGGGCCAGCCCCAGTCGCGCATCGTCTCCGAGAAGAGCTCGAGCTTCTTGGACGGCGTCGGGAAACCGAACTTGGCCTCACCGGCGATGTCGACCGCCGGTGAGCCGTCGCCGATGAAGGGCATGTGGCCGTTGATCTCGTCGAGCGAGCCATACGAGCCGGCGGTCCCGGGCCTGCGGTAGACGCCCAGGGCGTCCTTCTCGGTGCCGGCGAGGTCGGCGTCGGCGACGTCGCGCTCGTAGACCCGGTACTGGTCGCCGGGCAGGGCGAAGGCGCCCTTGCGGCGCATGTACTCGAGCGGGGTGAGGCCCTCGGCCGCGGCCGCCTCGGGGAGGCCGGGGACCGAGCCCTCGAAGAGCATCGTGTAGTACTCGTCGAGCGTGAGCGGCGTGCCGGGGTTCTCCCGACTCTCGAAGTGCCGGCGGATTCCGAGTTCGCCGTCGGGGTCGATGCGCCACGACAGGTCGATCCAGAACTCCTGCTCCTCCCACACCTCGCCGGGGTTGGCCTCGTGGGTGCGGTTGAACGACTCGCCCTCGAGTTCGCCGTGGCGGCGCAGCACCGGCTGGCGGAAGCCGATCCACATGCCGTTGTGGGTCTCGAAGCTGCCGACGTCGTGGCGTTCGGAGGCCACGCCCATGGGCAGCACGTAGTCGGCGTACCACGCCGACTCATTCCAGGTCGGGGTGAGTGCCACGTGGCAGCCCACCTTCTCGGGGTCGGCAAGCACCTCCAGCCACGTGAAGCCGTCGGGGTTGGTCCAGAGCGGGTTGTAGACCCGGGTGAAGTAGGTGTCGAGCCTCCCCCGACCGGACTTGAGGAAGTGCGGCAGCAGCATCGACAACTCGTGGTGGGTCAGCGGGTACTCGGCGGGCCAGGTCAGGTCGTTCCACTCGCCCTGCGGCTCGGGGTGGATCGGGGTGACCGGGATGAACTTGTTCCAGCCGTTGGCGTTGGTGCCACCCTCGGTACCGACGCTGCCGGTGAGGACGGTGACGAACCAGAGGCAGCGTGACACCTGCCAGCCTCCCTCGTTGCCGGCCGACGCCGCACGCCACGTGTGGCCGGCGAAGCCGCCGAGGCCCTCGCCACACACCCGGGCGACCTCGCGGATGCGGTCCTCGTCGATGCCGCACACCCGGGCCGCCTCGGCCGGTGTGTACTCGGCGTAGTGGTCGAGAAGGGCGGGACCGACGTTGTCGAACACCGGATCGAGGTCGGGGCGGGTCTCGGCGAGGAACGTCTGCCAGTTGACCCAGCGCTCGACGAAGGCCCGGTCCCAGGTGTCGTTCTCGATGAGCAGTCGGGCGATGGCAAGCAGCAGGAACGCCTCGGTGCCCGGCCATGCCGAGAACCAGTGGTCGGCCTGCGACGCCGTGTTCGACAGCCGTGGGTCGATGCACACGATCGTGGCGCCGTTCTCCTTCCCCTCGAGGATCCGTTGGGCGTGCGGGTTGAAGTAGTGCCCGGCCTCGAGGTGCGAGGAGATGAGGAAGATGACCCTGGCATTGGCGAAGTCGGGAGATGGCCGGTCGAAGCCCATCCAGGTGGCGAAGCCGACCCGAGCGCCGCTGGAGCAGATGTTGGTGTGGCTGTTGTGGCCGTCGATCCCCCAGGCGTGCAGGACCCACTCCATGTAGCTGTCGTCGCCCATCCGGCCCACGTGGTACATGACCTCGTGCCTCCGGTCCTCCCGGAAGGCCCGTCCGATGCGCTCGCCGATCTCGTCCAGGGCCTGGTCCCAGGTGATGCGCTCCCAGAGACCCTCGCCGCGGTCGCCGACCCGCTTCATGGGGTGGAGGATCCGCTCGGGATCCTCCACCTGATTGAGCGTGGCCGGACCCTTGGCGCAGTTGCGGCCCCGGCTGGCGGGATGGACGGGGTTGCCCTCGAACTTGGCGATCTTGCCGGTGTCCTTGTCCACGTAGGCCAGGAGTCCGCAGTTGGCCTCGCAGTTGAAGCAGGTGGTCGGCACCAGGCGGAACCGGCGCTCGACCCTGCGGGGCCAGGCCTTGGCGTCGAGGGCCCGATGGTCGTCCCAGTTCTCCTCGGGCGGGTAGGCGTTCAGCACGACGGCAACTCCTTCACGACAGCGGCACCGACTGGCCGGCCCGCACGTAGGCGTCCTCGTAGGCGAACAGGCCGACAAGGGCGCAGAGGCCCCCGAGGGCCGACGGCACGGGGCCGAACAACTCGAGCAGGAGGACGGGCGGGGTCAGCAGCAGCCACGCCAGGAAGCGGGACCGCTGCGCCCCCCGGGTCAGGTCGGCGAGCGCCATCGTGACGTGCCGCGAGTGGTGGCGCCGGAGTTCGATGGCCACGAGTCCGATGTTGGCGACGACACCGATCGCCAACATCACCTTCACCGCGCCGGTCTCGGGCACTTCCATGAACAGGTCCATGACGAGGGTCGCAGATCCGCCGGCGACCATCGCCTGCGCAAGGAGGACGGGGAGCAGCAGGCGTTCCTGCCAGAGGTCGCGGCCCTCACACTGGAAGAACAGGAAGGCCGTGTAGCCGGCGGTACCGAGGGCCAGCAACACCGTGGGGGCCACGAGGAGGAGCAGGACCCCGCCGGCATCGGCCAGGCCGGCGATCCACCATGCGGCGAGGCACGCGGCGAAGCCGGCCAGGACGTAGGCACCCTTGACCAGCCACGACGTGCGGTTGCCTCGGGTGAGGAGGTAGTGGAAGCGTCGAGGCTGCTTGAGGTCGCCCACCAGCAGGGCGCCGGTGAGGACGAGGAAGGCGCCGGCGACCATCGGTGGCACGACGCCGACGGCGGCCTGTTCGGAGCCGTGGCCGAGCATCACCTGCAGCGATGCGACCAGCATCACACCGGCGGCGATGGCCTTGGTGACCAGGTAGCCGGAAACCATCGAACCCCAGGTGGGCTTGTGCTGGGTGGTGTAGACGGTGCGGGCCATGTCGGCTCCGTCGTCACGCGAGGGCGCTGCGGTGAGAGCCACGGGGGTCGGCGTGGAGTGCGCCGGGGTGGTATCGGCCCAGATGAGTCCATCGGCGGCGATGGCCGAGGCCAACGGGTCGAGCGTCGAGGGATCTGCGCCCTTGTAGACCACCTTGGGGAGGGTCTTCTGCTCAGGCGTCCGCACCTTGCCCTCGCCGCTGGCGAAGAGGCGGGAGATCTCGGAGTCGGGGTCGTCGAGATCGCCGACCCGGATTGCCTGGGTCGGGCAGACGATCACGCACGACGGCTCGAGCCCCTCCTCGATCCGGTGGTTGCAGAAGTTGCACTTGTGGGCCGTGGAGGTGGCGGGGTTGATGTAGATGGCGTCGTACGGACAGGCGTTGATGCACGCCTTGCAGCCGATGCAGTTGTCGTCGTCGAAGTCGACCACGCCGTTGTCGGCACGAAACAGCGCCGAGGTCGGGCAGATGGCCATGCACGGCGCGTCGTCGCAGTGGTTGCACCGCATGACCGAGAAGTGCCGGTCGGTGTCGGGGAAGGCACCGGTCTCGACGTACTTGACCCAGGTGCGGTTGACGCCGAGCGGCACGTCGTGCTCGCTCTTGCACGCCACGGTGCAGGCATGGCAGCCGATACAGCTGCCCGAGTCGAGCACGAAGCCCAGACGGGTCATGGAATCAGGCGACCTTCCCGGACTCGCGACATCTGGGGCCCGGCTACCTGGAGGCCCGGGGCTGGATGCCGCTGCAGAGGAAGTCGAGCAGGTGGTCAAAGGTGTCGTCCGTGTCGTGCGGCTGCGGAAAGCCGTCGCCCGACTCGAGGTGGGCGAAGCCGTGGAAGGCCGCCCGCATTGTCCGTGCGACATGAACCTGCTCGTCGTCGGAGAGTTCGTAGGCGGCCAGGGCCCGACCGAGGACGGCGACGACCTTGTCGACGGCCCCCTCGAGTTCGGCGTCGCCGGCACAGGGATAGCGGTCTGTTGCGGCATAGA
>Ga0310124_10003041_pt1 | contig 11405 bp, 14 predicted proteins | sample CB11b_AW_Bot5_MG_FD_203507 | JGI IMG/M metagenome (GOLD analysis project Ga0310124, IMG submission 203507) | Marine microbial communities from Western Arctic Ocean, Canada - CB11b_AW_Bot5 | ecosystem: Environmental > Aquatic > Marine > Oceanic | place: Canada: Western Arctic Ocean | collected...
GCATATCATTTCGTTCACCATGACAGATGCCCTGCCAACGGTCACACCTCTGCCTTTGATCAAGCAGCCGAGCGCATTCAGCGACCCTGAATGGTTGTTTGAGGTGAAGCACGATGGCTTCCGAAGCCTGGCTTATATCGAGGACAAATGCCGACTCGTGTCGCGCAATGGGGACACGTATCAGCGCTTCAAGGAGCTGAGCAAGGTGCTCTCAGGTGTGCCCCATGAGGTGCTGTTGGATGGGGAGTTGGTCTGTCTGGATGATGCGGGGCAAACGCTGTTCTACGACCTCATGTTCAACCGGGCGCCAGTCCATTTCTATGCCTTCGATATTCTCTGGCTGGATGGGCGGGACCTCCGGGAGCGATCCATCACAGAGCGCAAAGAGATCCTGCATGACGTGGTCGCGGAATCACCTCAACGGTTGTTCTATGTAGATCACATTTCTGCTCAGGGCGAGCAACTGTTCGAGCTGATCTGCCAAAGAGATATGGAGGGAGTCGTGGCGAAACCGAAGGGGAGTCCCTACCGACAGCTTGGGGGCAAGACCCCCTGGATCAAGATCAAGAATCCAGACTACACGCAGGCGGAAGGGCGCGGAGAACTGTTCCATTGAAACCGGCACCTCGACAGATCACCCTGAAGGTCAACGGGCAGGTTCGTACTTGCACGGCAGCGCCGGATACGCCATTGGCCTATCTGCTGCGCAACGATCTGGGTCTGACGGGGACAAAATTCGCCTGTGGGTTGGAACAATGTGGCGCCTGCAAGGTGCTGGTGGATGGCGAGGCGGTGCCCTCGTGCAGACTACCGGCCGCAGAGGTGGAGGGCTGCCAGATCACGACAATCGAAGGTCTGGCCGATGAGGGGGAGTTGCATCCGGTGCAACAGGCATTTGTCGACGAGCAGGCGGCGCAGTGTGGCTTCTGCACATCGGGTTTGATCGTTGCCGCCGCGGCGCTGCTCGAGCAGAATCCGGAGCCGACGGCGGCGCAGGTGAAGGAGGCGCTCGCCGTGCATATCTGCCGGTGTGGTTCACACAGCCGCGTGCTGCGAGCGATTCGCCGGGCCGCCGATATGATGGCAACGAATGGGGACGGCCGACCGTGATCGCCGCGAACACGAAGGTTGGACCGGCGCTCAACACGCTGCTCCATTTCGATCTGGACGGGTCGCTGGATGTGATCATGTCGCGCGTCGAAATTGGACAGGGCATTCAGACGGCGATCGCCCAGATCGTTGCGGAGGAGCTGGATTTTCCCATCGATCGAATCCGCGTGACTGCACCCGATACCGCCCTGGTGGCCGAAGGCGGATACACTGCGGGCAGCAATTCGATTCAAGGGCTCGGAGAGCAGATGCACGCAGCGGCGGCGGATGCACGGCAGCTGGCGCTGCTGGCGGCGGCGGATCGATTCGGCCTGTCGCCGGATGAATTGACCGTGGCGGCGGGTGTGATCAGCGGCGCCGGTGGCGCCGGGGCAAGTTACGGCGAGTTGCTTAACGAAGAGCTGATGCAGTCCTCCGTGTCGGGGATAGGTACGCGCAAGTCACCCGAGCAGTATTCGATCATCGGCAGGTCGGTGCCAAGGGGCGACCTGGCGGAAGGGGTGACGGGAGCGCGTCGTTTCCTCCACGATCTGACACACCCGGGGATGCTCCACGGTCGTGTGGTCCGACCGCCGTCGTATTCGGCGCGGCTCGTCAGCGCACAGACCGAAGGGATCGCTGCCCTGCCCGGTGTGGTCGAAGTGGTCCGCAGAGGCAGCTTCCTGGGGGTCATCGCCCAGCGCGAAGAGCAGGCGGTGGCAGCGGCGGAAGCCCTTCGTGTCGTCGCCAAATGGCATACCGATGTGCCACTTGTGCCGCAGTCGGAGCTGTTCACAAGATTGATGGACACACCCGACGAGGCACGCCTGATCATGAAGGGCGCTCCCGTGGAAGGAGAGGTGCCGCCGATCAAGATCCCGTTGTCGGCGACGGCGACGCTGGAGGCGACCTACACACGACCGTATCAGATGCACGCCTCCCTCGCCCCCTCTGCAGCGATGGCACTCGTCGCCGAGGCTGCAGCGACTGGGCCCAGGCTGACCGTCTGGACCCACAGCCAGGGCGTGCACCCGCTACGAGATGCGTTGGCGCAGGTGTTGGAACTCCCGGTGGATGAGATTCGTGTCCGACACGTGGAGGGCGCCGGCTGTTATGGCCACAATGGCGCCGATGATGCGGGGTTGGACGCGTCGCTGCTGGCCCTGGCGACGCCGGGACGACCGGTGTTGCTGAAATGGTCGCGTCAGGATGAACACGCCTGGGAGCCTTACGGGTCGTGTGCGCTGGTGCAGATGCAGGGCAGTCTGGACGCTTCCGGGACCATCGTCGACTGGAATCACGATGTCTACAGTCACACCCACGGTGGCAGGCCGCGTCATGCGGAAGGGTCCTCGGGACTGTTGGCAGCCTGGCACCTCGATCCGCCAATTCCGGCCCCCACCCCCCGCCTTGGTGGTGGCTCACACGGCGGTATCCATCGCAATGCGGAACCACTGTATCGGTTCCAGCGAAAACGCGTGGTCAAACACTTTGTCCCGGACAGCCCGCTTCGTGTTTCGGCCCTACGGGGGCTCGGTGCATACGCCAATGTGTTCGCCATCGAGTCCTTCATGGATGAGCTGGCACTGGCGGCTGGTGCCGATCCCGTCGCTTTCCGGCTGCGTCACTTGCCCGACGATCGGCGCGCCCGCGAGGTCATCGAAGTGGCTGCACGGGGTGCCGGCTGGACTGCGGGGGTGCGCGAGGGTGGCGCGGGGGAGGGCACGGGTCAGGGGATCGGTTTTGCACGATACAAGAATGAGAAGGCGTATGTGGCGGTCGTCGCCGAGGTGGAGGTCGATCGCAACACGGGACGGATCTCACTGCGACGGTTGGTGATCGGTGGGGATGTGGGTCAGATCGTCAACCCCGATGGAGTGAAAAGTCAGTTGGAGGGGGGGGCCGTGCAGTCGGCGAGTTGGACACTGAAAGAGGCCGTCACATTCGGGCCCGATGGCATCACCAGTGTTGACTGGGATAGTTATCCGGTACTCGGCTTCGAGGAAGCACCCGAGGTGGAGACGATTCTGTTGGATCGACCGGGCGAACCGAGTCTCGGTTGCGGCGAGGCCACCCAGGGGCCTGTGCCCGCGGCGATCGGGAATGCCCTGTTCCACGCGGTGGGGATCCGTTTTCGTGATATACCTTTTGGGACTCACGCTGTCGCAGATCGTCGTCATGCGTCTGAATCACTTCCTAAGGGTTCCTAATGCGGCCCGGCGCGGCCAGCACGAGATTCATACACATCATCGACGTCATCGACGAAGGTCGGCGTGCCGTCGGCGAAGTCGTACTTGGCGGACACGGCCAGTGCCGCCTCGGACAGCGTGTCCAGCAGTTTGCGTTCCAGAACCGCCCACGCCGGAGGTGGGGTGAGCACAGTTGCTTGGATGGTCTTCATCGGTGTTTCTTTCACGACTACCTGCAACGATAAACATCGAGAGAGGGAAAAGAAATGCGCATCAGGAACTGGCGTGATCAGGTACCGTATGTGGGGCACGAGAGCAAGATCATCTGGCCTCTGTTGACGAGGGTTGGGGAGGAGGAAGACGGACCGGACTCGGCCTGCCTGCTGTCCTTGGGTAGTCTGACCCGACACATCGTCCAGGGCCGGATCACCACCGACTACCACGCCCACGAGAACAAGGAGCAGGTCTACTACTTCGTCTCGGGTCGTGGGAAGATGCTGATCGACGACGAGCGGTTCGATGTGACAGCGGGTGACGCCGTTCACCTGGCCCCGAAGGAGCGTCATCAGGTGATCAACGAGAGTGAAGAGGATCTCGAGTATCTGAATATCACCGCCTTGATGCCGGCGTGAATCGGGACGGCTGTTATCGTGTCGGTCTGATCGGATGCGGCCGGAAGGGGCACGGTCACGCCCGTGGTTACGTCGGCAACCCGCGCACAGAACTCGTCGCCGCCGCCGATCCGGACAGCTCGAATCTGGCACTCTTCCTGGATCACTTTTCCGTGACGGGATACGACGACTACGAGCAGATGCTGGTACAGGAGGAGATCGACATCGCTGCGCCGATCCTGCCGGTGCAGCCCAATCCGCAGGTCGTCATTGATTGCGCCCACGCCGGCGTGCAGGCCGTGTATTGTGAAAAGCCGATGGCGGTCTCTCTGGCCGAGTCAGATGCGATGGTGGAGGCCTGTGCTTCGCGGGGGATATGGCTCGCCGCTGGTGATGCCTACCGCAACATGCCCCAGCACTGGAAGGTCAAGGGCCTCATCGATGCCGGCGAACTCGGTCCGGTGCAGGTGATCAACCTGTTCCAGTCGACGGCAGAAATCTCGGGCGGAGGGTGCCAGGGCCTGAGTGTCATGCGCCTGTTCGCCGATGATTCTGCGGTCGAATGGGTGACGGGTTGGTGCGCTGGCGACCCGGGAGATGACAACGACCAGGGCATGGGTGGCCATGTGCGTTTTGCCAATGGCGTAGATGCCTTCGTGCACCACAAACGCACACCGCGGGAAGGCATCGAGGTCGTGTGTGAGAAGGGGGTATACCACACGAGTTGGGGTGGTGGTCATCTCTGGCGTGCCGAGTCTGCGAATGTGCTGCAGGAAGAGGAGGAGTTCTTTGCACAGTTTGGCGGCACCGATGACTGGCTGGAGCCCAGTGGCACCCGGCAACGGGGAGGCATCCAATCGATCGTCGACGCTCTCGACAAGGGCATCGAGCCACGGTGCAGTGGGGCCAACATGCGCGACGTGTTGGAGATCGCTATCGGCCTGCGCGAGTCCCACCGCAATGGTTTTATGCCGGTCCGATTTCCCATCTCTGACCGAAGTCTGAAGATCACGCCAACCCCTTCCCGTTTGCTGAACAAGAGGCAGGTTTTTGGGGAACAACAGTACGCCCAGGAGATCGAGCGGTCGGCGAACACGCCGATCGGGGGAGCTGCGGTGCAAGATGTCTGATCGCGTAGTCTACTTTAATGGCGATTTCATCCCGGAGATCGAAGCGCGTATCTCCATCTTCGACAGTGCCCTGATGTATGGGGACATGGTCTTCGAGATGACCCGCACCTTCAAGCAGAAGCCATATTGTCTGCGCCAGCATCTCGAGCGGCTGTATGCCTCCCTCGACTATGTGCAGATCGACTGCGGTCTCACCATCGACGAGATGGCAACATCAACCCAGCAAACCCTGGAGCGGAATCTGCCCGCCGTCGAGGATTACGATGTGCAGATCATGCACAATGTCACCCGTGGTGGATTGGGCCTCTACGATACCCTCATCAAGGAGGGGACGGCGCCGATCATCACCATCAATGTGTTGCCCCTGGTGCGGCATATTGGCAGTGGGGCCAGCAAGTATGACGAGGGCGCTCACTTCGTCATCACACCACAGCAGTCGGTGCCGTCCCGCTACATCGATCCCAAAGCCAAGAATCGCAGTCGCATCTACTACAAGCTGGCTGAATTACAGGCGGGGCAGATGGAGGCAGGCGCCAATGCCCTGCTCACCGACGAGCATGGTTTTATCACCGAGGGGACGGGGAACAACTTTTTCATGGTTCGTGATGGTGAGATCTTCACGCCCAGACCACGTGACATTCTGCGTGGTGTGTCGCGCCAGGCTTGTATGGAACTCGCAGGCACCCTCGACATTCCGGTGCACGAGACGGACATCGAACCCTACGACGTGCGCGCCGCCCAGGAGGCCTGGTACACGAGTACGACAATCTGCATGCAACCCATCACCCGATTCAATTTCCAACCTGTTGGTGATGGCAAACCGGGTCCGATGTATCACAAACTGCTGGCCGCCTGGTCACAGGAGGTGGGTGTCGATATTGCGAGGCAGGCACGGGAGTATGCACAGGAGTCTGTGACCTGGCGGCCGTGATGGTCCCAAAGATTATGGGGTCCGTGGCTCGATGAGCCTGCCCCATATGCCATCATACGGATGGATCCTGTCGGTAGTACCGTCCTGATCGACTACGGTATGTCCGGAGTTGTACCAACGAAAGATCCCACCCCGCAGATTGGATAACGACAGTGCGCCCGCTGCTGTCGCCTGTTTCTGCACACGTTCGAGCAGAATCGAACTGCGATAACCGACGGAACAATAAAAAATCAGATTCTTGCCGGCCACGACGGTGCCGTAGCGCTCGATGAAGCACTCAACCGAGATTTCGGGATCGATGTGAATGGCGTCAGTGAGATGACTGGTCTTGTACTCCGCCAAAGCTCGCACGTCGAACAGGAGGGTGCCGATGCTGTCTGGCATTAAGCGGATGGCGAGTGTGTCGGCTGTTACGTTGGCTACCGGGTGGGCGAGTTCGATGGCTGTTTCGACAACGGTGAGTGCCGGTTGCGCACTGAGAGCCGTCGCCCAGCAGATCGTCAGGGCCGTCACCAAGAGACGTTTCGCGTTATTCACGGCGAAATTCCTAACGCCAAAATGGGAAGAGGAGACGTCGAAGCAGGCTTTGAGGGAAGGTGCTCATGTCGTGGAAACCGAGTCGCTCCGGCTGTTGGGCGGTTGCCGGCATGAAGGCGGTACGGAAGAGCCAATCCCAGAGACTGAAGATGATGCCGAAGTTTCGGCCAAGCTGCCCATGAAGAATGAGATCGTGGTGCCACACGTGCATACGCGGAGAGTTGAATACGTAACGCAGTGGCCCCCAGTTGATATTCAGATTCGAGTGATTCAGGTGGCCGATGACGGTGCTTGAGATGGCGACCCAGAGGATGACGCGCCCATCGATGCCGAGAATCACGAGTGGCAGATATGTCAGGCTCTTGTAGAGGAGGATCTCCATCCAGTGGAATCGCATGTTGCCGATCCAATCCAATGTCTCGATGCTGTGGTGGAGTTTGTGGAAAGTCCACAACCACGGCACGCGATGCAGGAGATTGTGTATCAGCCATTCAAGAAAGTCTTTGAATACGAGGAAGAACGTGAACTGTAGCCAAAGGGGCTGTGCCTTGAGCAGCTGAATGGATTGTGGCGAGCCGACGGGCCAGCCGCCGATCAGCAGACCCACCTGGTCGATGCCCCAGACGCTGACAAAGGCCAGGGCGATGCCGGCATAATGGCCATTAAAGATCAGCCAGAAGAGATCCTGGCCCATCTGTGGTCGCCAGGCCTTCTGTCGCGCCGCCATGGCCAGAGTCGCTCGAGGAGAAAACAGACGAAGGAGACGACGAGGAGCCAGAAGAAATAGTTACGGGTGTCCCACAATACATGCAGCATAGGCGGAATCGGTCAGAGTATGAACTGGTCGAAGGGCGACTGCGCGTGCACGGAAAATGCGGCTTTCTGGGGTTTGCGCCACCCGTGTCATCACGTGCCTGATGGTGGGGCCTTCGGAACTGATCGAACGCGTTGTCGGCTTTGCCGAGACAGCTTGCAGCGAGGGCATACTGGCTCTGGAGAAGGAGCTTAACGCCGGTGACGACCCATTCCTGGCTCAGGGTGTGCGGCTCGCTGTAGATGGCACGGAGCCGGATCTGATCATGGACATCCTGGAGACGGAACTGCAGTTCATCGGAAAGCGACACAGGATTGGCCGTGGCCTCCACGGCGGCTCTGCCATTGGTCTACGGGTTGGTCATCTTCGGTGTCCTCGGTGAGCCGGTGCGGCGGTCGGACCAACATTCTGAGTGGTACCTCCAGCAGCCTGCTAACGGCTGAGTCCGACTCATGGCGCGATCTACGCGTGGTTAGTGACTTCTACCTATCCGAACGAGGCACCTTTGACATTCGTCTCGGGACCTTTCGTGCGCCGTACGTGCGGGCTCTCGTCAGCGAACAGAGGCAGACCGTGGAGCTGTTAGTGCGCAACCGCTTAGCTATTTCCGTGGACTCCGCAGTCGACACGATCATCGTTGTGACCGGATTCAGACACCGTCTTTCCGTCAAACGGACTCACTTGCGGGCGTCGCTCGATTGATCCTGGGGTTGCAGGGGACCGAGGTCGGCAATGCCTCGAGCGAGGTCGCCGAAATGCGGGTGTGGGAGGCGGGTGGCAAGTGGATGGGTTGTGCCTGCCCCAAGGCAATCAGGTGCTGCTGGGGCCGGTGCGGATCAACTTCCTCGGGCGCATCGTCTATCCGGAGCAGGATGGCACGACCACGGTGGAATCGAGCCGTGGCCTCGGTAGCGGCCCCGGCCAGATGTCGTTGCCTTTGTCGATGGCCGGAGGCGCTGATGGTCGCGTGTATGTGCTCGACGCCGGCAACAGTCGGATCGAGGTGTTCGACGTGGCTGGCAACTACATCACCCAGTGGGGTGTGCCGGGCACCGGTGCCGGGGAGTTCGACTTCGGCAGTGGCGTGGTTGGAGGTGGAAGACTTCATTGGCAGCGTCGCTGTGGACGGCGAGGGCAACATCTACGTCGCCGATCGAGCCGGGCTCGGTCGAATCCAGGTGTTTTCACCATAAGCGCGGTGTCACTCGCGTCACGCCTGCCAGCGGCATATCGCTCTTGCGGCTCCACTGGCCGTGTGGTATTTTGATATATGGCAATGCCGTATATCAATACAGGGAGGGAAGCACCGTGGCAACGGCAAGAGTGTTCATGACTGGTCGATCTCAGGCTGTGCGTTTACCCAAGGAGTATCGTTTCGCATGTGATGAGGTCGAAATCTCGAAACAGGGCGACGCGCTCGTGCTGCGGCCGGTCAAACGAAGTGCATGGGTGAACCTGATGGCGGCGATGGAAGATTTCGACGAGGAGCGCTTCGAGGACCTGTTTCCGCATGGCCGGGAGCAGCCGCTGGAGCAGGATCGTCCTGGACTCGATGACCTTCCTGCTTGATACAAACACCGTCATCGCTTTGTTGCATCCGGCGCGCCGCGAAACTCTCCTTGGCAGAATCACAAGCCACGATCCTGGCCAGGTCGCAACCTCATCGATCGTCTCTTACGAGCTTTATTATGGCGCCCATAAAAGCACCCAGCGGGCGGATAACCTCCGTCGTCTGGCGATGCTCTTGCGTGACATCGAGCCCCTCGCTTTCACCCCGGATGACGCCGAGGCGGCGGGGGAGATTCGCGCGACGCTGGGTTCGCAAGGAACACCGATCGGCCCATATGATGTGCTGATCGCGGGTCAAGCCCGGAGTCGCGACCTGGTCCTGGTGACCAACAACACCCGCGAATTCCGCCGCGTGGAGAATCTGACCGTCGTTGATTGGCTGACTGAAAGCTGATCGAAGAAGAAGCGATGGTACCTTCTGCCCCACATGTGGCGGTAGCCTGCGCATCCCACGTAAATCTCGGGACAAAGTGCCGCAGGCAACATCTATGTCGCCGATCGAGTCGGGACCGGGCGAATCCAGGTCTTTGCCATAGTTGAGGCGCCACTCGCGTCACCTCTGCCAGCGGCATATCGTTATGGCAATGCATCGAATGACAATTATCCTACCCCCGCTCACGGCCCACCTGAGCGCCCACAACCGTGGGGCGGCTATCGCTGTGCCCGTGGTGGCGGCATGAACAACGCCAGCAGAACCAGACCAAGATCGGCTACGGCAGGTGGTAATGAACCTGCTGGGCAATGCCACCAAGTTGACCGACAGGGGATCCATCACGGTATCACTGCTCAGCGTCGATGGTGCTGGTGAGTTGTCCGTCGCCGACACGGGTGTCGGTATCCCCGCTGAGGATCTGCCACATCTTCGACGAATTCCGTCAGGTCGAGCGACAGGGCGGCGAGCAGACGGAGGGCACCGGACTGGGGCTGGCCATTGCCAAAAAGACGGGGACCTGCTGGGAGGGACACTCACGGCACAGAGCCAGGTCGGTGTGGGCACGACGTTTACGCTGCGAATCGGTGACTACGGGGGCTGACATTCAAGGGCAATCGATGAGTAACACCTTCAATCGACATGGTCTCTGGCGTAACTACACCACCACAGATGGCCTCGCCAGTCGCAGGATCGAACACCTGGCGGAGGACGACGAAGGCAATCTCTGGATCGCCACATGGGACAAAGGTCTGGACCGTTTTGACGGTCGTGAGTTTCACAACTATGGGGTGGAGTCCGGGTTATTATCCGAGCAGGTAATGGCTCTGAAAAAGGACGACGAGGGCCGCCTTTGGGTAGGCACGGGAGCGGGTGTCTGTGTCATGGATGGTAGTCGTTTTCGACCGATTGGCAGCGCTCCTGATCAGCCGGTCCAGTTCCTGGAACTGGACGATCTCGGGCGCATGTGGTGCGCTGGCACGGGGATGCTGGGTTTTTGGGAAGAGGACACGTATCACGACCTCGTCCCTCAATACGAGCGCGAGATCGGCAGGATCGGCCGCCACCTGGCCCTTGCAGTGCTGGGGAATCGTCCAGGACAACGCTGGCAACATCTGGCTGGGCCTCGATGACCTGATACGGTTCGGGATAACGGCATCGGCATCGGTCTGACGCTGGTGCGGCGGATCATCGAATTTCATGGCGGCAAGATCTGGGTCGAGTCGGAAGGTGTCGGTAAGGGCAGTGCGTTCTGTTTCACGCTGCCTCCTGGCCGCGGCTGAGGTCAGTCTCTACAACTCGAAACAACGTGAGGGAACACATGAAGGCGTTCGAAGAAGGACTCGCAGATGGCGAGGCAGCAGCATCAGTCGCTGGCGGTACCTCAGAGGGACCGGCGAAGCGGGAGCGCATGTATGTGCGGACACAGGGCTTTGGATCAACCGATGAGGATTTGCGCTTCCTGCAGCGGTGCGGTGTGAAGCACAAGGCAGGCCGTTTTCCATTCCACCCCGGCCGCGGCTGGGACGTCGACGACTTGCTGCGTGAGCGCGAGCTCCACGAAGCCTTCGGTCTGACGCTGGACATGAGTTCAATACCCATTTACGAGCAACTGCCCAACATTATCTATTACGGCAAGAGCCCGGAGCGCGATCGAGAAATCGATATCGTATGCGAGATGATTCGCACCGCTTCGCGTGCCGGTATCGACTCCCTGCGCTACAACACATGTATCCTGAACATCGACCGTACTGAACAGGAAGAGGGCCGTGGTGGCTTCAGACACACAGCCTTCCGCCTGGACAAGATCTCGGCAGAGGATCAGGCCAAACTCACCGATGCGGGGCGGGTAACGGCAGAGATGCACTGGGAGCGAATTGAGTACTTACTCGAACGCATGATCCCCGTGGCTGAGGAGTTCAAGGTGCGGTTGGGGAATTCGCAGGAGGACCCACCCACACCCCCTGGTTACCGGGGCGTAGACAAAGTTCTCAACGACTTTGAGGGCATGAAGCGCTTCATCGAGATTCAGCGCAGTCCATATCACGGCTGGAATTTCTGCGTTGGTTCAATTGCCGAAATGCTCGAAGATTCAGCGACGCAGA
>Ga0310124_10003042_pt1 | contig 11405 bp, 6 predicted proteins | sample CB11b_AW_Bot5_MG_FD_203507 | JGI IMG/M metagenome (GOLD analysis project Ga0310124, IMG submission 203507) | Marine microbial communities from Western Arctic Ocean, Canada - CB11b_AW_Bot5 | ecosystem: Environmental > Aquatic > Marine > Oceanic | place: Canada: Western Arctic Ocean | collected...
TGCGATTGTCGACGAAGTCGACAGTATCCTGATCGACGAGGCGCGGACGCCGCTGATCATCTCGGGGCCGGCAGCACAGTCCACTGATTTGTACTACGAGGTCGACCGAATTATCCCGCAACTCAAACTTGGTGCCGTGACGCAAGGGAGCGTGCCTGCCGAAGAACGTGAGGCACTCGAAGATACCGGCGATTTCCTCAAGGACGAAAAACACAAAACAATCACGCTTACCGAAAGCGGTATGGCGAAATGCGAAACCATACTGAAGGCTCGCATACAACCTGGCGGCCTCTACGACCCGGCGAATATGCCGCTCCTTCACCACATCAATCAGGCACTTCGCGCGCACAATCTTTTTGAGCGAGACGTCGACTATATGGTTAAGGATAATCAGGTTGTTATTGTCGATGAATTCACTGGGCGTCTGATGCCCGGGCGTCGCTGGGGTGATGGCTTGCACCAGGCCGTGGAAGCTAAGGAAAAAGTTAAGATCGAACGCGAGAACCAAACGCTCGCAACGATTACATTTCAAAACTATTTCCGAAAATATGACAAATTGTCAGGGATGACCGGTACCGCCGAAACAGAAGCGACCGAGTTTGCCAAAATTTACGATCTTGACGTGTTCGCGGCCCCGACGAACCGGGATCTGATCCGCATCGAACAACCTGACCAGATCTACCGCACCACCAAAGAGAAATATACGGCAATCGTTAACGATATTCTTACTGCGCAGGAGGCTGGACGGCCTGTTCTTGTCGGCACGGTCTCTATTGAAAAATCAGAGACGATCTCAGGACTCCTGAAGCGACGGGGCATCAAGCATGTTGTTCTCAATGCGAAATATCATGAGAAAGAAGCAGAGATCGTTGCGCAGGCTGGTCGTTCTGGAGTGATTACGATCGCCACAAATATGGCCGGCCGTGGAACCGACATTCTTTTGGGTGGCAACCCCGAACACATGGCGCGTCGGCAGGCATTGGCCGAGGATGTGGCTGAACGCCTGCCGCCAGGTGAGCAGAAGTTTGTTGATGACGACGAGTACGTTTACTTTTTCCAAGACGGATTTTTTCGTATCCCTCGCGCGGAATGGGAACGTATCTTTGCCCATTTCAAGACCGAAACTGACGCAGACCATGACGCCGTCGTGAGCGCGGGCGGTCTGCACATCATCGGCACAGAGCGGCACGAGGCACGGCGTATCGACAATCAATTAAGGGGACGCTCTGGACGACAAGGTGACCCCGGTTCGTCTCGATTTTATCTTTCGCTAGAAGATGACCTCATGCGAATCTTCGGTGGCGAACGACTCCAAACGCTCATGGACAAGATGGGGATGGAAGAAGATGTTCCGATCGAAGCGACGATGGTGACGAAATCACTTGCACGCGCGCAGAAACAGGTCGAAGGGCAAAATTTCTCTGTTCGAAAACATCTCCTCGAGTACGACGACGTCATGAACAAGCAACGTGAAAACATCTATACGCTGCGTCGGGAATTACTTGAAGGCGCCGTACGGGTTGACAACGACGGTGAGGTTGAAGAAATTGATACACGGACCTACTTGATGACGCTGGCGGAAGACTCCGTAGAAGAGACCGTGCAAAAATATTTCGGTGAAGAGATTGAACCCGAAGACTGGGATTTCGAGGCAGCGAAGCAGAACATTGGCGAACTCTTCGGTGTCCCGCCGGAGCAACTGAATAAATTGAATTTGAGCGATAAAAATCCAGAAGAAATGCACGATGCACTTTGGGCGACCGTCCAGGAAGTCTACGCCGAAAAAGAAACGGCGATTGATAGCACCATGATGCGTCGTGTGGAACGCGACATCATGCTGCAAGTTGTGGACTCGCAATGGAAGGACCATCTGTATTCTCTTGATCATCTGAAAGAAGGGATCGGACTCCGGGGATACGGACAACGGAACCCGCTTGTTGAATACAAAAGAGAAAGTTTTGAGATGTTTCAGGCCATGAAGGAACGGATCGATGAAGAGACGGTCCGCTATCTTTGGCGCTTACGACCTGTTCAGAAACTTGGCGCAGACCTGACGAGTAATACGCCACAGATTCGACGGAGTGCACCGGTCACGCTCAACGATCCGACGGCGCGACCCTCAGCCTTCGCTGGTGGCTCGACGATGTCGCCGGGTGGCGCGCCCGTACCCGCACGAACTGGGGGTGACGACGCGAAGATCAAGACCGTTCGGCGAGATGTTGCAAAGGTGGGCCGGAATGATCCCTGCCCCTGTGGAAGTGGAAAGAAATATAAAAAGTGTCACGGAACCTAAATCGGAAACCATAGGTGAACTCATGGGTGTAGATACCGACCGCGCAACTGCTGAACGGACTGCTACCGCCATCACCACGGCGTTGACGTTCGACGACGTCCTCCTCACCCCACGACACTCCACGGTCTTGCCGAGTGCTGTCGATATCAGTTCGCGACTCACGCGGAATATTTCACTGAACGTGCCATTGGTCAGTTCCGCTATGGATACTGTGACGGAATCTGGCATGGCTATTGCCATGGCGCAATTAGGCGGAATTGGGATTGTCCACAAGAACCTCGATATTCCTGCGCAGGCAGCCGAGATCGATCGGGTTAAACGGTCTGAGAGCGGCATGATTGTCAATCCAATCACGTTGTCGCCGCAGGCCAGCGTGTTTCAGGCCCTTGAGTTGATGAAGAAGTACCGGATCTCTGGTGTCCCGATTACGGAAGACGGCCGGAACGAGGGGCGCCTCGTAGGTATCCTGACAAATCGTGATCTTCGATTTCAACGGGATGTCGACCGGGCGATCTCCGAAGTCATGACACGAGAGGAATTGATCACCGTGCCTGTTGGGACGACGCTTGATCAAGCCAAGGAGATTCTCCATCAGCATCGCGTCGAAAAACTCCTGGTCGTGGATGACGACTTCAATCTACGCGGCTTGATCACCGTTAAGGATATTCAAAAGGCGATCAAATACCCTTCAGCGTGCAAGGATGAGCTCGGTCGATTGCGTGTCGGTGCGGCCGTTGGCATCGCCGGGGACACCATGGAACGCGCCGAAGCACTCGTTGCGGCGAACGTCGATGTACTCGTACTTGATAGCGCGCATGGCCATTCACAGAACGTGCTCGATATGGCGCAACAGCTTCGGAAGGCGTTTCCGAATATCGATTTGATTGCGGGTAACGTGGCGACACAGGCCGGTACAAAAGCATTGATCGAAACCGGCGTTGACGCGGTGAAGGTGGGCATTGGCTCCGGGTCGATCTGCACGACACGAATCATTGCCGGTATCGGTGTCCCGATGGTGACCGCCGTTATGGACTGTGCCGCCGCAGCGGCCGACGCGGGAATCCCGATTATTGCCGATGGCGGTGTTCGATATTCCGGTGATATCACGAAGGGTGTGGCCATCGGCGCGAGCGCGGTGATGATTGGCAGCCTGTTTGCCGGCACGGACGAAAGTCCTGGCGAACTGATTCTCTATCAAGGCCGAAGCTTCAAGGAATATCGCGGCATGGGTTCGATTGGGGCCATGCGAAGTGGCAGTAAAGACCGCTACTTCCAGGAAGAATTCGATCTCAATGCCCACCCGGACGATCCGGATCAAAAACTTGTCCCGGAAGGCATCGAAGGACGTGTCCCCTACAAAGGGAGCGTCGCCGCCATGATTCACCAACTCGTTGGCGGGTTACGCGCCGGCATGGGCTACTGTGGTGCCCCGACGATACCATCACTGCAACGTGATGCGGAGTTGATTCGGATTACACCAGCCGGTATGCAGGAAAGCCACGTGCACAACGTGGTGATTTCCAAGGAAGCGCCGAACTACCGTAGCGAATAGGGGGTCACGTTGTCAGGCGCGTGACGGTGTCTCTGCGGTGACACGCTCGACGGTGAGCAATCGATCGTCGTCGCCCTGATCTTCAATGCGTACCTGAACCGCGCCATCGTACGGGGCAGGCAGTCGATCCGCCCATTCAATTGCCACGACACCGCCGCGATCAATGAGATCATGAATCTGGGGTTCGAAATCAAGCACCTCTTCCGGGCGGAGTCGATAGAGGTCGACGTGGTACACAGTCGTCTGACCGGCGTATTCCTGCATCAGGACAAAGGTCGGGCTACTGACATCCTGCGGGTCCCCACCTGTGGCGGCGACAAGCCCTCGTACAAACGCGGTCTTTCCCGCACCAAGGTCGCCGTACAGGAGAATGGTGCCCGCTAAATTGCCGAGCACATCCCGAAACACGGCGGCGGCAGCAGCCTCCGTTTCTCGCTCACCATGGCTATGAAAATTCGTTTTCAATGCTTGAGGCCCGCTTTCACGTATTGCAACGATCGAAAGATATTTTTCAGGCCGTGGCTTGGCACACTGAACTGACGGCAGCGCGCTTCCTGCAACGCTTGTGGCAGGAGGCGGATAAGGTCACTGGCAATCAGGCTTGTTTCTCCAACTTCTGCGGCCGCCAGGTCCCCGACATAACCGTGTAGCCAGACGGCTTGTTCGCAAGCAAATGGTCCGCGGCCACTCATCGCTGCAATCATCCCTGTTAACACATCGCCGGTACCTCCTGTCGCAAGGCCTGGATTCCCTGACAGATTAATGCTGATGTCGGCTTCAATCTCATCGTCGCTGGGACTCGCGATGATCGTCTGGAAGCCCTTTAGAACGACAGAAATATTCCATTCCAGGGCACACCGCCGGGCGGCAGTCACACGGTCAGCTTGTATCTCTTCAACACTCAGACCAGTCAGCCGTGAAAGTTCTCCCGGATGCGGCGTAATGACAAGGGTACTTCCACCATAGCCTCGAAGAGCCCGGCTTTTCTCACCGGCGAACACACTTAATGCATCCGCATCGAGTACGACCTTGATTCCAGCCTCGTTGGCTTTCGGGAGAACCTGCTCAATTAGTCGCCGTGGTCCATCGCCAAGTCCCAGACCGGGTCCGAGAGCGATGACGTCGGGGTTGAGTTCGAAGAGGCCGTCAACACCGTCTCCCGTGACCTTGCCATCATTTGCCGGCAAGGCCAACGTCATATAGTCAGGAACATGAGTCACCTGCGTTACACAGTCTGACGGTACTGCAAGTGTCACCAAGCCGGCGCCAGACCGAAGCGCGGCTAAGCCTGCTAACTGCGCGGCACCTGTTTTCCCAGCGGATCCCGCCACTATCACGATGCGGCCAGCCATCCCTTTATGCATTTTTCGATCTCGTGAGAAATTAAAGTGAGGCCAATCGCCTTCGTGGCTGAGAACCGTTACGCCTCCTTTGCACTTTTCAAAAACATCATCTCTCGCCAGTTGAAACGCTACATCCACTTCCTCATCAAACCATTCCTCTGAGTCCGGTACAAATTTATCTTCGAGGTCGTAGCAGACTAGCTCACCGACGGCCGATGCGGCCGGTTCTACCATGTGTGCAAGGCGTACGCTAAGTATCGCCACGGTGAGATCAGCAAGCACATAGACGCCGGGTTGCGCGGCAGAATCGGCCGACAGACCACTGGGAATATCGACAGAGATCACCTTTTGCCGAGCTGCTCCCGCGGTGTCAGTCCACCGACCATTGCAAAAACCTACAGCGTCGCTCAGTACGCCATCGATCGGGCGATTAACGCCAGAGCCCAGCAGGGCGTCGATGACGACCAGCTTGCCATTCATAATTGTCGGAAACTTGTTGTTGTCAAATTGTTTTGTGCTTACTGGGAGCTCCTTTATCGCGTGTCTGAAAATGTCTACATCAGTGATATCTTCGAATGTCACATCAGCAGTCAACGCACGGCGCGCTGCCTCTCGCGCATCACCGCGCAATTCCTCGGTACGAGCGAATGACCACACGTGAACCGGCCGTCCAGCTTCATGGAGACGGCGTGCGATGACCCAGCCATCTCCCCCATTGTTCCCGGGACCGCAAAGAACCAGCGCGCGCACATCCTCCTTGAAGAGATCCTGACGGTCGATCTCATGAACCACTGCTGCGCCAGCCCGTTCCATCAGCTCACCCGGCTTCGTTCTTTCGAGCAGCGCTGCTTCGAATACCGCGTGCTCTCCGGCGCTGAGTAACCGAAAATCCATCCCTGATGATAATCTGAACGGTTCAAGGTCAACTTTGAGGCTCCAATAATCACATGAATATCGCAGTCAACGTGAATGGCACGATCAGCGATGCGGAACATGCCACCGTCTCGGCCCTCGACCGGGGCTTTCTGTTTGGCGAAGGGGTGTATGAAACTATGCGCACCTACAATCGCCAACCGTTCCTCCTCGATCGCCATCTCGACCGACTCCGTGCGTCGGCTGGCCACCTGTCACTGGTCGTGCCACTGGATGACACGGCATGCGCCGAGCGAATCGCTGAGACTGTCGCGGCTGTCTCAGACAAAGAGACGGAGCTGTACATCAGACTCCTCGTAACACGTGGAGTGGGCGACCTGACCTATGACCCGGAAAGTTGTCCCTCCCCGACGGCCGTCATCATTGTCCGGCCGTATGCCGGTGCCTCCGCGGAACTTGACGAAAAGGGGATCACCGTCGTGCGTTCATCCATCGTGCGCAATCACCCGGCGTCGTTGAATCCGATCATTAAGTCGAACAATCTCCTCAACAACGCGCTAGCGATGCAGGAAGCCATCAAAGCGGGTGCCGACGAAGCCCTAATGTGTAACTACCGTGGCGAAATCGCCGAGTGCGCCCAGTCAAACATCTTCATCGTGCGAGACGGTGTCGCGCTGACACCGCGCCTCGATACCGGGTTGCTTGAGGGGGTGACGCGGAATTTCGTCTTCGAAGTCGGTAAAGCCACTGGCATTACCGTACGTGAGGCCGTCATCCACCCCGATGACCTTGCTACCGCTGACGAAGTGTTCATTACCGGCACGACGCGCGAAGTTCTGGCCGTGACGACGTTGGACACCACGCCTGTGCGGGATGGCCGCCCCGGACCGATTACGAAAGCGCTTTCGGCGAAGTTCCGCGAGATGGCGAACGCATTAACGACTGTCTAATAATTCAGGCGTCGTCACTGTACGCGTCGAGCGGCGGACACGAGCAGATCAGATTCCGGTCACCGTGTGTGTTGTCGATACGACTGACGGGCGGCCAGTATTTATCTGCCCGCACGAACGGCAAGGGAAACGCAGCACGCTCACGACTATACGGGTGTGTCCACTCGCTATCGGGCACCGCCACATCACTGACCGGATGTGGTGCATTCTTCAGGACATTGTCCGTGCGATCTGCTCGACCTTCGGCAATATCCTCAATTTCCGATCGGATCGCCTGCATCGCTTCACAGAACCGATCGAGTTCCTCGCGCGGTTCACTTTCCGTCGGTTCGACCATCAACGTGCCAGGAACAGGAAACGACACGGTGGGCGCATGAAACCCGTAATCCATCAGTCGTTTGGCGACATCCTGTTCCGTGACATCGGATTTTGCTTTGAACGGACGCAAATCAAAAATCAGTTCGTGCGCGACGCGGCCATTTGATCGCGTGTATAGCACGTCGTACGCCCCTTCGAGTTTCGATTTCAGATAATTTGCATTCAGAATGGCGTAGCGCGTGGCATCCGTCATCCCGCGACCACCAAGAAGACAGATATACGCGTATGAGATCAGCAGAATACTTGCACTGCCCCACGGAGCCGCCGACACCGGTTGAATACGGCAATTATCGTCACCGGCCACTCGCGGATGTCCTGGTAGGTGCGGGGCCAGATGGGCGGCCACCGCAATGGGCCCCATTCCCGGGCCACCCCCACCGTGTGGAATCGCAAAGGTTTTATGAAGATTGAGATGGCACACATCCGCACCAATACAAGCCGGGCTGGTAATGCCCACCTGCGCATTCATGTTCGCCCCGTCCATGTACACCTGACCGCCCTGCGCATGCACGATGCCACAGATATCCTGAATCGACTCCTCGAACACGCCATGCGTCGACGGGTACGTAATCATCAAGGCCGCAAGCGACTCGGCGTGTGCCTCGGCGTGCTTTTGCAGGTCAGCCACATCGACATTGCCATCGTCATCACAGGCGACGACGACAACTTTCATGCCCGCCATGACCGCGCTTGCTGGGTTCGTGCCGTGCGCGGACGAAGGAATCAAGACAACGTTCCGGGTCGCCTCTCCATTGGCCTGATGATAGGCACGAATCGCCAGGAGTCCGGCGTACTCGCCTTGCGCGCCTGAGTTCGGCTGCAGCGAGACGGCTGCAAATCCGGTGATCTGACACAGTGCTGTCTCAAGTTCCCGAATGATCGTCTGGTACCCCGCTGCCTGCGCAACCGGAACGTAAGGATGAAGCGTCGAGAACTCGGGCCAGGTCACCGCTTCCATTTCGACCGCCGCGTTCAACTTCATGGTGCAGGACCCGAGGGGAATCATCGACGTATCAAGCCCGATGTCTTTGCGCTCAAGGCGCTTGAGGTACCGCATCATCTCGAGTTCAGAGTGATGCTGATTGAAGACGGGATGAGTCAAGTAGTCCGTTGTTCGCGTCAGTGCATCAGCAAGCTCAACCGCTGGTAACGCCTCTTTTACCGACGCGGCAGATTCACCATCTGCTTGGCCACACAGAATGTTTGCCAGCACGACGACGTCTTCACGCGTGGTGGTTTCATCGAGCGCCACGCCGATATCACCGTCCGCGTGATAGGTCAGATTTATGCGTGCTTCATGAGCCGCCGACTTCACCGTGTCGACGGAACGGTTCCCGGCAAAGTTAAAACGTACGGTGTCGAAATAGTCAGTATTCAGCTGCTTCACGCCAGCAGTCTCGCAGGTCTGGGTTAGCAGGCAGGCCAATCCATGGGTACGTGTCGCGATGTCTTTTAGCCCGCGCGCTCCGTGATAGACGGCATACATCGCCGCCATGTTTGCCAACAGTGCCTGAGCTGTACAGATATTTGACGTCGCTCGCTCACGTCGGATGTGTTGTTCACGGGTCTGCAATGCCATCCGATAGGCCTGTCGCCCCTTTGAATCGACCGACACCCCAATCACGCGACCTGGCATCTGACGCACGTAGGACTCTCGGGTCGAAAAAAATGCCGCATGCGGACCGCCGTAGCCCATCGGGACACCGAACCGTTGCGCGTTCCCGACAACAACATCGGCGCCCCACTCCCCCGGTGGTGTCACTAACGTGAGTGCAAGTAGGTCTGTGGCGACTGCCACCAACGCACCGCCCTCGTGTGCCTGCGTGATCACGGTGGAAAGATCATGAAGTCTTCCATACGCATCCGGCGTCTGCAGTAACAGACCAAAGACATCCGACCAATCCTGGTCCGCCAGCGCCGCGTCATCGACAATCTCGACGGCGATGTTGAGCGGTTCAGCCCGTCCCTGGATGATCGCAATCGTCTGCTGGTAACACGACGATGCCACAACAAATCGATTGGCTTCTGGTCGCGTGCGAGCCTGCACCCGGTGCAAGAGCGTCATCGCTTCAGCAGCTGCCGTCCCTTCGTCCAATAACGACGCGTTGGCGACTTGCATGCCCGTCAGATCCTGCACGACGGTTTGAAAGTTCAGTAACGACTCCAGGCGTCCTTGAGCCACTTCCGCCTGGTATGGCGTATACGGGGTGTACCACCCTGGATTTTCAAGCAGATTCCGAAGAATGACTGGTGGCGTGACGCAGCCGTAATAGCCGCCACCGATAAACGAGCGCCAACACTCGTTGGTTTGGGCGAGACTCTTCAACCTAGACAAAAATCCCGCTTCCGTTTCTGCCTGAGGGGCATCCAAGGGTTCTGGAAGCCGGATCGTCGGTGGAACAACCTCATCGATTAACGCATCAAAGGATTCCGCCCCGACGGCACGAAGCATCTCGGCGAGGTCAGCCTCACGTGGCCCGATATGTCGATGAACGAAATGGTCTTGAGGATCGGACATGCCGCGTGCGCCTATGCGATTAATTCCCCATACGCATCGGCATCAATCAAACTTGCCAGTTCGTCTGGACTGGTCAACTTCACGACAATCATCCAATTACCGTGCGGATCTCTATTCACCAGTTCCGGCTGGCTCTCAAGCGCGCTATTGACCTCGACGACTTCCCCACTCACCGGACAATATAAGTCGGAGACTGCCTTCACGGATTCGACGGATCCGAACTGATCACCTTGTGCCAGCACACGGCCGACTTCGGGCAATTCCACGTAAACAACATCACCCAGTTGTTCCTGCGCGTAATCGGTAATACCGACCTGTCCCGTGTCTTCACTCAGCCGTAGCCATTCGTGGTCTTTCGTGTATTTCAATTCCGTCGGGTACGTCATGTGTCTTTCCTGTCGGACGACCGGCGGTACCATGGCATTTTCACTACGTGAGCCGCCGCACGCCGTCCTCGAATATCGATCGAGAGTTCACTATCTACCTTGGCATATTTCACAGGCACATACGCCATTCCAATGGCTTTCTTAAGAAATGGGGTCTGCGTACCGCTTGTGACCGTTCCAACCTGTTTATCGCCGACGTAGACGGCATAGCCGTGTCGCGCAATACCGCGTTCACCCAGCTCAAAGCCAACCAGTCGTTTTGTCAGGCCTTCATCTCGTTGACGGGACAACGCAGCTTTCCCGATGAAATCTTCCTTCTCCCATCCGACAATCCAACCGAGGCCGGCTTCCAGAAGAGTGGTCTCCTCGTCCATGTCCTGCCCGCAGAGCCTCATACCGGCTTCTAATCGAAGGGTGTCCCTGGCGCCGAGCCCTGCAGGAAGCAAACCGTTAAACTCACCGGCCTGCTGAATGCTATCCCACAGGTTCTGTGCGGCCTGGGGTGGCACGAACAATTCAAATCCATCTTCGCCCGTATACCCTGTGCGAGAGATCGATGAACGGACACCGTTCACCTCTCCAGTCGCAAACGTGTAATACGCGATTGTGTCGAGTTCAACTTCCGTCAGGGTTTGAATAATGGATTGGGCCTGCGGACCTTGCACCGCAATTAGCGCGTAGCGACTACTTGTGTTGACTGCGACCGCATCACCAATATTTTTGATGTGTTCTCGTATCCACGTAAAATCCTTGGAGATATTTCCAGCATTTCCGACCAGCATGTAATGGCCGTCGGCAAGCCTGTACACCAACACATCATCCACGACCGTGCCATGCTCTGTTGCCAGCGCTGAATACTGGGCCTCGCCAATGTCAAGCTGGGCAGCATCATTCGTGCACACGTATTGGATGGCGGCAAGAGCGTCGTCTCCGGCTATTTCAATCTCCCCCATGTGGCTGACATCAAAGAGGCCAGCCGATGACCTGACGGCGAGATGCTCTTTCGCAAGACCTGAATACTCCACCGGCATTTCCCATCCCGAAAAGTCAACCATTCGCGCACCAAGTGCGCAGTGGCGGCTGTGAAGCGCGGTCGTCTTGAGATTATCGTC
>Ga0310124_10003044_pt1 | contig 11399 bp, 8 predicted proteins | sample CB11b_AW_Bot5_MG_FD_203507 | JGI IMG/M metagenome (GOLD analysis project Ga0310124, IMG submission 203507) | Marine microbial communities from Western Arctic Ocean, Canada - CB11b_AW_Bot5 | ecosystem: Environmental > Aquatic > Marine > Oceanic | place: Canada: Western Arctic Ocean | collected...
TGAGTCTGTGGTTTCGGCGACCGGTCGTGCTCACCGTCCGTGGTAGCGATTTCCATCTGTCGAAAAGCAGACTGGGTGCCGGGGTCAACCGCTTCATCTACCGCCGCATGGCAGCGGTGCTCGCCGTCAGCGAAGACCTCGCCCAACAGCTCGGGACAATCGGCTTGGGACCGCGGCAATTGCATGTTGTCACCAACGGCGTCGATGAACGCTTCCATCCGGCGGACCGCACGGCGTCGCGCGCGGCGTGTGGTCTGCCTCAGCAGGGGCTGATCGCGCTTTATGTCGGACTCCTGGTGCCGGTCAAAGGCCTCGATCATCTGCTCGATGGCCTGATACAGCTGGCCGATCTGCCCATCATCTGCGTCCTCGTTGGAGACGGACCCTTACGAGAGGACCTCGAAGGCCGAGTTCGCGACGAGGGTTTGCAGGAACGTGTTCTTTTCGTCGGTCGTCGGTCCGCACGGGAGATCCCGCAGTGGATGTCAGCGGCGGACATCTTCATTCTGCCCAGTCTCTCCGAGGGCCGTCCCAACGTCGTGCTGGAGGCCCAGGCCTGTGCCCTTCCTGTAGTTGCCACTGCCGTAGGTGGCACACCGGAGCTGGTTGAAGAGGGTGTCAATGGACTGCTCGTTCCGGCGGGGGATGGTCGTGTTCTCGCCAATGCCTTGCGGCGACTGAGCACCGACAGCGACCTCCGTTTGCGCCTGGGCAGCGCGGCACGGGCAGGCATCGATGGGGGTGATTTTACCTGGGATGCCACGGCGGCGCGCACCCGTCAAATCTACGATGGCGTTCTCGGGGTCTGAGCAATGTGCGGGATCGCAGGGAAAGTCCACGCGGATCACGAGCGGCCCGTGTCCGAGGACCTTGTGCGACGGATGTGCGCAGCTATGGTATACCGAGGTCCGGATGACGAAGGGGTGCATCTCGACACACCTGCCGGCATCGGTATGCGCCGGCTGAAAGTCATCGATCTGGAGGGGGGACACCAGCCGATGACGAATGAGGATGGCAGTCTCTGGATCGTATTCAACGGCGAGATTTACAACTATCGCCAACTACGCCAGGAGCTTGAGCAACAGGGGCATACTTTCACCACAGCTTCCGACACAGAAGTGCTCCTCCACCTCTTCGAGGATGAGGATGTCGACAGTTTCAGGCGCCTGCAAGGGATGTTTGCCATCGCCTTGTGGGACACACGAAACAAGCGCCTCGTACTGGCCCGTGATCGACTGGGAAAGAAACCTCTGTTCTACGCCCTGAGCGACGACGCCCTGACCTTCGGATCTGAACTCAATGTCGTGCTCGAGGATGAGACGATCCCGACACAGGTCGACGAGGGGGCTGTCGACATGTATTTGAGTTTCCTCTTCGTGCCGCAGCCGCATACCGCCTTGCGTTCCGTGCGCAAGCTGCCGGCAGGGGGATACGCCGTCTATCAGGACGGGCAGATGAAGGTGGCCAGTTATTGGTCGGTTCCCGAGATTCGCCCTCAAGACCGAGCCCTGCCGATCGCGCAACTCGAAGAGGAAGTGGATGCACTCCTCGCCGAGGCCGTCCGCGACCGGCTCATCGCCGATGTCCCCCTCGGGGCTTTCCTCAGCGGTGGGCTCGATTCGAGTCTGATCACAGCCTACATGTGTCGTGAGGCAGGGAAGGTGCGCACCTTCGCGATCGGCTTCGAAGAGGGCTCCTTCAACGAGCTGGGTTTTGCCAGACAAGTAGCTGAGGCCTTGGGGACTTGTCATGAAGAGCACATCGTCAACTACGACGTGCGCGACCTGATGCCTGAGCTACTCGACCATTTTGGCGAGCCATTTGCAGACTCGTCGGCGGTCCCACTCTTCCACTTGTCCCGCATGACGAGGCGCAGTGTCACCGTCGCCCTCAGTGGCGACGGTGGGGACGAGGTCTTCGGCGGATACCGACGTTACACGGCCTGGTTGTGGGCACAGAAGTACCAACGATGGACGCCGGCTCTGGCGCGGCGCGCCATTGACTCTCTGGCGACGGGGCTGCGCGAACCGAGTGTCTACTATGGCCACAGCCTGCGCAAACGTCTGCGCCGATTTCTCGAGTTCTCCGCCGCTCTCGAACAAGATCCATCCTCCAGTTGGGCATTCTTCCTGCTCGAAGGGGAAAAGCAGGCATTATACACAGAAGAGTTCGCCGCCACCCTCGACGGTGGGCGGCACCCACGAGCACCGGCGCCAGCGGCAACAGATCTGATGCAGATCGATCAGGGCACGTATCTACCCGACGACATCCTGGTCAAGGTCGATCGCGCGAGCATGGCCTGTTCGCTGGAGGTCCGTTCGCCCCTGCTCGATCATCGGCTGGTGGAGTACATGGCCGGTGTGCCGCGACACTGGAAGGTGACGCTGAGGGAGCGCAAGATTCTGTTGCGCCGGATCGCACGAAAGTATCTACCAGCGCACATCATCGATCGCCCGAAACAGGGCTTTTCGATTCCACTCAATGCCTGGTTGCAGGGACCATTGCGTGACTGGATGGAGGAGTTGTTGTCGGTGCATTCGCTGCAACAGCGGGGATGGTTCCGGCCACAGACGGTGCGTCGTGTCGTCGACGACCACCTTCAGGGTCGGCGGGATTTCAGTCAGCAACTCTGGGCTTTGATGATGCTTGAACTCTGGCTCCGCCGCAGGGTGAGTCGCTGATGCCTGCCTCCAAACAGCAGCCGGTGTCTGAGACGTCCACTGGGGGAGCCGGTGGAGGTACCGGTGGGGGCACTGGCGACCGAGTTACTCAGGTGCTGCTGCTGATCTGGGCCTTGGGAACATTCTACCACTTTTTCAGGTCCAATGGTTTCTTCGATTTGGTCGGGCAGATCGTCGAGTTCGGGTTGTGATCGAAATACTGTTGGCGATGGCGGTGATGGGTGGAGCAGTCGGTGTGGGCCAGTATATCCTGCGCTTCATCGGCGCCGCTCGTTCCGATCGTGCCGAAACCGCTGTGTTCTGCTTTGCTCTCGGCCTTGGGTCGCTCATTCTATTGGTCCTGTTTCTCGGCCTAGTCGGCGCTTTGTATCGGTCCGTTATCTGGGCTGTCGTCGGCTTATGGTGCCTTGCTGGATGGCGCATGCTGTGGCTGCAAGGCGCCACATACGCTGGCGTTCTTCGAAGAATGCCTGTGGACTGGCGGTCCCCCTACTTGTGGCTCGGATTCTTAGCCATCATCGGCATCATGCTGCAACTCGTGCGAGCCCTCACCCCACCCCATGGCACCACCGATCCTCTCGCCTACCAGCTGGCGCTGCCACGCCTCTACCTACTTGCCCATCGCCTCAGTTTCGAGCCGACGATTACGGGAGCTCTATATCCGGCCAATGTGGGGCTGCTCTACGTCGTCGCGCTGGCGCTGCGCAATGGGATCCTGGCACAGCTCTTTCATCTGTGCCTCGCCGGCGCCGTGTCGGCTGGCATTTTTGCCGTGGGACGTCGGTATCTGTCCTGGCAGAGCGGACTCTATGGCGCCGTCATATTCAGTTTTATCCCCGCCGTCGTCTTCTATGGGCCGCAGGGGTATGTCGACGTCGGCTTGTGCTTCTTTCAGTTTACCGCCCTGTGGGCGATCGCCAACTGGGCACGTGCACCGGAGAGGCGAGCGTTGTTGCTGGCAGCCATTCTCAGCGGACTCGCGGCAGGGGTCAAACCGCAGGGGTTGTCGACGATCTTTGTGGGCATCCTCGTCATCGCCCTCCGGCGACTGCTGGTCGATCGAGAACTGCGCCCCGCAATCCTGGATGTCATCTTTTATGGTGGAATCCTCTTGATGGTTCTCTGTCCCTGGTTCGCGCGGTCCTACGCGTATTCGGGCAATCCGCTATGGCCACTTGCCAATGAGTTGTTCGGGGGCTTGCCCTTCGGTCATCGAACCGTCATCGCTTCAGGCGACGTCTTCGGTGTCGCCAGTGACTCCACGTTGGCTAAACTGTGGCGCGCTTTCATCCCGACCTCAAGCTGGTTTCATGCCTATAGCCGTTCCATGAACCCCTGGTATTGGACCTTCGAACCACCAGGATGGCAGAAAGCGATCGGCATCTACTTCATCGCCCTGCTACCCGGTGCCCTGCTCTGTCTACGACGTCGGGTGGTACTGCATCTGGTCCTGTTCTGCATGGGCTACTATGTCATCCTCGTGCGTCTGCTGCACATGAATCCGAGATACGGATTGGTCCTGTTCGCCGTGGGCAGTCTGCTTTGCGGTTTGGCCGCACACAGACTCAGCAGTGCCTCCTGGAGACCGATCCGCGTGCTGTTCTTCAGCGGCTTCCTGCTGTCGATTCTGTTGAACGTGATGTGGAACTACGCCCTGGCGCGGCCATTCTTTGCAGTTGCCATGGGTTCTGAGACAAGGGACGTGTTTCTGTCCCGCGCCGAGGGCAACTACCGTCTGTTCAGGTTCGTCAACCAGAACACGGCGACGGACTCCAGGATCCTGCTGCAGGGCATCGTGAGAGGATTTTACTGCGAACGGGAATACCTGTGGGATCATCCCCACCAGGCGGTCTTGAGATACGAGTCGGCCGCCGACAGTGGGCAACTGCTGGCGGAATTTCGTCGTCTCGGCATCACCCATGTGGCGCGCATGATCAAAATCCCTGGTGGACGGGTGGCCATGGGATATCCGCAGTACTTCACCGATGAGTACCACGAGGATTTTCGCCGGCGTCATCTGAAACTCCTGTACCAGGACGAGAGTTTCGTTCTCTTCGAAGTCGCCTACTCAGGTGCTGCCGCCCCTGGTGGGGCGGTGGGTGGCGATTCCTAAACGTATGTGTGGCATCTGCGGTTTCGTCTACCTGCATGGCGCTTCTTCTTCGACCGGTGACCGGTCCGTGCTTAAGCAGATGGCTGACTCTCTGCACCATCGCGGTCCGGACGAGACGGGCCACATGGTTCGCGACGGTGTCGCCCTGGCCAACACGCGTCTCGCCATTATCGACGTTGCCGATGGTCACCAACCCGTACACAATGAGGATGGCAGTGTGCATGTCGTCTTCAATGGTGAGATCTACAATCAGGGCGCGCTGCGTGCTGATCTGGCAGGACGAGGACACCGGTTTTCCAGTCAGGCGGATACGGAGGTCCTCGCCCACCTCTACGAGGAGGAAGGTGTCGACTTTCTGCATCAGCTCAACGGCATGTTTGCCATCGCTCTGTGGGATGAACGTGGCAGACGACTGCTGCTGGCGCGGGACCGACTCGGGATCAAACCCCTGTTCTACACCGAGCATGAGGGGCGACTGTTTTTTGCTTCCGAGATCAAGGCCCTGCTCGCCGTGCCTGGCATGGGAGTGGAAGCCGATCCGGCGGCGGTTGATCAGTATCTGGCATTGCGCTATTCCAGTGGCTCATCGACGCTGTTAAAGGGCGTGCACAAGCTGTTGCCCGGGCAACGGCTCGTCGTCGACCTCGCTGCTGGCACATGGACTGCCGAGAACTACTGGGAGCCATGGAAGAGCAATGCTGCCAGGCCGACGCAATCTTTGGATGAAGCCGCGGGGCGTGTGCGCGAACTGCTCGACGACGCGGTGCGTTTGCGATTGATGAGCGACGTACCCTTCGGGGCCTTTCTCAGTGGCGGCCTCGACTCCAGCGGCATCGTGGCGCTCATGGCACAGCACATGGACGAGCCCGTGGAGACCTTCTCGATCCGGTTCAGCGAGGAACCCCGCCTCGATGAAGGAGCGCACGCCCAACTCGTGTCCAGGCACTGCGGGACACGACACCACGAAGTCGATTGTACTGCGGATCGGGTCGAACTCCTGCCCCGGCTGTTGTCTCATTTTGACGAACCCTTCGCCGATCCCATCATCGTTCCCACGCACCAGGTGGCAGCGTCGGCGCGGGAACACGTGAAGGTCATTCTCACGGGGGAGGGAGCGGATGAACTCTTCGGGGGATACACCCGCTTCGTTAATGACGCACAGATCCGACGGCTGGCGCGATTGCCCGGATTCGTACGATCCGCCCTCGGTGCGTTAGCCCGTCGGGTACCCTCCGCAGAGCCGCTGCAACGGGCTCTCGTGCTGGCCGACCAACCCGCTTCCCGGCGCGCGCTTACGTGGATTGAGGCCTTCGATGACGGCGAGCGGCGTTCGCTGAGTGTGCATCAGCCTGCCATCGCCGATGGTGCCGAGCGGCTTTATGCCGATTGTGCTCTTGATGCACCGGGGTCACACCCACTGGAGCAGCTCCTGTTCTGCGAGCTCCGTCTGCGGCTACCGGATTGTATGCTGACGCGCACCGATCGCATGACGATGGCCGTGTCGCTGGAAGGCCGCACACCATTTCTCGATCATCGACTCGTGGAAGAAGCGTTGTGGATGCCCCATCGTTTCAAGGTGAATGGAAGGAGTGAGAAGGACGTCTTGAAAAGGGCCCTGGCGCCCTTGTTACCACCACAGATTCCGCAGCGGAAGAAACAGGGCCTTGCGGTTCCTTTCGCACTCTGGACACGTCACGGAGTCGAGTGCTCGATCCGGCGAGTACTGTCGCCACAGAGTGTGCGTCGACGGGGGCTCTTTCATCCGTCGTATGTCGCCAGTCTGCTCGATCGCTGGGGCCCGCACGCAGAGCGGCATTCACAGCTGATCTGGAGTTTGTTGTGTCTGGAGTTGTGGTTCCGCATGTATGTTGATACCGGCGCTGATCGACTCGATCCGTCGACACCCTTGTCGGAGGTCTCATGACAGGGGCACTCGCCGCTCGTCTGGCACGTAGCCAGGGACGTGTCGCACAACTGACCAGCCTGCTAGCGCCGGCTCTCGTCACCGGTCCCATCGACGAGACCTTCCGCAAGGCTGAGCTGTCATGGAATGGGCGGCGTTCCTGTCTGCTGCTGTCCTTCGATGTTGATTTTCCTGAGGACTGTGACGCCCTCCCGCGTGTAGTGGAGTCTCTAAGTTCACATGGCGTGGTCGCGAGTTTTGCCGCTGTCGGTCGCTGGGTGGAGGAGTTCCCCGACGACCATCGTGCCATCGTAGAGGGTGGTCACGAACTGGTCAATCACTCCTATTCTCACCCTGAGCTCGTCAATGCCCCTGGACGTTTCGTGTCGCGTCGCAGCGATCTGAACGAATGTCGCTGGGAGCATCTGAGCCTCTATGAGCGGCGCACCGAGATCTCTCGGTGCCAGCAGGTGGTGGAGGCCATTCTAGGAGTGCAGATGCGCGGCTTCCGGGCGCCACATTTCGGCAATGTGGATCCGCTGCCACTGTATCCGATCCTGGCGGCAGAAGGTTTCGTCTATTCCACATCGATGCTGTCGCCCCGAGGTAGCCGCTTCGGCCTGCCCGTCATCGAACAAGGCGTCGTCGAGATCCCGGTCACGACGTGCCCTCGACACCCGCTTAGTTCGCTTGACACGTGGCACGCATTTTACGCCAGGGATGGTTGGCATCGAGAGGGCTTCGAGCAGATACTCGAAGCCCAGTTGCAGCGTGCTGTGCGCACCGGAGGGATCACCAATATCTATCTGGATCCGAAGGACACGGAGCGTTTCGATTTCGATCACTTTCTGGCGCACGCCGTCGCACTTGGCGACGATTGCTGGATCGCTACCTACAGTGAGTTCGCCGACTGGTTCAAGGTGCAGCAAGGCGAGGTGGCATGAAGGTTTATGTTGTCACGGATTTGGAGGGGGGTAAGTGGCATCGGTAGCTATGATGTCCACGATCGCCACTCGCCGATCGATGCGGCACGTCGTGAGCGCTGGCTGGAACTATGGGTGGGAGAGATGAATGCCGCCATCGACGGGGCAGTTAGTGCAGGCGCGACGGAGGTCGTCGTCATCGTCGGCCAGCATGCCATGGCCGGGGATCGGCGTGGCCATCTCCGGCACACCTATTCTCGCCGGCGCCTGGCTTGGGTGCGACTCAATGGCAACGAGATCGGTGAGGCCGGGTTGATCGCCGGCATCGCCGGAGATGATGCTGCCGTCGATGAATTCAGTCGCATGGCCCCCAACGCCGAGGGCGTTGCCGTCAAGAACTCGCTGTCTGGCACGCAGCGTCAGAGGCCAGATCTCTACCTGCAGGGCGAGCACCTGTCTCCACTGTGGGATCGTTTCATCGGTTTGCGAGGGTAGTCGTGCCCGGTCTTCATGGTTTCATCCGGCTGCGGCCCGGCGACAGACCTGCGGCGCAGATCGTCGCCACGATGATGCAGCGAGTGCCACGGGAAAAGGACCACGTTGAGACCGGCTTCGATGCTGGGCAGACCAGCGTTCGGCTGCTCTGCTTCACCAACAAGGATTGCGGGTTGGGGCGCTGGCAGGATCATGTCGCCCTGCTAGATGGACATATCCTGGACCGCGGGGCCATCGTGTCGCGTCTACGAGCCTTTGGTATGGAGGCAGAGGATGGCTGGGCGGATGCATCTCTGCTGGCCGCCCTGCACGCGGCAGCAGGAGCTACCGCCATGGCAGATGTCGATGGCGATTTCAACCTCTGTCTCGTGCATCGGGAGACGGGGGCACTGTCGCTGTTGAGTTCGCGACACGGAACCCGCCACCTGTACTACGCTGTCACTTCGGAGGGCGTCGCATTCTCACCACACCTTGCTGGACTCGTGTCGCTCCTGTCACCAGCCATCGATCCTCAGGCTGTGCAGGAGATGTTCAACTTCGGCTACATCGCCGGCGATCGCAGCATGATGCAAGGGGCAAAGCTGTTGCCCGGTGCCAGCGCTCTCAATGTCGACGTCGGTGGCTGGACCCTCGACAGGTATTGGGAGGTGGAGTACGCCAATGCACTGACAGGGGCCGATTCCTTTGATGATCTCGTAGACGAGGCTGGTGCCGCTCTGCAGGCTGCCGTCGATCGACACCTCGAGCGTTTCTCGGGCGTTGTCGTGCCGATAAGTGGTGGCCTCGACTCACGCGCGATCCTTGCCTTCGCGTCGAAGCGACAAGCCCACCTGCCCGCCTATCATTGTTCGTGGTATGCGGGGGAGGCTGAGATCGCGCACCAATTGACCGAGGCGGCGGGGGCCAGCTGGCATGAGTACGACCCCCTCACATTCGACTTCGCGCAGATCCTCGAGCAGGGGGCGCGGTTGACGGAGGGCAACGTTCACTGCCATCAGTTCTGGTTCCAACCGTTGGCACGGGAGATTGGTGCTGCCCCAGAGACGGACATCATTCTTGATGGGTATCTGCTGGACGTGTTCTTCGGTGACACCTTTCTCGTGCTCCCCGAGGCCACCTCGTATGGCGAGCAAGAGCGACGCAATATCATCAATGGACTCTGGCGTCGCTGTCGTCCCGCCTTTGTTCGCCGTGTGTTTCTGCCTGGATTTTACGACCAGTATGAACAAGCCAACCATGACAGTCTCACCCAGCAGATGGGGCTGCTGGAGGAGGAGGATCTGAGCAACTTCATCCACAAGTTTTCTTTCGCCAATCGCAGCAACCGTTATTCGGTGGCATTGCCGAATGCGCAACGCCACTTCGTCGACTATGGATACCCGGGCCTGTCTCGCCGACTCGTCGATCTCTATCTACGAATCCCACCCTCCTACAAAGTGGGGGCCGCTTTCTCACGAGCCGTCCTCAATCGCTTCACTCCTGAGGCCGCACGGGTACCCTGGGCCAAGACGGGCCGGCCCCTCGATCGCAATAAGACGTGGAGTCAACGCCTCGCCGAAGGGTTGTCGCTACGGCAGGTGGGATCCCTCGCTCTGTTGCGCGCCACTGGCGGGCGCTGGGACGTGAGCCATCACGCCGACCTGAACCGGCACTTCCGCCGGCACGAACCGTTTCGCCGCGCACATCTGGCCATCGCCGACGACGAACGAACCTTTGCTCGTGGCATGATTGATCCTGCGGGTCTTCGTCGTCTCACGGGCATGATCGATGCAGGCTGGCCGGTGTTCTTCCTGCTCCAGTCGCTGGTGACGGTGGAGCTTTTCCATCGAAGGTTCGTCGACTGATGGCAGGACTGCGTATCGTCGCCGGGGGTGATGTCGCCATCGGGGGTGTGCTCGCAGGGCTCTCCGCAGAGGAACTGGCGAGTCGAGTGCAAGGCGTTTCTGCCCTGTTCGCGGCCGGCGACCTGGGGGTGGTCAGTCTGGATTGCGCCATCGGTGAGCAGGGGGAGCCACCACAACCGGAGGAATACGTCGTCGATGGTCCGTTGGCTAACCTGGCCATCTTGGAAGGACTTGGCATCGGCCTTGTGACGCAGGCCAACAACCACAGCACCGATCGAGGGCTGGGGGCCCTGACGGAGGGACGACGGGAATTGTCGCGGCGCGGCATGCGAAGCGTCGGTGCGGGTGGTGACGAGCAGTCGGCGCGGGAACCGATGATCTTCGAACTCGGTGGCATGCGCCTCGGCTTCCTCGCTTTTGCGTCGACGGAGCCGTGGGTCGGCGCCCTGGGGGCATCCGCAGAGGGCGGTGGCGTCGCCCCGTTGAGGAATGCAGAGGCCATCGCCGCCGTATCCCGATTGGCGACAGAGGTGGATGCTGTCGTGGTCGGTCTGCATTGGGGTAAGGAGTACATCCCCCTGCCTCCGCCGGAAAGTGTCCGCCTCGGTCGGGCCCTCATCGATGCGGGGGCTGGCCTCGTCATCGGCACCCACCCGCACGTCGTGCAGCCGCTGGAGACATACAATGGCGGCGTCATCTGCTATAGCCTTGGCAATCTGCTGTTTCCGCCGTATCCGGAGCAGGGCCTCGGATTCTCCGGCAGTGGTTGTCAATCGCTGGTCGTCACCTTCGAAGTGACGGCGGATTCGACGTCCGTGGAATCGCTGACGGTGGTATCTTTCGACGATGACGGATTTCTCTCCATCGTAGCAGAACCGGATGCGGGTGCATTGCTGACGGAATTGTCCAAGGCGGGGGAGACACTGGGCTCCAGGCAACACGAACGAGAATGGCGTATGGCGGTACAACGACACGAAGCGGCGCGTCTATGCCGGGTGTTACGGGAGGAAGTTCTGGCGGCGGGTTGGCGTGGCGGCAGTGCCCGACTTCTGCATCTGGGGCGCAAGAATCTGTCCTCGGTGGTGCGCTCTCTTGGTGAGATTCTTTGGCCGCGGAAGGGGAGTTAGAGATGACCGGAAATGCCGCCGGCGACCGAGACGAGGAACGTCAACGTCGGGTGCGGGAGATGTATTCTGAACTCTGCTACCCCGCCCTCGATCCTGCCGACAATGATCGCTACGAACGCCATCGCCGGTCGGTATACGGCATGCTCGGCATCGACCCGGACACATTCTTCCGTGGCAAGATGGTTCTCGATGCCGGTTGTGGCACGGGCGAGGAGACAATGTTTCTTGCCAGCCTCGGTGCCAGAAAGATCATCGGCATCGACACCAGCGATGGCTCCCTCGAGTACGCACGTGCCAGAGCGCGAGACGCTGG
>Ga0310124_10003045_pt1 | contig 11396 bp, 7 predicted proteins | sample CB11b_AW_Bot5_MG_FD_203507 | JGI IMG/M metagenome (GOLD analysis project Ga0310124, IMG submission 203507) | Marine microbial communities from Western Arctic Ocean, Canada - CB11b_AW_Bot5 | ecosystem: Environmental > Aquatic > Marine > Oceanic | place: Canada: Western Arctic Ocean | collected...
ACGGCGATCCCAGACCTCGTAGTTAGGATGGTAGATCTGGACTCCGGCATCCCGAAATCTCTTAACATCATCAAGCGGCAGGGCCTGGACGACCATCTTCGAGATCCAGCGCCCCGGAAAGCGGGAATTGATCGCCCGGGCGTAGGCCTCGTAGAACGTCGCCTCGTCCTCGCCCCGCAGATGCCGGGAGATGCTGCCCCCAGTGATGGTGTAGGCCCCGGTGCGTTTCTCGACATCCGTCTCATCGATAATCTCGAGGGCCTCCACCACCTCCTCGATGGGCTTCACCGTTTCATAGGGCCTGCCCGCCTCCTTCTGCTGGCGAACATTCTCGTTGATGTCGCAGAACTGGCATTCTTCTTTGAAGCCGAAATACTGGCATTTACGGTAGACCGTCAGGTAGACGAGATAGCCCCATTCAATGGTCGGCGCGATCTCCGTAATCGTTCTACCGCTCCGTAGATCGCGCAGGTAATACTCCGGCATCTCCTGCAGCTCAATCTCGCAGACCCCCTCCCCCTCCACCAGCAGCGACATCTTTCCCTCGATGATATCGACCTGGTATGGAGAGTCCGGATGGATCCTGACGCTCACGATGGTGCGTCGGAAGTCGCGGGGACCGCCTACCAGGGAGAGCTCCTCGGGAGCTCTCAGGTTTTCACCCTGCTCCAGCTCCTTGATGGGACGCAGATCGAAGCTGAAGATGAAATAGGACTTGGGCTTGAATCCGCTGCAGACCCTGAGCGCATCCTCGGAGAAGCTGACTCCCAGCCGGAGCAGATCTTCCTTGAAGATCGCCTCCTGGGGCACATCAGGGTATTTTTCAATGAGGCTATCCACCTCGGCGAGACGATTTTTTTCGATCTTGTCACTCATGGATCATTCGCAGGAATCTCACGTTTCCCCGGGCCAGGGGGGGGGTGACAGTTTTTGCTGCCGTTCCAGACCGGGCAAAGTATCATAGGTTCACGGCAAAAGCATCTTCGGGCTCCGAGGCGCTTGAGCCAAACCGGTCTTTCAACAAATACGCCGCCCAAGGCAGCCGGCAAAGTCATGAAAAAACACCTCCTGGTCTTCCTGCCTGCGCTCTGCCTGCTGGCCTGCCTTGAAGGCAGAGCGGCTGTTGTTGAGCTCGATCTCGAGAAGCTGACCCTGCGATCAAGCCACATCTTCTGTGGAGAGGTCGTCGCGACAGAAAGCCATTGGGGAGACTTCCTCGGGCTCGGAAGGGCGATGATCACGAAGGTGAGGATCAAGGTCTCTGAGGTCTGGAGAGATTCCGAGGAGAAACGCCCGGAGATCACGCGCAAAGCCGAATCCCCGGGCACCCCTGGCAAGATAACCGAGATCACCATCCGCTACCTCGGAGGCCGGATCGGGGAGCGCTGGCAGAGATGCGCCGCGTCTCCGACCTTCAGCCGGGGAGAAAAGGTGCTGGTATTCGCCGGTGAATTCAACAACGCCCTCTGGACCACCGGCTGGTTCCAGGGAAAGTACCGCCTCGAGCGGAAAAGACCTGAGCAGGGCCGGCCCGACGCGAACGGCAGCGGTAAGCTCCTGGTGCGCGGCGCAAAACAGCTCCCCGTCAGGAAACCCATGGAGGTGGAGGCCCTCCGGCTCGTGGTGAGGAAGCTGCTGCTGGAGAGAAGAGCTCCCGGCCGTGGAGCGCAGGGGAAAGGGAGCGCAGACAGATGAGAGGTTTCCATCGAGCAGCTCTGGTCCTGCCGCTTATCCTGGGTCTCGCCGGGGCCATGCACTCTCCAGCCGCACGGGCCTTCGAGACCCTGGGAATGAGCTGGCGTACCGGCCGGGTCAACTACAGGATCAACCCGAACTTTCCGGACCAGGAGCTGAGCGGCACCCGCGAGCAGCAGCTCGAGCTTATCTCCTGCTCAGCTGACAGCTGGCGGGAACAATCCGCGGCGGATCTGCGCTTCGTCTACCTCGGCACCACGACCGCCATCGGGCTCAATGACAACGACGGCATCAACGCGGTGTCCTGGAGCAACCAGGATGGAGGCGGCGCGCTTGCCGTAACGCTCATCTCCGGCGTTGGCTCTCGCGTCGAGGGATTTGACATGGTGCTGTTCTCGGGAAGCCTCGGAACAGCCAACGAATGGAGCGGACCCCAGGACCCGCCCAGCGGCACGATGGACATCAGGGGAATCGCCGCCCACGAGTTCGGCCACGCGATCGGGCTGGACCACAGCGACATCCGCACATCGACAATGTACGCGGCGGCCCTGAACCGAGGCCAGCATCTGAGAACCCTGCACGAGGATGATCTAGCGGGTGTCGAATTCCTCTACGACATCCGGGCCGGCGCAGATCCTGCGGCGGGCATCCTCGATGTTGAGCCGAGCTCCGGACCGGCCGCAGGAAGAAACGAGGTCCTGATCCGCGGCCGCAACTTCACCTGGGACCAGAACTCCACGCTCTACGTAGGCGGACGCCGGCTGTCCTCCTCGGCCTGGACCATCGAGGACTGCTGCCTCATCAGGGTAAACCGAATGATCTCCGGTAACGCGGGAGCCGCCGACATCCGCCTGACCAGCGAGCTGGGCGATGTCGTCCTTGAAGGCGGCTATCGTTATCTCGCCCCGGCGCCGGAGCTCGCCGCCATCTCGCCCGGCGAGGGCCCCGTCACCGGCGGAATCCAGGTGACGGTAACGGGCGAAAATTTCAGCTCCACCGCCGAGGTTCGCATCGGCGGCGTTGGACTCGAAGATGCCGTGTGGGTTGATTCCCGGATGATTCGCGGCAGCCTTCCTCGCCGCCGCGGCGGCGGGATCTTTGACGTAACCGTTGCCCAGGATGGAACCCAGGCTCGACTCCAGGACGCGTTCAACTACAGGTCCAAGGTCCTGCGCGTCGCCGAGAGCGAGGGCCCCGTCGGGGGAAGCCGCATCCCGGTCGACATCCTGTGTACATCCGACGAGGCCCTGACAGGAGTCTCCTTCGCTGTATCCTACGAGGCCTCCGAGCTCACCATGAACGCGGTCAGCACCGAGAACCTGCTGACGAACGAGGCCAGCTTCGCAGCCGCCAATATCGACAACGAATCAGGCATTACCACCTTCGGCATCGTGATGTCACTGACGGACACGACCCCCAACATTCCAGCGGCGGAGGAACTGGTCATCGCCAGGCTCCTGGTGTCGATGTCAGCGGAGCTCTCTGTCGGCGACCGCGCCCGGCTGGAGCTCGCCAGCGGTATAGGTTCGCCGCCAGTGGAGCTGGAATACACCACCGTCGCCAAGGGACGAGTCGTGAGCCCGCTGGCGATACCTGGCCAGGTTACCGCTCTTGCGGGAGCGACCTTCCTGCGGGGCGACTCAGACCAAAATGGAACCATCCAGTTGACAGATGCCGTGTTCCTGCTGGATTATCTCTTTCGAGGCGGCAGGGTATTGTCCTGTGAAGATGCTGCGGACTCCAACGATGATGGAAGAATCGACATCTCCGATGGAATCCTGATCCTGCGCTTCCTGTTTTCCGGCGGGAACAGGCCCCGGATGCCTTTCCCCAGAGCCGGAATGGATCCAACCGACGACGACCTCGGCTGCTGAGCACCCCCGCACTTGAAACGAATAGCACTGCTGACCAGCGGAGGAGACTGCCCGGGCCTGAATCCCTGCATTCGCTCCGTTGTACGAACGGCCCTTGCCGGCGGAATCGAGACCATCGGGGTCCACCGCGGGTGGCGGGGCCTGATCGATAACGAGATGGAGCGCATGGATGCCCGCAGCGTCGCGGGAATCGTCAACCTGGGCGGAACCGTTCTCCGCTCCAGCCGCTGTCCGGAATTCAGGGAACCCGAGGCGCGGGAGAAGGCCGCCTCCCACCTCCTCGAGCGCGGAATTGACGGCCTGGTCGTGATCGGAGGCAATGGCTCGCTGAACGGCGCCTCGGAGCTCGCGCGCCAGACCAACCTGCCGCTCATCGGCATACCGAAAACCATCGACAACGATGTGGGCGGAACTGACTATGCCCTCGGGTTCGACACGGCCGTCAATACCGCGGTGGAGGCCATCGACAAGATCCGCGACACGGCCACCTCCCACGAGCGGCTCTTCCTGGTCGAGGTCATGGGACGTAACCGGGGATTCCTCTCCCTCCAGGTGGCGCTCGCCTGCGGCGCCGAGGGAGTCCTGCTGCCGGAGGTGCCGACGGATATCACCGCGCTCTGCGCCCAGCTCGAGCGCTGCCGCGAGGCCGGCAAGGTCTCCAGCATCGTGGTGGTCGCCGAGGGAGACGACGCGGGCAACGCCTATGAGATCGCCCGGAAGATCTCCGACCAGTCAGGCTACGATCCGCGCGTCTCGGTCCTGGGCTACATCCAGCGCGGCGGCGCCCCCAGCGCCGCTGACAGGGTCCAGGGAGGGCTCTTCGGAAAGGCTGCGGTTGACGCGCTGCTGTCGGGAGAATCCTCGAAGCTGGTGGCGAGTCGAAATGGAAAGATCACCCTGGTCGAGCTCGAGATGGCCTGGAAGGAGACCCGCGAGCTGCCCGCGAACCTGCTGGAGCTTGCCAGGATTCTCGCCAGCTGAGCCGGGACCAGGTCCGTCAGTCCTTCTTGCCCCCCACCGAGAAGAGCCGACTCTCGGTACGGACGAACATGCGGCCTCCGCTCACCGCAGGAGTCGAGCGGCAGGTGTCGCCAAGCTCGTTCCGGCCCAATACCTCGAACTTCTCCGATGCCGACAAGACAACAACCGTACCCTTATCGTCAGCACAGAACAGACGTCCATCAACACAGACCGGCGAGCCGTGGAAATTACCTCCGCCTCCGGCTCTCTTCTGCCAGATGACCTCGCCAGTCTCCACCTTGCAGCAGGTGACGACCCCCAGGTCGCTCCAGAGAAAGAGCCTCCCGTCCCAGGCCAGCGGGCTGGGAACATGCGGAGCCGATCGTGAGATCCTGTAGACCTCCTTCACGCTGTGTTTTTTTCCGCTGGTTGATGGACGGACCGCGACGGCGTTCTTGCCGCCGTTGAGAGCGCCTGAGTTGGCGACCACCAGGTTCTTCCAGGCCACCGGGGAGCCCACAGCGCGCTGGGGAAAGGTGCCGAAGACATCGATCATCCAGTTCTGCCGGCCGTTCTTCGGATCCACGCCGACAATCCCCTCGAAGCAATGAACGAAGACAATCTCCGTCGGGCGGCCATCCGCGCTGAAAACGCAGGGGGTCGAATAGCAGGCTCGCTTACCCTCGCGCGGGATCTTCCAGCGTTCCTTGCCGGTTGCCCTGTCGACCGCCAGCAGGAAGCTTCCCTTCTTGTGGTCATTCGAGATGATCACCATGTCTTCAAAGATGATCGGAGAGGTGCCGCCGCCCTGCCCATGCAGGTAGGGACCGAGGTCGTAGCGCCAGCTCTCGCCGCCGGCATGCTCGTTCGCCACCAGCTGGGAGCCGCCCTTCGACTGCCACAGGGTATAGACCCGCTCGCCATCTACAGCAGGAGTGCTGGAGGCGTAGCTGTTGTTTCGATGCTTGCGATAGGTCTTATAGGGAAAGTCTTTCGTCCACCGGGTCTTACCGTCCAGGGCGCTGATCGCCAGCAGGGTTCTCTTTTGCGCGGCATTGTCGGCCGTGGTGACGAAGACCAGCTCATCCCAGACGACCGGAGAGGAGATCCCCTTTCCCGGCAGGGTTATCTTCCAGTTAAAGTCGCTCTCCTTCCATTGGGACGGGACCGTCTTCGCGGCGCTCACGCCGGAGCCGTTGGGGCCGCGAAAACGAGTCCACTCCCGAGCACCGGCTGGAGAAGAGACCAGGGTAGAGAGAAGCAGGGCGAGGTGCAGGAGAGCCAGGCGGAGCGGGTTCAGGAATTTCATAGATCACTTCGGCAATACAGGGTTGTGGGAAGAGCCTATCTTCGCACGCGGAGTTGCCGCTGCAAAGCTCTCCCCTCCAGGGCCGTCGGCCTATTCATCCAGCTCTGGAGGAGCAGGCGGCTTGATTTCTTCCTCCTCGCCGTGACCGCTCCAGCTCCCCTGCCCAGCTGCGGGTTCCTTGAAGAAGGCAAGCGGGTCGAAGTAGCCGGGGTCCACCTCGAACTTCTGGTCGACCAGGGTCGGATGCAGCAGCTGAAACTCGAGGTAATAGGCGAGGCCATGTGAAGGGGCCAGGAAAAGATTGCCCTCGATCCCCTTCCTGGCGACCAGGTCCGGGGGGTAGAGATCCGTGAACATCGGCTCGAAATCGAGCGGCCCGTCGAAAGACTCCTCCACCGGCTCTCCAAGCGGGAGCTGCTCTACTGTCTTGTCATAGAGAACGATGGGGCGAGTGATCACCGTTTTCTCCTCTCGCACCAGCTGTCCCTCATCTTCCTGGGATTTGTATTCCATTGTGCGATAGGGACACCTCTCGATATTGCCCGCCACCACACGCAGACGGGCGCCATGAAGATCCGTCTGGGCCGGGCCGGAAAACCAGTCGGAGACCTGGAAACACATCCCCCGGCTGATCTTTCGCTTACTTTTCCTGCGCAGCGAGAGGCCATCGGGAACCCTGAAGTACGGACCGACCTCGGGGTTGAAAAGATCCCTGGTCTGCCCCCAGGCAAAATATATAAGAAAGCCCCCGAAGGCGACCAGCGAGGCCATGAGGAATTTAATCGCGTCCCCAGAAGGGTTCAGAATAATTCTCCGTATCAACATCTCGGCAACAAATAAAAGCGCCAGTCCCCCGCCCCAGAGCAGGAACAATTCCAGCTTGGTTTTAGCTCGAAGCAGCATGAAGCTTTGATAGCGTGAAAATTTATCCTCGGGAGTCAAGGTTCCGGTCAGATCCTCGCTGACATGGATATTTCCTACATCCAGGGGAACCTGGAAATCTTTAAGAAGCCTCGAAGACCCGACAACAATCGTGGCCCTGGCGACCAGGCTGATCCAGTTCCCCTCGTAGGTGAAGAGAGTCCGAGGGCATTTATAACGCAGGATGTGCAGAGGCCTGCTGGCCTTGAAGCTCTTACTGAACAGCACGATCCTTTTATTGACCGCGCTGGGGTGGTCTGCCTTGCAGCGCAGGGTCAGCTTCAGCTCCGCCGTCTCCCCTTCATGCATCTTAAAATCCGGGCAAAAGCGGATAACCGCTACCCGCCGCTCATCGACCGTCACCATCTCGATTTCCAGGCTGGCTTTTTCCATCCGCATCCATCTGCATTGAACGATGAGAGGCAATGATCAATCGGTTCAGAGCTTAGCAGGAGAGCTGTTGACGCCGATCAAGAAAATCCTGCGCCCCGGTAAGTCAGGGTCTCGCGCCGCCGGCAACCCACAATCGCAGAAGAGCGATCGAGGCCGCATCCAGGGAGGGGGCATCATCATCGGGCGGCATCCTTGTAACCAGGCCGCTGTCTTCCACCGCGCTGATGAGCAGGCTCGAGTCGACATCTCCTGGAACGATGGCCGGCCCGCTCTTACCCCCGGCAAGGATGGCCGCCCGACTGTCGAGGCGAAGCTCTGATTCGGGCTCCTCCCTTCCATGACAGGAGACGCAGTTGCTCTCAAGGATCCCTTTTACCGATGAATACGACACCGGTCCCGTCGCCTGCCCGCAGGAGCAGAAGAGACAAAGCAGCGGCAGGAGCGAAAGGGAGCGCATGGGATCAATCTCCGACAAGCGATGAGACCGGGGTCCGCAGGTCGCCCTCGACCTTACGGGTATTCCACTCCCGCCGGTAACGCTCGAGGACCGGATCTTCGGGATAGCTCTCTCCCTCGGCGTAGGGGTAGGACTTCATGCCTCGGAAGGGGAGCGGCGCCACCCCATCTCCGTGCCCGGTGTAGAAGTCCATGTCCTTGCAATAGCCTCCGCTCTTCAGGAAAAAGGTACGCCTCCCCCCGGACTCGAGGGAGTCCAGCCGATCTGCCCTGAAGGACAATTCTATCTCGTCGCCGGGGCCGAAGATCACGAACCGGCCATCATCATCCTCGAGAAGAGGCCGGACATCGCCGAAGCGGGTGTAGCTTCCGGGCATGACCTTGTAGTGCGTCCACTCGGCGAATTCCTTGTAGAGGAAGCCCTCCACCTCCTCGCCGGGAGCCGGATCGATCGGGAACCCCCGGTAGTGCAGGTTTGCCCGGTCGGCCCCCAGCTGCCGCACGGTCACCTTGTCATCTCCGGCGCCGGAAAGATCTACATCTCGAGCCCGCGCGATGTAGATCTCGTCCCAGGCGATCTCGAGGTTGGTGTCAATCCTGAGGCGTCGGTCTCCCGGGCGCAGCAGGTCTGCGAGATCGACCGTCATCCAGCGCGGATAGCCCGCCGGAAACCCCCACTGCTCGCGAAGGGGCTCCCATTTTCCATCGCGCTCGACACGAAAGCTCGGAGCCACCGGAACGAAGTCCGCCTGGGAGGCGGAGAAGTTCGTCGTCGAATAGCCGTACTCGATATAACCGTAGAGAAAGAGAACCGGGCGGCCGGGGGCATCGGATGAGATGAGCTTATCGAGAGATGCGGAAAACTCCAGCTCGACGGCCTGGAGCTTCTCGAGCGTCCCCATGAACCTCCTGTCAGGCCGGAGCTCCGGCGCGTAGACCCGGTCGAGCTTCTGTACCCGCGAGGTCATATCCGCTCCATCCTGGTCTACAGCCTTCACCGGCCTGAGCTTCTCCTCGAAGGACAGCAGCCCGTAGCCCGGAGCCGGACCGAGAATGGCGAACATCTCGTTGGGCAGGACCGTCGTACCCTCCGGGTGATCCACAGCCACGAGAGCGGCGCTGTCGAGGTAGGTGCACTCCTCGAGAGGTTCCAGCACCCGCAGCTCGTAGGAGGCGCCGTTCTCTCCGCTCTCGCGCGCCTCGATCCCGGGAATCCACAACAGCTCGGTCGGATCCGGCGTGCTGTAGCGCCCTGGAGCCTCGAAATACCCAAGCCCGCCGACGCCGAGAAAATCCGCCACGAATTCGAAGGACTCGCCGTTCCAGCTGAAGAGCACCGGGCAGGACGTGGGCTTACGCTCCTTCTCCTTGAGCTCGTGGATCCGACCTGAAACCAGGCCGAGCTCGCTCTGGAGAATACCGTCGGGCCAGAGGATTCGAACCGTGTCAGCGGTAGACGCGCCCGCGAGACCGCAGAAGAAACGCGCAGCTGAGCGAGCCGCGCCGCCGGTGCCGCTGTTGAGCTGCGCCCTCGCCACGCGGCTGCCGGATCGCACCTCGATGCTCGCTCCAAGGGCGGCGGGGTTCGACCGCTCGGCATCGGGCTTCACCTCCTCGCGTAGCGGGCCGGTGAGCTCAAGGGCGATCCAGGTACCGGGGAGCTGCAGCGAATGAGAGCTCACTCCCCCTGCCGTACCGGCGACGATCAGCTCGAGCCCCCCGTCGATGCCCATGGCGGCCGCAAGAACGCTCACAGCGTCCCCGGTGGCCTTGCGTGAGAGATCGAAGTTCCGCACCCTCTCTCCCGGGGAGACCAGGGCCGCTCCTCTACCGCCGTCCGACAGCCACGCATCCGCGACCAGGAGCTCGAGGGCCATGTCGCCGTCGAAATCAAAAAGCGCGCCGCCGGTGCCCCCCAGCGTGCCATAGCGGGCCGAAAAATCTTCATCCCGACTGAGCTTCAGCTGACCATCATTGCGCAGGAGCTGGAGACGGTCGCCGCAGAAGGCGACGAGGTCTTCATCTCCATCTCCATCAAGATCTCCCGAGGTGACGCTTACGACTCCCCTCGGCGCCAACCCGGCAACCTGCTCCACCTCGGAGAACTTCCAGGCGCGATGATTCGAGAAGACCCTGAGGGCCGCGCCCTGGCCGTCAAATACGACGAGGTCCAGGTCGACGTCTCCATCAAGATCAACCACCGCGAGCTCGGAGGCAGAGAAGTCGAGCTGCTCAAGGCCGCAGGCGGCGCTGATGTCGCTGAAGCCCCCGAACCCGGCAGGGTCGTCGCGGTCGTTGTTGAGCACCTGGATCCTGGAGGAGATCTTGCCGGAGGCATCCTTCCACTGGCGCAGGCAGATGATGTCGAGATCCCAGTCACTGTCGACATCGAGCGCGTAGAGACGAACGGGGAAGCCCCCCTCCTCTCCAGTCTTGACCTTGATATCAGCCATGGCGAGGCCACCCTTGCCATCGTTGATCATGAAGCTGAGAGAGCCGTCTCCTGCCGCGACGAGGTCGAGATCGGTATCTCCGTCAAGATCCGCCAGGCAGCAGAGACTCCCGGCCAGGGGCAGTCTTCGACGCAGGCTGTAATCTCCGGCAGCTGAATAACCGTAAATTGAGATGGCCGGCTCACCTCCTTCGGCTCCCGGGACGCCGCAGAGAGCCAGCTCGAGCGAGCCATCTCCATCGAGATCGCCAACAGCCATGGCGGCCGCCCGGCTTCCGGATGGAGCAGGAGCTATCTTCAAGGCGGCGGTGACCCCGCGAGCGGAACCGATCACCAGTGCCGGGGTCTCCGCGCCAGCCGGCGCGCTGTAGCCCGGCGGCAGAGAATCCCTGACGGCGAGGCTGTACTTCCCGCCCTCCCCATATTTATGCCCAACCAGGATGCCCGCGCCCGCCTTCTTCAGGCGCTTGAACTCATTGAGCATGCCGATCCGCAGATCTTTTTCATCCCTGCGATGGAGGCTCGCCATTCGGTACCACGCCGAGGCGAAGGATGGCTGCAGCTGGAGAGCTCGGCGGAGATGACGCACGGCTCCCTCCTTGTCATCCCGGTCCGACAGGATCGTGCCAACATAATAGTGCCCATGCGGATCATCAGGATCCAGCTCCACGACCTTCCTGAAGAGCGTGAGCGCCTCGTCAGTTCTCTGCAGGTGTTCGTACTGGATACCGAGGACCAGCAGCGCATGACAGCTGCTTCGATTCAGCTCGAGCACCTTTTTCATATGGGGTACGCACCTGGACTCATCCTGTAGATTGAGCCCGGCGATGCCGCGATTGGTCCAGGCTGCCTCCCAGCCGGGAAAGCTCTCACAGAGCCCGGCAAAGATCTTGTAGGCGCCCGAATAATCGTATTGCTCCAGCAGGCCGACTCCCTTGCCCATCAGACGAAGACCTTCGGCTGGTTCAACAGCAGGCCGCGGATTGCAGCTGAATACGGCCACAAGAATGAAAAGGAGGGCCGGCGCCCCGGTAAAACGAACAGAGGTGTTCAAATATCTATACCTTCGAGAAAGACTTTGCCGACATTCACGCTTGATTCTACAATTCCAAAAAGCCTCCTGAAGCGCGGCTTGTTCCGCTTCAGGGGTCTGGACTATACGGCTTGCATTCTACCGCCAGCGGGTTTTTCCGTGGGGAGTAATTCGTCAACATGCGGCCTTTTTAGGTAAACTGACTTTTCCATCAATCTGGCAGAGCCCAAACGAACCTGGCAGGGCCGCGCCCCGTGGAGTTCCATCCTGGTGTTACCCGAGGAAACAAACGAAGACCGCGAT
>Ga0310124_10003049_pt1 | contig 11392 bp, 7 predicted proteins | sample CB11b_AW_Bot5_MG_FD_203507 | JGI IMG/M metagenome (GOLD analysis project Ga0310124, IMG submission 203507) | Marine microbial communities from Western Arctic Ocean, Canada - CB11b_AW_Bot5 | ecosystem: Environmental > Aquatic > Marine > Oceanic | place: Canada: Western Arctic Ocean | collected...
CATGGCGTTAACATCCGACGCAGCGGCGCGTACTCCTTCGCCCGGTTTCGCCATCATGACTGTCCGACTCGTCGTCCCGGCATCATCAAGATGGTCCGCGGGTTGGGCGGGCTGGATAGGCGCTGCCCCAATTGTTGCCGCGGCCACTTCACCGGAAGTTGCCGCCGGCGTCGCTGTTGGGGCATCTATAATCTTGGTCTCAAGCGCGTTCGTCGTTGGCTTCTGGACCCCGGCGTCCGTCCTGGGCACCACTGGTTCAGCCTTCGGCGTCGCCGCTGCCACGCTATTGTCAGCCTTGACACCGGCTATATTGCCGGCGGCGTCACGGGCGGTCGTATCCCCGGCACCGAATGCCGCCTGATAAGGTGCCAACCGTTCCGGTGGTTCCGCCACGACGTCAATCGGCAAAAACCCCTGCCGCTCCATAAAAATCCAACCGCCGTAGACCGCCCCCGCCACCAGCAATGATATCAGCGCCGTTGTCAAACCCGGGCGGCGGGCTTCATTCAGCGGTTCGGGGAATACCAAGCGGCGTTCCACCGGAACGAGCGTCGCTTCGCGCTTGAACTGGCGGATGATTTCGTCGCTATCTAGGTCAAAATATTCACTGTAAGTGCGGAGAAAACCGATAACGTAAGTTGGCCCCGGCAAATCATCGGCGCGGCCTTCTTCCAACGCCAATAAGTGCGCTTGCTGGATACGTAACGCAGATGCGATATCAACCAGGGTAAGCCGACGCTTTTGCCTCTCGGCCCGCAATGAAGTACCGACACCGCTGTAAACCTCTTCTACATCAGGGTCGACATTCCGCTGCAAAAGCAAGCCGCGAGTACGCCTGCGCCGCCCGCCATCTTTGCCGTCGTCCGAGCCTTCTTTCCCAAGCCATTTATCCTCAATCTTTCGATCAGTCATGGCAATTGCTTTCAGATTAAGCCCTGCTGGCGAGGTCATATCCGCCGTGTCCTAAAGTCCGCGCACCACCGGTCAATTTTGCGAAAATATACTGTGGATAACTTCAAAATAACTTCTAACAGTTAAAAAAAACTCAAGCAAACGCAATAGTTTATATGGCGACGCCATGATCTTCCGCAAACCTCGTCAAAGATTGGCGTAGGCTACGTTCGGGCGAGTCATAAAAATCCTCCATAAATGCCTGCAATACGGTCAAATCCAGGCTACGGACCATCATTTTTACCGCGCCAATAGAGGCTGCGGACATGGAAATACTGCGCAGGCCCAGGCCAATCAGGGCCATGGCATCTACCGGCCGGCCCGCCGCCTCGCCACACAGGCTGACCGGCACCCCGGCGGTGTCACAACGCCGCACGATATCACGCACGAGCGACAAGGCGGCCGGGCTCAATTCATCATAGCGGTTGGCAAGCCGTGGGTTGCCCCGATCCGCAGCAAAGAGAAATTGCATCAAATCGTTGCTGCCGATAGAGACAAAATCAACCATCGGCAAAAGAGCACCCAATTGCCAGGCCAGACTGGGCACTTCCAACATGGTGCCTACTCGAAGGGACGACGGGCCCGGTTCACCCATGCGGTGCTGACGTTCGACCTCTCGCTCCAACAAGGCGCGTGCTGCCTTGAATTCGGCCACTTCGGCGATCATGGGAAACATAATGGCCAGCAGCCTGCCCGTCGCCGCCTTCAACAATGCTCTAATCTGCATACGTAACAAGACCGGGCGATCCAGGGATAGACGGATCGCACGCCAGCCCATGGCTGGATTCTTTTCGTCATCATACCGGGTCAGATAGGGCAACATCTTGTCGCCGCCCACATCAAGGGTTCGGAATACCACCGGCTTGTCGCAGGCCTGATCCAGAACCCGGCTGTAGAACTCGGTCTGCATGGAAACCGTAGGCAGGGTGGCCCGGACCATGAAATGCAGTTCGGTTCGATACAGCCCAATGCCATCAGCGCCGGTCTCACCCAAATGGGGCAGATCCGCCAGCAGCCCAGCGTTCAAGTTAAGCTGAATACGGGTGCCGTCCCTGCTTACCGCCGGCTGGTCACGTAGCGCAGCATACTGTGCCGCCTTCGCCTGACGCAATTCCAGATTAGCACTAAAGGCTTCCAAGGCATCGGCACCCGGGCGCACGAATAATTGCCCATTATCGCCGTCAACCACAAGATCATCTCCGCTTTCCACTAAATCAAGCAACTGATCCAAGCGGCCAATGACCGGAATTTGCAAAGCCCGCGCGACGATGGCCACATGCGAGGTGGGCGAACCCTCTTCCAGCACCAATGCCTTGACCCGTGTGACGTCGTAGTCCAGCAATTCCGCGGGGCCCATGTTCCAAGCCACCACGACTGCCTGATCTGGCAAGTCGTCATCGGCCATTTGTCCGCCACCATTGGTCAAGTGGCGCATGAGACGATTGGACAGATCTTCCAGGTCGTGCAGCCTCTCGCGCAAATATGTATCGCCAATTTCCGACATCCGGGCACGGTTTTCCACCTGCACCCGTTCCACCGCCGCCTCAGCCGTCAAGCCACTTTGAACGGCATCGTGCATGCGGGCCATCCAGCCTTTGTCATGGGCGAACATGCGATAGGCTTCAAGAATATCGCGGGATTCACCGCTGGGCTTGGCAATAGCCGCATGTAACATGCCGTCGACCTGGATACGAAGCTCGGCAACCGCAGTGTTCAGGCGCACTGTTTCGACGTCGATATCGTCGGCAACGTGATGTTCCACGACGATACGGGGTTCGTGCAATACGGCGACACCACGGGCTAAACCCTCGTTCAGGGACAATCCGGCCAGACGCCCTGGCAAGCGATCGGCACCCAAAACGCCAGCCCCCGCGACTTCCTCCTGCAAGGCGCCGCTAACCATTTCCGCCAAGACCATAGCGATGGTCTGCATCGCCTCGACCTCGTCATTGGAGTAATCACGGTTGGTCTTATTCTGTAACACAAGCACGCCCACGACCCGGCCGCCACGCAGCACCGGCACCCCCATCAGGGAATGATAATCTTCTTCGCCCGTTTCCGGGCGGGCGACGAAATTGGGATGCGAGCGCGCTTCCGACAAGGCCACGGGCCGGGCTAACTGGGCGATTTGACCAACCAGGCCTTCACCAATCCGCAGGGTGGTTTCGTGTATGGCGCTCCGCTTCAAGCCTTCGGTGGCGAAAAGCTCCAATGCGCCCTCGCGCAGGAGATAGATCGAGCAGACCTCAGCCACCATGTTCGCGGCGATGGCAATGACCAATTGATCCATCCGCTCCTGCGCGGTGCCCGGGCCGGCCATGACCTCGCGCAGCCGGCGCAGTAGGATGCGTGGTCCCGATGGTACCAATGGACCCGCGGCGCTCACGCGGACGGCCCCCGCCGAAACTTTTCCGCGGCGCAAATTATCGCGATTTGGGAAAGTTTTCTCAAGTGGCGTCCAACCCATATGCGGAATGTAGGCTGCGCACGGCTAATTCAGTGTATTCAGCACCGATCAGAACCGATATTTTGATTTCCGAGGTTGAAATGGCGTGGATGTTGATGCCTTTCTCGGACAGGGCCGCGAACATCCGCTGGGCCACGCCGGCATGACTACGCATGCCTACACCGATGACGGAAACCTTGACGATATTGTCGTCGGTCAAGACTTCCTGAAAGCCGATGGCCGCCTGATGCTGGGTCAACATCGTCTCTACCCGGGGTAGATCGCCCCGCGCCACGGTGAAGGTCATATCAGTGCTGGAACCATCAGGCGAGGCACTTTGCACGATCATGTCTACATTGACATTCGCCTCCGCCAAGGGCCCAAAGACCGCCGCCGCTACGCCGGGCCGGTCGAATACATGCAAAAGCGTTACCTTAGCCTCATCGCTGGCATAGGTAATACCACTAACCACCGCGTGTTCCACGATTTTATCCTCGTCAACAACTAAAGTACCAGGAGTGTTGTTAAAACTGGAAAGCACCTGGACCGGCACCCGGTGGTTCATGGCCAATTCGACTGATCGGGTTTGCAGAACCTTGGCACCCTGCGATGCCATTTCCAGCATTTCTTCGTAGGTAATTCTATCAAGCTTACGGGCCGCCGTCACAATACGTGGATCGGCGGTATAGACCCCATCGACATCCGTGTAGATGTCACAGCGGTCCGCTTTAAGTGCGGCGGCCAGGGCCACGGCTGTGGTGTCGGAACCGCTGCGCCCTAATGTGGTGATGCGATTGTCCGGGGCCAGCCCCTGGAACCCGGCAACCACGGCAACCTCGCCCTCCCCCATACGCCGGATAATTTCTTCACCTTCAATATCTTCGATGCGGGCGCCGCCATGAACGCCATCGGTGCGGATTGGAATCTGCCAGCCCAGCCAGGAACGGGCCAATATACCCTTTTCCTGCAACGCTATGGCCAGCAGCCCGACGGTGACCTGCTCTCCGGTCGAAACCACGGCGTCGTATTCCCGCGCATCGTGTAGGCTGCTCATAGCCTGGGTCCATTCAATCAGCTGATTGGTGGTGCCGGCCATGGCCGACAGCACCACCGCGACCTGATTGCCGGCGGCGACTACCCCGGACACCTTTTCCGCAACGCTGCGTAGGCGCTCCGCGTCGGACACCGAAGTGCCGCCAAATTTCATTACGATACGTGCCATATCCTCACCCGGCGGCTCCACCCGCCCGCTGCCGCATATCCTCCCGATCAATACCGTCGGTGAGGCGGCTATACATACTCAAAGGTCCCGGTGCTTACAAGTGATGGGGATAGCGTCGTGATATGCAGTTTTCCGTGCCGCAAACCCCATCCCACCCACAAATTAACAATTCAGGGTCGCAAGCTCGCTACGGGCGAAGTTACGGCTAATTGGGGGAGCGGCCAGCCGCCGTCAGCAAGCTGCGCCCTGACGGGGTTATACGCACGACCGGCCCGATACTGTGCCGATGTTCGAGGACCATTAGTTTCCGGTCGACCGCATCTTCCCGTATGGTGAGTCGAGGGTATGACATCCGCCACGCCGCCATCACGTCCTCATGGTTTCTGGGTTGAACCGCGATCCTTTCAACCAGATCGAGTATAAATGCCTCCTTCCGGCCTTTGCGCTTACAATTCCGCTCCTGATTATCTGGGACGTCTCTCGTCCAACATAAAATGTAGCCACCCCGAACGAACTGCGGCTAAAATTTTGTGCTAGCATCCGGCTAAGACACTTCAGCGGTGCGCGATCCGGGCAGCGTAATATGCCCGGATAATACAATATTTAAGTACGGAAGGCATAGAGTATGGCTCAGGCAGCCAGCATCGACCCCATTGAAATCGATCGCTTCGCGCGGATGGCGACGCAATGGTGGGATGCCGATGGGCCCATGGCTCCGTTGCACCGCCTCAATCCAACCCGCTTGCAATACAGCCGGGACCGCCTGTGCGGCCATTTCAAGCTGGCCGCAGATGATCTTCGTCCCCTGACCGGTCTGCGACTGTTGGATGTGGGCTGTGGCGGCGGGCTATTGTCGGAGCCGTTCGCCCGCATGGGCGCAGCGGTGGTAGGCATTGATGCCGCGGCCGAGAATATTGCCGCAGCTGAAATCCACGCCGAAGCATTGGGCGTAGAAGTGAATTACCGCGCCATGGCAGCGGAAGATTTAGCGGCCTCCGGCGCGCAATTCGACGTCGTCGTCAGCATGGAGGTGATCGAGCATGTGGCCGACGTGGCTGGCTTCATTGGGGCCCTGACCGATCTGACCAGGCCAGGCGGCGCGCTGTTGCTGGCGACGTTAAATCGTACGCCGCGGTCGTTTCTTACGGCTATTCTGGGTGCCGAATACGTCCTGCGCTGGCTGCCCGTAGGCACCCACGATTGGCAACGCTTCCGCAAACCGGCGGAGCTGGGCCGGCATCTGCGCAAGGCCGGAGCGGAACTGCGGGATGTTACCGGCATGCGCTATTTACCCCGCCAGGGGGATTGGCGGCTTTCACGGGATGCCGGCGTGAATTATCTGGCCTATGCGGTCCGACCATTCTCATGACTTAGAGCAATTTCAAATTAATGGTAATTGCGGAGCGATTCTAAGTGATTGGAAAAATTCTAATTTTAAAGGTCAGAGCATTTTCAGAATGAAAATGCTCTGGACCGATCAATCGGCCTGATAATCGTTTGGAAAGTAGTCACGGACGTATGGGCTGTTTAGGGCATAAGCATAACATGAATTGCGCAGACCGGGACTGAGGGAACGGAGGCCGTCGCTGTTGGCATCCATATTCTCCACCACATCGAACAGTGATTGCATGGCGGTGGTCGCCATTTGCGCCAGCATCTCGTTCAAATGCGTGCAACCCATCACCCCGCCCAGGCGTTCCCGCACGGCGCGGTTCCAACCAGGGCCCATCTTGAGGCCCTGTAGACGGCTGTAATTAGGGGCAACCAGATGACAGGGGCCATGAGCGCCCACGTCCATTTTACCTTCCGCCACCTGCACCACCAATTCCGTATCGATGGTAAGGCGCAGCCACATATCGTGCGCGGGCTGGTCCGCTGTGCGCTCGCTATCCAGCATGCTATAGTCTTCTTCCTTGACGTCGGTGATATGACCTTCGATGTCCCACAAGCCGTCCTGGCGTTCGTAGGCTTTCAAATCAAGGTTGCGGGTATGGGACAAGGCGCGCGGCGCTGGATCGCTTAAGGGCAAGGCAAGCTCCTGACAAGATTCAATAAAAAGAAAGACCGCCGTTCTATAGCACTTTTTATGTTTGCAGTGTCGTCCGGCCATCCATTGAACCGGGACTATATTCCAGGCAGCGGGGACGGGGGAACTGGTTAAGCTGTGACGGCGATGACCGTGTCAGCACCGTTATCGATATGGCCTTTGGATGCCATGGGCTGGAACCAGCTCTCGATGGGGCCGCAGGACGGCAGGGCCCGGTCGTAGCTGTATTCCCAGTTCGACGGATCAGAAAATAGTTTGCGTAACAGTAGGTTATTGCTGCTATGGCCGGTACGTTGACCCGCGAAATGGGCCAGCATCGGGCCACCCGCAAGATAGAAATCGCCGACGCAGTCCAATACCTTGTGGCGGACGAATTCGTCGCCATAACGCAGGCCGCCCTCGTTCATGATTTCATCGTTCCGGCCGACTACAACAACATTGTCCAGCGAACCACCCTGGCCAAGACCAAGGTCGATCAAACTCTCGACCTCGTGCTCAAAACCAAACGTGCGGGCACGGCAAATGTCCCGCTTGAAGCCACCGTTGTGCAAATCGAAGAAGCCGGATTTTTCCACGATCGCCGGGCTGTCAAAATCAATCTCTAGCGAAACCGAGAAGCCATCCGACGGCATCAGCGCGGCCCGTCGTTTATCATCCTCGATCTCTACCCGGCGTAGGACACGGATCCAACGGCGGCGCGCATTTTGCTGCGCTAGACCCGCGCACTCTATCAAGAATACGAATGGCGCCGAAGATCCGTCCATTATGGGTACTTCCGGGCCATCCAATTCGACCCGGGCGTTGTCGATGCCGCAGCCAGCCAGGGCCGCCATCAGATGTTCGATGGTGCCCACCTTTACCCCGGCGGTGTTTTGCACCGTGGTCGACATCACCGTGTCGCTAACCGTATCCCAGCCAGCCGGCACGGTCGCCGCGTTACCCGAAACGGCGCTTGTGGCCATTGCGCCAATATCCGTACGATGAAAGACGATACCCGTATTCGCCGGCGCCGGCCGCAGACACATGGCGACCTTGGCACCGCTGTGCAGGCCCACGCCAGAACAATTAATAGAATTCTTCAGCGTATGTTGCTGCTTAGGGTTCACGTCTTCAATCCGTTTCAAACTTACTAACCCGTCGGCGTATTCGCATTCCGCGAATTCGTAATCTGGTTTACGCCCTAGGCCATACTCCGCTTTCGCATCCACCGGCTGGCTCCTCCGGGTCGGCTTGCATATTTAGATAAATGCGTAATACGGATATTTCCTTAAAAAAGAGCACCTTGGATATGGTTATTAGCAACCCGTCCCAAAATTCTCAAATCAAACTTTATTACATTTCGTTACGGCGCCAAACCTATGAAACATAGTTAATATCGTGGCCCGGCGCCGCCAATCTCCCTAATTTGCCTGCCGGCGAAGAAAGGAAGGAATTTCAAACAGATCTTCCTCGGTTTGTGGCGGCGCCAGGGGCCGGGCCGGGGCCGGCGCGTGCATCTCGGGTGCGGCGGGCAGTGCTTGCGCCACTTGCTCCGACATGGCGGCCGGCGAGACCTCCATATTGACGTCAGGGGCCATCGCCCGGCGCATTCTCTCCGGGCCAGGTGATTGGAGCCGAGGCTGCAGGGGGGGCGATGCCGCAAGCTCCGTCTGGTCGGGCGCAGGCTTGCGCCGGAATAGGGAAAAGCCCCGTCCCTTGCGCTTGGCCGGCTGATCCGTTGGGTTCAAGGCCTCTGCCTCGGCCAGGGGATCGGGCCGCCGCAGCAAGTTACGGTCTTTTTCCGGCCGCCGGGCAGGCGGCGCGATAAAGGGGCCGTCTTCCATACTGACATCGACTGCGCGCTGGGGCCGTGGAGCCATGGGCTCGGGCTCTGCCTGGGGCGGCTTTGGCACCGGTATCCGCTGACCGAAGGTCGAGGGCAATGCCGGTGGCTCTTCCATCGCCAGCAACGCCGGTTCGGCGGCGGCGTCGGGTGCAGCCAACACTTCGGCATTAGCTTCGAACCGCGTGTCTACGGCGGCTTCGGCGACAGGTACGACGGGTGGTGGCGCGACCTCACTTGGCGCCACCGTCGTTTCGTTGGGTACCGGGCGCCCGGATACGGCCGCCAAGCGTGGTGGCGTGATCAACGGCCATTCGGCGCCCTCCTTCATCTCAATCCCGGTCGCAACGACAGAGACCCGCATGCGCCCGTTCAGGCTGTCGTCCAGCGCCGAGCCGACGATGATGTTAGCGTTCTGGTCCACTTCCTTACGGACCCGATTTGCAGATTCGTCAACTTCATATAGGGTCAGATCCATACCGCCGGTGATGTTGATCAGGACGCCCCGGGCCCCCTGCATGGAGACATCGTCAAGCAACGGGTTGGAGATCGCCGCCTCGGCCGCCTCGATGGCGCGATTTTCGCCTTCCGCCTCTCCGGTGCCCATCATGGCTTTGCCCATCTCGGCCATCACTGTCTTAACATCGGCGAAGTCAAGATTGATCAAGCCGGGTAGAACCATCAGATCAGTAATACCGCGAACGCCGGAATGCAGGACATTATCGGCCATGGAGAAGGCATCGGCGAAGGTGGTCTTTTCATTGGCAATCCGGAACAAATTCTGGTTCGGGATAACGATCAGGGTATCGACGAAGGATTGCAGCTCTTCAATGCCGCGCTCCGCCGACGACAGCCGCTGCCCGCCCTCGAATTGAAACGGTTTTGTGACGACGCCCACGGTCAGAATGCCCTGCGCACGCAAAGCTTCGGCAATGACAGGCGCGGCGCCGGTACCGGTGCCGCCGCCCATGCCGGCCGTTATGAAGGCCATATGGGTGCCGGCCATATGATCAAGAATCTGATCGATGGCCTCTTCAGCCGCCGCGCGGCCAACGTCGGGGCGGGCGCCGCAGCCCAGGCCCTGGGTTATATTCACGCCCAACTGGATGCGCCGTTCTGCCGTACTTTGCGACAGCGCCTGGGCATCCGTATTGGCGACGATGAATTCTACTCCGTCCAGGCCGTTGGAGATCATGTTGTTGACGGCATTGCCACCGGCGCCGCCGACCCCAATAACCACGATACGGGGTTTTAGCTCTGTCATTTGCGGTGCATTTAAGTTGATGGTCATGGTTCAGGTCTCCTTTACCTATTGGCTTCGGTACGCAATGCGACACTGCGCCGGTTGGTTGAAGTGGGCTGGCTTAAAGAAATTTTGGGTAAGTCGGGTTCAGTCGAAACAAGTTCGGTTAGGCAATCGGCAATCGCTGTCATCTTCAGGTCCGTTTTTGCTGCTGTTGAAATTTTTTGGCTGAATTTTTCATGGCTAGAAATTCTCTTTGAACCAACGACCCAGGCGGTGGATCCGCCCGGCGCCAATGGTGGCTTCGCTCATGAGTTCTATATGCTGCTGGCCGGGTCCATGTCCGGCATAGGCCAACAATCCGGCGGCCGAGGCGAAAGCCGGTCCTTCAGTCGCCTCGGCCAGGCCATGCACGCCCAGGGGGCGCCCGACCCGAACCTGTTTGTCCAAAACCCTAGCTGCGTGTTCTCGCACCCCAGTCAGCAGGGCCGCACCGCCGGTCAACACCGCGCGCCGCCCGGCGGTCCGCGCCAGGCCCGAGGCCTGGAGCTGATCGCGCACCAGCTCAAGGGTCTCCTCGATCCGCGGCTGAATGATACCGATCAGCATGGAGCGGGGAATTTGTTGCACCGCGTCAGCGCCGCTTTCACCGACCCGTGGCACGCTGACCATGGCATGTTCATCATCCGGACCAGCCACGGCGCTGCCGTGCAGCGTTTTCAGCCTTTCGGCATGGGCGCTGGACGTGGACAGACCACGGGCAATATCGTTGGTGACATGATTGCCGCCGACCGGCACCTGGTCCGTATGGATCATATGGCCGTCGTAAAAGACCGCTGCGTCGGTGCTGCCACCGCCCATATCGATCAAGGTTACGCCCAGATCCACTTCATCCTCGACCAGGGTCGACAGACCAGAGGCATAGGCTGCTACTACCAAAGAGGCAATTTCAAGATGGCAGCGTTCGGCCAACAGCTTTAAGTTTCGCAGCGGCCCCATGGCCGCGGAAACCACATGCAGACGCAATCCCAGACGAGAACCAAACATGCCTCGGGGCTCGCGATAGCCAGGCGCGCCGTCGATGGAATAACCGGCGGGAATGGCATTCAGTATTTCCCGGCCCTCGCTACTTTGCCGGGCCAGCATGTGGGCCTGGGCCAGGGCGCGTTTCAAATCGCGCTCGCCGATTTCGTGGCCAGCGATGTCGGTTTCCACATCGATCAAGCGCGAGGCAGGCCGGCCGCCCGAAAAACTCAGCAGCACGGCGTCGACCCGCTCTTTAGCCATCCGCTCAGCCGCATCCACGGCCCCACGCACGGCCTCCTCGGCTGCGTCCATGTCGACCACGGTGCCCGCCCGCATACCCTTGGCAACCTGGTGGCCAATACCGATAACCCGCATGCCGCCGGCGCCATCGGGCCGGGCGATGAAGCAACAGACCTTGGTGCTGCCGATGTCCAAGGCGGTGACGAGACCATTTTTGCCCATGGCCATATCAGGTGTCCTTCCCGTTTTTATTTCTTCTGGCCGCCGCTTCCGGTGTCAGACGCAAAACCAGACGATCGGGCAGGCGCAGGTCGATGGCCGCGACATCCCTTTCCAAAATTTTATGTTCGGCTACCAATGCGGCTAATCGGCTCCAGGCATCCGTGGCCTGAGTT
>Ga0310124_10003053_pt1 | contig 11386 bp, 8 predicted proteins | sample CB11b_AW_Bot5_MG_FD_203507 | JGI IMG/M metagenome (GOLD analysis project Ga0310124, IMG submission 203507) | Marine microbial communities from Western Arctic Ocean, Canada - CB11b_AW_Bot5 | ecosystem: Environmental > Aquatic > Marine > Oceanic | place: Canada: Western Arctic Ocean | collected...
TTGGTTGGCACGGCCATGAGTTGCCTGCTGATGGCCACCTCCGCCACGCAACCCTCGACACGAAGAGGGATCGGCGCCAGCTTTGCGCTGATCTCGGCCGTGGTGCTCTGGTCGTCTCCGACCTTGTACGACGCCCTCTACGAGAAACTGCTGTATCAGGACGACTACGAAGCGGGACGTCAGTTCGCCCACACCGTGGAAAACCGGAGTGGGGTCGTCAACATGAGCGACAGCGGCACGGTGTACGGGGGCGGCTCGTACGACGCGCAGATGAACATCGACCCGCGACCTGACGAGGACACCAACCGGGCGCTCCGAGCCTACATGATTCCAGTGTTTCATCCCGCTCCCAGCGACATCCTCATGATCGGGCTCGGGTCCGGCTCGTGGACCGAGGTGCTCTCGAATCTCGACGACGTGCGGAGTATCACGGTGGTGGAGATCAATGGCGGCTACGTCGAGATCATGCGACGCACCCCGCTGGTGGCGTGATCTATTTGAATTCCACCCAATCGACGGCGGCGCAAAAGACGGTCAGCACCGTCTTCCCGCACGCGCTGCGTTACCAGAACATGATGATCGCCGGCTTCGATCCGATCATCTGGGATCCCGACCGGTGGAAAGCGAGTCTGGAGGCCTGGACCATCCGCGGCACACCCGTGATTGATCCGCTCCTCGACGAGGGCGTGCTCGACCAGATCCTGGCTGAGGACACGTGGCGCGGTGGACCCACCTGGGAGGACCGCACCCGCATCCTGGCCCGCACCACGGACGAGCCGGTCATCACCGATGACAACATGGCCACCGAGTGGTGGGCCTTCGACACCTACCCCTCGGTTTCCTGGCGAGGCGTCCGTCTGGCGGCGTTGCTTCCTCGGTCACAGGCCGCCTGCCTGGAGCACTCCTCAGTCGGGGCGTTGCCCCGAACGCACGGACGCGCCTGACCAGCCCGACTGGACCGGCGCGTGGCTCGCATCGCGGACCACTCCGAGTACACTTCCCAGATCATCGAGCGACCGCACGACCTCACCGTTGACCTCCTGGAGGCGCACGCGCGCATGGACGCGACCAAGACTGACCGGCACGAGCTCATCGAGCTCGAAGAGCGCTTTGGCGCCAAGAATTACCATCCGCTCGACGTCGTGCTGACGCGCGGCGACGGGGTCTGGGTGTGGGACGTCGACGGGAACCGGTATCTCGATTGTCTGGCCGCCTACTCGGCCGTGAATCAGGGCCACTGCCATCCGCGCATCGTCGCCGCGCTCCAGCAACAGGCGGCGCGCGTCACGCTGACGTCGCGCGCGTTTCGTCACGACCAGTTGGGCCCCTTCTACGAAGAAGTGGCGACGCTCACCGGGTTCCCGCGCGTGCTGCCGATGAACACCGGGGCCGAGGCGGTAGAGACGGCGATCAAGATGGCTCGCAAGTGGGCCTATACGGTCAAGGGCGTCCCGGAGCACCAGGCCGAGGTCCTAGTCTTCTCCAACAACTTCCACGGTCGCACGACGACGATCGTCGGCTTCTCGACCGACGAACAGTACAAGCGCGGCTTTGGCCCGTTCACGCCCGGGTTCACCTGCCTGCCATATGGCGACATCGAGGCGGTACGTCGAGCGCTCAACCCCAACGTGGCGGCGGTCCTGATCGAACCGATTCAGGGGGAAGCCGGCATCATCATCCCTCCCGACGGGTATTTGAGAGACCTCGAAGCGGCCTGCCGAGCCCACCGTGTCTTGCTCATGCTCGACGAAATCCAGAGCGGGCTGGGACGTACGGGGCGATTGTTCGCGTTCGAGCACGAAGGCATCCGCCCGGACGCCGTCATCGTGGGAAAAGCACTCGCCGGCGGCTGTTATCCCGTGTCGGCCGTACTCTCCGCTGACGAACCGATGCGTGTCTTCGAGCCGGGCGACCATGGGTCGACCTTTGGGGGCAACCCGCTGGGCTGCGCGGTGGCTCGAGAGGCGCTGCGGGTCCTGATTGACGAAGGGATGGTGGAGAACTCGGCCACCCTCGGGCATTACCTGCTCGATCAGCTTCGGCAGATCGACAGTCCGAGTATCCGCGAGGTGAGGGGCCGCGGTCTCTGGGTGGCGGTTGAACTCCATGCGGAGACCGGCGGTGCCCGTCGGTATTGCGAAGCCCTGCAGGCACAAGGCCTGCTCTGCAAGGAGACGCATGAGGACGTCATCCGATTCGCCCCTCCGCTGGTCATCACCCGGGAGGAGATCGACTGGGCCATCGACCGCGTCCGCCGGGTGTTCCGACAGCTCGACTGAACCCCTCGTGTCGACCCCACCCTGCCCCGCTTGACTCGGGGAGTCGCAGGTTGAGATTCTTGGAACGATGAACCTTTCGCTGCCGCCCTCGTCATCATCGTCGCCACGACGGTCCGGACTCCTGGTCGTGTTGGCGTTCGTCGCCCTGGCTCCCACCCTCGTGGTAGGCCAACGCCCCTCGGCCCCGACGGCAACGTCAGACACCGCCCCCTTGGCGTTGACCCCGGCCGAATACAACAACACCATCGCCGATCTGCTCGGATTCCCGAGAGACGGTGCGCGCTGGCCCAAGCGCTCACCCCTCGCCGACAGGCTGAGCCCGCGGCGCACGGCCAGCAAAGGCGTCTTTCTGCCTCCCCCGCCCCCACCGGTGTGGCCGTGGCGGTTCCCGGCCGAGCCGGGCTCGGAGGGCTTCGAGGGGATCGCGCAAGGGCAAAGCCCTTCGTCCTATCAAGTCGAGGAGCTGCACTTGGCCGCGATGCACTTCGCGGCGTTCGCACTCGAGTCTCCGACATTCTTTACCTGCGCCGACTGGACCACACTGCCTGCGACTCAGCAGGAGGCGTGCGCCTGGACGAGCATCCAGCGCTTCGCCCGGCAGGCCTATCGCCGCCCGATCCGAGCTGACGAACACGAGCGGCTGGCCGCGTTCTGGATCGCCAACCTCACAACCGGGCCGCCCGACGAAGCGGTGGCGGTCACGGTTGCGGGAATCCTGCAGGCACCGCCGTTTCACTTCAGGGTCGAGCCGGGCGACACGACGGAAGCCCCGGACCAGTGGGAGCTGGCCACACGACTCTCCTACTTCTTGTGGGACTCGATGCCAGATGATGCGCTGTTCGAGGCGGCGGCGGCCGGCGAGCTGGGCACCACGGCCGGGATGGAGCGCCAGGCCCGGCGGATGGTGGACGACCCGAAGGCTCGGCCGGCCATCGTGCACTTTCATCATCAGTGGCTTGGCACCGACGAGGTAACCCTCGTCGCCCCGGCCCGGCGCGCCTTCGGCCCCCTGTTCGGCATTACCCCGCGTCTGAAGCAGGCCTCCGACGATGACCTGGAGTGGCCCGCTATCTTGGGTCCCGTGCGGTACTCGATGAAGTTCGAGACCGAGTTGTTCGTCGAGCAGACGATTTTCGACGGCGCGGGCACGTTCCGCGCCCTGATGACCGACAACCACGGGTACATGTCGGACGCGACGGCGCCGATTTACGGCGCCAACGCCAAGCGGATCGCGGACGGGGAGACCGTGACGAAGCCGATCGAGCTGGTCGTGGCCTCGATTGGGCGCGAGAAGGAACTGACGCTGTACCCCGCGGAGTTTCCCGCCACCGAGCGCGCGGGTGTGCTGACCCTGCCATCGGTGCTGGCGCTCGGAGCGTATGCGATCCAGCCGGGACCGATTCTGCGAGGGAAACGGGTGCTCGAGCGGCTCGCCTGCATGCACCTGGGTACCCCGATTCAAGGCGCGGAAGCCGCGTTGCCGCCGGACACGCTTGCCGTCGAGTCCACGAATCGCGAACGCACCGCGGCAGCCACGAGCCCCGCAACCTGCAACACGTGCCACAGACAGATCAACCCACCGGGGTTTGCGTTCGAGCACTACGATGCAGTCGGACAGTGGCGGGCCCAGGACAACGGGCAGGCGGTCGACGCGAGCGGCACGCTCACGCTGGCCGGCGGTGAGCAGATCACCTTCACCGACGGCGTCGATTTCGCACATCAGCTCGCCGGCAGCGATCGCGTGCGAGACTGCTACGTGATGCATTGGACACGGTATGCGCTCGGCGACCAGCTCGAGGCGGCAACGCCCGGACTCGGGACGCTACAGGCCGGCTTCCGCGAAGACGACTCGATCAAGACCCTGCTGGTCTCCATCGCGGGAAGCGACCTCTTCCGTGCCGGAACGCGACCAGGCTTAGAACACTGATCAGTGCCCTTGGGAGACGCTCCATGATTTCGCGGCGACACCTTCTTCAGCTCGGCGGGCTCACGGCACTCGGGGCCGCACTGCCAGAGCGCACGTTGCGCGCGTTCGCGCAACCGGCCGAGCCGCCGAGACGTCTGGTCGTCATCAGCCACTGCCACGGCTGGCCATACAGCGAGTGGAAGATGCGTCCCACCGGCCGGTCGGAAGACGAGCCGTGGGCGCTCGACCTGCAGGGCCTCCCTCAAAGCGAATTCAGCCGGCCGCTGGCGCCGCTCTACGCGCAACGACACCGGGTGCTCGCGCTGGACGGTCTCTCGCTGGCGACGGCCGAGCTCGACGTGGGCGGAAACCGGCACGATCGCGGGTGGATTCACGCCTGGACCGGCAACAACGCCGACTTCGCCGCCCGGGACACGCGGTCGACGTCAGCGTCGCTTGACCAACTCGTCGCCGCCCACATCGCCAGACCCGATCGACTGCCCTCGCTGGAACTGTCGGTGGACGCGGCGCTCGAAGCCGGTCGGCCGATCGCCTACAACCTCGGTGGGGTCCGGTTGCCCACGGAGAATACGCCGTTGAGAGCCTGGGGACGTGTCTTCGGACCCGCCTCATCCGGCGACGCCGTCGGCCGGCGCCGCCGGACGACGCTCGACTTCGCCTACAACGAATATCGCCAGCTCGCCCCGCAACTCGGCGCCACCGACCGCGCTCGTCTCGAGTCCCACTTCGGGCTCGTCGAGCGACTGGGGTACCGGCTGGAAGGGCTGGCCACACTGGCGTGCAACGCTCCGGCGCAACCGGCGGCGGCGTTCGAGAAGTACGACATGCGATTCGACGCGTTCGCGGACATCATCGCCGCCGCGTTCAGTTGCGACATCACCCGGGTGGTGTCGCTGTCTCTGGGAGAGATGCCGACCGCGGAATTCGGTGCCGCCGCCATCAGTGACAAGGTGCACAAGGGGATCGCGCACTATATCTACGACGACCCGGCAAAACACGCGGCGATGACCGACTACGTCCAGTATCACGCCGGCCAGGTCGCGCGCCTCGTCAGCACCCTGGAAGCGATGCCGGACGTTGGCGGCGGCTCGATGATGGACAACACCCTCATCCTGTGGGGCTCCGAGCTTGGCGATGGGTGGCACGGGTACAGCCACTACTGCCCGGTGCTCATCGGGGGTTCGTGGGCGTTCAACACGGGGCGCTACATGTATTGGCCCCACGAGACGCCAGCGGAGATGCGGGTCCCGTCACAGATCCTGACCGGCGGGAACACCCGAGTGTCTGGCATGCCCCATCAGCACCTCCTCGTGAGCGTGGCACGCGCCATGGGCCTCGACGTCGACCACGTGGGCCTTGAACACGCGCGCGGGCAACGGGGCGATTTCATCGATGTGAGCGGCCCCCTGGCCGGGCTCACCTAGGTTTTCTGACGCTTATTCAGCAACTTGCTAGGTATTCGGCGGGGCGTCAGCGTAGCGGCACCCTGGCGATGCGAGTGCCACCCGCCACCTGGCCCACCCACAGCTCGTCGCCCACCTCGATGGCGGTGGTGCCGAGAATCAACCAGTCGTTGGTGGGATATCTGAAGATCTCCCGTGAGGTCATCGCCTCCGTGTCGACCCGGGCCACGAACGAGACGATCCCGTCGCACCCACGGCGCGCGATACACTCGCCAACCCGGGTCCCCGTCGGCGCGGTGTGTCCGGCCGCGAGCAAGGTGCCGTCGGGCGCCCAATGCACGTTGTCGATGTTGAACCCCACCTCGACCCGGTCTTGGCTGACCGGCGTTTGCCCACGCGAGAGCTTGATGACTGACTGACTCGCGTAGCCGGCTACCAGGAACCAACGGCCGTCGGCTGACACCTCCAGGCCGTTCGGGCCGATGCCCTCGCTGCCCGGCACACGCGTCCAGCCGGGGCCGGCGTGCCACTCCCAGATGTCGCCGGTGCGCGGGCTTGTCGCCGCGAATCCGCCATCCGGCAACGCGACGACCGCGTTCAGGCCGAGGCCCTCCGGCGCCACCGCGCAGCCGGTCCAGGTGAGGCTCGGCGTTGCTCCGCGCGCGTCCACCTCAAACACCTCGACCGCCTCTCGCGCTCCGTGGCGGACCACATACAGGTCATGCGTGCCCTCGCCCCCAGGACGCAGGCTGATCCCGTGGGCTCGGAAACCATCCGTGACCATGCCGGGGCAGTCAGCGTACACCGCGGTGTCGTGGCGCTCCTGGGGCGTGGCGATGGGGAACAGTCGCACGGTGCTGGCATCGCGGCGGTTGGCCGCAGAGAGGTAGCCGTCGTCTTCCCAACTCGCTACCATCACCCACGGGGTCTCGGGCACCACGGCGAGATCTTCGGGGCTGATCGGTCCGCACACGAACCGGGTGTCGCCGTCCGGTTCACATTGAGCCGCGGCCGGTCCGGCCAGAACCAGCCCGCACAGCGCGATCAGGCACGACAATCCAAGCGTTCGCACTCTCATTTGCCGGATTATACGCCCGCACGACCGCGGTCCGAGTCACGGTGAGTCACCGAGGGGCGCTGACGCTGGGGCGCCAAGCAAGAGCCGATTCTTGACCGTGATGTCGGCCGGGATGGCCTGGGTCCAGATGCGATACCCCTGTTGGGTCAGAGCTGTGGCCCGCAGGATGTCGACGGCCAAGGGACCGTCAACCCACCCGGTGAGCCGACCGGTCTCCCCGGTATCGAGATCGTGACAACAGGGCAGCACGGCCACCCGTGCCCTAGCGGCCACGGCACCCTGCAGCACCAGGTCCGTGAGCGCGCCGCACGCATGACACGAGACGACGACATCGGTGTCGCGAATCTCGGCGTCCTCCATCGAGCCGGCGACAAACGCCACACGGCCGGCCAGTCTCGGCCACACCGCGACCAGCGCGTCGTGCACCGCCACCCGCGAGGTCGGTAATGTTGAGTCGATGACGAGCGCGTCCGGCGACGAATCGTCAAGCAGCAGCATGACCTGAGCCAGCAAGCCGTGTCCGGCCCCCAGGTCCACGACGCGACCGCCCCGAAAGAGCCGACGAACACGTCGAGCCATCTCCCACGCTTCATACAGTTCCTTGCGGGGCAGGCAGCCGGCGTGACACACGGCCCGGGCCACGCGATGAAAGAGCGTGTCATCGGGAAAGCGCCCCAGGTCCCTGACGGTGAGACGTCCACGCGCTGATCTGGAAAACATGCGGCTTTAGAAACGAAATAGTCGATTTACCTTGACCACAAATCCTCGATTACGCAGCTCCGAGAATCGGTCAGGCCGCAGGGGATCGCTGTCCCGGTCTTCTGTGTAAACGATGAACAGCTCGCTTCCCGGGGTGTACTCCCAGCGCAGCCGAAGGTTGTTGCTCACGGTGTTGGTGCCGGAGTTGTATTGAAGCAGTCCGGCGAAGAACATCCGGGGCGTAAACGTGTAGGTCACCCGGGACACGACGAGATCCGTCCGGAAGGACCCCTGAGGGGTATCCACCCAGTTGATCGACACGGTCGGCTCAATCGACAGCTGCGGGGTCAACTCCACCCGACCCCGACTGAAACCAACCGTCCGAATGTCGCCGCTGAAGTACTGGCCCAGCCGGACCGTCACCGTGCCGCTCAAGCGACGCTGGGCTCCACCCGTGTAGGTGGCCTCCACGTCACGAAATCCGTAGCCACCGACGGGCAGCGTCACCCCGGGACCGGGTTCGAACGGTTCCACGAGCAATTCGTAGTTGTCCGTCACCGACACCCCGAGGCGGTCGCTCGTCTCGAACTCCGTGGAGAACGCCAGTTGTGACTGCCGCGTTTCCACCCGCCCGGTATCGGCGGCCACAATGTACTCAAAGCTGCCCTCGAGACGGAACTGTCGGACCGCCTCGATTGACAACGGTCGCGGGCTGAACCGCCCGGTCGCGTACGACCGGCGGAAATTGTCGCGACGCACGAACCCGACTTCGGGTGAAAAGTTCTTGCCGACCAACAGCTGGTCAGCCTGTACCCCGTACCGGTCTCCCGCGTAGGTGAGCTGACCTTGATAGCTCGTGTCCTGGTCCCGGGTGTCGCGCCCCGGGGTCTGGGTCTTGGCGGCGTAGCCGAGCAGGCTGACGTTGTCGTAGAACGCAAATGTCCCGTCGACGCCGTAGGTGCCACTCGAGCCGTCGCCGGCCACCGACACCGACCGGTTCGTCAGCAGCATCCCCACGCTGCTGCGACGCAGAATGTCCCGCTTCACCCGAACGACGGTGAAGTTCGTCGACTCGGCCCCCGAGATGACCTCGTCGTCGGTCTGTATGTTGAGCGCCCCGACATCGAACGCGCCCACCTTGCCGGTGACACGTCCGCCGCCGATGATCGGGACGATCGCCCCGCTTTCGAGACCGATCCGACGCGAGTAGAACAGGGTCGGAGCCGATCCAACGCCCCGACCTCCGGTGCCCCCCCCACCGATCTGACGCAACGCACCATCGCGCGTGCTGGCGCCGCCGCCCAACGCGAAGTCGAAAATGCCACGGCCCTCGAGAAAGAACTCGCGCTTCTCGGGGAAGAACAGATTGAACCGGGTGAGATTCACCTGCTGCTCGTCCACCTCGACCTGCGCGAAATCGGTGTTGAAAGTCAGGTCGGCCGTCAGATTCTGTGTGATCCCGTACTTGACGTCGGCCCCGACGTCGCCGTCCGTCTCGTTCCGCCGAGGCGGGCTGGCGGTGAGGTCGGTCGTGAGCCCGGCGATCGCGTATGGCTTGATCTCGAGCGTGTGATCGCCGGCCGGCACTTCGAGCCCCACCAAGGTCGCCGCGTCGGAGAGCCGAAAGATGCCCCTCCGTCCTACGGAGATTGGCACCGGCGTGAGATACGCCAGCTCGTTCTTCCGGCGCACGGTGCGGCGCAGTTGGACACCCCACATCTGCGCGGGTCCCGGCCGATAGCGGAGGGACTTGAAGGGAATCGCCATTTCCACCGTCCACCCACCGTCGAACCGTCCGGTGCGAAGGTCCCAGACCGGATTCCAGTCCGTGTTCGGGTTCCCCTCGTTGGAAATCGCAAAATCGCCAAGCGCGCCAAGGGGGTTCGTATAGAACGCCACGCCGTTCCGCCGGTCGTAGAACGTGTCGAACGCCACCCAGAAGCTGTCGTTTTCGCGGAGCTGGCTCGTATCTCGCCGCAGCTCGTTCGCGACCCACTCGCGGGCCGGCGCCGACTCCCACAAACGGCCGCTCACATAGACGTGGGTCTGGTCGAACATGATCCAGGCTTCGGTCCGTTCGGTGCCCGGCGCCCCCTCGTCGGGCATCTGCTGGACGAACCCGTCGATGGCCGGAATGGTCTGATACACCGGTTCGTCCAGCCTCCCGTCGAGGCGGATCCCCTCGACCAGCTTGATGGCGCGGACGGTAGCCTGTCCCCGCTCGTCGCGCGAGACCAACTCGGGTGGCAGCGGCGGCGGCGGCCCGGCGACAGCGCCGGGGGGAGCCAACTCGCCGGCACGCACGGTGGCCTCACTCCCCGGCAACTCACGCGGGTGCGGTACCCCGGCCGACTGCTCCGCCGCGGTCGACTGGGTGGACGGTTCGACCGAACCGTGCCCGGGCACCAGCCCTTGTGCCCCTGCCGGTGGCGAAACGCTCAAGACAAGACCGGACGCCACGGTCACGAGGCTGCGGGGGAACCGTCGGCACGGGCAGGGCGCGGCCGGACCCGAAGTCGGATGTAACGACAGCATGGAAGGAAGGCTCGCAAATGTTTGGCGCGAACAGCCATTTATTCTGGCATAGCCGGCAACGTGGCGCGCCTCGCCCCGCCGGGCAGACGCGTTGCGTCTGCCCAGCACGGTCCACTAGAGTTGGACAGCGACCACAGACGACGACCCGTTGACGATATCGTTGAAGGAGTTGAACGACTCCATCAAGGCATTCGAACATGCAGGTGGGCATGAGCCGCCGACGGAGCCAGTAGACGCGCCGGCGGCTGAGCCGGCCCAGCCATCCGGGAGCCGGCGCCCTTCTACCGCTAGTGATCCTCTTCGTGGGCCTCTGTGCCGTCGCCCTCTATCTCGCGCGGGGCGGATCCCAGGGCCCGGCCGGCAGCGAGGCCCCGTTGGCGCGCGCCGAGGTGACGCCCGTCCCGGTCTCCGAGACAGCAGGGGACCCGGTCCCCAGCGTGGCGGGTCCGGTGACCGACGTGCCCGAATCGGTACCGACAGTGGACAACGCTGCGCCGGTCGAGCCAGTGCAGCGCGATGGCGGCACGTCGGCCCCCGCCACCCCCGACACCGCGGTCGAGGAGACCGCGACGCCAGTCAGCCCGAGCGAGGAGCCGCCCGGCGTCGGGTCCGACGACGTGTCGGCCGCACCATCAGGCGGTGCGCTGGCCGACACCGACGCGGTCGCTCGGCCGCCGCGCCCCGGCCGCTATGCCATTCAAGTCGGCGCGTTCGACCGGGAGAACCAGGCTACCACGCTGGCCGGGCAGCTGGCCGCCAAGGATTACTCCTCGTATGTCGTCGAATCTCGTGATTTCGGAGAGCGAATCGTGTTCCGGGTACGCCTCGGCGGCTACCCGAACACGCAGGCGAATTCGCCGCCCGGGCGCCACTCGACCGGCAGCCGCCTGAATTGGTGCGTATCGTCCTGGATCCCGGTCACGGCGGCCACGATCCCGGGGCGCGGGCCGGGGGGTTGAACGAGGCGGCCATCGTGCTCGATGTCGCGACACGGCTGGAAACCCGGCTCAGAGCGGAGACCGACATCGAAGTGGTATTGACCCGCCGGGACGACGTCTACCTCCCGCTCCGCGCGCGCACATCGCTCGCCAGCTGCGTGGGGGCGGACCTCTTCCTCTCGATCCACGCAAACGCTTCACGAAACCAGGTGGCTGGGGGCATCGCGACCTACCGCCTCCGCGGCCCCGCCGCGACGGCGTCCGACCCCCAAACGTCATTCCCGGGGAGATCGTATTCGCCGCGCAGGTCTCGCGACCTCGCGGAGTTGGTCCAGCAGCATCTGATTGAGGGCGTGCGTGAGTTGCACCCGGGCGCGCAGGACATGGGCGTAAAACGGGAAAAATTCCATGTCCTGCTGGAAGCGACCATGCCGAGCGTGCTCACCGAGATCTCGTTTCTGACGAACGAGCGCGAGGCCGCCTTGCTCTCGACAGACGCGTACCTCGACCAGATCTCGGAGGCGCTC
>Ga0310124_10003054_pt1 | contig 11383 bp, 12 predicted proteins | sample CB11b_AW_Bot5_MG_FD_203507 | JGI IMG/M metagenome (GOLD analysis project Ga0310124, IMG submission 203507) | Marine microbial communities from Western Arctic Ocean, Canada - CB11b_AW_Bot5 | ecosystem: Environmental > Aquatic > Marine > Oceanic | place: Canada: Western Arctic Ocean | collected...
TGGGTATTCCGCAGGAGATGGCTCGGATAAGTGACTTATATAGTTAAAACCGACTGCTATTACTTTTCGCGGCGACGTCGGCGCCAACACTTGGACATCGCCAATCATGACGATCTTGCCTGTCCGCTGGTCCGAGGCAAAAACATCGCCTTCTAATTCGTGAATGATCTGACCTTCGAGAATCCCGTAAGAAACTTTATCGTTGTCTTCATATCGGACATAACGCGTTATTTCTTGAGCGAACGTAGAACTACTAACCGCCAGAACAAGCGTCACAACCCAGAATCGACCTGCTAGCCGCATCTCGTCTCTCCGAAAGTTAAGGTTTAAGAATCCGGAATATAGCACCGATCTCATATGAAACCCAGCAGACGACACGTGTGCACGCTAGACCCGTCGACGACATCAGAACACGTCTCGAACATCCATGGAAGCTCACACCCAACACGTGTACCTATGAGTTCGTCCCAACGGACCCATTGAGCTGTATTTTGACTCCTTGTGCGACCACAAGATTCCACTTCGACCCCACCATCGTCGTTGTGTGCCACCCATGCCCCCTATAATGCCTCGATGACATTCGACTCTCTCAGTCCTGATGACTTGGTGTCGCATGAACGCCAACTCTCCAACGAATTCGAACAACTCAAGGCCACTGGTCTGCAATTGGACCTAACTCGAGGAAAACCGAGTCCCGAACAACTCAGTCTCTCTGATGGACTCGATGCGACTTTCGACGGGCAGTACGTGGTTGACGGTGGGACGGATGTCAGAAACTACGGTGGTCTGTTTGGTATTCGCGAGGCCCGCCGTTTAGGCGGCGAGCTATTGGGAGTGCACGAGGACCTCGTGATTGCTGGCGGCAATGCAAGCTTGACGTTGATGTATCAATACCTTTCGAACGCTCTGTTCTACGGTCCTCTTGGTCCAGGCACCGCGTGGCGAGACGAAGGCAACCCACTCCGGTTCATCTGCGTGGTTCCAGGTTACGACCGGCACTTTACGATCACGGAGTCACTTGGTTTCGAAATGGTCAACGTTCGCATGCAGGATACGGGTCCGGATATGGATGCCATCGAACGACATGTTCGCGAAGACCCGATGATCAAAGGGATTTGGTGTGTACCTAAATATCAAAATCCCACGGGCTACACTTTTTCAGAGGACGTCGTAAACAGATTTGCTGAACTCGGAAAAATTGCTGGTCCACACTTCAGGATTATGTGGGACAACGCCTATGTCGTACACACCCTATTCGGTCAGGGGGACCCACTTGCCAATCTGATGGATGCGTGCCAGAAAGCAGGTACAGCAGATTCTGTCGTCATACTCGGCTCAACATCGAAGATCACCAGGGCTGGAAGCGGCATCGCCTTCCTAGCGTGTTCATCGACTAACCTGAGTCACTTCAAGCAAGGTCTTTCCGTACAAACGATTGGTCCGGACAAGGTAAATCAGTTGCGACACGTTCGGTTTCTGCGAGACGGTCAAGGTATTGAAGCTCATATGCAGCGGCATGCTGAAATCGTCAGGCCAAAGTTCGAAGCGGTACTCGAACACCTCGTTGCCGGCCTCGAAGGCATAGCCACTTGGACCCGGCCAAATGGTGGTTACTTTATTTCTGTGGAGTTACCGCGGGGAACCGCTGCCACAGTTGTCCAATTATCAGGAGAGGCGGGCGTCAAGTTAACCCCGGCAGGCTCAACTTTTCCTTACGGCAAGGATCCGGACGACTCGAACATCCGGTTAGCCCCAACATATCCCACCCTTGAGGAAATACACCAAGCAATGCCGGTTTTTCTGACAGCCACCAAATTGGCTTTTGCACGTCAGCGCCTTGAGCATTCGTAAAGAAATCGCAGCTATTTCACTGATTTATCTATACGTTGCTGGATGAAATCAGTAACAGCTTCGAAGTCGCTCCTAACGACGATCTCGGTGGGCAACGAAGGAATCTCGTCGCGGCTCTCGAGAAAGGCTACAGCTGATCTGCCGTAGCGAACAGCCAAGCGAGCCTCACCAGCGGTGCCTACGCCACCGGGAAGTAAGACGACCACCGACGACGTCAGGATATTGATGTGATTCCTAGACATAGGATCATCACCGGAAACGTTTCCAACTCCAAGATGCGTGATAACAGGAATGTCAACCCAAGCATTACAGTATCCTGAAATAGGCGTCCTGACGGACTCATTCGCAGTTGTAGGACCCGTTGGAACGATACCAATGACACACCCCAGGCGGCCGCTGACTTGCGCGAATGCCTGGGACACCGCACTCATTACTCCTTCACCCGCTCCGGTGAGCAGGTGATAGCCTTGACTCGCTATCCATTGCCCTAGTGGACGTGATCTTTCTGGGTAACCTTCGACGTGTGAACCCATCACACCGACAATCGGTCGACGGGTTCTAGTCGACGACAAAGAAGGTGGCGTAACCACGGTCGAGATTGTACCTAGCTAGCAGTTTCAAGGATGACCCCAAATTGACGACCGTCCGGCGGTTATAATCCGAATTGGATGATGAAACGAATGTTGGCGCCTCTACTCTGTCTGGTTGCGACGGGTTGTACTTCCCAAAATCCAACAGGCGGACCAGAGTCCCTGGATACTAGAACCGAATCAGTCATGCTCGTCGTCGAACCTCGAACGGAGTGGCGCGTACTTTGGATCGAGGGCGACACCGACCTTCCTGACGGTGCGATGGTCAACTACCGAGCTACTCACGAGTTGGCACGTACTGCGCCGGCCAAAGACTGGCCAGCCGCCAACTTGATCGATTCTGGCAGATCTACGGTTCAAGGCGGTCACTATTGGGCTCGCGTCAACACACTGAATTGGCCTGCTGGAGAAGTTGAAGTACTGGTCCAATTTCCACTACCACCGCAACCTGAGATAGTTAACGTCCGTTATGGATCATTTGGCGAGCACCTCACGGGTGAAAACGTAACAGACCTGGGCGGAATGAAAGCAATCGAGATCAAGCATCGGTTCGAGCACACTCGATAGACACGGTTAAAACCGGCGGATTGAATTCTCGATCTTTCTCGATGCACTAAAAAGCAGGAGCAGCCTCGGCGCAAACAGGCTTCCAGTAGAACTTGGAAACAATCAGATCTCAGTGCCCCCCATATTCAGCATCAGTTGTCTTCTCGAGCCACTCGATCCCTGTACCAAAACCCACGCCAATCTGAATGAAATGCTCGCCTGGCGCCGCGCCATGCCAATGCTCCACATCCGGACCAGTGTAGTCACTCTCGCCCGGCCCCATTTCCCTGAGCGCTTGGCCACGTTTTTGGGTGCGGGCGCTTCCCTCCTCAACATAGAGGAGTTGGCCAAATGTGTGGCTATGCCACGCGGATCGCGCCCCTGACTCAAATCGGCGGCGAGACACTCTGAGGCCCTCAGAATCCATAGACGAACTGAGACCGGTAAACCTTGGATCATCATTCGCTTGATTCTCTGCGCTGACAACCCAATACGAAGAAACGAAGCCCGCCGCACCCAGCCAAGCCGTTATACTAATAATTTGTAACACTCGACTTTTCGACGTCATGTTCATACTCCTCCAAGCCATAACTAACTATGTACCGAGGCCAATTCAAACCCATGGTAGCGCCATCAGGAAACATGACGCCTTATACGCTGGGGAGCCCTCCGGTATCGTTGTCACTTCATTGGAGAAAAATCAGTTGAGTCCATAAACACACGCTCAACGCCACTCACGATTCGCCCATTCACCTGAGATTCCTCTGCTACCCGGTCCCATTCGGGGTCGTCACCAAAATCCGACCAGCTTTTCTGGGCCGCCTCGCGGCTGTCGTGGGAGAGAATATAAATAAGCGTATCGTCCGAACCTGGAGAATCTTGTGGGACCCAGTAGCCAACATTCGTCATGCCATGCTTCTCAAAAATCCCCATCGTGTGGTCTCTGAACCGCGCCAGTAGATTTGGGAGTTTCCCCTCTAGTGTTGTGTAGGTTCGCAACTCAAACACCGGGTTGGCGGCCGCGCTCACAGTCGACGTGGCATCAACCAGTTGGCCGACGGCAAACCCTGCGATGAACACTACAATGGCAAAGCCAATTAATCGAATGTTTTTCCTCATGGGACTCTCCTTAGATAGTTAACGAAAACCTTGTGTGCCGCTCGGCAGTATATGATGCACAGCTTAACGTCACTCGGCCAGACAATGCAGCTTGATCACCATGATAATTGACGAAACAATTATTGGTGGGACAAATAAAAACAGGAAACTCCATCGGACCGTCTCTGAAAATAACGATACACCAGCGTTTTGTAACAGCTGTACAGAGTTCTTGTAGGATAATCTAGAGGATTTTCACCCTAGTTGTGAGAGAGCGTGGCCAAGAGAATACGTACTCTTCGGAGATCTCTTGGCGTATCTTAAGCCGTTTTGCATGTTGTTTCGGGGCGTGGCGCAGCCCGGTAGCGCGCCTGCTTTGGGAGCAGGAAGTCCTCGGTTCGAATCCGGGCGCCCCGACCATTTGCCTGCCAGCTCCGATATGCGACTACATCTGAAACCCGCGGCGACACACGCTAACATACGACCCGCTTTGGTGGTCACATCAACCTCCGGTGTTGGTTCAGAAATTATACGATGGGACCCTTCTGATACGAACTTATAATGGCTGAGGCCGTCTAGTGAAGAATAGAACCAGTTGTTTGGGAATCGCAATATCAGTATTGGTCGGGTCAGCGGCTATTCTGCTTGCAGCCTGCGGGGCGGACTCAGAAGCCGTCCGAGTTCTGCGTATTCCCGAAGAAGGACGGATGCCCCAAGCAGCAAACGACAGTAATGGCGACACCCATCTGATGTATTTCCTTGGCGCTATGACCGGGGGCGACCTTTTTTATTCACGCTGGAACACGGAAGAGTCGACATGGACCGCGTCAATCCGAATCAATAGCGAACCCAGGACATCGATTGGAATGGGGCCCATGGATGGGGGCGACATGGCTCTTACTACAGGCAGCACGGCGAATCCTCGCCTGCATGCCGTGTGGTTCCAAAACAACCCGTTGAGGCTTTTCTATGCACGGAGCACAGCGGACGGGGCAGATTTCGAGCCACAACGAACACTGGTCGAGATCGGAGACCAAGTCATTGAAGCCAGACCCAGCATAGCGACTGACGGACGAGACCAGATATTTATAGCGTGGCACGGTGCACCAACTAACAAAACTGACGATGCCAACCGCGCAGTCTTTCTAATGACCTCTGAGGACGGAGGCGAAAGTTTTAGGCCACCGCGTGTCATCAGTCCACCTGAAGAAGGTGCCTGTGGCTGTTGCAGTCTCGAGCTATTTTTTGACGAGGGGACCGTCTGGGTGTCATATCGGGGAGCCGAAGATAATGTTGGCCGCGGCCAACGTCTTTTGCGGTCAACTGTTACGGAACAGGTATTTACAGATGAATTGATCCAACCTTGGTCGATCGGTGCATGTCCCGTAACCACGACGACATTCGCCAAGGCACCGGACAGGGTCCGTGTAGCATGGGAAACAGCGGGACAGATCTACTTCGCTGAAGTCAACAATCTGGCTGGTGTTGTTTCCCCAGAAGGAGAAGCTCAATTTCGCCGAAAAAACGCGACCATCGCTACAAATACCCGCGGTGAGACCCTACTCGCCTGGGGCGATGCACCAGGATATCGAGCCGGAGGAACGTTGAACTGGCAGCTATTTGACAGCAACAACCGGGCTATCTCGGAGGTGGGACCAGACCGAGACACCATCCCAAGTGGAAGCACGCCGGCGGTCACGGTACAACCCGACGACACGTTTTTACTTTTGTACTAAAAGATTCACCCTGACCGACAGTAGGAGTCTGGTTAGAAAAACGCACGTCCATGCCACGTCCGTTCCGCACTGGTCTCCCACCGACCATCCCTCACATCGCCGAGACGGGTGAGGGTGTTATCAAACACCGTGGTCTCGAGACTTACTTCACCTTCAGTAACTAAGGTCGAAAACTCTTCCCGGGCTACGCGAGCTATCTCGTCGCCCCGCCGGAATAGCACTGGGGCGTGGTCGATCAACTCCACACCAAGTTCTTGCTGCACCGTCTTCATTTGCCTCACCAACGCGTCAACGGAACAGCCGGATGGTCCGACCCGTTTCTGATCGACCGCTATGAACAAAAATCGGTCATACCTAATTTCACGTCCAGCCGTAAGGGGCGTGTCGTGGGCGCCCCATTGAGCAAGAAATCCATCAACATTTATCAATAGTTGCGTTTGTTGATCATTTGAGAGAACACGGTCCGCAGAAAAAATCCAAACCCGAGCATCGGACGGAAGTTGCGCAAAGTCAATTCTTGGCATAGAACACTAGAATACATCTCGTGGCTCAAGAACTGAAGGTCGAAACAATTCGCACACAAATCACGGGACGTTATCTTGTGCGACCAGCTCGGTCCACCAACCCAGCTCCGATGCTCGTTGGGTTTCACGGTTACGGCGAGAATCCGAAGCATCACCTAGACGAACTCTTGTCAATTCCGGGGTTAGAGAACTGGCTCTTGGTATCAGTCTCCGCCCTCCACCGATTCTATGAGCGGAAGACTGGCACTGTAGTCGGCAGTTGGATGACCTCGGAGGACCGTGAGCACTTAATCCTAGACAACCTACGGTATGTCGACACCGTTGTTGACAGTGTATCGAGGACACATTCCACGAGTGCAACAGTCGTCTACAGTGGCTTTTCACAGGGTAGTGCGATGGCCTACCGCGCGGGTCTTCGAGGACGCATCCCAGCAGCCGGGATCATTGCTCTCGGGAGCGATATTCCACCCGAACTCCAGACCAGCGAACACGCTGATTGGCCCAAGGTCCTTCTGGGACGCGGCACCACTGACCCGTGGTACACCGAGGAACAGATGGACAGAGATGTCACGTTTCTTCGGTCTGCAAGCGCATCCCTCGACACTGTCGTGTTCGAAGGTGGTCACGAATGGCACGACGACTTCCGTAAGGCTGCAGCCCGTTTTCTAAGAACCACCCAGACCTAATGCCGAGACGGTTCACAATCGATACAGGATTATCAGCTACCGTATCTGGTCTGCATTATCCGGCCGATCGACATTCTGCTGTGCAGACACTCCTTATATTGGCGCCTAGCGCAGGCGCATCACAATACAGTGAGTTCATGCACTGCTTTGCTACCGGCATGGCAACCCGGGGCATTGATACAGTCACGTTTGATTTTCTTTATATGGAACAAGGTTGTCTGGCGCCGGACTCCAAGTCACGGCTCGAAGCAACCTACCGGGCGGCTATTAAAGAAACACAGCTGGCAATCCCGTCTTGTCATCGGAGGCAAGTCAATGGGGGGACGTATTGCGTCTCAAATTGCTGCTGACCCAAGTGTGAAAACGAGGGTAGCGGGGTTAGTATTTCTGGGATACCCCTTGCATCCCCCTGGACGCCCTGAACGAAGACGAGACCAGCATCTCGCAGCAATCACGGCACCCATACTTTTTGTCCAAGGAAGTCGTGACCCGTTCGGAAACAAAGATGAGATGCGGCCAGTCGTTGATGCCTGCCAACAGGGACGCCTCCATGTTGTCGAGGGCGGAGTTCATTCCCTCAGGTTGCCAAACAAGATGGACCTTACGACACTCAAGGTCTACGATTCCGTTCAAGATGTAATAGGCAGCTGGATTAAAACGCTTTAGACAGACTCCTTCAGGTTCACCGCATCAAGGAACGGCATCATCCCACGTAGCCGAGAGCCAACTTCTTCGATAGGATGCGCCTGCTCTGTCTTCCGGGTAGCCATAAACCACTCCCGTCCGGTTTTGTCTTCGTTAATCCATTTATTTGCATAAGTACCGTCTTGAATTTCCGCCAAGATCTTTTTCATTACCTGTTTAGTTTCCTCAGTCACCACCCGAGGGCCACCCGTGTAATCTCCATGCTCGGCGGTGTCACTGACCGAGTACCGCATGTAGTTCAATCCACCTCGGTAGAACAAATCAACGATGAGCTTCAATTCGTGCATGCACTCGAAATAGGCAACCTCAGGTTGATATCCAGCTTCAACAAGCGTTTCGAATCCCGCCTTGACTAGTGCACTTACCCCGCCGCAAAGAACCGTCTGCTCTCCAAAGAGATCTGTTTCAGTCTCTTCGGCAAAAGTGGTTTGAATGACTCCCGCACGAGTTACACCAAGAGCTTTGGCATACGATAACGCCAGCGCTTGGGCTCCGCCCGTCGCGTCTTGTTCGACCGCAATCAATGCGGGTGTGCCTCCCCCTTCAAGAAATACCTCGCGCACCCGGTGCCCAGGAGCTTTCGGAGCAATCAATGTTACATCGACATCTGGAGGAGGCTGGATTGTTTTGAAGCGAATATTAACTCCATGCGCAAACATCAACATTTTTCCGGCGCTCAAGTGCGGAGCGACTTGCGTCTGATAAATACCAGCCTGCGTAGTGTCCGGAGTCAGTAACATAACCACGTCAGCCCAAACTGACGCCTCTGGTCCTGCCAAAACCGTTAAGCCTTCGGCCTCGGCCTTTGATTTCGACCGACTCCCTTCGTGCAACGCAACTCGCACATCGACACCGCTATCTTTTAAATTGAGAGCGTGAGCATGTCCCTGTGAACCGTAGCCAAAGATGGCAACCTTCTTGTTCTGAATTAGTGAAAGGTTTGAAGCATCGTCGTAATAGATCGTGGCCATTTAAAACAATCCTCGTTGTCTAAGTTCCCGCATCCACAACTGGATGCAGTCCCACGTTGCGGGTCAAACGCGGTTCCGTACTATACCGAATAGGAAATGTTTCCGTCGTCAGTGCTTGTTTTGTCAGTAACGCGCGGTGGATCGGGAGGTTCAACCATGACACTTTGCGCCCCACGTACCATACCGATCCGGCCGGTGCGCACAAGTTCAAGAATTCCATAAGGCTGTAAAACCTCAAGTAAACCGTTAATCTTCGCTTCGGTTCCGGTGGTCTCAATAATTACAGCATCCGGCGCCACATCAACAACACGCGCTCGAAAGACATCAACCAGTTGCATCACATGGCTGCGAATGTCCGGGGTAGCAGTGGCAACTTTAACCATGGCAAGTTCCCTATAAACCGAAGCTTCAGCCGTGATGTCATGAACCCGAAGCACGTTCACAAGCTTGTAGAGATTTGCCTCCAGGCGACGGGCACCATGGGTATCACTTTCAACCAAAACTGTCATACGTGACACACCTGGTTGTTCAGTATGGCCAACCGTGAGTGATTCAATATTGAAGGCTCGTCGTCGAAACAACGAAGCCACACGATTCAAAACGCCAGGCTTGTCCTCAACGTAAACGACTAGGGTGTGTTTCATAGTTGCAAATCCAGAAATGACACTACCGATCCGTTCCCCAGGTTTTCTCAAAAAGTTGTTGATCCGTAAGCTCTATCCGCTCTAATCATCGTCCGCGGTCTCAACAATGGGAGCCTCGCTCGGTCGACGAATCATGTCATCCAAGTCAGCACCAGCCGGGACCATTGGATATACTGTGTCCTCCTGCTCAACTTTAAAATTAAGCACCACAGTGTCTTCACAAGAACGAGCCTCCTCCACGGCCGGGACAACGCCGTTCCGGGTCTCGACCGTAACTCCTTTAAGTCCGAAGCATTCTGCCAGCTTGGCAAAGTCTGGACTCAATAAGGGGGTCGCGGCGTACCTACGCTCGTAGAAAAACTCCTGCCATTGGCGGACCATTCCAAGATACCCATTATTGATAATCGCAATATTGATTTTGAGCTTCTCTTGCGCGATCGTCGCCAATTCTGCCATGGTCATCTGGAACCCACCGTCGCCAGCCACGACCCACACTTCCTTCTCAGGACACGCCAATTTCGCCCCAATCGCAGCCGGTAGTGCAAAGCCCATAGTTCCCAGTCCGCCTGATGTAATCAAAGAGCGGGGCTGCTCATGATGGTAGTACTGCGCTTCCCACATCTGGTGTTGCCCAACGTCGGTTACGACAACCGCATTCCCTTCAGTAAGTCGCCAAATATCGTTAATGACATGCGCGGCATACAGGTGGCCACTATCGGGAAGATTCTGAATGTCACGTACCGCCACGTCACCCTTCATTTCGTCGATTGCGGACAACCAACTCTTCCGGTGACCCGTTTCCACATAAGGTAACAAAGCCTGCAAAACTTCTAGCAAATCACCAGCGAGCGCCAAATCAACCTTTACATTCTTGTTGAACTCAGCCGGATCAATATCCACATGAATCTTAAGAGCGTTAGGCGCGTAGGTCTTGAGGTTTCCGGTTACCCGGTCATCAAACCGCATTCCTAAGGCCACCAGCAGGTCAGCTTCCTGAATAGCCTGATTCACCCATGCCTCACCGTGCATGCCCATCATTCCTAGATTGAGCGGGTGTGACGCCGGCACCCCGCCAATACCCAACAAAGTCATCGCGACCGGACTTTGCACCTTCTCAGCAAGCTGGCGAACCACGGCCATTGCGCCCGAGAGCAACACACCATGCCCAGCCAGAATAACTGGTCGCTTTGCACTATTAATTAACTCAGCCGCCCGTTTGTACTCGTCTACTGTTGGACTGAGATCGGGACGATAACCTGGCAGCTTTACGTCACTCGGATCCCATTGCAATTCCGTCGATAGTTGCTGAGCATCCTTCGTAATATCCACGAGCACCGGGCCGGGCCTTCCGCTGCGCGCAACATACATGGCCTCGTGAATCGTCGGTGCGATCTCTTCCGCGCTGGAAACAAGATAGTTATGCTTAGTGATGGGCAATGTGACGCCGGTGACATCGGTCTCCTGGAACGCATCAGTTCCAACAACTTTACTGCCCACCTGCCCAGTGATACATACGACCGGCGATGAATCCAACATTGCAGTTGCTATCCCGGTAACCATATTGGTCGCACCGGGACCTGAAGTTGCTATCGCTACACCGACCTTGCCACTAGCACGAGCATATCCATCCGCCATATGCGTCGCACCCTGTTCGTGTCGAACTAAGACATGGCGAATCGGATAGTCCAACATTGCATCATAGGCGGGAAGAATTGCTCCGCCCGGGTAGCCAAAAACAGTTGTGACCCCCTCGTTGACGAGCGCTTCCCAAATAATTTGCGCGCCGCTTCTCATTCGTGACATGAATTATTCTCCGACGTCAGAATCTTCCTAGTGCGAACGTCGGTCCTACGTCGGCCGACGGTTTAAGAAGGCTGATTTATGCCCTCGATTCAGTTTGTAACTGCCCCTGTTGCAGCCGATGACACCAACCGTGCATATTTCCCCATGACCCCAGAATCGTAACGGGCACTGGGTGGAGTCCAAGCAGCCATCCGCTCGGCCAATTGAGCATCAGTCAGCACAACATTCA
>Ga0310124_10003057_pt1 | contig 11376 bp, 7 predicted proteins | sample CB11b_AW_Bot5_MG_FD_203507 | JGI IMG/M metagenome (GOLD analysis project Ga0310124, IMG submission 203507) | Marine microbial communities from Western Arctic Ocean, Canada - CB11b_AW_Bot5 | ecosystem: Environmental > Aquatic > Marine > Oceanic | place: Canada: Western Arctic Ocean | collected...
CGCCGGACTCGATCACGGAAAGCCTGGACTGGGTCCGGGGACACGACTCCGAAAAGTTTCTCGACAGCTTCTACTTCCAATACGGGCACGCTTCGATCGCCGACCTGGGGCATACGATCTTCTGCTTCGAGGGCATATCGGAGCTGGCGGCGATCGAGATCGAAGACGAGCAGCTTTGGGATGGGCAGGCGAAGTCGAGCCGCTATCAGGATTTCTCGAAGGGCAATGTGGTGGTGCCGCCGGATCTGCTTGGGACCGCTGGGGAGCAAGCGTATCGGGCCGCGTCGGATAAGCTGCTGGAGGCCTATCTCGAAATCCACCGGCGGCTGGCGGAGCACCTGACCGAGAAGCATCCGCGTCCTGAAGAGATGAAGGCGGGGGCGTATAAGCGGACGATCGCTGCCCGCGCCTACGACGTGTCGCGGTATCTGTTGTGGCTCGGGATCTCGACTAATATCGGGCAGGTGACGAGCATCCGCACGCTCGAAAAACAGATGCAGCGCCTGGGCGCGTCGCGCTATGGCGAAGTCCGCGACTTGGCCGCCGAGATGCACGATGCGTGCGCCGCTCCGCCGGCGTACCCGTGGTATCCCGGGCAAGATCAGGAGCCGCTGGCGCCGACGCTCGCGAAGTATGGCGAGCCTGACTTACGCTCGAAGGCATCGCGAGAAAAAGTGGCCGCCTGGGCGCGGCAGAACCTCAAGCTGGCGGGCGGCGCGAATGTGCCGGATGTAGACCTCATCCGCCCGACAGACCCGCTGGATGAGACGGCCGCGACTCTGCTGTACGCCGTGACGGATCATCCGTTCCGGGTGATTCTCGATGAGGTGAGTAGCTGGAGCCGGGCACGGAGAAGGGAAGTGCTTGACGTGGCGCTCGAGGACCGGCATCAACGTGACGAGTTGCTGCGCGAGTTTCGCAGCGGTTACAGCTATGTGTTCGACATTGTGTGCGACATTGGCGCGTACCGCGATCTGCACCGGCATCGGCGCTGCCAGCAGATTCGGCAGGAGTTCACCGGACAGCTCGGGTATGACCGCCCGCCGCTCGTGGACGAAGCGGGCGTCGGCGACCTGTACGACCGGGCGTTGGCGGATGCCGAAGGGGCGCGGGCAATGCTGGCGGCCGAGTCGCCCGAGGCGTCGCACTATTTGCTGCCGTTCGCTGCGCGGATGCGGTCGCTTTATAAGATGGACTTCGCCGAGGCCGAGTACATTGCGCGTGTGCGGTCGGGCGTGAAGGGGCACATTTCGTATCGCACCGTGGCCTGGAAGATGCGCGAGCAGATTCTGGAGTTGGAGCCGGAGTTGGGTGAGCTGATGCATGCGACTCCGCCGGAAGTAGAAGATCCGTTGACGCGATAGAGTCGCGGGTCCAGCGGATTTGCCCCGCTCAGGCGAGATATCATAGAGGCGCATGATTGCTCTCGATCGGGTGCCTTTCATACGGATCGTTTGTCTTGCCTTGGCTGGACTCGGTGTCCTCCCGGTAGCCGCGCAGGATTCTTCCCCGGAGCGTTCCCAGTTAGATTTTTTTGAGAACCGCATCCGGCCGGTGTTGGCCGAGAAGTGTGTGGTGTGCCATACGGGCGACCGGCCGCAGGGGCAGCTTCGGCTGGATTCGCGCGCCGGCTGGGAGCGCGGTGGGAAGTCGGGGCCGGCGATTGTGCGCGGCGACCCCGACACCAGTCCGCTGATTCACGCGATGCGCCACACAAGCGGCGTGTTGCCGATGCCGCTTGGTAGCGGCAAGCTCGATGCGGAGGTGATCACTGCGTTCGAACAGTGGGTGCGGACGGGGGCGGTTGATCCGCGCGATGAGCCGTCAGCACTGGCGACGGCGGAGAAATCCTGGGACGAGATTTTCGAAGAGCGGAGTCGCTGGTGGAGTTTGCAGCCGGTGCGGAAGCCGCGAGTCCCGGACGTACATCGGAGGGACTGGTCTGATTCGGCTATCGACCGCTTCATCCTGGCGAAGTTGGAGTCAGAGGGATTGACCCCGGCTCGGCGCGCGGAGCGGAAGATCCTGCTGCGGCGGGCGAGCTTCGTGCTGACGGGGTTGCCGCCGACGCCGGATGAGATTCAAGTGTTCGTGGACGATAGAACGACGATGGCGTATGAGCGCGCGGTGGATCGGTTGCTCGATTCGCCGCACTTCGGCGAACGCTGGGCACGGCACTGGATGGACGTGGTTCGCTACAGCGACACCTATGGATACGAGTGGGACATCCCGGCGAAGGGCGCGTGGCGGTATCGGGACTATTTGATTCGCGCGCTCAACGAGGATGTGCCGTTTGATCAACTCGCGCGTGAGCAGATCGCGGGTGACCTGTTGCCCGAGCCGCGCATCAACGCGGACGAACAGATCAACGAATCGATGATCGGGCCCATGTTCTACCAGATGGGGGAGAAGCGGCACGGCGACAGCCTGCAGTTCAACGGCATCCATCAGGAGATGCTGAACAACAAGATTGACGCGTTCTCGAAGGCCTTCCAGGCGATGACGGTGGCGTGCGCGCGCTGCCATGACCATAAGCTCGACGCGATTTCGCAGAAGGATTACTACGCGCTGGCGGGCGTCTTCATGAGTTCGCGATGGGTGGCTAACACGGCGGACACGCCGGAGCGGAATGAGCCCGTGCTTGACGACTTGTCGGCGCTAAAGCCAAAGCTGCGCCGGGCGATGGCCGAGTGGTGGCTGGAAGAGTTGGAGGACGTGCCGCGGTATATGACGGCGGCGCTGGCGTGTGTGACCGGGAGCCCCAAGGCGGTCGACGCGGCGGAAGGGCTTGATCCCATTCGGCTGGCGGCCTGGGACGAGGTGATACTCGACGCCGACGCGGCGAAGGAACCGGCCTTAGAGAACCCGATGTATCCGTGGCTGCGCTTGCATCAACCGGATGAAGGTGGGAGCGCCGCGCAGGCTTGGAAGCGCCTGACCGAGAAATACGCGGAGACGTCGCGCGAGCGAGTTGAGAACAACGCGCGCGACTTCAAGGTCATTGCCGATTTCAGCAAAGAGATTCCTGACGACTGGTCGGTCGATGGCGCGGGGTTGCGCGATGGCCGGGTTGAGAATGGGGAGTTTGCGGTTGCGATCGAGGGGCCGAAGGCGATCAAGGCGATCATGCAGGCCGGCCTCTATACGAATGCGCTTTCGTCGCGTTTGAACGGTGCGGTGCGGACGCCGTATCTCAACTTCACCGGCAAGTTGTTCCTCAGCATGGAAGTGGCCGGCGGAGACTTCAGCGCGCATCGGCTGGTGGTCGACAACGCGTTTCTCACCGAGCGCCAGAAGTACCTCACCGATGCGCGTCCCTACTGGGTGAGGCTGTCAACGACGGCCGAGGCGAAGACGAACCGTCCGCAAACGGACGTGGAAGAGGCCGAGACGCGGATTTACGTCGAGCTTGCAACCAAGACGTCGAACCCCAATTTCCCGCCGCGTGTGAGGCTGGGCGGCGAGTGCAGCGACGAAGAGGCGGCCGATCCGCGAAGTTGGTTCGGGATTACCCGGGCGTTGCTGCACGATGCGAAGGAGTCGCCCGCGGATGAATTGACACGCTTCCGGGGCCTCTTCCAGGGCGATACACCGGCGGATGCGGAGCAGGCGGGCAAGCGGTACCGCCGATGGATGCGGTCGGCGATTGAAGGTTGGGCGGATGACCGCGCTACGGCGGACGATGCCCGGCTGATCAACTGGATGCTCGCGCGGCGGCTTTTGCCGAATGAGGTTGATGGGCGCGAGTCGGTTCGTCGGCTCGTTGCTGCGTATCGTGCGACGGAAGAGCATCTCGTCGAACCGTGGACCGTTAACGGCATGGCCGATCTCGATGGCGGAAACGATTATCGGCTGAACAACCGGGGTGTTTACGAGGACTTGGCTGACTCGGTGCCTCGGGGCTATGTCGAAGTTCTGGCGGGCACGCGGGAAGCGGGCGGTGTCGAGGGCAGCGGTCGACTCGAATTGGCGGAGATGGTCGCGGATGATGGGAATCCGCTGACGGCGCGTGTGTTCGCGAACCGCGTTTGGCACTGGGTTTTCGGCGCGGGCCTCGTGACGACGCCAAATGATTTCGGTCACCTGGGTGATCAGCCGTCGCATCCTGACCTACTAGATTACCTGGCGTCGGAGTTCGTCGAGAATGGTTGGTCGACGAAGAAGCTTGTGCGGGCACTTGTGACGAGCGAGGCGTTTCAGCAATCGAATGAGGTTGCGGCGCGCGCCGGTAACGTCGATCCGAACAACCGGCTGTTGCATCATTACCGTCCGCGGCGCTTGGACGCGGAGTCGATTCGCGACTCGCTGCTGGCGGTTTCAGGGCGGCTGGAGCGGCGTTTGTTCGGTCAGCCGGTCAACCCGCACCGGGCGAATGAAGATTCTGAAAAGCGGCTGTATGCGGGTGCGCTGGATGGTGCCGGGCGGCGGTCGGTGTACGTGAAGATGACGATCATGGAGCCGCCGAGATTCCTGGCGACGTTTAATCAGCCGAGCCCGAAGATTCCGACGGGAGCGCGCGACGTAACGACGGTGCCCGCGCAGGCGTTGGCACTATTGAATGATCCGTTTGTGGCGCAGCAGGCGGAGGTGTGGGCCGAGCGTCTGATCGAGGCGTCGCACGACTCGCGCGAAGAGCGTCTAGCCGAGATGTTTCGCGAGGCGTTTGGGCGCGAACCGGCGGCTGTGGAACTCACACGCTGGAGCAAGGCCATTGACGATATCGCGGGACTGTATCAAGATGTTCCTGGGAAGCAGCCGTCGGCGGACGTGATGGGATCGCTGCCGGTTTGGAAAGACGTGGCGCACGCGATGTTCAACGCGAAGGAGTTTCTGTATGTTCGCTAGCGGACGAAGTGGACTCGGTCGTTTGACGCGGCGCGAATGGCTCGCGAAGACGTCGAACGGCTTCGGGATGCTCGCGCTGTCGTCGTTACTCTCGCGGGAGGGCGTCGCCGCGGCGTCTGCAAGGCTCGATCAACCGGCGAAGGCGAAGAACGTCATTTTGTTTTTCATGGACGGTGGGCCGAGCCACGTCGACACGTTCGATCCCAAGCCGGCGCTGACCGAGCGTCAGGGCGAGGAGATCGGTGAGTCGGCCGTTTCGACGAAAGCCCAGGCAACGCCGGACCGCGTTTGGCTCGGCAGCCCTTGGGAGTTTCGCCAACGCGGCCAGAGCGGGCTGTGGGTCAGCGACTTGCTCCCGAACATCGCCGAAGTCGCGGATGAACTGTGCGTCGTGCGGTCGATGGTGGGCATTCAGCCCTTGCACGGCCAGCAGGCGCTGCTGATGCATACGGGACGGTTGACTGGCGCCGCGCCGAGCATCGGATCATGGGTGTCGTACGGGCTGGGCGGTGAGCGCGACAACCTGCCGAACTATGTCCTGCTTAATAACGACTGGATTCCGAATGGCGGCTGGGATAATTTCGACAGCGCCTTTCTGCCCGCGTCGCACGCGGCGACGATGCTGCGCGCCAAGGGTCAGGCGATGGACAATATCAAGCCATCGGATCTCGACGCCGTGCAGCGCCTCAAACTTGATTTGCTGCGCGAGCAGGATACGGAATTCGCGATGGCTACCGGGGAGCATGCTATCGAGTCAGCGATTTCGACCTACGAAACGGTGTTCCGGCTGCAAACCGCGATCCCGAACCTCGCCGATATCAGCGGCGAAAGGGCGTCGATTCGCAAGATGTACGGCGTGGATAGCTCGAACGACTATCAGCGCTACTACAGCTTGCAGTGTTTGCGAGCACGGCGTTTGGTCGAGTCGGGCGTGCGGTTCGTGGAAATCACCTGTCCGCTCACCCACCACAACAATTCGCCGTGGGATCAGCATACGCACATCAAGGAACGCCACGAAGAGAATGCGATGATTACCGACCGGGCGGTGGCGGCCTTGATTCAGGATCTCAAGCAGCGCGGCTTGCTGGAATCGACGATTATCATCTGGGCTGGCGAGATGGGCCGCACGCCGCATACGCCAAAGATCAAAGAAGATTGCGGCCGCGACCATCACGTCAACGGCTATTCGATCTTCATGGCGGGCGGTGGGTTCAAGCCAGGCGTGACGTACGGCGAGACGGATGAATTCGGGAACTCAGTCGTCGATCGGCCGGTGACAATCCATGATATTCACGCCACCGTGCTCCACCAGCTTGGATTGGATCACCAGCGACTCACTTTCCGATTCGGTGGCCGTGACATGAGCTTGACGGATGTGCACGGCAACGTGATCCACGACATTCTTTCCTGAACAACCAGCGGTCTCGCTTTGTTCCGGCGGAGCGTGGCGTCTCAAGAACCGCCTGAGGACTGGTTTGACCAGACAAGGCCACTGGCTTCGAGACCCAGTTGCGCGGCGTGTGTGTCAGCCGTACCGTCCTGTTCCGTGACACCGTCCCACAGCATGACATCGATCTCGAAGTCCATCTCGTTTCCGGCCACTGTGTCTTCCAAATAGTTCTCTTTACGCCGCTCTGGTGTGAGAATCAAAGACCCTTGGATGGACTCGAGAATGGTGTCTTTCTTGCTTGCGAGCAAGCTGCCGATGATATCAACTGCCATGCTGATGACTCCGCTCGGGCCGGCGAATGGCATGTTCTTGGCGGCCTCATCAATGACCCCCTTAGCCTTTTCATTCGCGGAAATCCCTTTAATGATCTCCCCGACCTTCCGTGTCCCACTATGGTCCCTCACCACCATGAACTCGCCTTTGATTAGGTCCGGAATTCAGCCCAGGCGGTGATAGACGTCAAATCCGTCGCCGGCGAAATCCCAAACGGCGTTGAGACCCTTCTTCGGTTTGTGGCGGATGCGCCTCGCGGAGCATGGCTCCGTCACAACGATCTTGCCGAGATTGTCCGCGACAATCGCGATTACATAGACACGCATCTTCCTGCTTTTCTGACCTTGAAACTTGATTGATCCACCGCTACTGAAATCGCGTAGTTGGGCATTCTTAGTTCTCCCGTATTTGTTCTGTAAGTGCACTTAACTCAGGATATATTGCTCCGGGTGATGATGGCCCGGACAGTGTAGCCCATCCAAGGGGCCGCTGCGACTCCGTGGCCCAATCTGTCAAGCCTCGATAGAAATGTCCCCGGTGTTAGCTCAATAGAAGCGTCCCCGTATTGAAGAGAGAGAATCGGGTTCGCGCCCGCGAGAATTGCGCAATGGGTTCGCGGGGTGTGAGAAAGACGGGCAAACCCAATTGTTGGCGCTGTCGGCGCTGCCACGGCTACCGATGCATGTCTGCCAACAGGCCCGAGCACGTGGGTTAGTCCGCATTGCCAGATGCGATAATTGGGACTCCTACCCGTGAGCAACAAAGAGATCGCCAACACCCTCAACGAGACCGCCGATCTGATGGAGATCGCCGGCATGGACGGGTTTCGAATTCGCAGCTATCGCAATGCGGCGGTCGTCATCGAAAGCCACATGGAAAGTCTCGAAGAGGTCATTCGCGACCCGGACCGCAATGTCACGAAGATCAAGGGCATCGGCAAGGGCATCGCCTCATCGCTGACGGAGCTGATCGAGCGCGGTAGCTTCGCCCGGCGGGATGAACTACTCGAAAAGTATCCACCGACGGCGCTGGAGTTGCTGAAGATCCCCGGCCTCGGACCGAAGAGCATCGCGCTGCTCTACGACACCTATCGCGTCAGTACGATCGACGCGCTGGAGGAACTCTGTCGCGAGGGCAAGCTGCGGACGCTACCCCGGATGGGTGAGAAGCTCGAACAGAAGATCGTGCGCGGCATCGAGAACTACAAGCGCGGCGCCGGGCGGTCCCTGCTGAACTTTGTCGACCGCATGGCGACGGAGTTGACGGCCTATCTCTCTGAGGTGGAGGGCGTTGAGAAAGTCATGCCGGCCGGCAGTCTGCGGCGGGGCAAGGAAACGATCGGGGACCTGGACTTGTTGGTGACGGGGCCGAATGCATCGGCGGCCCTGGATCACTTTGTGAAGCTCGACAGCGTTGAGGAAGTGCTCGGCCACGGCGAGACGAAGGCCAGCGCCCGCGTCGGCTCGGAGGGTTTGCAGGTGGACGTACGAGCCGTCGAATCAGCGAGCTATGGCGCGGCGATGATGTACTTCACGGGGAGCAAGGAGCACAACGTTGCGATCCGTGACCGGGCCGTTCGGATGGGGCTGAGCCTGAACGAGTACGGGCTCACACGAACCGAAGATGATGAAGTCGTTGCCGCCGCGACGGAAGAGGAGATCTACGAGAAGCTGGGGCTGCCGTGGATCCCTCCCGAGTTGCGCGAGAACACCGGCGAGATCGAGGCGGCGCTCGAAGGCAGTCTGCCCAAGCTGTTGGAGCTGAGCGATATCCATTGCGATGTCCATATGCACACGCACGAGACGGATGGGCATCACTCGATCGCCGAGATGGCCGAAGCGGCGGTGGCTAAGGGCTACACGCATATGGCCATCACCGATCACTCGAAGGCGCTCGCCATGGCCAACGGACTCGACGAGAAGCGCCTGCTGGATCAGATCGAAGAAGTACGGCAAGTGTCCGATCAGTTCGAGAACCTGACGATTCTTGCCGGCTGCGAAGCCGACATTTTGAAAGATGGCGAGATGGACATCGATGATGAGGTCCTGGCGCAACTCGACATCGTGATCGCGAGCGTTCATAGTTACATGAACATGGAAGCTCCCGAAATGACGGACCGGTTGATGCGGGTGACGGAGAATCCCTACGTCAGTGTGTTTGGCCACCCGACTGGGCGGCTTTTGCTGCGGCGCGAACCGTATCCTTATGACTTTGAACGCGTGGTGGACGCAGCGGGGCGGCAAGGCATCCGCATGGAGATCAATGCGAGTCCTTCGCGGCTGGACCTCGATGCGACCCATCTGCGGATCGCGCAAGCGAAGGGCGTCAAGTTCATCATTTCGACCGATGCGCACCACACGCGACATCTTGACAACATGAAGTACGGAGTAGCCATGGCCCGGCGTGGCTGGCTCGAAGCCGGCGATGTACTGAACACGCTGCCGGTCGACGACTTCCGGAAGGCCGTCCGCCGTGGGTAGCCTTTACGAATCATGGCGCGATTCAAAGTTTCCTCGTCGAAGGTCCTGCTACGGGACTCGGCGTTCGACGTCGCGTTCGACCGCGCGGTAGCAAGCGATGGGCAACAGATAGAGAAGCACGTCCTGAAGCACCCGGGGGTGGTCGTGATCCTGGCGCGGGACGAAGCGGAACGGGTTCTGCTGATTTGCCAATACCGCCTGCCGCTCCAGAAAGAGATCTGGGAGCTGCCCGCCGGTAACCTCGACGGCAAGGAACCTCGACTCAAGACCGCCAAGCGGGAACTGGCCGAGGAGACCGGCTATCGGGCGCGGCGTTGGCGCAAGCTCTTGGACTTCTATCCGGCACCGGGGTTTTGCGATGAGCGGATGACGGCCTACACCGCCGCGGGCCTAACGGCGGGAGAAGCCACGCCTGAGCCTTACGAGCGAATCCGGCCGCGATGGTTCGCGTGGCGCGAAGCGCTGGCAATGGTGGAGAAGGGAACGATCTGGGACGCCAAGACGATTGCGACGCTGTTGTACGCGGACCGCTTTGGTTAGTCGCTGGCCCTACACTTGATGGCATTACTCACCACCATCCGCCGATACATCGAGGCGTTCGAGCACCAGTCACCGGTTCAAGTGGACGGCCGAATTCGCCACCAGGCCGCGATGGGGTTGTGGCGGGCCTTGGAGTGGCTGCGGCTTCCGTACGTCGTTGAATGGGCTTGTGACCTAGGCGCCAACGAGACACGGGTCAACCAGGCCTTCCATTACCCGTCCGCGGCGTCCGACGAAATCGGCGGTTACCTTGGAGGCAGCCGTTTCCACTTCCTCAACGAAGAGTTCGATGTAGGCGACCCCACTGATTGGAGCCCGGCGGACCAATCGCTTCTGTGGCGGTTTCACCTGCATTACTTCGACTGGGCGCCAAGGCTCGCCGCGGAGGGGCGGATCGAGGAACTCAATCGCCAGATCGATTCGTGGATTGCGCAAAACCCGGTAGGGCGCCAACCGGCCTGGCATCCATATCCAACGTCGTTGCGTATCGTGAACTGGGTGCGCGCTGTTCAATTGATGGCTCCGGAGAGCCGGCGGACATCGTGGATCACGTCTCTCCGGCGGCAGGCCGCGTTTCTGGAATCGCATCTGGAGTTTCACCTTGGCGCCAACCATCTCGTCGAGAACGCATTTGGGTTGCTCGTCGCGGGACTATTCTTCGAAGGGCCTGTAGCGCGCCGTTGGTTTACTTTGGGGGCCGGGCTGCTAACCGATGAGCTTGACAAGCAGGTGCTGCCGGATGGTGGCCACTGCGAGCGGTCACTCTCGTACCACCTGCGCGTTCATCTCGTCTGCCGCGAAGCCATTGCGTTGCTGAAGGCGAACGGCCGACACGTGCCGCCAACGTTGAGCGGGGTGCATGAGAGAATGTCGAAGTTCACCGCCGACGTGCGGCACCTCGACGGCAATGTGCCGTTGTTTCATGATTCGCAACTGATCGAGGAATCCACCTGGAAACGATTTTAAGCCTTGAGCGAAGCGACGGGCGCTTCAGCATAAGCGCGTATCCGGATTCCGGCTACTACGTTCTCGATCAGCCCGCCGGGCGGCTGATCACCGACTTTGGCGCTCCCGGCCACAGCGAGAACCCGGGGCATCAGCACGCGGGCATCTTCTCCTACGAGGTGTCGACTCCCAAGGGCCGTTTGATTGTTGACGGCGGGACATCGACGTACGCCGAAGGGCCTGAGCGCGACGCTGTGCGGAGCATCGGCGCGCACAACACGATCCGAGTCGACGGGGCGGATCAGTTCGAAGTGTGGAAGTCGTTTCGAGTCGGCCGCCGCGCTGGTGTGCATGACGTCAATACACACTCAGAAACGGACTACGGTTATGTGACTGGCCGGCATGACGGCTATAGATCTCTAGGGATTGAGCACCGTAGAACCATCTTCAATTTGCGCATCGGCGGCTGGCTGGTCGTTGACAATATTTCCGGCACGGGTTGGCATGCCGTGGACAGCCTGCTTCACCTTGCGCCAGAGGTACGCCCGGAGATCTCCGGCAATGTCGCTGAGTTGCACCCGACTGAATGGTGCGTGACATTGATCGCGATGCCCGCTGTCAGCGTCTTGGCCGACCTGCATTCACCACGGTTAGGCGTACGCCTTGCGAGTACGACGCTCGCCGGGAGGTCGTATGCCAAACTGCCGTTGACCTGGGTTTATTGGATTGCCCCGCATCTACGCGCCGCGCTCGACTGGAACGGCCTACGGGACGGTGTTCTAAGTCTATCTACCCCATCAGGCCGATTGGACATTAATCCACTATTTGTAGGGACCTATTTAA
>Ga0310124_10003061_pt1 | contig 11361 bp, 7 predicted proteins | sample CB11b_AW_Bot5_MG_FD_203507 | JGI IMG/M metagenome (GOLD analysis project Ga0310124, IMG submission 203507) | Marine microbial communities from Western Arctic Ocean, Canada - CB11b_AW_Bot5 | ecosystem: Environmental > Aquatic > Marine > Oceanic | place: Canada: Western Arctic Ocean | collected...
TGTCTTTTGGAATTCGCCCCTTGGCCTCCACCAATTTCGGTTCCCTCGTCGCGATTTCCACTTTCAGGTCATCTGCCGCATGCTTGCGACTACGTCTGAGTTCCTGTTTGACATCCAATTCGGTCTTCAAGTTGGTCAAGAGGTCGTGCAATTCGTCCCTTTGGTCCCGCAGCCCCTTCAATGCCTTGAATTTCTCCTCTTCCTCTTTACGAAGGGCCTTCAACTGTTTCTCCAGTTCCTTTGATTTGCGGCTCTCAGTCTTGCGAGTATCCTCTAAATCCTTCTGGTCACTCTGATTAATGTCCAGTTCTCCTTTCAAACGTCCGACTTCGGATTTGACAGCATCTACTTTGGCTGTCAATGCCGCTAGACTGGCCTGTTTACTAGACAAATCTTCGCGTGTGTCATCCAGTCCCGTTTGTAGTTCACCAATTACCTTGGAAGCTTTCCCGTCAGCTACAGCTTGCAGGTCCTTGGTGGCCTGGTTGATGTTACCTGCAACGGCACCAATCTTTACGTCCAGTTTTTCCAACAGCCCGGTCCTTTCGATAATCTCACCCTGTAGCGCCTCCACCATTCCTTCACGGGACTTGAGGGCCTCCGTGGCCTCCTGGTGTCGTTTCTTGATCTCTTCGGCTCTTCCATCATAGTCCGTAACACGGGTCTGGAATGCAGCTCTTTCACTTTCCAGCTCCTGCCTAGCGGTGGCCAATTGTCCAGCTTCCTCAATCAGTTCACCAAGTCCGGCCGAGATCTGAAGTTTTTCAGCCTCTAGCTTCCGGATACTGACTGTCAATTCATCTATATCGTCCCGATCGGATGTTCCAAAGTGGATTCCGGTACGTGGTGCAGCACCTCCGACCAGAGCACCCCCGCCTTCCAGTAATTCTCCTTGGAGAGTCACCATCCGGCCCTTGCCCAGATGTTCTCTTGCATCATCTAGGGATTCCATGATCACCGTATCTCCAAAGACATTACCGAATGCATCCTTGTAACGTTTATCGAATTTTACCAGATCCTGGGCAAAACCGATGGCACCATTCTTCTTGGCGATAAGTAAGGCGTGAGCACTTGGTTTGTAGGAATGAATCTTGTTCAGGGGCAGGAAACGGACCCGCCCGATATTGTTCCTTTTCAGGAATTGAATGGCCTCTGCTGCTGCCATATCGTTCTCAGTGACGATTGATTGCAATCTTCCACCAGCAGCTACTTCCAGAGCAGTGGCATATTCTTCATCTACTCTCCCTAGTTCGGCAACGGTGCCTATGATTCCCTTTAGTTTTCCCTCGTCACGGCACTGTAAAACTGCTTTGACACCTTTGGCATACCCTCCGAATTCCTCTCTGGCCCTCTGTGCAGCCTCTTGGGAGGCCAGTTTCATGGATTCGTCCCGTAGCTGAGCTTCGATGGCTGTCAGACGCTTCTGATGGGATTCGATTGTCTCAAGCACAGTCTTGTGTTTGGTCTTGATCTGGTCTAGGTTCTTGGCAGCAGATTCACGTCCGACCTGCAGATCCTCTAACTGGAAGTCTGCTTCCTTGACATCCGTCACAATGGATTCCAGCCACTGCCTGGAACGGCTTACCTGTTCTCTGGCACTGGTCAGCTGAAGTTCAAGTTGTTCTTTTTCACCTTCTAGTCGATGTCTCTGCATTTCAAGTTCACCAGCATCTTTGCGAAGTTTTTCCAGATTGTCGCGCCGGTTGGATACAGCCTCTGAATCACTGGCGGCAGCCCCTTCCAGTTCATTCAGTCGTGTAACTTTGGCAGTTACCTCACTTTCAAGTTTCTTTACTTTCTTTGAGCTCTTTTCCAGTTCACTCATTAGTTCCTTGAGTTTATTCGATGTAATCTTGTGGTCCAGACTCAGTAATTTCCTTGTTTTTTCCAGTTCTTGCAAGTCTTTATGCGCCGCGTCCGAATTTCTTTCAGCTAGTGCATGTGCAACCCTGGCCTTGTCCAGATCCTCCTGTAATTCACGGGCCTTGTCCCCCCCTGAGACGGCGATGGTCTTCTCCACATCCTCGAATTTCTTTTGATTATCCTCAATATCCTGTTTTCTTTGACTCTGTTCCTTCTCAAGTTCTTCCAGTTCTTCAGTATACTTGTCAACGATTTCCCGCCGAGATTCGATTTCCGCTTCCAGATCAAAGACCATGCGGAATCTGTGAAGCAGCTCATTTTCCTTTATCTCCTCGATTATCTTCTCCAATTTCTCGGCATCCTGTTTCTCACGTTCAAGTTGGTTCAGAGTTCGCTTGGCCTCCTTAGCCCGTTCGTTCAGGAGTGTCAGATCCGCTTCGACTGAATTACGTGCACCCCGTGTTTTTCTAAGACGATTATCATATGCCGTTATACCTGCCACATCTTCGATCTTGCGACGTCTTTCCGTACCTGACATCAAAGATGTCTGGATGACATCACCCTGCTGGATGATGTTGTAGCCGGTCGCGTAGAGCCCTGCTCTTGAGAATAGGGCCTCGAATTCGGTAGCCGATGATTTGACTCCGTCTAGTTGGTAGTAGGTTACGGTATCCTTTCCACGTAATCGGATACCTTTAGTGAAGGTGACGTAATCATTTTCGATTGCCAGAAAGCGGTCACTGTTATCAAAGACCATCGACACTCTACATGATTTGGGTCCGGTTTTCTTCTTGCTCCCTTCTTGGTATCCATTAATTAGCTGTTTCAGTCTACGTGCCCTGAGCATTTTTGTAGATCTGGAACCAAGGATGAAAAGAATCGCATCAGTTATGTTGGATTTGCCTGAACCGTTAGGTCCAGTTATACATGTAAACCCAGGTCCAAGGGGGACTGTAACGTGGCCTTTGAAGGATTTAAAATTCTCGAACTCAAGTTCGAGAAGCCTCAATCAGAAGGCCTCCAGTTGAGCTTGTCGAGGTGAAATACGTAATGCCCCCTTGTCACCATCAACGGCAGGTCGATGTTGATTCCGGTAGGCTTTCCAGAAGGTCTCAATTAATTTGGTTCTGTCCCCACGATCTCCTGCAACTAATCCCGAGAGGTAGGTCGATCGGTCTTCCTTTTTCCATTTGGTCGCTGAGAGTCCCGTACGCATTAGCATTCCATCCATAATCAGTCTTCCAACCAGACCATTGCCTGATTCGAATGGCCTGACCTGCTGGAACCGGTGATGGAACAATACAGCTCTTTCGAATGGATGCAGAGGTGAGGGGTCATGCCACCATTGCAGCACCCCTTCCAATTCATCTTCCACCAAGATTGCCGGAGGCGGCATGAATGCAGAACCGGGTAGGCTGGCCGAATCCGTTCTCAGGACACCACCTTTGCCCGTACCTTCAAACAGATCCTGGTGTAATTTCAATATATTTTTCTTGTCAAGTCTTGCAACTCTTTCCGATATCTCACCGTGCAATCGTCTTAGTGCCAAGGCTTCCAATACTTTGGAAAGAGGGACTCCGGAAGGAGCGCGGTCTTGTTCAAAGATGGCTTCGATATTCTCAGCAGGCAATGGATTGGATGATAGTGCCATGTTGCCACTTATGGTCTGGACACTGTTCAGAGATGCCTCTTGAGCTCTTTCACCTGGATCTTGTATACGGTTCAGCGCCCGGTTCAGGAAACGCATTCGTTCCATCCCCAGTATCTCATCTTTCTTGAGGTAAGGAGTTCTATAAGTTTCGGATGACATCAGAGCCATACGTTCAATCGCAGCCAATTCCAACTCTATGGTGTGCTTCTGTTTCAATTGCTCTAATTCATTCTCATCAGGCTCTTCTGAGCCAAGGTACATTTGGACCTTTTCAACACGTCTATCATACTTGAAAGACTTGACGAGATAGTAGTAGTGCTGACCTCGTGTAGTCTTCTTTGTTAGATACACCATAAGTAGGGTTCTTATTGGTTCCACCTTTTAAAGTTTTTCCATAGAGGTGTTCAAGCTAAAATCCCATTCTGAACCACTATTTCTCACAAAAAAGAGTAAGGTGGGACAGGGCACAATAGAAGTTCCGGTTTCAATATTTTATAGACGATGCTGCTCGTATTGTGTGGTATCAGTACTGTTTGTCTGCACTGGTAATGCGGCCCGTTCTCAGATGGCCGAAGGATGGCTCAAAAACATGAAATCCGGACTTACGGTTCTAAGTGCCGGTACTAATCCCGAAGGGCTTAGTTCCAGAGCAGTCAAATCTATGCTGGAAATAGGTCTGGATATATCAGATCAGACCTCTAAACATCTGGATGACGTGCCTTGGAAGGAAGTAGATTATGCAATCACACTTTGTGGTTCAGCAAATGAGACCTGTGTCGCGATGAATTGGCCTGAAAAGTGCGTAAGAGAGCACTGGCCAATCGCAGATCCGAATTCTGACGATGAATATATAAATGCAAGGGACAGGATAAGGGACCGAATCAAGGACTTCGTCAATCGCATGATTTAGATATGTTAAATGTCGTATACAGTATCCTCCTGAAAAAGAGTTAGTATTATATATCGTCCTTTCGTCATCAAAAGTATATGAAGCAAATCTACGCACTAATAGTAATGCTTATGATGGCTAGCGTCGCCTTTACGGGCTGCGTTAGCGACGACGGAGATGATACTGATGACGTTGACGACACAGTTGACCCCGTAGGAGAGGAGAGCACAAGCACCCTTGACGACATAATTGCCGCAGGCTCTATGAAGTGTGGTGTGAAGACATCACAATTCGGTATGGGATATCTGGACGATGACGGAACCCGTTCCGGTCTTGATATTGAATACTGCCGAGCCGTAGCAGCTGCGATTGGTCTGGACCCAGATACGGACATCGAGTATGTTCTGGCAACTGGATCAAACCGATTCGAGCTTCTGGCATCTGGTGATATTGACGTCTTGATCAGAACCACGACCTGGACAACCAGCCGTGACGCAGATCTGAATGCTGACTTCGCAGGAATTAATTTCTACGATGGTCAGGGAATGCTTGTCAACCTTGACTCGCACCCAGACGCAACTTCCATAATGGATCTGGATGGAGCGACCGTATGTGTTGGTATTGGAACAACTACCGAGGGTAATCTGGCAGACTACTTCCAGGTTAACAGCTTGGAGTACACAGCTGTGAACTCAGCTGATGCAGACGCAGCCAAGGCATCTTTCACCAATGGTGAATGTTCCGCTTGGACCGGAGATATGTCGGCTATGGTCGCACAGAAATACGGTCTAGAGCAGGGTGACGGACAATCCTTCGATATGGCAATCATGTCTGAATTAATGTCCAAGGAACCGCTCGCTGCAGCCACTCGTGATAACGATGATGACTGGAACGACGTCGTGACCTGGGTATGGTATGGCATGCTGACCGCTGAGGAACTCAAAATAGACAGTAGCAACTATGGAGCTGCAGATCTGTCCAATCCATCCCTCAACCGTCTGTTGAACAGTACCCTCGGACTTGGTACCGAGGCAAACCCATTGTCCGCAACTTGGATGCAGTCTGTACTGGCCACCTCTGGTAACTACTATGAGGCCTATGACAGATCATTCTGTGACGGTGCAGGTACAATGAGCAACTGTCTGATTGAGCGTGCAGGAACACAGAACGCACCACATTTTGAAGGCGGACTTCAGTACGCACCTCCAATGAGGTAATGAATTTCTAACTGAACTAAAACTATTAGTCGTTAGATTAGGAGGGATCCCCGGGTTCATTCCCGGGGTCCCCACATTATAATGGCCCTTTCTCTGAGTCTCAAGAGAGTTTCAGATGACGGGCGAAGAACAAATTGGAGGGATTAAAGGTTCTGAGGGATGTAATTATTTTTTAGCAGATTATTTTGGGGATTGTGAATCGTGATCCCATATCTTTTAGCTTGGAATTTTATCTTGGAACTGTATTTTTGGTTAGCACTCCTTCTTTTGCTGATACCGACCTTTATTATTGCCACCAATAATCCCCATGGAAGAATAGGCAGGGCGATTTCCAGACTTAGTCCTCTTCGGGATGTTAACGAGGAGGGGGCACCGGAAAACGAATCCTTGCTTGCACGAGTGAGGTTGTCTTTTGGTGAACTGGTAACAAGTAGCAGGTCGACTGGAAAAGATTTTGAAGTCGAAATAGCTCAAAACAAGGCTTCAATCGAAAAAATTCGTTCTGCTGTAATAACTCCCTTGCTTTATTTGATAGCATTTTTAGCGTACTACCGTCTTTCCAAGGGTTTTGTCCAAGAATCATTACTTAATCTGACTATTGGCCGAATTGATAAGCTTCAAGATTTTCCTTTTCACATTCTAGATGAGGCGGTCGACCCGGCCACTAAATACGTCACAACAGCAATCAGCATTGCCATCTTTTATGGAATTTATAGTCTTGGAAAAGGAAATCTCACACCTAAACAATATGATTTTCGAATTCAGGCCCTTACTGTAGTAGCTGTCTTGCCATTCATCACCTATTTTATTCTGCATATAATGTGGTTGAAAGAGAACGATTCTTCCTGGTATTTTGACCTTATCTTCATGGAAGAGATGGCCGGCTTCACCCTCAGCAATGAGTGGCCTTTCGAGACTGTTCTCCATGATTCGCGCTGGCAATTCTACCGCGTAGGTTTGTACAATGCGATCCGAGTTGTTTTGTTGAGCATAGTTGGTTGTACGTTCCTTGGTATATTCATTGGAGTCTCGCGTCTTTCCAGGAATCGCATGTTGGCTGGCCTTGCCGAGTCTTACGTGGAGTTCTTCAGGAACATGCCCTTGGTCGTCCAACTCTTTTTCCTCTATACAGTCGTTCTTGGTGCTAATTTACCACCATTCAGTGAAATTCGGGACAGTTCGTTCTTAGGTTGGATATTCATAAGTAATAGAGGTATTGTAGGTCCTGAAGCAGGAATAGAGAACATGTCATTGTTCCTTCTTGCTATAGGCGTACTACTCGGGGCGCGAATCTACATACGTTTCTCGGAAAGGGTTTTGGAAGGCAATCCCACCGTACCAATTTTGGTGGACACCCTCTTTTCAGCTTCAATCCTTATAGTGGTTTATGGTATTTTCAACATCGTGGAATGGAACTATACGGTGAAACCACAAGCTTCGGATGGGGGCCTGATATTTCGTTTCCTTCTTTCTCTAATTCAAGGTATTCCAACACATGAACCCCTTTCGATGTTTATCTTAGGAATCATTCTTTTGGTTGGCAGTGCGTTAATTACTTTCAGATTAGATGAAGCTGGAATGAACGTCTTTACTGTAGATGATTCCAGTGAAGGTCTGAGAAATCGTTCGATCCTATGGGCAGCTGTAATCATCACGATGATCTTCCTGTTCTATCAGTCAATATGGACTATGCAGCCAAATTTAATAACCGAGAAAGAGGTTATGGTGGATGGTGAACTGGTTACTCAGGAATTAGGTTGGGGGCTATGGAAATTCGAAGATGGAACCAGCCAGTCTATATCTTCGGTTTTCCTGAGTCTCTGGATCGGCCTTACATTGTATACCACTGCACAGGTCGCCGAGATAGTCAGGGGTAGTATCCAATCCTTGCCAAGGGGACAGGTCGAAGCGGCCATTTCATTGGGCCTATCACCATATCAGCGTCTGAGATTGGTCATCCTTCCTCAGGCATTGCGCAGCATGATTCCATCCATGACCAACCAGTACCTCAATTGCTGGAAGAATTCCAGTCTTGCATTCGTGGTCGGTTTCAGCGATTTCTATGCAGTTTTCACAACTATAGTCAACAATGCTGGCCAGGCGGTTCCGGTGTTCTTAATGATTCTCCTCACATATCAAGCCGGGAGTCTGACAATCTCAGCCATCATGAATTATCTGAATAGTAGCGTAACGAAGGTGAAAATTTGAGTTTCAACCACATTCTTTTGGTTTTGTTCTTCTTCGTTCTACTTCCTGAATTTATCAGAAAAGTGGCACCCTCTGGGAAATATGACAAATGGCCAGATGTCAAGAAACTTCTTGATCTTGCATTTGGAAGGGTACCGCAGTTCCAGTACAATGCCCAGGCAGCCCTGGCCCTTGCAATGATATTCACATATCTCGCTCTCAAAGCGGATCCCGATTCTCTAGCGTCTTGGTTAATGTATGTATTGTCTTTGGCGTTGTTTACTTATCTTGCCCATTTATTCTCTGATGAATTGTTTGATACTTTCTGGAATTCAGTAATATCGTTATTTTCCTTCTTTGTTCTTTACTCGTTAATTTCCGGAATAATTAATTTTGTAATGGTTGAGACCGACTGGACTATAATCTGGAAGAACAGGAGAATGCTATTGGTTGGCCCCTATTTCATTCATCCAATCACAGGTACTGAAATATGGCGTTTGTGGCCCCCATTCTATCTCATAATGGTCATTCTGGGCTCGGCCTATGGAAGTCTGGGAGAGAAAAAGCGCAACTTCTTGATTCCGTATGCATTTTTCGGTGCAGCCTGTACAATGTTTTTGGTATATGAAGCAGATTACTATTCGCCAAAAGCCGATGCAATGGTCAGCAATAGAGGCTATGACTATATCAAATCCCTTATTCTCTTGCTTGGTGGTTTAGTAAGTGGCTGCATTTCCTTCTTCTTTGTACATTCGCGTTATTGTGACGCTGAGGAGTATAAAATCAAGTATTTCCAGAATCTTTTGGTTTCCTTCACAATTATCTCTTTCATTTTCACAATAATTATTATTGATCCTCCCGGAGAAACGGAGAATGATTATTCGTGGAACGGTATCCTTGGTTCAGGTGTTAAACCATCAGCTTGGGGAGGTCTGTTTCTCAATCTTATCTTTGCCTCATCAGCAGTAGTCGTGGGTTTCGGCATCGGTGTCTCTTTGGCATTCGGAAGGCGTAGCAATTTGCCGGTCTTCTACTTGCCCAGCATCACAATCATAGAACTGATACGGTCAGGTCCGCTTGTCGCTTGGTTATTCTTTGCCCAGATCCTCCTGCCCGATATGGTAAACCCTGTGTGGGAGGCAGATATCGCGTCCCGTGTCATTATAGTCCTTTCATTATTCTTTGGCTGCTATCTTGCCGAAGTTCTTCGGGGTGGCCTGCAAGCCATTCCCCATGGGCAATACGAGGCCGCTACAGCACTGGGCCTCAGCCCTCTCCAGATCAAACTACAGATAGAGCTGCCCCAAGCCATACGAACCACTTTACCTGCAATCGTGAGTCAGGTTATCGGGATGCTGAAAGATACCTCCCTGGTATATTTCTTTGGCATATACGACGCCTTCAGGGTTGCCAAGGACCTTCCCGCCCAGTGGGATTTCATAGGTCAGCATGAACAGGCCCTGCTCTTCGTGGGCATGGTTTTCTGGATATTATCTTTCTACCTTTCAAAAATTTCAAGGCGTATTGAGAAGAACCTTGGATTGGCACATGAAGGTGGAGGCGAGGCAACATGAGCAAAGAAATTATAGTGACAGAAGGCGTAACCGTCAGTTTCGGCGACTTTCAAGCGTTGAAGGGCATAGATGTAAAGATCAAGCAGGGTGAGATCATGATTATTCTGGGACCTTCAGGTTCAGGCAAATCTACGTTCATACGTACCCTTAATCGACTTCAACCCCATGATGGGGGGAGAGTCATCGTTGATGGGATAGAGTTGAACGAGGATACTACCGTGGCTGATTTGAAACACGTCCGTTCCGAGATTGGTTTTGTGTTTCAGCAATTCAATCTGTTCCCCCATCTCACAGTCTTGGAGAATGTATCCCTTGGTCCGCAGAAGGCCAAGGGGATGACCAAAGGTGAGGCAGAGGAGATAGCCATGAGATTACTCGAACGTGTCGGAATCCCAGAACAGAAAAACAAGTACGCATCTGCCCTGTCTGGTGGTCAGCAGCAGAGGGTGGCAATAGCCAGGGCCTTGGCGATGGATCCCAAGATAATGCTGTTCGATGAACCAACATCAGCACTGGACCCCGAGATGATTAAGGAAGTTCTGGACGTTATGATTGACCTTGCTAGAAGAGACATCACGATGATTGTGGTCACTCATGAGATGGGTTTTGCAAAAGAAGTGGGAGATAGAGTAATGTTCTTTGATGAGGGTCACCTGGTCGAGGAATCAACTCCTGACGTCTTCTTCGATAATCCCAAAGCAAAAAGAAGTAAATTATTCTTAGAACAGATACTGTAGTTCTATAATTCCCTTGGTAGGAGTAATTCATCTAGGGTCCAGTTAGATTCATTCTTCCAGAATTCATCCGGATTTTTTATGGTAAGTAATGCTGCGGCTGCAGTGGGCATCCTGTGCCATTCTCCGCATAGATAGGAGAGAAAATCAGCACAGCCAGGATTATGGCCCAGAATCATAATGGTTTCACAATCAATTTCATCAGGCAGATTCTTCAGGATCTTGCTGACCCCGCTATGATACAGTTTATGAGAATATTCGACCTCCACTCCATCAATATGCTTGTTCATTCTACCCCAGGTCTCCCTGGTTCTGGTGGAATCACTGGAATATAGCTTGTCAGGTATCCACTCCAGCCGGATCAGTTCCTTGGCGATATTGACAGCCGACTTGCGCCCTCTCTTGTTCAATGGCCTTTCGTGGTCGCTGAGATCATGATATTTCCATGAGCTTTTAGCGTGTCGCATCAGAATCAGTCTGGATATCATTTGTTTCCCATTTTTGCCGAGTAATTTATGGCTGCTTCGGAGATATCGGTTGAATAGGCAATGGTCCTCATAATAGCATCCATGGCTATTGAGAATTCAAGGGGATGTTCCATCTCTTTCTTGTATCGGTTCTCGAAGTATGTTTGAGCCTTTCGCATGGTCTTCTTTCCTTTGTCAATCACAACCGTGGCTTTGCGTGGATTATTGTTGATGAAGCTCTTCATGGCGTCTTCCAGTATCTTACTCGCTTCCTTTGCCAGAGGGAGCATTTTTCTTCCAGGAATTAGGCCTGCCACATATCCCACCTCCGCAAATCTGCATGCATGGTCGGCGATCCTCTCCAGATAACGTGCAACATTTGAATAGACAACTCCCTCGAAGGAAGAGGCCTGTAATTTTCGCGATAGGCTTGAATCTTCAAGCATCATGTTGAATTGTCTTTCAATGAACCATTGTAGTTTGTCAGCTTCCTCGTCCCGGTCTACGACGTCCGTGGCCAGATCCTCTGAACCTTCGAGGATCAGAATTGAATCGTTATACATTGCGCTGACAATCTTGTACAGTCTTTTGATGGCCCGTCTAAAGGGCAGTGCCCCCGGATTCGACATATCGGTCAGGATGGCCTGTGCCGCTTCTTCTTCAATGATTTCGATTCCGATGACACTTGCCGAGAATTTACGTATCGTTTTTCTATCCTTGACAGTCAGTCTGGGATTTCCAGTAACTCTTATTTCAGTACTTCCAGCCAGATAGGCGCC